>QWBY01000307.1_pt1 | contig 82478 bp, 103 predicted proteins | sample 1972471 | NCBI WGS metagenome assembly QWBY01 (sample SAMN09866722, study PRJNA288562) | Human gut metagenome isolate term6_stool, whole genome shotgun sequencing...
ATACGTCCGATCCGCTGCAGTAAATCATCACGAAAGGTTTGTACCCCTACGCTTAAACGATTAATCCCTGCCGCATAGTAAGCTTCTAAATCACTGCGAGTGATCCCGTCGGGATTCATTTCCAAAGTTACTTCCGCGGTGTTTCGCACAGCAAAGCGTTCACGGAGTGCCAGTAACACGTCATGAATTCGTTGCACGCCAAAAAGGGACGGTGTCCCGCCCCCAAAGTAAATGCTGTCCACATGATCGGAAAAAGAGCTTAGCGGCCGGTTGGCAATTTCTTTCAACAATGCCGCTAAGTAATAATTATACACCTCTTCGCGAACCACCGCAGAGTAAAAATGACAATAGTGGCAGTGACTCGCGCAAAAAGGAATATGAATATAAATTCCTGTGCTCATCTTAATCGTCTTTCAAAATCGCCATAAACGCTTCTTGCGGAATCGTAACGCTACCGACCTGCTTCATGCGCTTTTTGCCCTCTTTTTGCTTTTCAAGCAGCTTACGTTTCCGTGTGATGTCACCGCCATAACATTTTGAAAGTACATCTTTGCGCATCGCTTTAACGGTTTCCCGGGCAATAATTTTATTACCGATTGCCGCTTGAATCGGGATTTCGAACATTTGCCGCGGAATAATATCTTTCAACTTCAGAGCCAGCGCACGACCGCGGGACGGTGCTGAGCTGCGGTGAACAATAGTACTCAATGCGTCCACTAAATCTCCATTTAAAAGGATATCAAGCTTAACCATATCCGCCGGACGATACCCGGAAAGCTCATAATCCAAAGACGCATAACCGCGTGTGCCGGATTTCAGCTTATCAAAAAAATCATAAATAATTTCATTCAACGGTAAATCGTACTCGAGTGCGACTCGAGTCTCGTCAATGTATGTCATTGTGAGATACTCACCACGCCGCTCCTGAGCCAGTTCCATGACGGCTCCGACGAGATCGGACGGCAGCATGATGTTAGCTTTCACAAATGGTTCCTCAATATGATCAATGACCGTCGGATCGGGCAGATTCGCCGGGTTGTCTACCTCGATCATATTTCCGTCCGTGGTATAGACACGATAAATAACCGAAGGCGCTGTCGTGATTAAATTTAACTGATATTCGCGTTCCAGACGTTCTTGGATTACATCCATATGCAACAAGCCGAGAAAGCCGCAGCGGAATCCGAAGCCCAACGCAAGTGAAGTTTCCGCTTCATACACCAACGCCGCATCGTTTAAATGCAGTTTATCCAATGCATCGCGCAGATTGCCGTAATCTTTGCTATCTACCGGATACAATCCGCAATACACCATCGGTGTCGCCTTACGATAACCCGGCAACGGTTCGGCAGCACCATTTTCCACTGTCGTAATCGTGTCGCCGACTCGACAGTCGTGAACATTTTTAATACTTGCTGCTAAATATCCTACCGTACCGCAACTCAATTCCTGGGTAGGCGTCATTTGGGGCGCAAAAAAGCCGACTTCCGTCACCTCAAATGATTTACCGGTCGCCATCATCCGGATCTGGTCTCCCACTTTGACGGATCCTTCGTGGATTCGTACATAAGCAATAATACCTTTATAGGAATCGAAATGAGAATCATATACCAGCGCCTTCAACGGTCGATCACTATAATCCGGCGGAGGAGGAATTCGTTTGACAATTTCTTCCAGCACATCCGGTACACCCAACCCTGTCTTGGCAGAGATCATCGCCGCATCATGTGCATCAAGACCGATAACATTTTCAATTTCGGCTTTTACCAAGTCGGTATTCGCACTCGGCAAATCCACTTTATTAATGACCGGAATAATTTCTAAATCATGATCCACCGCCAAATAAACATTGGCTAAGGTTTGCGCCTGCACTCCCTGGGTTGCATCTACAACCAAAAGCACCCCTTCACACGCGGAAAGGCTGCGGGAAACTTCATAATTGAAATCGACATGCCCGGGCGTATCAATTAAATGCAGCATGTAATCTTTGCCATCTTTGGCATGGTAATGCAAACGAACGGATTGCGATTTAATCGTAATACCCCGTTCTTTTTCCAATTCCATATTGTCCAATACCTGCGCTTGCATCTCCCGCTTAGATAAAGCGCCGGTGATTTCAATCAGGCGATCTGCCAGCGTTGACTTGCCATGGTCAATATGTGCGATGATCGAAAAATTACGAATATATTCAGTGGACACGAATGTTCTCTCCTTGCCAATGATTTGGTCCTATAATAGCGCCGCCAAGTACTCGATCGCCGTCATAGAAGACAATCGATTGGCCCGGCGTTACCGCACGCTGCGGCTCTTTAAAGACTACATGCACGCCATCTTTTACCGGATATACAGTACAGTCTGCTGCCGGTGCCGCGTAGCGGATTTTAGCTTGCGCGGTAAACGGCTCTGTGCAAGTTTCCCATTCCGTAAATGACGGATCCAACGCCCATACTTCCCGTTGGAAAATGGACGCATTAGGGCCGACAATGACACGGTTATGTTTCGCATCGATAGCGACCACGTATAAAGGATGTTCGGCCGCCACACCAAGACCTTTACGTTGGCCGATGGTATATGCCGGTAACCCTTGATGCGTTCCTAATATACTCCCTTCAAGATCGACAATATCTCCCGGTACAAATTGCTCGGGAATACGCTCCTTCAAAAAGCGAATGTGATCATTGTCGGGAATAAAACAGATATCTTGACTCTCCGGTTTATTGTATACGGGTAAGTTCAATTCTTTCGCCAAAGCCCGCGTATCTTCCTTATGCATTTCTCCCAACGGGAACATAATGTGGGGTAACATTTTTTGGTTTAAATGATACAACACATACGACTGATCCTTTTTCAGATCCGTACCGCGACGCAGTTCATAAAGATTACTTTCTTGATTGTAAAGAACGCGTGCATAGTGTCCTGTCGCCAAAAAATCGGCGTCAAGGTCACGACTAAACTCGTACAAACTCCCAAATTTAATCCAATCGTTGCACATTACACATGGATTGGGAGTAATCCCACAAGCATACGATTGTGTAAAATATTGCATAATTTTTTCTTCAAAAGATTGGCGTAAATCCAACACATAATGCGGCACTGCCAATTGATCCGCTACTCGCTTGGCATCCGTAATCGTGGCAGATTCAACTACTTTATTATTTTCCACGGTATCAAAAAGCAGCATGGTGACACCGATGACATCATAACCTTGCGCTTGCAAACGCGCCGTTACTAATGAGCTGTCAACACCACCGCTCATAGCGACCGCTACGCGCTTTTTGCTCATACTACTCCTCCTTTACATACCATTTTATTATAGCATATAGAAAATCTTCTAAACGATTTTTGTATCCAGCACATCGACATCTCATGTATGCCCTCATCATGAATGCTGTATAATAAGATTATTGAAAGTGTTTAAGGAGAATTTATGCATCAATATCTGTTTTTTATCGGCTCATTTCCGATTCGCAGCTACGGATTGTTTTTTGCCATGGGAATTATTACCGGCGGTCTGCTTGCCTATTATTTCGCACGCAAAGCAGGGCGTTATTCGGAATATATTTGGGATCTTACCGTCTACTGCGGACTTTGGGGCATTATTGGCGGTCGTCTTTGGGATGTTTTCTTTTTTGACTGGGACTACTACCAAGATCACCTTTTAGAGATTCCGTTTGTATGGCAAGGCGGTATGGCCATTCAAGGTGGTTTGTTGTTCGGTATTTTGGCAGCACTGTACTATTTACGTAAACGCCACGTCGATATTTTGGATTTTGCCGACCTGGTTGCACCTGCCATCGTCATGGGGCAGAGTGTCGGACGCATGGCGAATCTCATGAACGGCGATGCCTTCGGTCATCCGACCGGCGGTTCGTTTGGAATCTTATATCCCGAAACTACACTTGCGTACCACACCTATGGAGCGCAACCCCTATGGCCGGCAGAAATTTGGGAAGGACAGATTGATGTTCTGATCTTTGTCGTTCTGCTCGCTTATTCATTGCGTTCGCATGCCAAAGGACAGGTATTCGCACTTTACATCATGTTGTATTCGCTAGCGCGCTTCGGTTTGGAGTTTTTGCGCGGCGATTACGGAACGCTGCTATGGGGTTTAAAATCGGCGCAGCTGACTGCTCTCATTGCTTTTTTCGCTGCCTTGAGTGCATTTGTATATTTCGCGTATCGCAAACCGCAAAAAGCCATTCCACCTGCTCTTACAAAGGCAAGCAAACGTAATAAAAAATGACGTCAATCGACGTCATTTTTTGATTTCAGATTTCGTCATTGGCAATCGCTGCCTGCAATGCTTCCAAGGCCCGATTAGCCAGTACCGTGTTCTTTTCTTTTTTGGGAACGCGCTTAGCCAACGGAGCGATTAAGCCGAAATTTACATTCATCGGCTGAAAATTGTCTTTGTTATCGGTTGAGATATATTGCATCAAACTACCGATTGCTGTTGTTGCCGGCGGTTCCCAAAGCATTTTACCATGCAGCAAACGTGCCGCGTTACGACCGGCAAGCAAACCGGCTGCGGCAGATTCTACATACCCCTCCACGCCGGTAATTTGTCCCGCAAAAAACAAGGTAGGGCGTTTTTTAGTTTGCAATGTCGCTTGAAGCAGCTTTGGAGAATTAATATAGCTGTTGCGATGCATTACGCCGAAACGCGCGAATTCCGCATTTTCCATGCCGGGAATCATGCGGAAAATCCGCTTTTGTTCCCCCCACTTTAGATGTGTCTGAAAACCGACAAGATTATATAACGTGCCTTCTGCATTATCCTGGCGCAATTGAACCACCGCATACGGTTCTTCGCCCGTACGCGGATCCGGCAAACCTACCGGTTTCAACGGCCCGAATCGCATGGTATCTTCCCCGCGATTGCCGAGCACTTCAATGGGCATGCATCCTTCAAATATTTCGCCTTTTTCAAAATGATGTTGACCTGCTACCTCCGCTGCGATAAGTTCTTCACGAAAGCGCAAATATTCTTCTTTATGGAATGGACAGTTGAGATATGCTGCCGGGCCTTTATTGTAACGCGAAGCGCGATACACTATATCTTGGTTCAATGACTCTAAATACACAATCGGCGCCGCGGCATCAAAAAAATGGAAATAGTCTTCCCCACTGAATGCTGCAATCGATTCCGCTAACTTACCATCCGTAAGCGGACCGGTGGCAACGATTACAATACCGTCTTCCGGGATGGACATGACTTTTTCCGTAACCACCTCGATCAACGGATGGTTTTTGATCGCATCGGTCACTGCCTGCGCATAGCCTTCCCGATCCACGGCGAGTGCACCGCCGGCCGGCACTTGATGCGTATCCGCCGCCTGCATGATAAGCGAATTCAATTGTCGCATTTCTTCCTTCAAAAGTCCTACCGCATTCGTAATTGCTGCCGCACGTAACGAATTGCTGCAAACGAGTTCGGCAAAATGCGGCAATGTGTGTGCCGGCGTATACCGTTTCGGTTTCATTTCCAGTAAGCGAACTCGTACCCCTGCTTGCGCCGCCTGCCAAGCGGCTTCACAGCCCGCCAGTCCGGCGCCAATGACGGTAATCACTTCATTTTTTCTTTTGGTTGCCATGCGTCGGGCACTCCTTATTGCTGCAAATAATTTCTTCGCCTCGTTGGCGTGTCTTCTTTTTCACCATAATCGATCCGCATTCCTTGCAAAATTGATCCACCGGTTCATTCCATAATGCCAAATCACATTCCGGATACCGATCGCAACCATAGAAAACACGGCCACGTTTGGATTTACGGCGAACGATGTGTCCTTTTTTGCATTTCGGGCAGGCAATACCGACCGGATCGGTAATCGGCTTAGTGTTTTTACATTCCGGAAAATTCGGACATGCTAAGAATTTCCCGTACCGGCCAAATTTATAAATCATTTTCGCGCCGCATTTATCGCAGATAACATCGGATTCCTGCTCAATAACTTTCACTTTGTCGATTTTTTGTTCCGCATCGGAAAGTTCCTGTGCAAATACTTTGTAAAAACTTTCCAGCAGTTGTTCGTAGCTTAATTCACCATCGGCAATTTTATCCAATTCCTCTTCCATACGCGAGGTGAATTTAACATCAACGACCTTACTGAAAAAGCGTTTCAGAAGATCCACCACAACAAAGCCTAGTTCCGTAGGAATAAATGCTTTGTCACGCTTTTCGACATAGTTGCGCTTTTGAATAGTATCCAAAATCGGTGCGTATGTACTCGGGCGACCGATTCCTTTTTCTTCCAAAAGTTTAATTAGGCTTGCTTCCGTATATCTTGCCGGCGGTTGCGTGAAGTGCTGTTTCGGCTCAATTTTTTTAACCGTCAACGCATCATCTTTGTGCAGCTCCGGTAAAATCGTTTCTTCTTTTTTATCATTCGTCCCGTAAACTGCGGTGAAACCGTCAAAAATAATATGACGGCCTACGGCGCGTAGCTCAAATTTTCCGGCGCGAATGGTCACGGTTAAACGTTGCGCAATTTGCGGCGTCATTTGACTGGCCAGAAAACGATTCCAAATCAACGTATATAATTTCAGCTGATCCCGATTTAAAAAGGGGGCGACTTCCGCGGGAGAATATGCTAAGGACGTCGGACGAATCGCCTCATGCGCATCCTGACTCTGCTGTTGCTTCGAGTATTTATTCGGTGATTCAGGTACGTACTCTTTACCATAAGTTTCGGTAATGTACTGCTTTGCTTCTTTCTGCATCTCTTCCGCGATTCGTACAGAGTCGGTACGCATGTAAGTAATCAAACCGACATGAGTGCCACGAATATCCAGACCTTCGTACAATTGCTGCGCAATCATCATGGTCTTACGCGCACCGAAATTCAATCGGTTGACACTGTCTTGCTGCATCGTACTGGTAGTGAACGGCGCTTGCGGCCGACGGCGTTGCTGGCCGCGTGTAAGTTTTTCGACATACGCGTCTGCCGCTTTCAATTCTTCAACCAAATCGTTGGCGACGCTTTCCTGCGCAACGGCCAGTTCTTTGTCGTCATACCGAACTACTTTGGCGGTAAATGATTTGCCTTTGCCGGCATGATAATCGGCTTCAATAGACCAGTATTCCTCCGGTACAAATGCCTTGATTTCTTCTTCGCGTTCACAAATCAAACGTACTGCCACCGACTGCACGCGTCCCGCGCTTAGACCACGAAATACTTTTTTCCAAAGAAAAGGGCTTAATTTATAACCGACAAGCCTGTCAAGAACCCGACGTGCCTGTTGAGCATCTACTTTCTGCTCATCAATCGGACGCGGCTGGGCAATCGCTTCTTTGATCGCATGCGGCGTAATTTCATTAAATGTAATTCGCACATTCTCATCCGCCGGAACATCCAACAGCACCGACAAATGATGAGAAATAGCTTCTCCCTCGCGATCAGGGTCAGTAGCGAGGATAACATCGCGCGATCTATTTGCTTCCGCGCGTAAATGGGAAATTACATCATGACGATCGGAAACATTCGTATACCGCGGCATGAATCCGTTTTCCACATCGACACCGAGCGAGTTTTTCGGTAAATCGCGCAAATGCCCCATGCTGGCCATAACTTTATAATTTTTACCGAGAATTTTTTCAATCGTTTTCGCCTTGGCTGGAGACTCCACAATCACGAGATGTTTCCCGCTCGGATTCGGTGTGCGCTCCCATTTCGGTGCCTTGACAACAGCCGGCTTACCGGCACTGTTTTTGCGTCCGATTGAAATTGTGCGTTTAATGGACAATGCTGCCTCCTATCTGGAAATCATTGCCATATATTTTTGATTTCCACATTGTTGTATAAGTCCTTTTAATTCTAATTGTAGCAATATATAGTTGGCTTCGGTCGGGTGTAAAGCGGAACGAAGAATAATCGTATCCATGTCGACTGTTTTCTCCAACTGGCAACAACGGTACACTAATTCCTCGGTCGGTGTCAAATCCGGACCGGCTACCGAGCCCATTTCACGTTCCGTATCCAACCAATTATATTCGCGTAAAATATCGTTTGGTTCCGCGGCCAACGCCGCTCCTTGTCGCAATAAGTGATGCGTGCCCACCGACATCGGTGAAAAAATGCTGCCGGGAACCGCGAACACATCACGCCCCGCCTCCAAAGCAAAGTCTGCCGTAATCAACGTGCCGCTGCGTTTCGCCGCTTCAATGACCAACACCCCGTCGCTCAATCCGCTGATGATACGATTGCGTGCCGGAAATTGTCGCCCCAACGGTTTGGTTCCCAACGCATATTCCGATATCACTACACCGTGTTGCGCGATTTCTTCAAATAATGACTTATTTTCCGGCGGATAGGGAATATCCAAACCACAAGCCAACACACAAATCGTATACCCGTCAGGAAGTGTAGCCCGATGACTTGTGGAATCTATACCGCGTGCACCGCCGCTGATGATAGCAACGCCTGCCTTGCTTAGCTCTCCGGCAAATAAACGCGCGGCATTAATCCCATACGGTGTCGGCTTGCGCGAACCGACGATGGCGATCGCTTTTTCCGGTTCTCGCCACGTACCTCGATATGCAAGTATGGCCGGCGCATGAGGATCATTCTGTAAACGTTTGGGGAAATCGCCATCTTGAAAGGTCAGTAAGCTGACGCCCCATTTTTGATTAGCCTCCCAAATCTTTTCGGGTTCAATCATTTTTCGTTGTGCCAAAAATCCCGCGAGCGATTTTGGTCCTAATGTATGGGACGCCAGTAATGCCTTTTCGGAAGCTTGCCAAATCGCTTCAAAACTACCGAAAAAACGAATTAATTGACGTAATTTGACCGCACCTACATACGCCGTCTTTTGCAGCGCAGCCGCGTATATTTCTTCCCTTTTCATATCCATTTTATTCACCGACTTCAATAAAACACTTTATTCATTGGTGCAGAAAAATATAATGCTTCTCTACTCCTTGTCTTGTGCACGGTAACTTACCGCTTCCGCAATTTGCTCCGCGTCGATGATGTCTTTGCCCTGCAGATCGGCAATGGTACGAGCCACTTTTATGATTCGGTCGTAAGCGCGTGCGCTTAAGTGCAGACGATTAAATACATCCGCCAGAATTTGCTGCGCACGTGGTGTCATTTCACACGTTTCTTTGATCTGGCGGTGTTGCATTTGGGAGTTCGTGCGCATCCCGTAAATAGCCAAACGTTTTGCCTGTCTCTCACGGGCCAATTTAACACGAGCACGAATGACCTCTGACGATTCTTCCGCACGGGTCGCGGTAAGTTCCGTGTACTTCGGTCGTTGCACACTTACATGCAAATCGATACGATCCAGCAACGGTCCCGAAATTTTGCGCAAGTAGCGGCGAATATCACCGCTCGAGCAGGTGCATTCTTTGTCCGGATCACCGTTAAACCCGCAGGGACACCCAAGTGCTTTTTTGCTCCACTATAGATATAAAAAAGAGAGCCGGACAAAAGATATACGCGCGCTTCTATCCGGAAGTCATATGTGAGGACTCTATGAATAGAGTATATCAAATCCGTCAAAAGATGAGCAAAACAACGACAGAATTCGCCGAGATGACCGGACTGAGTTTGCCCGTCATTAAACAATTAGAAAAGAGCGGCAAGATCGTTCCGATACGTACGATGAAAAAATTAGCGAAAGCATTTCCTGAATATCCGGCATGGTTCATCGGCGGCTACGACTTTATGCCGGAGCGAACACTCGATGAACGTATCATGAAAGCGAAAATGTATCGCGTTCACGTGCTCGCCGAAACGGAATTAGCTATCGGCGCACGAATCAGAAACGGCAAGCTGACGGAAGTCCCCGGAGAGAAACGGCGCAAGCGCATCGCCAAATACACGGCGATTATTGACGAATAAAAAAGACACCCGAAGGTGTCTTTGAGGGGTTTCAGTCATTCCAGCTTTGCGCTTCTTCGTTCCAAGAAGTTCCGAAAACAATGCCGTCATGATCAACTATTAATCTTTGGAGCGAGTCTACCGTTCCGCGCTCTTTCATCCGAAGATAACCTGCATGCGCGCTTTCGAACGTATCGAACATGTAGACCACTTGATCTGCTTTGAATACCCCGTAATAAATTTTGTCGCTCATTTGAATTACCCCTTTCATCTGGTCGGTGAACTATTTCTAATCTATTTTACTTACTTGATTTCGTTGATTGCTTCTTCCGGAAAGTAGTAGCCGACCGATGTTTCGACCATCGCGCCGAGCTGCTCTTCTGCAAACCGTTCAAGGTCAACATGGTCAATTTCTTCGTCGAAGCTACCGAAGCGATCCATCTTTCTTAAAATCTGATACGCGATAACGCTTTTATTAAATGTAGCCGTGAATTCGTGTGCTTCATATACGAGAGAGCTGAGGTTTTCGTATTTCGCCGCTTCTGCAATTTCTTCGTTCGCTTTCGCTTGGTTAACTTCGAGAGCTGCTACTAAGTGAATCAAGTTGCGCTTTTTGAGGTTTTTCTTTTCCGCTGCAACGGCTTTGAAGTTGCTTTCCGTCAACAGAGATTCGAGTTTGCCCATCAGGCGTTTAATCGTTTCAGCTTTACGAACTGCTTTTTCTTCCTCTGCGAAAGCGTCCATGCAGTTGACTTCGTTAATCGTATAGCGAGCGATCAAGTTGGCGAAGTATTCTTTGTACTCTTGCTCTCTTTTTCTCCAGCTAGCGATAAACGCTTGGCGAGCCGTTTCCGCCCAAACTTCCGGATCCGCATCTTTCACTTCGTAATAGAAGCCGTCACGGTATTCGCAAACCATTTCACGATTGACTTTATCTTCTTCACCGGCTAAACGGCAGTGCTCGTTATCCGAGCCGAAGTTCCAGTGATCAGCAACGCGATAGCTTCCTTCCGGCTTTTCGCCCCAGCTGATTTCTTCGCCCGGTTTCATGATGTACCAGCTATCACTGTACGGACTCTGACTTACGGTAAGTTCGCCAGCGAGTACTTTATCTTGAAGTTCGTTGATGTTGAAGTTAGCCATTTTTCTTGCTCCTTTTCTTGGTCGGTGTTCTGTTCCCTCTTTCTGATATAATAATAACATATTAACTGTATTATGTCAACAGTTTTTATGTTATTCTTTTAGAAATTTTTTTCAGGCCGCCAAGCCTGACTGAATGATGAATCCTTGAAAAGTGCCGCTATTCCGGTTATTTGTTTTAGTCGTAAAACCTCATCAATATCCATGCCCAAATGCTTGCAGATCCACGTTTCAGTTCTGCCCATTTCGACTAACTCGGCTACGATATTGCTCATGAGATCGATATTATGAGAGCCGCGCGCTCGGTTATGACGAATGGTCGACGCCATTCGCTCGCTTAGCGGCTTATCGATAACAGACACGGGCAAGCAACCGCCCTCTCTGTCGTAAATATCTTTATGCTTAAGCATTACCGTATAGCGATGAAAGCCGTCAACGATTTCATATTGGTCTGTTTTTTTATCATAATAACAGACGATCGGCATCGTATATCCGTCGGCTTTGATACTGTCGTAGAGCAACTTCATTTCCGGTGGAGCAACGCTATTCGGGTTATACTCGTTGGCTCGAATTTTATCAATCGGAATTCGCAGAATGTTGTATACCGGTGACATTTTATCCTCCTTATAGTGACTTATACTTATTGATCAGATATTCGCCGCGCTTGGTAAATGCTTTATTGATTGAAAATGACAGTCCGCGACACGAATAGTCGTTCTTTAATATGCACATGCACATTCTTCGCCACGTCAATAAGTCCGTTTTTCGGTCAATCGGATGCTCATCAAGTATCTTTGTAAAACGCACGACTTCTTTATCTCCAGTACCGCGCTTGCTAAATTCGTGCGTATTCACTACCGCATCAGAATGTTCGCTTTCCAGCTCGCCGATAAAGTCATCACGCATCGGGCAGCCTTTCTTATTCCAATACCGGATAAACTTGATGAAGCGATTACGATAGTTAGCAGCCGTATCGGCGGGCAACGTGCTTAAAAGAAACTTGCAAAAGCTTTTCCATGTGTGCCCCGGCGGCAAGGTTACCTGACCGTTTAACATTTTGGTATTAGCGTATATATTGCCAAAGTTGGCACCGCTGACCCTATTTACCACGCGCGCCCAAGTTTTAGGCTCAATCACCCTAAACATGTTGAGTCCGGCTTTCGCCTCATTACCGAAAGGCTCGTCAACGCGCATTTTACTTATTGGAACTCCGGCGCGATAAAACAAATCATACAGTTTGTTGTACGGCTTATTGTATTTAGCCGTATAAGTCCAAATATCATTGACGTGCCAATCGTAGATCGGACTGAACGACCACGCCCGCCCTGCTTTTGTTGAATAGTGGCGGCCTTTGTATTTCGTTTTGTCTGCCACAATCGCACGAAAACGATTCAAGCTTTCATCAGTCCGCAAGCCGAGCAATACCGCCGTCTTTTGATCGGCAGCTAAATAATCATTGTAATCAACGACAAAGCGTTCAAACGTAATGATTTTATTAGGATCATAAAATGGAAACTTCTGATTATCTATGTTTACGACCCATTCATTTTGCGGCATCGGTCTGACCCAAATGTCTTCACGCCCCGGCTCCCACCAGATCCACGTAGGCTCATGCGCCGATAATGAGTTGTTCGACTCCATCGGCAAACAGATCCAAGTCGGTCGGACAACGTCCTTATTATCTTCAAACATTTTTTGAACATGATCGATCGTCATCTGATAAAAGGCTTCCAAGTCAATGAATGTGGCATCGACTTTTCTACCTCTCTTTCTCGCTTCGTCAATGGCTAGATTAAGCACTACCGTACTATCCTTGCCGCCACTGAACGATACGCAGACGCGCTCGAACTCATCAAAGATAAACTTGATACGTTCTTGCGTAGCGTCATATACATTTTGATTTAGATATATTTTCCGCTTCATTTCCTCCGCTCCAATCATAACGCTTGGATAAACGCGTGAACCGCCTTTTGATCGTCTTTGATCTGTTCCACGTCCGCCTGAAAATCGTGCAGCACGTCTTTCTTTTCTTTAATGCACTTCATAATTCGCTCGTCAATCGTTTCCATCGTGCATAAATCAACATAGGTCACGTGCTTCGTTTGCCCGATACGATGACAACGATCCTCCGACTGCAAGCGATCAGAGTATTTGAAAGTATTATTGTAGTAGACAACATATGACGCTTCATTGAGCGTTAAACCGTACCCACCACTAGACGCGGTAGCAACGAAAAATCGCGCACCGCTGCGGAATTGACTTAACGCCTCTTCTTTCTCTGCCGTGTTTTTACGACCGCTGAATTCAACGACACTATCCTCGCCGTAGTTTTCGGTGAGCATATGACAGATCACGTCTAGGTCGTGATGGAACTTCGCCCAGATGATGATCTTCTCGTCAGCGTCAGTAGAGTCGATAACCGACTTTAACGCCTGAATTCGATTTGCCGGAGCAGTGCATTTGATGAAATGACCGGAGCCTGAATATTCGAATCCGGACAACACCATTTGCAACCGCAACATCATCGCGAAAATGGTCAATGAAAGGTTACTCGCCGTTACCGTTTGCGTTTCGTACATCCGCTGAATTTTATTGATGTAATACGTTTTAACCGCGTCATATGAAAAGCGAATATCCAAATCTGAAACATTAACCGTGCTATACGTTTTATCGGGAAGATCTAAACATTCTTCTTTTTTTACCTGATATAAAAACGGATTAATCTTCCGCGCCAAATAATCGGTATTGTGCGCCTCAACTACCCGTTTTGGATAGCGGTCATCATAGACGAGATGATTTTTAGCGAACTTATAAAATGATGAATAACCGAGGATCAACGGTGATAAAAAGCGCATTTGAGAGTAAAGGTCTTGAACGCCTTTCGCAAGTGGCGTACCCGTGAGAATAAGCCTAAACGCGCTGACCATCGTTGCGTCAGTGATACGCTGCGTACGTTTCGCCGTTGGCGATTTAATCGTTAGCGACTCATCGACTACTACGAACGTATTGCCGCCAGCCACTCGAATGAAAGCGGAAAATACACGATCACTGCTGCCGATACTTTCCGCGCCCACGATGTACCAATCGGCTTTTGGAATAGTGTTCGCCCGTACTTTATCATCAAAGATGAATACGCTCTGCGGCTCGGTCGTATGCTTTTGAATTTCCCGCGCGATTGTATGTTTGAGCGAAACCGGACAGATCCACACCACATGACTGACTTTATTTGCCCTCCGGCGAATAATCTCCATCGCCGTTAAGGTCTTGCCCGTTCCCATGTCCATGAAAAGCGCGCCGACCTTAACCGCCATTAGCTTCTCGACCGCTTTTCGCTGGTGAGCCATTAATCCCGTGCGCAGTTCAAATGCTTTCATTGATCAGTCCTCATGGATAAAAAGGTCATCTTGCGCTACCGCTTGCCGATACTCCTCGATCGCTTTCGCCGCCTGATCGGTCAGCTTGAAATCGTTATACTCGGCGAAGTCGGCTACTTCGTCTGCGAATTCCGGTCGCACGTGAACCTGACGGTCACGGCGCACGGCACTACTCATGTGCAAAGCCTCTTGTTTTAAGAGTTGTTTCGGCGTAATGATGACGAACCCATAACTGCTGGTAAAGTCGATCCAGTTACGTATACGCGGCGCAAATGACCGATCTCGCATGCGCTGACGAGCCTCCGCGTTATGGCACTCAACGATAAAGCCGTCATCGAGTAACGCCGCTCCCAGTTCAGCCATACGGTCGTACCAATCTCCGTCATACGCGCAGAGCTTCAATTCAAAGCGTTGCTCATCCCGATTACCCTTATAGCCGAGTCCACGAACGACCGCTAAATAATCATCGGAATAGTCGAAAGTACTTGACCATATCAAATACATGTCACCGCCGACTTTAGCAGTCGGCTTTTTGCCGTCATAATTGACCGGAAAAATGGTCGCTTCTTTACGAGCCAATAACCGCGCCCAGTCGACTTTTATATCAATATCACGCACGATCCGGTGGCGGGATAGGTAATCTTCGCATTCAAAGAATCTCCAATCCTTGTATTCGACTTCGATCCACCAATCCGCATTGGTACGAGTGCGCACGATATTATCCATCGTCACGCCGAATCTGCCCATCTCGTTTACTTTACTTGAGCGGATCAATCGAGCGGCTTCCACGGTGGCGGCATCGCCCTTGAGCCGCGGCCAGTATTGAGCCGCCTCTTTCGATTTCAATTTATCTCGGCGGCAGTCCGGACATTCGATTGACTCGACCATATCCCGATCCACTTCGAGATCCCCAGCCACATCACTCGGAACTTCATGACCGCAAGCGAATAAAAGCTTTTTACCAGCCATTATTTAAGCCTCTTTATTTTTTCCGCAACGTCATTGAAGTTGCCGCCCTCTGCCACAGTTTCTGCGAAAATAGCCGTGATCCTTTTAGCCGCCTCCTCAATCACCGACTGCTCCGCTTGGTGTTTGTTTCTCAAACGAGAGAACGCAGGAGCGAACGGAGTCAATAACGCGACCACGCTCATCCATACTATCGCGCCAGCTTGCATTTTAGACGCTTCAAAAAGAGTCGACATGCGCTGCGCAATGTCCTGCGCTTCGATAGCGGCACCTGCGAGCATAGCCGCGGTTACTTCTTCCTGATTAATTTGAGGATTGACCTGTTCGCCGAAAACGCGCTCCATTGCCTTTTTCGTGACGAGCGTAACCCGATTGCTCTTTCGGTATTCGCCATCTTTGAATAGCCGCTCCTCCGCCCAGCGCATCTGCATAAGCGTTAAATCCCAAAGCGACATAGCCTCTTTGCGCGTCAAAACGGAGTAAAGGTCAACGTTCGTCATCGGTTCGCCGTCTCGCTCACCGTTCTTTTGAAAGCCAAACAAACGTTCTGCTGCGGCACGAGTGATCAGCCAACGACCTTTTTTCTCATCGGCACCTTTAGCGAGCCTGATTTCTTTCCCCGGCACAAAAGCGACACGACCACCTCTATTCAGTAGGCTAGTCATCTGATCCGCGTCTACGTTCCAAAGCGCGCGCACTTCCGCGCTCGTCATAACTTCATTAATCGTTTTCGACATCGCTACCACTCGCCCATAATTGAATATACTTATCTTTTTTCACTTCATCCGGCAGACTGTCGTAAAGGAACGGTGCGCCGATGACAGCGCGAAGTGCTAAATCCGTGTCCATTTTGAGGTCATCGCCGAGCCAGTCATACGCCACCGGCCAACTGTAAATCGCTAATTCCGCAACGTTTTTCATATTCCGAATTCGTTCGCTTGCGAACTGAAACGCGATCCCCGTATTACGAATAGCGGCGATCATTAACTCCTCATCATCGCGGAGCCGCTCGCTCGCCGACATTACCGCCATGCCGTTGATTTCAGCCAAGCGCATCATCTGCGCCTTGTTATCTTGAATGCCCGTTTTATTAATGAAATCGATCATTTCTGTCGTTTCAGCTGCCAGATTCCACAGATCCTCTTGGTTGGACATGTCATAATGAGCGTTCAGCGTGTCGGCTTGTTCTTCTTTTCTTTTCTTCCGCATTTTCTTTTACCTCCACCTCTTAAAATTTAGTCCCAAATATCCGCGTCATCGTCAGTCCAGTATTCATACATAGCCTGAGCCGATGCTTTCATTTCCTTGCCGTTTTTGTTGTTTTTGAGCTTAAATTCCCAAGTATCCGGAAAAGAGATCTCGAGCATTTTGCCTTTATACCGGATCATGCTTTCCGGATGCCAGAACGCAAAGCCTTTCATGTCGCAATCGTTCGGCATGTTGATCAAACGAGCGCGCGCCGTGCTTGCTTCTTCCTTGTTCGGATGCACCGTAATTCTGAACCATTTCGTGTTGCTTGCCATTTGAATTACCCCTTTCATCTCGGTCGGCTTAACTATCTTTCTTATTTGTCTATATAATAACATATTAACTGTATTATGTAAACAGTTTTTGTGTTGTTGGTATGTAAATTTTTGCATGAAAAAAGACGGGCATAAACCCGTCCCTTTATGGAATATCATTCACCGACCAAGATAAATGACTAATTCCAAGATCATTATAGCATATAAAAGAGTGTTTTAACCAGCTAATTTAATCACGATAGCTCATAGGGCATTAAGAGGATCGGCGTGATTAACTCTGCCATTACGTACGGCTGTATTTGATTAATTTGAACGATCCAGCCATCATCATCATCGGTAAAAGTAAACTCCTCTTCACGGAACAGTCGTTCGAGCTCTAGCTTATATTCGCCGACATCGCCAGTTTCAAGCATATTTTTGAAGTCGTTAACATGCACGTATCCCGGAATACGCTCAAAGAATTGTATTTCGCCAGTTTTCTGACTAATGACGAACGCCCAATATGCGCCGATTTCAAAATCCTCCGGAGAGTACCGCCAATCTTCTAGCCACTCTTGCGCGACATGCAGTGTTTGCCCCTTTTTAAGCATGTTTTCCTCCTCACAGAACAAACGTTCTTGTTTTTGCGGAAAGCAGTGATATAATAAGGATAGATGAGGATGCCTTTCATTCTTTTCTGCATCTTCTATCCTCCTTAATGGCGCGCACCAGCCATAGTGCGCACTCCACCAGCGGCTGCTCCCGCCGCAGCCAAAAGACCGCATTTATATTGTGCGGTCTTTTTATATTGCCTAAATTATAGCACACTAAAAAAAGAGCAGGCGCAATGCCCGCTCTTTCGTACTTTTCCCGTTTTTCATAATGGCACGGGCAGTAGGATTCGAACCTACACCTAACGGTTTTGGAGACCGCCGCTCTGCCAATTAAGCTACACCCGCACATCCTGACCACTTAACGATATTAGGTATCATGGCGGCCATCGCCGTCACTTCGACTCTTTCCCGTACAAACGTTCCATACCGGCGCGCGTAACAAGCCACACTCCGCCAGATTTTTTACATTCTTCTCCCACAACAAGACGTGGCGGTCGACCTTGTACACCTGTGCATAATTGTCTAACACTTGTTCTGTCCATTCTCCACCGCTCTGCCGCCTCGGCGGAGCTAAAGACTTCATCAAGAATTTTTATCTTTTTGCCCACGATACCGCCCCCAATAACACGGCAACTATGACCATGCCGCCATCCAGCAAATCCAAACCTCGCGTTATTATGTTCCAACTTCCCCAAATCGCTAAAACCGCCGCCGCCAACATTGAATTTTTCATATTACTTTGGTACAATGCAGATGGAGTTTCGAGGGGGGGCGCCCCCCCTCGTCCCTCTGTTTGTTTTAGCCCTTGAGCCAGTGAATGAGTTTCAGTAGTCCTGCCAGACCGCCTGCGACCATTGCCACTATCTCAAGGGCTTTTTCTACATCGTCCATTTTCTCACCCCCTCTCTATGATTACATTATAACCTTTTTCGGTTATAATGTCAAGTATTTTCTTGCACATTTAACAAAAAAGAGCTGGCAAAAAACCAGCTCTTTTATCTTTTTTATTCCGTTTTTCCGAGGTAGTTTTAGGTTGTTTTAGTAGTCTAAAAGTAGTCGGAAATTATCGGAATTAGTATAAGTTGTTTGAGGTTATTTCAGGTTGTTTTGAGTGGCTTTCGATCGTTTCCGCTTGCTCGCTCTCTCTTTTCAAGCTTTCGAGTAACTTTCGAGTAGCTTTCGAGTAGCTTTCGAGTAGTGTTGCGATTGTTTTGGTAGTTTTGAGGTTGTTTTCGTTGTTTTGTGATTGTTTTCGTTGTCAAAAAGTTGTTTTAGTTATCTGAAGTTGTTTAGGTTGTTTTGGATAATAACCGCATAAACGGTTTACTTCACCGCCACCGCAATAACCGCGGCTACTGCAATAATCTGCCACGCCCGTTTTTTACGCTCAAGGTTCGTCCGCTTTTTCAACTCTTCTTTTTTCCACCGCATCAACGACCGCTCGGATTCTTTCAATGCTTGCTCTGTCTTGTTCAAGGATTGCCGCTGCTCGATCTGCAACGCTTTCAATTGATTTATTTCCGCTTTCAATTCTTTGTTGCTCGTGTTCAAGCCGCCCGACGCTGCCTTCAATTCGTTGATTAATTGTTGCCGCTCGTTCGTTCTCGCTTCGAGCGCGTTCAATTCTGATGTTAGCGTCTGCCATTCCTCCGCTGTCAATGTCACCGGAGCCGCTTTCACTGAAAATCCACCAAATAAAAAGGCCGCCAAGAATAGCGGCAACAAGCATAATAGCAATCTTCGCTTTTGCAATCGTTCTCACCCCTTTTATAGTATGTGCAATTTATTCACATACCGCATATAGAAAATAAGTTAAAATTTCCATATGTCAGATTTCACCGCCTTTATGAAATAAGGGATCTCTTTATTTCATGTTTTAGCGATTTTATGACATAAGCAATTATCCTAACTTCGTGAAAATGCTACTTTTTACGAAGTTCAGTATTTTAGCTTCGTGAAAACCTCGATTTTTACGAAGTTCACCATTTCCGCATTTTTATAAGAATAGCCACCGCCCAAAGTGTAAGAAACGTCGCTGAAAGAAAATCCTCCATTTTTACCCCCTAACTATAAAAATACATAAATTCACTTATTTCCATTTCGGAAACATCTGCCGTCACCATCTATGAAAAAACCGTTATTTTTTCCTAGCGGCACATATCATCAATGAAAAAACACATGTTTTTTCCTACATCGTACTTTTGTTGCTCATTCGCTTAAAAACGTCATCAAAATTGGCATGTTTTACAGGTTTTTATTCACCGCTTGGCATAATCAGTCACGCCGCGCGCAATCGCCGCAGAAAAGGCGTTCAACTGCGTTTTCAGAAGTTCAAGGTCGTTTGCGTTGTCGATGAACGCTAATTCGACTAAAACGGCTGGCGCATTAGTTCCATTCAGCACCCAAAGGCGGTCTCTTTGCTTGATTCCTCGGTCAAGCGTATCAATCGAATTAATAATTTGAGATTGAATGCACTCCGCTAATACTTTTCCTGCCTCCGACTTATAAAGTGTTTCTGTTCCGCGCGCCATCGTGTTAAAAGCGTTGCAGTGGATAGACACAAAAACATCCGCTTCCCACGCGTTGGAAGTTTCGCATATTTCGCTTAAACTGTCCGACTGGAGCACGGCAGCTTTACAACCGGCGGCTATGAGATAGTCCCTCAACTGTTCACCACAGGTCAACGCATAATCACATTCGCGATCACCCGTTACCGGATTGACCGCCCCCGGATCCGGCACGCCGTTCGGCGCGTGTCCCGGATTAATAAATACTTTCATCGCTCATTCTCTCCTTTCACATCTTTATTTTCTTCTCGACTTTATCTTTTACGAGTTCCAAAAAACGCCCCATTGCAACATTGCCGCCGTCGCGCATGTTTTCAAGAATAGATAAAAATTCAGACGCGCCAAGGTACATCCACACGAGATTGACGGCGAACCCTGCGCCCGTCATGAAGTCCCAGCAGAAACCCGCCGCCGTGGCTATCGTGTAGGTCAGCAGCTTATAAAAAAAGCCGTTCCGACAAAATCGGGAAGACACACGCCCTTCGGCGAACGCGACCGGAATAAATATCCACTTATCAAAGCTGGATATGTTCTCAGGTTTTGCCCCTTTTTCGATGAGCATTTGATACGTGAGTGCGCTCCATTTAGTGGTAAGATCGATCAATACTAATAAAATAAACACGCCCAAAACTTGAACGTGTTTGAGATGGATCAACCAGATTGCCCCACTACCTATGGCGGAAAAAAAGGACTTCACCCACCATGCGTCGGCGAGCTTCGTCATCGCCTCCGATACGCCTTGAATTATTTCGTTTAGCTCTTTAACCATAAATTTCGCCCCATTAAAAAAGCACCCTAGAAAGGTGCTAATACACATTAACCCACGACTCGGTATTCCAGTTAACTTTTTTAGTTTTATCCGCGTTGTACACGGTAGCCGTTGTGGGAATTTTAAGACCGCCGTTCGGAATCCAGTTCTCGGACAAAATAACGGTTCGAAGGTTTTTACACCCATCGAACGAGAAGTTACCAATGTCAGCGCATTTAGGAATGGACACTGTAACGAGTCGAATGCAGCTATAAAACGCCCAGCCTCCGATCTTCGTACACTCGGGAAGTGATATTTCCGTAAGGTTTGAGCATTGAAAAAACACGTCACTCGCTAATGTTGTACAAGCGGGCAATGATACGTTTTTTAATTGGCTACAACCGAGAAACGCTTTATCTCCGACATATTCGCAATTCGGAGCGGCCGCCCCGGTTATTTGAGCGTAATTATAAAGTGCCTTTTCTTCAATTTGAGTCACACTTTTGGGGAACTCAAGGTTTTCCGGCTTATTCAATTCATATTTCTCCGCAATAGATTGCGTGACAATTTGAATGCCGTTCGGGATACAGTATTTTTTGAATAAAACAGGTATTTTTTCTGCGTGCGTTCTGCCCGCATAATCGACCCATTGAATAGTAATTTCCGCTGCATTTGGATCAGGAACGGCGGGCAATCGCCACCGCCCATCATTATCAGATATTGCCGTTTTTCCATTAAACATGATTTTTACATTCGGCGGAGCAGTCCCTGTCATTTCCATTGATCCATCATCTATAGCGTCGACTCTAATCGACTGCAACGTAACAACCGGAAAAATCGTTTCCAAGCCGCGGAAGTTATCCATGTCATAATTGCGCTCTTTTAACCATTGATAAAAAGATTCGACACTTGCGCCGCTTTTAAGTTGATACCGCGCATCGCTTTCCGCCCTCGTGTATATGTCGGTTTGCCCCGGTTCGCCCGGCGGACCTTGCGGACCGCGTTCACCTCGCGGACCTCTCGGTCCTTGCGAACCCGTATCTCCTTTATCGCCTTTAACTCGACCTAAAAGTATACGCATTAAATCACCCACTTAAAGTATTTCATAATAGAGATTTCCGTCACTGTCGAGCGTAAACATGACCTCAGGCGTATCGCCTTTATCGCCTTTAACGCCCGGATCACCTTTCGGACCAGTCGGACCAGCGGGACCTCTTTCACCTGCCGGACCTTGCTCTCCGTCATTACCCGCCGGACCTTGAATGCCTTGTTTGCCTTGCTCACCGCGCGGGCCTTGAATACCAGTGGCGCCGCTTAAGTCAGTTAGAAACGTATAAGCAGTCTTACCTTTGGCGTACATTTTCGAGTTATCGGGATCATCAACATTTTTTGTTGAAATTAAAACAATATCGCCCTCTTCCAGTCCGTCACTCGTAAACGCCGCGTTCATTTCGCTTACGCTTGAATAGACTTTTGAAAAGCGGAACGGCTTACCCGGATCGCCTTTCACGCCTTGAATGCCCTGCTTACCGTCTTTGCCGGGCGCGCCTTGTAGTCCGCGTTCGCCTTGCTGGCCACGTTCACCTTGTGGCCCCGGATCGCCTTGCGGGCCTCTGTCACCTTTCGGTCCGGTCTCGCCTTTCGGTCCCGGAATACCTTGAATACCCTGTAGTCCCTGATCGCCCTGATCGCCTTTATCGCCTTTCGGTCCTTTAATGTTGCCTAAATGCTTTCTCGCCATTTTTATGCCTCCAAACTTTAATACTCATCAACGTATAAATCGCCGCTTTTCTCTAAATAGAATTCAGGAGTTTTGCCAATCGGCCCCTGAGGTCCGGGAGGCCCTTGTTCGCCTTTCTCTCCCTGCTCACCCTTTTCACCGCGCGGACCTTGATCTCCCTTTTCGCCTTTCTCGCCTTGTTTCCCCGGAGGACCTTGCGGACCTTGCTCGCCGCCGCTTAACTTCGCGCTTTCGGTGGTGGAAGATCCGACCGTTGCGGTTACTTCATCATCGCCGCAGCATGAGTCGCAAGCAGTGCGCGGCCATTCGTCACGATTGCCGATCTGGTCATAGTCTTTCACGCTTTAGCCTCCTTTCGTCACAAGCGGAGTCATTTCAACTTCGCCGCGCAGAATTACACGCTGGTCACCGTTAGCGAACTTGAGTACTACATCATAAACGTAGGTCACCGTACGATTGCGCCGTTCGTGCGGATTGACCCATAGCCGCTCCGTATCCTTGCCTTTGATTTCAATGGTGATCGTGCCGTTAGCCTCATCAGCGATCACGCACGACACGTTAATGACCGGAGTTTTATCACTGTATCTTTGCTTGATTTGACAGTGAGCGACCGCTCCAAGTAGATTGACCGGATTACCGCTTCCGTCTTTGACATTGACGGTGCGCCGCCAGTCGCTTCCCTGCTGTAGGCATATCTTTTCGCTTTTCATAGTTCACCTCATTTCACTAATCTACCTATATCCGAATGCTAATGTATTCGGACGGTTACACAACGATAGTAGGCGGTCTGACTTTCCAATGGGGAAGTTACAAACCAGCCTATTGGGAAAATAAAACAGTTAATGTTTCGTTCCCGAAATATTTCAGCAATCGGTGCTTCGCCGTATACACGCAGATTAGCGATAGCATGTCATCTAATCCGCGTGGCAACAACGACTGGGGAATCCAAGTCGCTTCATTTTCGAGAGGCGGATTCGTAAGTCTAACAGCCGCCTATACGAGTAATTATGACACGAGCAATTCAACCGTTTATTACTTCGCAATCGGCTATTAAACACAAGGGGTTCGGATGGCTACACAACGAACCCCGATGGAATCATCATTCAATGGGGATTTGTGGATCGCTGGAATGCAGGTCCGGGCCATATCCACGTTTCATTTCCACGGTCTTTTAGCCGCGTTTTTTCCGTGAATGCTACTTACTTGCACGACAGTCGAGGAGATAAGGTTGCCGACTGTCGCGGCGTTGCCGAAGTTTCAACATATGGATTTTACTGCCCAGTAGACGGCGGCAAAGGAACATATTGGATGGCTATCGGCTACTAGGCTCACATACCGATCGCCAAGTAATAAAAGTATGCATTGGAGGTGTCGACAAATTTATCCGATGACGGAGAGGCCACTACCACTGTGACGCTACTACGAGAAAAACTGGTCACATGCAAATACCAATCGTCTTTATCCCCACTAGTTGAGTTAGGTCCATATGCGGTAACGGACACGTTATAGCAACTTGACGGAAACGCCATCGGAAAGTACCCCGTTTTTGTTTTCGAAACACGTGTTGAATAAAGAGGGACGAACCCCCACTGAAAGATGATACCGCTTGGACTCTTTGTGTAGCCGTCCGACCCCCTTGACGTGTGGAAGTCGCTGGTATAGACGAGATCGTCAGGAAGCCGCGCTTTATCGAAACGGCCGCCACTTCCAAGTGTAGCTAGATTGCCGTAACTAGTACCGATTTTCCCGACCGGAATATAGTTCATCGGCGGGAGTAAAGATGTATCCCATTTGCCATTGGAGTTAAGCACGGGGATCTTACCCGCTTCACTGCCGACTATTTTTGCGTCCAGCTTGTTTAGCTTTAGATCTTCAATCTGTTCTTTCGCCGATTTCAGATTGATTAAAGGTCTAGTCGACCACTTGCTTTCACCAGTGATGTTTCGAACCTGCGCGCCAAGACCACTCAGATGTCCGCTCAAAACGTCAGTATCCTTAAAGTTCGTGAACGAGTCGTTAATAGTGCGATTGCCGATTTTAGCGTCAGTCACTGCGCTCTCGCCTAACTTTGGAGTAGTAACCGCATAATCTTTCAGCTTCTCGGTCAGCACCGATCCATCTTCCAAGTGACGAGATTGAACGGACCGATCAGGATGATCGAGCGGCTTTTTCCGACGGTGCTTTTCGAGCTCATTATTGATCATGTTTTTAGCGTCATCTGACGTGATGAATCCGCTCCCCGAAAAGTCCACGGTCACGTGTTCAGTATTTGAAAAAGAAACTCCAATGCCGACACGTTGCATGATCGCGCTGGACTGGTCAGGGATATAGTCCGGCTTACTATCGGTTACGATCATGTATAAGATTTCACCCGCATCCGGATCTTGCGCGTACAGACCCATTTCGGTAGCCGTAAACCCTTTATCCAATTTAGCGTTGGAAAGTACGCCGTATATCGTTACTGTGTACGGCTTTGAAGTATCGACACTCGCTATCTGCATGTCGATTTTTCTGTCCGCTAATTCTTTAGCGGTGGCAAGGTTGCTCGGTGTTCCCGCGCCCATTGCCATTTTGGTAAATACTAACTTCGATCCCGCCTCGACTTTCGTTTGGAGCTTACGCCCGTCATCGGTGAGTATCGCTTTATTCCACGTTGCCATGTATCATCACCTCTTTAACTACTACCACGGCCGCGCCGATATAAATAATCTTCTGGAACGACTGAGTGAACTCGATCGGATCCATCCATGAACGAACATTCTTAACTTCATTAATCGCACGAGTGAGCGTCTTGAGTACGCTCGCCTCTTGGATCGGCTCTGACCGCACGACTACCTTAAAGTGATACGGTTCGCCGCCGTACTCGTACCATTCCTGTACTTCGGCTGACGCGTAAACCGCGTTCACCATCGCTTCTACTGCCGCCGGAGTACCTTTTATTCTGTGCCAAGCGATAGATTGAAGCAGTAGCCGCCGCTTTGTGTCGACATCAAGCGACTGGTCGTAAAAGTCGACATGAAACTGCCATGCAAGCAGGTCGAGTACTGCGCTCGGAAGTTCGTTCAATCTCGGATAGTGGATCGACTTCGGTATTTCGCCCCGTACACCGTCAAATTCAAAGTCAATGGATCGTGCCGTAGCGTCAATGCTCGGCGCGCGCCGAATGCTTGACGGAATGATGTCAACGAGCTTTTTACGTTTACTCATCTTCAAGGCCTCCGTAGCTGAACTGCGGATCATCGCAAATGGCTACACTGGTCGCTGGCACTTCCTGGTGAACGGGCTGACGCACCTCAACACGCTTTGCGCCCGCCTGAACCATGCGAGTGATTAATTCTGACGGATTAATGTCACGCCCCAATGCTGAACGTTGCCAGAGTGTAAATGCTTTAACGGCTTCTTCCACGCGCCGCTTCGTCTCCGCTTCCATGCTGACGTTATTTCGATTAATCCAGTAAGTGACATCGACTTTGTACGTCAGCGTACTGGGAGCGAGTACGCTCACCTTATCGGTTAGCGGCCGCACTCTCTTATCGTTGCAGCTTGCCTTTACCTGATTGATGACTTCCGTCTCAGGAATGCCGCCGCCTTTCATGAGCACTCGTATTTCCACTTCGCCCGGTTTCGGCGAGATCACCGATACACTTTCAATATCTTGGTTAGTTAATTTAGCGTGATATTCATACGCTCCGCTCGGCCCGGCGCAGGAAAAGCTCTCCGGAGCCTTTTGAATGCGCATGCGGAAGTTTTCGTCATCTTCCAAATCCGCGCCGCCCTCACTGGTGGTGATATTAGTCACCGATTGCACATACGGAATCGGATCAACGAGCTTATTGATCTGACCTGCTACATAGCCGTTGCCGACATTTCCGTCACGCGTGCAGTAAACTGCCGCCTCAACTTGAAGTTTACCGTCAGGAACGACTATGTCATTCGGCACGGCGAAAAAGACGTTATCGCCTGCGCTTACGCGCGTTCCTTTAGGAATGACTAAGCCTTTACGCTCAGTCGATAGCATAAATCGGACTGTTGTAACCGCCCGTTTAGCGAGCAGACGAGCCACGCCGACCAATACGCCAAGGTGGTCGAGATAATCGCCCCGAGCGTAAGCGAGCAAGTTCTGTTTGCCCGTATAGTTGATTTCGTTTAACATCAACAGAAATTGGTACGCTACTCCCTCTAGCAGTAAGCGGATCGGATCGCCTTTCGCGAGAGTTCGATTGAGATGGCGTTCGCACGATGTAATCAGCCGTGACTCGATCTCACGCACATCGACCTTGACGAATTCAATCTGCTTCAAATCTTCCAGCTTCACACGCTCACCCCATCTCTTAACTTGACGCGGACTGTAATACTCATATGCCCCTGCGGATCGCCGTCACTGTAAATGACTTCGGTGACCTTGATCCTCGGCTCATAGCGTTCAATCTGTGTCGTGATTTCTTTGCTCAACAACGCCTGAACGTGATTCATCGGTCGGTCGACTAAATTCATGTTGATACCAAAGTCACGGTCAAGCGGTACGCTGTATTTTTCTGTCGTTACAATCGTTTGCACGTTCTGAATAATCTCTTCAATGCCCTTTGGACTGAAATTCACATCAGCCAGCGAATGTATTTCTATATCAAACATGCTGAATCCTTTCTACGTATTCAGATAGGCTCAATTCCACGTTCATTGATAGGATCTCGCCATCACGCCCGAACCGTTCAACCTCTTCACTAATGGATTCGATAAGCCATTTATTTTCGCCAACGACTTTATTATTCAGCATGAATAATAGCGGAGTGCCGTTATCCCGATACTCTCTCAGGCGTTCCGCTTCTTTATCCGGATCAACGCCCATATATCGAGCCAACTGCATACTAAAACTCATGCTTTCAAGTCCTTTGCCGACAAATTCGGTAATGGCTTTTTCGTTCATTCGCTCGTGCTGAGCCAATCGCACCGCCCCCGTTCGCTTCATGTCGAATAGAGTGCGAATGCGCTGGCTAGACGTTTCAAAAGTGACATCGCCAATGCTGCCAATCATCGCTTAACCCCCTTACTGCGGCTTGCCCGTAGAACTCGGACCGCTTTGAATGCCGCCATGCGTATGATTCACGAGCGAAATGCCGTTCACAACCACATCTCCGGAGCCGCCGTTAATGCTTACGGTATCTGCGTTCACCTGCACGCTCGGCGCAGTGACCGTGACGCTTCCACTCGCCTGAATGGAAAGCGCGCCGCTTTCGGTATCATGACGGACTATCGTGCCGTCTCGGAATTTAACGAGAGCGACATTACCATTGCTTTCCGGTGGAGTGTCGACATCCTGAAACCACGTGCCGAGGATAAATCCGGTATTTTTGCCGTGCGGCAATCGCAAACACAACACCTGAGTATCGACCGTCATCGGCGAATAATACTTATCGTCTTTACTTCCGGTCACCAAAAAGGGGAGCTCGCCGGAGTCAAGTCCGCCATCTCCCCCCATATCGTCAAACACGACACGTGCCGTGTTCCGTTCTGGAAATACCGCCGTGATCGTGCCGATTCGAATAAAGTCTTTAATATCCATCAAGCACTCTCCTCACGTCAATCCCGACTGTATAACCACTGCCGCCCGCATGCGTGCATTTCGTTACGATGTATTTACCGTCAAATTTACCAAAGCCGGACAAATCGAGCGTGACTCCGGCAACGATTTCAATATTACCGATGAGCGTCAATGAAGCCGTTACTTCCTCAGCATTCGCCGCTCGCAGTTTCTTTTTCGCAAGCGTCTGCGCCTCGGCGATCGTCTTGACCTGCTCGTTTATGACCAGCACCTGACCGTCTTTGCCGTCAGGTCGTGTGAATTCGCCCGTGATAACTTCTTTATTCTTACCTTCCCGATAGGTCACTCGGCAGGTTTTGTAGATGTCCCGAATCTTCGTTTTAATCGAATACCCGATAACCCATTCGCCTTTTTTCTGAATGGTCAAAATACTCGGCTTATCTTCGTACTTTTTAGTATCGAATACGACAACTTGTTCATCCGTTACTTTTAACGCCAAGCCAGCGTCAGTACAAAGTTTCATCAGGAATGAAAGGTCGGTTTGCTCCGTCTGCTCGGCACGATCCAACTGCGGATCCTCTTCCGCATCGTACAAAAGTTTCATTTTCGCGCCCTCGGCGATATCCTTTGCGATGATGGATAACTTCGCCTTTTCCCAGCTGCGACTCTTATACTCTCCACGCAATGCCGATGAGTTCGGAATTGACACGCCTCGCACCGATACCTCAGACGGAAAGCCTTTGCTCTCGATTTCGTCAATCTCAAACAGGCCGAGCTCGAGCGTCTTTTCTCCCGAGTCCGGACTCTCCCAGTCAGTGGTCACGATACTCGCGCGGATCGTGTCACCTTTCTCAGGCAACCAGTTACCCTGCCAGAGTTCGTCTTTATCTTCCAGCACGATTTCCATATCGTCTGCCGCTCCGCTCATTACATCGTTATAGCTGAACGACTTGCAATAGGCGTTCAAATCCTTGCTGATATCTTTTTGATTGTAGATGACTTTCAAAGTCGCTTTACGTGCCATGGCTACCTCTTCCACGGCGGCAATGACTGTGCCACCTGCTTCGGAACGTCAGGAATGGTCAATGTAACGCCAGCGGAGAAAGTCGTATACATGCGATAGTCTTGATTCGCAGCGAGGAGCAAGTGAGTAAACCGCTCGCTCCCCATTTCGCGCTTGGCGATCATGTCCCACATATCGCCCTGAACGGTCGTGTAGGTTTTATTCATAAGCCACCCTCCGCTGCTTCGCCATGTACGAGCTCAACATATCTTCAAAGCGTCTGCGTTCAGTCGCTAATGCCTGTTCAACATCGCCACGATCCGCATTTCCGTTGATGGTAATTGACGGATTGTAATTAATGTTCATGCCGCCGCTACCGAGCGGATTACCCATAATGGCGTTAGTTTTCGCCAGTAACGCCACGTTACGAGCGTTACGTTTATGAGGAATAGCCGATTCTCCACTTTCCTCGGCGAACGTGGTCAGGAATGCGCCCTTGCCGTAAATGCCCCCGGCTGCGTTGTAGGCTACATCAACATCTTCCGCCGACATGCCGCCAATGCTACCCAAGTCGGGCATTTTGAGTGACGCAGTTATGTTTCCGACCTTTTCCAAAAGTTTCATGAACGGCATTAAGAGCGGAGTGACCGCTCCGACAAACGCCTTAATCGCCATTAAAATGTAGTCCCACATCTGCGTCATCGCGTTCCGAACGGTTTCGCTTTTGTAGTACAGAGCGATCAAGTAACCGCCTATCAATACTATGCCGCCGATGATCCATGTGAGCGGAAAGCCTAATAACGAAGCGTTCCAAAGCCATTGACCAATGGCTGCCGCTTTTGTTGCCCCGGTCAGCAATAATGTTTTCGCCGCCGCGGCTGCTGCCATTCCTTTGCTAACTGCCAAAATAGCAACTTCTGTTTTAGTCGCTAGAACGAGAGCCGCTTTCGCCGCGATAAATCCGTAGTATGCCGTTCTAGCTACCTTAATAGCTAGTACCAAACCCGTGATTGCTCCGGCAGTGACGATGACGAACTTCGTCAGCGTCTGATGTTCGTTAGCGACGCTTGCAAGCCAAGCGGCTTGATTGGCGAGCCAGTCGCAGAAGTCGGCAATGACGGGCAAGAGAGTTCCGCCGATGGATATTTCAAGCGATTCTGCTGCCGACTTTAATCGCGTCATTGCGCCCATGGCGTTGTTCTGCATGGTCGCTGCCATTTTTTTAGCCGTTCCGTCACTGTTCTCGAGTTCCGTAGTCAGCTTGTCGAGTGCTTCCGGGCCTTGATTGATGACGGCTACCCACGCGCTGGCCGCGTTCGTACCGAAAATAGTGGCTAACGTATTCAGCCTTTGCTCTTCTGTCATATCTCTCGTTTTAGCGGCTAAATCCTTGACGATTGCGCCCATTTTGCGCGGGCCTTTTGAATCGCTCATGGCAATACCGAGCGAATCCAATGCGGCTCGCGCTTCGTTCTGTTCTTTCGTTAATTCACTGATATCCACGCCCATCTTGGCGAGTTCTTTGCTCGACTTGCTCGAAGATCCCGCCAAGCGCAAGAAGCCTGACCGCAACGCAGTACCAGCTTGCGATCCTTTAATCGCGGAGTTGGCCATTAAACCTGCTAATGCCGATGTCTCTTCGAGCGACACGCCGAAAGCGTTCGCCACCGGAGCGGCATATTTCATCGTTTCGCCTAACTTACTGATATCCGTGTTAGTCGCGGTAATTGTCTTAGCGAAAACGTCTGCCATGTGGCTGGACTGATCCGCCGCTAAACCGAATGCCGTCAACTGGTCGGATACGATGTCAGCCGTCATAGCCAAGTCGGCACCGCCAGCCGCGGCTAGGTCAAGTAAGCCGGGCATACCAGCGAGGATCTGTTCGGTTTTCCAACCCGCCATGCCCAAGTAGGTCATAGCTTCCGCCGATTCACGTGCGGAGAACTTCGTTTTCGCGCCGAGTTCTTTCGCTTGCTCGTTCAATAGCTTCATTTCATCAGCAGTCGAGCCGGTGATCGCTTGAACTTTCGACATTGCCTCTTCAAAGCTTGCAGCCACTTTTGCCGCATGCGCAATCGGAGCGAACGCAACCGCCGCCGTGACCGCAGTAGACGCTAAGTCATTACGAGCGTTACGGAAGTTAGCTTGCGCCGCGTTCCGAGCTTTGAGCGCGTTCGAGAGTGACTTTTCTTTCGCCTGTACTTTTTCAAGCTCCGCGCCAAGCTTACTGGTCGCATTGCGATAACTGTCAATGCTGATCGTGCCAGCTCGGAGCGAATCGTCTAAGAGTTGTTGTTGATCTTTCAACGCGCGGCTTTTAGATCGGATGGAGGTCAACTCCTGATTGGCCGTTCGAAAGGCCTTTCCGAATGACGCGTCAAGTTTAGCCGCAAGCCTCAACGCGAATTCAAACTGTTTACTCGCCATTCTCCTCCATCACCTCGCTTATTATTTCCGTGAATTCATCTAATTCAATAAAATTTAAGTCATAAAAGAATGTAATTGGCGTATGCGTGGCCAAGGCGAGGATCACAAGCTGTCGCTTAAGTCCTCCGCGCCGATCGAGTCCCCGCCCGCGCAAAAAGCCAGTGCTGCCAACATAATTTGGTTAAACTTACGCCCCGGAAGATCCAAAAGACGTTCATAAGGTACGCCAGCCGCCACTGCCGCAATGGCAATACGGATCGGCATGCCGACCGGATTAAACATATCAGTGCTGCCGACTCCCGCTTTCGTTTGAGCGATTTTATTAGCCTTGGCTACATCTCTCCCGGTCAGGCTATCAAAGTCAAATACAAGCTCCGTTTTCGTTTCTTCGCCGACTTGGATCGGCTCGTCAAGCTGGATTCGTAATACTTCCATCGTTTAACGTCTCCTTATTAAAGTAAAAGGACACGGATAACCGTGTCCTTACATCCCAACTGCTTGCCGAACGGCTTGCAGGAAGTCATTGCCCTTGAAACGAGCGACTTTATTCATCTTATCGATTAAGACGGTTTCCTTGCCGTCGATTTCGATACGCATACGGAGTACTTCCATAGCGACTGATGTGTCGGTCGATTCGCCCGTGCTGAATTTACCGAGCGTAGCTTTTTTAACTACGCCGCGAACGGCGATAATGACGCGCTGAACGACATCTTCGCCAGTACCCTCATCATACGCTTGTTGCGCTGCCCAAAGTTCAATGTTTTTAGTACCCGGCGCGGCAATCGAGTTCAAGTCGGTGATGATTGTGCGGAAGTTCATCGTAAGTTCCATCGATCCATACTGACCGAGCGTCGGCATGTCGATTTCACCAGCGATCCCCGCTCCTTTCACCGTATCAGAGAGGTATTCAATGTCCGGCAAAGTCACATCGGCAACACCGATCAGATTTTTGCCGTCTTGGTAGACCTCAAAACTTGCAATTTTTAACGGTTTCATTCATCTAACCCCCTTATTGATCACCGAACAGTTTATCTAATTCGTTCGGATCATACTCAGTCGTGAAGTTAATTTCTTGCGCAGGGCTCGGCGGAGTGAAATATACATGAAAAGTAGCTTTGCCGGACATCAAGTCAAGCTTGCTGTTTTCCGTTTCGAGGAATTCAACGCGGCCGCCAAGAATGCATTCACGAGCCGCAAGCGAATCAATCCACTGCTGGGCAGTATCTTGAATGGTTTTAACGAGTCGTAAATTCAAAGGCGCGTCTACTTTCTGCCAGAAAGTAAGCACGAGAGTATTCGCCAGCCACGTAAACATACGGCGAACGGGAATAATACTGTCTTTAACATCGGTTACTGCCGGATAAGCCGCCGTGTGGTTACCCCACGCAGTCCAGCCGCCGCTAAAGTTGATAGCGGTAACGATACCCATTTCTCCGAGATAGTCCGCGCCCTCTTTCGGCATGTCGACTTCTTCGCCGTTGTACAAGCACGTTCCGACCGCTTGGAGTTTGCGGTTAGACGGCGATACGTACGGTACGTCACCGAATTCTGCGTCTGTTTTGCACATCAAACCTGCGACCTGAGTCGACAGATGATAAACATCATCGCCCATCTTGACCATCGGCCAGCAAGCGATCATGTTTTCCTGCGTATAATTGTTGTCATTTTTCCATTTCACAACATCGGTATATTTCGTAACCGAGCTGGTCGGGATATCAACAACGGTCAAGCAACGGAAGTGCATGTTAATGCTCGACGCTTTCGCCGACATTACTGCCGCTACTTCCGGATCAGTCGACCATTTCGGAGCAAGCAACAACCCCGGAACGAGTTTAAACTTACCGAATACATCGGAGATCCGTTCCAATCCAGACGCTTTGCCCGTGCTCGGATCAATACCGCCGATAATATCTTTCTTCGTGACTGCGCTCGGATCAAGTTCCGTATATTCCGCCGTCACGTTTCGCGCGTCTGCCACTTTCGATTCCGGCAGAATAGTTACAACGATATTGCCGTCACTATCGTGACCGACTACATAATCCGTTCCCTTTTTAAGGACCGCCTGATCTGTCGCTGATTTCAACACGAGAGTCGACATCAAGGCCGGAGCGGTGATTTTACCGACACGCGATTCCAGCGTGACGGAATTAGACGATTCTTGCGTCTTGTGTTTATCAGGATCAAGAACGTTGATAAATACAACCGGAGATACGGCGAATAACGAAAAATGCGATTTCATAAATTCGCACAACGTGTATTTTTCCCAATCATCAGAATAACCGAACTGCTCGACCGCTTCTTTATAGGTGTTAATCAGCACCGGCTTATTCGCCGCTGCAGGATCTTTCGCCAAATGCAGCGGTGCCGTTCCGACTACTACGGGCAATCCCGCAGTTGCGGTCACCGGAGCGACCACCGAGGTCGCAGCTTCGGTAACATAAACGCCATGTCTAAGCATTATTGATTTTCTCCTTTCGCTACCTCAGTAGCCACTACATTTAAGCCGTGTCCACGCTTACGCATGTCGCGCATGCTCTGTGCTAGGTTTCTCGGCTCAACGAATAACATTTCCAACCCCGGATACTTTTCTATTTCCGGCTGGAGATAGGCGGGAACGCCGCCCTTGAATATCGTGCCTTGCTTCAATTTGCCGCCGCGAAAGTGCGGGCCGATATACACGACTACATCGCTTTTACTCATTTTTTCACCCCCGACTCGAACCAACCCATTGTCGGTGTTCGGTGTTGCTGAATATCGACAGTAAACTCCGCCCACGCCTGCCAGATTGGCCAAGTCGTATCGAGCGATGTTTCCCATTTAATCGGGAGATTGATCAGTGCGCGCCCGTCAATAATCGTTGCCTTGAGCAGGATCTGACGGACTTTTTCAACCAGATTAAAAAGTTCAACATGACCGTTAGCGACACCGTCATCATGAACGGCGATAACCACCCGCACATTGATACTGCTTCCGTCAGTCGTGTCAGTCGCTCCGAGTGTGATCGGATAAACGGCCGGATAATAGGTTAGCGCATTCGTGTCGCGCATTTTTTTCGGAAGCGCGCCGCTAAACACATTGACCTCAAATGAACGCTGATCCTTATCGTAAACGCGATAGTCTTTCAACTGTTCTTTTAAGTACGCTTCAAGCGTGCTCAATATTTCTAGTGCCGTCATCGTATGCCTCCGAATCCCCCCTCAAGAGCATGTTCAATCCCGTGCTCAACACGTTCAACCAACACTTCCTTCGCTCTCCGTTCGAATTCATCAATAACACGCTTCTCGCCCATCATTTGAGGTACTGACGGACCATATAACCAATGAATCTCTTGCGGACTTCCCACCGGATGTTCACCGACAAGGTTTTTTCCGCCGGAGTTGATCATAAAAGCATGCTGCATTTCAACTTGACGCTTTTCTTTAGCCAGCACGCGCAGAAAGCGTCTTTTGCCCGCTTTCGTTCTGCCTTGCGGTTTTGCGCCGAACTCAGCTAACGGCACCGGACTTCCTTTGAACCGTGCCGAAGCGTATAGATTATTTCTGTTGGCTCGGCGAATGACGATGCCTTGTTTCAAAAGACCAGCCTTGACGGAATAGGTTTCGCGCGCTTTGGTCGCGGCCTTTGCCCGCCCTGATGTCATTGCCCGATTAATGGCTTGCGAAAGTACTGGCGTTACCCTTTCAGGCATCGCCGCCAACTCTTTCGCTACTTTATCAATCAAGCGTTCATCAAATTCAATCATCCGTCAATCGCCCCAACATTAATCGTTACGATGCCTCCGGCTACGCTCGCATTCACGACTTCATAACGCTCACCGTCAATGTCGATGGCGTTTTTCGTGTTGGGAACATAGCCGAGATCGGCATACTTCACATAAAGCGTTAGCCGCTTTGAGTAAGCTCCATCAAAAAAATCGACCTGCAAATTTGATTTTTCATTAATCAAATCTTGGTCGATAACACCCGGCATTTTGACCCCGTCAACGTCTACGCATGTCGCGAACTCTTTGAAGTTCAGGAACGTGCTGTAATCTTTTCGGACTTGGTCTTTAAACGCCCACATTTTATTCACCAGCGATCGCGTCTCGGATCTGCTCCAAAGTTTTACCGTCAGTATCAATCTTCAACGCTTGCGCGATGGCGAGTACGCCATTACTCGGAAGATCATCAATATTGACCTCAATATTCGCTTCCGTGCAAAGCGTGACGAGATCGTCTTTCTTCATACGAACGTCAGCCTTTAATCCATTCGCTTTGGCGTATTCGATGATCTCTGCTTTCGTCATTTCTTTTAACGCATGCTCGAGCAGGTCAACGCCGCCTTCGCTTACTTCGTTTACTTCTTTGACTTCTTTGACTTCTTCAACCACTTCATTTTCGACCGACACGTCTGCCGCCCCAACTAAAGGAGCGGCATGGCCGAGCCGAATCAGACGCAGTTCTTCTTCCTGTGACAGTCCGGATACGACTGCCCCCGGTTTAAATTGGCCATCTTCAGTCCAGATCGTCCATTTAGCTACAATAGCCATGCCTCTCACCTTCCTTCTTACGCAATGGTAGCGATTAAGTAGCTGTCGACTTGTTTCGGTACGAACAACGGACGCGATTCGAGTTTAACGAATTGCGCATCCGGATTTTTAATCGAATAGCTATCAATCAGGTATTCGCCTTCGGACATAACGAAGCGACCCATATCGTCACCGCTTACGCGCTGGAGATACGGTACTGCACCGTACATACGTACGAATTCCGCTTCCGGACTGCACAAGCAGATCGTGTTATCCGGAACGAACGCTTTCGTTTCGCCCGTGACCGGATCATCGTAGTAGTTGTCATAGGAATAGAGGTCGAGATTGACCATGCCCGACAACGTGCCACGATACGCCGCGCCTTGTCCGAGATTGCGCGTGCCGTTATTGCCGTAGTCCATACGGCGATTATCGGTCAGCTTCAATACTGCTTCGTTACGCAGGATCATATCAATCGTAGCGGAACTTGCAAGCAAAGTATTCGGACGATAGCCGGACTCTTTCTGAACTTTCGACTGCCATGCGAGCAAGTCACCGAAAATGTCTGCTTCTGCCGCGTTCCATTTCTTTGTCCCGCCGAGCGATTCTTTGTTTGCGAATCCGAAGTCGATTACATCGTTGACTCCTTCGCCTTTAACTTCGATTTTACCCGTGAACAATACCTGAGCCGCCATCCACTCCTCGCGACGTTGCAGGTTATCTTTCAAATCCTGAACGTCTTGCGCAAGCAGCGTTGCCGCGCGTTCCGCAGGAGTTACGTTCGAATTCATAACGACTTCGCCAGCAAGGCGCGTCTGAAGCTGGAATACATCCACCGCGCGCTGCTCTTTTACTGCCGCCGGACGGTACGATTCCGTGTGATAACCTAAGCGTTCAGACTGCGGAGCCGGCGCTTTCGGATGAACGAACGGTGTCATTTTGCGACCGCCTTTTACAACATCGAACAATACGTATTCGGTTGCGAAAGTGATCGACTTTTTGAAAAACGTGTCACGCAAGAAATGCGGTTTGTCCGGAACTTCACGCAGAACTCCGGCTAAAAACAACGGATCATAGAGATTAAAGCTCATCTTATTCTTCCCCCTTGTCAACGTTGACTAATTTACGGAAATAAATGTTGCGGTCTTCCGCTTGCAGACGTACATCGTCTGCTTTCGTTCCGTCAGCGAAAATAATGTGATCTTGTACGAATTCACCCGTTACCGCGACTACGGCGGGAACGTCAGCGTCAGAAACCGCGAATAAAACTTCTTTATCCGGCTTTTTAAGCGTGATGGTTCGAGTCTTGACCGGAAAATTACCGGCAAGCAGTGTTTCCCACGCTGCCGATCCTACATTTTTGTTGACCAAATTCATGTTTTACTGCCTCCTTATTTTTTAAAATGATTGCGAACGGCATCCATGATCATGCCCTTCATGCGTTCTTCTTCCGCGCGCTTGTTCTGCGGCACAGAACTACCAGCTTCAACGGCATCCAGCACTTCGGCATCCTTCGTCATGTCGTTGACGGTTTTTGTTTTCGTCTCCGGCAGACTATTCAGGATCTCGAGTGCGACTTCATTTGCAGTTTCAAATGTTTCATACTTTGCACGGTTGACGATTTCCTCGGCCCCGGCACGTTTGATCGCGTCTAACTGCTGAATGCGTTCACGCTCTTGCTTTGCGCCTTCCGCGCGCGCCTGTTCAACGATCTCGTTGTACAGATCGGCGTGTTCGGCTTTCAAAGTATCAATATCCATGACCTTTTCCTCCTCTCCCGTGTATTTGTTCATCGGTAAGTTTTTCAGCGCGTTCGCTTTAAAACCGATACCGTTGACCACTAGTCGACCATCATTCAGTTTGGCGGCTACTTCTAACGTTTCATCCATCGAATCGGCGAATCCCATTTCAATCGCTTCCGCCGCGTCCATCCACGTCTCAGCCGTCATCAGGTCTTCAATCTTCGAACGGTCAATGCCCGTTTCTTTTTCGTAAATGTCCATCAATGACGTATTCACTTTAGCTAATACGTCAGCTTGCTTTTCTAATTCTTCTGCCGTTCCAGCGGCGAAAGTCCACGCGTTATGGATCATGATCATTGACCCCGTAGCCATGTGAACGGTATCACCCGCAAGCGCGATGATAGACGCGATACTTGCTGCAAGCCCTTCAACGATAACGTTCTTTTTATTCGGCATTTTCTTCATAACGTTATAAATAGCGATGCCGTCCCAAACGCTACCGCCAACGGAATTAACATGAAAGTTAATGTCCGCGTCTTTCGGAATCTTCTTCAAATCCTCGGCGAAACATTTCGCCCCGAAGTCCCAGCCGACTTCACCGTAGACCATTACGTCATACGCAACTGATTCATTCTTCGTCTTCGCCAGAATTTTCCACGGCGCTTCGTTCTTCTTCATGCTTTTTAAGACCTCCCTCATTTATGATCTGCTCTTCACGTTTCAACTGCTCGACTAATTCGCCGAAGTCTTCGCCAGCGATCTCAGCCGTCTCTTTCGTGCGACTGCTCATCAGGTTATTTACTTTCACGACTGCCGCGTTAGCTTCTTTCAGCGGATCGATCTGACCCATCGCCGGACCGTACCATACCGAACGCTGATAAGCGGCTCGAATGACATCATCTTCAAAATACCCCGGCGCATATAAGCGACCACTCGCAACGGCTTCATCCATCCATAACTCATAGATCGGCTCGCAGAATTGACGGACAAACATTGCCCGCCGCGCTCTGACGGATTTCCAATACTCGAGCAATGCCGCTCGGCTCGCCGAATAGCTTGCCGTGAAATGCTTAACCAAGATTTCATACGGAATCTCGAGAGCCGCGCCGATCTGTCGGCAGAATGTAACAACAAATTCATCGAACGCGCTGGATATCGGTGACGGCGCAATGGTCCGAACGTCTTCGCCCGGATTCAGCTGAACGACTGTTGCCGGACCAAGCTCAACTTTTGACTGCTCGTCCGGAAACATCATCTCTTCTTCTTCGATCGATCCTGCCAATACCGGATCCTCGTTCGGTCGTTCAGTCGTGACTACGGCAGTCAAAATACTACTGACTAATGCTTTCATCAGTTCGGCATCGGTATACCGTGCTAACTGCTTCAGCGTCTCCATCACCGGAGCGAATGCCGGCATGCCTCGTACTTGCCCCGGTCGCTCGCAATCAAACAAGTGGAGTACATTCAATCTACCCGTACGCGATCCATACTTCGGAACGAACTTACCGCCACGGCCAAGATCTATAATGCCGTTACTCATGCGGTCAAAAATGTAATAGCCGATCGGCGCACCGTAGCGATTCAGCTTGACCCCGCTCTGGTATTCCATATCAAACTGCCCGTTCGGACTGCCGACCATGTCCGACTCCAAGAGCGTGACCTTGGTTAAATACGGCTCCTGCTTAATTCGATACATCGGAAACATGGCGAACACTTCGCCACTCAACAGTTGCGATAACATCGCCAGACGTTGAAGTCCATAGAAGTCCAGTTGCCCACGAGCGTCACACGTTTTCGCCCATGTCGCGAACTCGCGTTCGCAGATACGTTCCCATTCCTGCTGCGTCTCTAAATCCATGCCGAGCGTTTTGCCGTCAATATTGGATTTATGCCGCAACCCCGGACCGATATTATTCATGACCTGCGTTTTCAATGCGCCATTGGCAAGTGGCGCACCGTAGTATAGGTCGCGTGAACGTTCTCGAAGTACAGAAAGGTTATCCTCCATGTCCTCCTTCGGCGATCCTGACACCGGAGTCCAGCCTTGCAAGCTCGTTTTCGTGAAGCTCGCACCGTGACCGGAGTAGCCTTTATTCAATATCTTTCGCCCGAACGTTCTGAGCGATCCCATGAATCCCCGTTGCTTTTTCATAAGTCACGAGGAATGACGCGATAAGCACGCCCTCTGCCGACGGCTAAATTTTCAATACGAGCGATTTCGTTAGTCCAGTAATCAATAGCGTCACGGACTTCGGAAAGGTCGACACGATTTAACGAGCGCGTACCGATCTGATACGACTTACCAGTCGTTAATGCTTTCTCCGCTTCAATCCAAGCGGCGCGCATTTCTTTCGCTTCCGCCAACTGTCGTTCCTGCATTGGCGTTAAGGTGCGAACGCGCAACCCATATCGTTTAAATATGCTCAATCCTCTTCACCTCCTTATACTTTGATTCCGCGCGAGATGACGCGGTTACGTTTGACTACCTTGCGCTTAACGACACGCTCAGACGCGCGATAAGGCGTTTTGTTTTTCACTCTTCGCCCCGCAAGCTTATCCAACGGCGGCGATAATATCTCTAACGCCGCTAACGCATAGTTGCGGCAGTCAAACGCTTCGTTTCGTTTGTGTCCCGGACGCAAAACCCACTGGAATTTAACACGCCCATTGACGGTCTTTGCGACTTTCATCTCTGCCGTCAATTTACGGAAATACTCTTTCGTATATCCTTTTGACGAGTCAGACGGGAAACTGCAGTATCGTAAATCGTTAGAATTTTCTTGTTTTAAGTCGGAAACGATAGTGTCCTTGCCGCTATCTACCCCCAAGCGGAATAGCGGTACTCCGTACCTGTTTTTTGTGGAATAGGTCGTGATTAGCGGAATACCGTCACCGCCTACGCCTTTAATCGGATAGATACGAGCGGCCATGCGTTTATGGCAATACTCGTATACTTCGGTCGTATAGTGACCGCCGCTATCGATACATGCGGTAGTTACGCCGATAGAACTTCCGTCAGCGTACTGCCATCGCTTTTCGATGAGGATATCATCGAGTTGATCCCATACTGCGGTCTGCCCCGGATCACCAAAGATGACGAAGTATTGAATACCCCACGAGCGATGACCTTCGCCCCAGCCGACTACCTCACATTCCAGTCGGTTATCCTGAACGTCAACGCCAGCAGTGAGTAATAATACTTCGTCCGGAAGATCCGCTCCGTAGTCGGTACGCCGAGCGTAAAGTCTCGACTCGTCAGCGGTATCGCCTTGCGATTCAAACGGCTCGCCGAGCGATGTATTGACCCAGACTTTTAATCCTTCCTCGCCGAGTGCTTTCGCCGAGAGGTAGTTTCTCATGATCGTTTCCCAACGCACCCACGGACTGGCTAATTCGTTCAAATGAAAAGAGCGGCTTTTGTTCAACCGGAGATTATCCGGTGCCATTGCCACCCATTTGCCGAGCATGTTTTGTTGTTGCCGCTTCCATTCAAACTCACCGATGACCTCGCCGCACTCTTCGCACGCCATTCCGCTCGCGTCTTCGCTAACCCTATCCCATGAATATGTTTGGTAATGTCCGCATGACGGGCAAGGCACTTGCCATTCCTCTTGCGTTCCCTCACGGAAAGCGAAGTCGATACGGCTTGCGCCCTTTAGTCCGGGAGTAGAAGCGAATACTTTTTTGCGGTTATAAAAGGTAGTCGTACGCTTTTCCGCCAACTTGAGCGGATCGCCCTCAGTCCCCGCCGAGTCATCAAAGCGGTCAATCTCGTCCGCAAGCAGTATGCGGATCGGCTTACTGGAGAGCGATGACGGACTGTTCGACCCGACCATGGAGATATAGCCGCCCGGAAAGGTTTTGTTCAGTACAGTGTTGCCGCTATCCCTCGCGCGCGACTCTGCGACTTTCCCTCTTAACGCAGGAACGTCACGGATCATGGTCGCGATCCTCGTTTTTGAAAATTCTTTCATATCGTCAAGCGTAGGCATGACGTACAGAATCGGTGACGGATGATAATCGATATAGTAGCCGAGTATATTTTTCAGCATCTGCGTTTTACCGATCTGAGCAGAAGTCATATAAACGACCGTCTCGACTTCCGGTTGCCCGACCGCGTTCATCATTTCTTTTTGATACGGCGCGCGGTCGGTCGTGTATCGTCCCGGCTCCGCGCTATCTTCTGTAGAAAGAATCATGTGAGCGTTCGCCCAGTCGGCTACGTTCATTTTCGGCGGCGGCTGGAGAATGGAGCAGATATTTCGGAAGAGTTCAGCGGTCTGCTTCAATTTCTTAGTCATCCGCTTCCCCCTCTTCGCCATCTTCATCTTCCGTGCCGAGCACTATACGGTTCTTCGATTTTTCGTAAAATTCATAAGCGTCATATTCGGATAATTCCGCTAACACTTCTAACATTTGTGCTTCGACAATATCCTGCAATTTATTCAAGTCATCAATGCCGACCACCAGCGGAGCTAGTTTCATCGGTAAGGATAATAGCTTGCCCTTAAACCGCATGAGCATATCGTTCATGACGGCTTCAACGTCTTCGGAGCGATGGACTTCGCCTCGAATGATTTGAAGTTTGCTTTCCGCTAACATACGCTGCGTTCGAGTGAGGAGCATGCGCTCTTGCTCGAGTCCGTTTTTCGGGTTGCCTTCGACTTCCTTGTTTGCTTCGCACCGATAGGAAATGTACGCCTGAATGGACTTCCCCAAATCATACTCAGTTTTTGTATCTCGTTCGAGCGCGCCCATCTCGGTCAACTGACGAATTCGCCGAGGGCTCAAACCCAGCACGGCTGCAAGGTCTTTCTGATGTAGTAACCACTTTCCTTCACTTGCTTTTCGCACGCGCTTCACCACCTTTCGCACGAACTGTTGAATATGACTTTTAGGAAGAGGAAGTCGGTTTTAAAAAAGTCTGTCGCTAGATGATTTTTGGGGGTCGCAAGCCCCGCCCGCGACAGTCCGTCTCACAGTACCTTACGACTCCGGAGCGAAAAACACTCACAACACTTCATCATCAATGTCGCGCTCAGCTCTCCGCCGTTCGCTCATGTACTCCATTAGCAATCGAAGTGCTTTCTGTCGGTCAGCGAGCCGCAACTTAACTCCGCGCGACCCCTCGATCACTTCATCGATCACCGTGCCGTCAACCAGCGCGCTATCTTTTACCGTAAGCGTGCCGCCGTCATACGATACGTAATCAGTAATATCGGCGAATGCAATCTTCGCCAACTGCTCTAATACATCAGCCTCAGTGATCATCGCCTGACCAAAGCGTAACCGCTTCAACTCCTGAACGGTCGTTCTTATCTCTTCCCGCTGCAATAAATTGTAGCCGGCCTGAGCAGATATGCCCGGACTATTCGGTACATATCCAGCCTTGCGTGCCGCCATCGCAGCGTTGAAACTCTTGCAATAAAAAAGACAGAATAGCTTTTCTTGATTCGTGAGTTTGGACTTCTTGTCCACGACCTTACACATCTCATCGGCAAGATCTCTCACACTCTCAAGCTGCTTCTCGTCTCCGTCTCTCTCTTCTTCTCCCGACATTCCATACAAGCGTCTATATTCTTTCATCGCTCGTACGTCACCGGGGATATGTTTCTTTGTCTTTTTAATCTGAGTCGGTCGACCGTCTTTCGACATGACCACCTCAGTCTCTTCCGCTTCATATCCAACTGCACGTTTATATAACATTTCCTTCATGACATCTCGGATCTCTTGCTCGCGCCGATTATCTGTCACAGTAATATCGCCCTCCAGCTTATTACCGATTACAGTTGCTATCCACTATAACTACTCTATAAAAACAATACACACATATAAGCTACTATATATATTTATATATAGTGACTATAGATATATAGAGTAACCAATTAGTTACTTACGAGAAACAGAAAGAACGGCTTTCTGTCCTGTGAATTCTTCCCACCGCTTAATAATCACTTCACAATACTTGGGACCTAATTCCGACATATAGCAAGTGCGGTTCAGTTGTTCGGCAGCAATCAATGTACTTCCACTACCACCGAAAAGATCCAGTACAATCTCATTTTCCTTTGAACTGTTCGCGATACACTTACCGCAAAGGGCAATCGGCTTCATGGTAGGATGTTCACCATTTCGTGTAGGCTTGGCTACTTTCAAAATAGTAGACACGTCTTCGGTCGAGATGACTTTTACATCGCCAGTGACTTCCAACAATACGTCAGATAATGCGCCGCCGATTCGGATATGCGTTTCGCCATTCGCTCCGGCACCTTGGCGTATTTCAACCGGATAGCCGATATCGACTACCGTACCTTGCTTTCTTCCTCCATAAAATGAATGCGCCGCGCCCGGCTTCCAACCGTAAAGGATCGGCTCATGCTGCCATTGGTAATCTTGCCGACCGAGAGTGAATCGATCTTTCGCCCAGATCAGGCACTGCTTCAATAACCACCCTGCATCAAGCATTGCTCCTCGAAAATCGCTACCCTCGCTATCCGCATGACAAACATAAATAGCCGCCCCTTCACGTGCGGCTTTGTTCATGCTCGTAAACGCTTTCAATAAAAAGGCGTTGAATGTATCGCTATCGAGATTATCGTTTGCAATCGTTAATTTATCTTCCGTACCGCCCTCATAATTCACGTTATACGGTGGATCAGTGAATACCATATCGGCAAGCGCGCCATTCATCAATCGGTCAATCGTTTGAGCGTCTGTGCAGTCACCGCAGATGAGTCGATGTCTTCCCAGTTCCCAAACATCACCCAATCCGACTAGGCATTCTTCTCCATTTAGTACATCGTCAATATCCTCTCCCGTAAAATCGTCTTCATGCAATTCTTCGGCGAGCGATTGACTCAAGATCTCCTGCATTTCTTTTTCCGTGTAGCCGAGTAGGGTTGCGTCTATTTCTTTCTCGAGCTCAATGACAAGCGATTGAAGTTCTTCCGGATCTATTTCAGAAAGTTCAGCGATACGATTATCGGCGATCATATCCGCCCATTCGCTTGCTTCGCTTTGATAGTCCTGCTCATCGACCGGAACTTCTTCCAATCCAAGATACTGCGCAGCCATTAATCGACCGTGACCTCTGACTACGTATCCGCTTCTCTTGCTCACGGTGATAGGCGTTCGCCAACCGTGACCTTTGATAATGGCGGCTAACAGTTTAATCTGTTTATCTCCGTGTTTATTCGGATTCTTCGGATTCGGAACGAGTTCAGCAGTCGGAACTAGCCTCGTATACGAGCAATGAACTTCTACCATGTACGCCCCTTTCGATAAATCAACCTAAATCACTTAACTACTATATAGAGATATATAACACATATAGTCACTATATATTTATATATAGATAAGTAAGCAACAAAAAACGTCCTGAAAGCCTAAAATACGGCTATTTTGTTGACCTCAACAAAATGGTTAACAACTGAAATTCAGGCAACAAAAAAGAGCCACTTTCATGGCTCTCTCTGTATTTCTTTTCACACTACTATCGTATCACAACTTTAAGTCTCATTTAGTCGCAACATGGGTAAAAGGTCATAAATTCTTCGACTGCGGCTTGATTAATGTCATAAAAAGCGATTAACGCTCTGTTATGAATTCGAAATACGGTCGATCTGTCCACATGGATTGACTCCATGATAGATTCCCACTTCTTTTCATGGATATAACGGTCAGAAAGTAGGTTTCTCTGTTCATAATCGTAGACGAGTGTTATTTCCCTTACGATTTTGTTTTTAATTGTTAAAATGGTCGTTTTTTCGCAGTCTAATAATTCTTCATACTCCATGATCCGAATCACTTTCAGATCAAGACCACCGTGACCACTCGTTTGAACGCGAACGTCATCAAGCTTAATACCGCCAATGCCGCCCGAGCGTAACTCGTCTAATTCTTCTTCCAGCTTCGCCACACGCCTACGAGCTCCGCGTATCTGACCAAGATACTTCCTCGTTCGCTCCACCTTTATCCGCTCTTCTGCCGTTAAGTTCATGTCGCTCCTTACTCTGAGTTAAAAGGGGATGTCCTCATCCATCTCTTGCTTGAACTTGGAATAATCTGCCGGCTCTTCTTCGGCTTCTTCCGGTTCGCGTTTCCATTCCGAACGACCGACAAAGTCTGCTTGCACTTGCGTGTAGTATTTATCGTCTTTGCCTTTGTCGATGTGAAGAGACCCGCAAACCATGACCTGATTACCTTTGCGGCAGTTATTCGATACGTACTCCGCAAGGTTACCCCAGACGCTTACGTTGATGAAGTCCGTTTTATTTTTCGCGCGCCACACGCCAATGGTGAAGTTAGTGACGCTATCGCCGCGCATGGTTTTGCGCAATACCGGATCCTTCGTTAAATTGCCGATGAGTGAAATATAGTTATTAGTCATTTTCCATCTCTCCATTTCTCGCTTCTCTTACTTTTAACGCACGCTCCACCGCTTGTAACGCTCGATTTAAGTGCTCTTCTTTCGGCGGCTCGAAGTTGACGTGATCCGCACGATACAGCCAATAAATAATGTCGATGAAGTCTTTATCCATCTTCTGTTCTTCGCCATACTCTCTCGGATCGACTTCCGATAGGTAGCCGTGGGAATGTTTCATGTACATTCCAATGAGGTTTTTTGCTTTCAGTAAAAGCCTATATTCTGACCGCGGATTGTCTTTGAGTTGCGCCGCTTTCAAAATGCTTTCCACCGCATGGATCGCCCATATGGAACGGTAATTGCGCTTGACGTAAAGCATTTGATCTTCCGTCATTGCTCATCCTCCTCATCGTTTCCGAACACCAAGTCAATATCGATATCCATATTCCAGCCGTCTGACGGTCCGTTATAAATAGCGAAATAAACGACCCGACCTTCTTCGTTTGTAATGTAACGGCAGCACGTGTGCTTCTCGCTATACCGCCCTTTTTTATATTGCTCCGATTCGTACTTTTTAAGCTTGCTCAGCATCGCCAGCGCCATTTGCTCGTCGTTTTCTCCGTACATTGCCAAGTGTTTTGAATTTCTTCTTATGGTGTAAAATGCCGCCATTTTGCGCCCTGCCTTTCCGTTCTTCCATCCACGCCTCGTGCTTGATCGCGTACTTAAACATTCGAGTGATCCTGCCGAGCTCGTCTGTCTCGATCCGTTCCAGCGTGACACCTTTCCTATGTCTGTCTAATTTCAGCCAATAGAATATATCCAGAGCCGCGTCTTCTTCGCCCTCACCGAAGATCCATTTCAAAGTCCCTTCAACTCGAATGTTATAGAATGTTTGCATCATTTTATTGCTCGCTTTCCGCTTCGGCTTGCTCCTGCTTTCGCCGCTCGATATATCCACGGAGAAGGTCAGCCGCGATCCCTCTCATGTACTTTTGAGGTCGACCGCTGATTAAGCGCAGTACTAATGCCAAGGTCGCGTCCATTTCAAGATCTTGAAGATACTCGTTCATATCAAAGTCGACCCAATCGCCTTCACGGTAGTCATGATCGCGCTGGATATACCATAGTGCTTTTTCAAGATCCTGAATTTCCGTCTCTTTTGATTTCTTTCCGGCGCGTGAAATGTACTTGAACGCATTGCCGTTATGGTAGCCGAGCTGAAAGTGCTCGATCCCGTCAATCGTTTCATAGCGACCGACCGTATAATGCGCCGGATGATTAATGGTGTCGTTGTTCATTTGCAATCACCAATCTTATTTCTCTCCACGGCAGCCCAAAGTCTTTGGAGACTTGCCTCAACATCTAACTTATTCGGACAGCTCTTTTCTTGTTCTAAACGAACCCGAATACTGCGCATTTCGGCACTATCAATTAGTTCGTTCGCGTAAACAGATACATCTATTCCATTGATTAATCCAGCGCAAAGTTCGTACATTTGCTTATCATTGTATTTTGAGTCGGCATAAATTGATACATCGACCCCATGTTGAATTCCCTTGCATATTTGCGCAACTTGATAATAATCAAATGTTCCTGATAGATCTCGCAACAGCTCAATCTGCTTCTCCATAATCTTTGCCATTTTCCACACATCCCTCTTTATTTTTTAGCTGGTCCATTCTCTAAACATTTCAAACCAATCTTCCGCGCTTAACAGTTAATCATTCGCCCGGGCCTCTCTGAACCAGATCGCTCGCTCTAGTGCCTCCAATGCCTGACGCGCATAATAGTCTTGCGGCGGACCGGCCAAGTATATCACGGCCAAGGTAAGATTTAAATCAAGCCCCTTATCCTTGGCATACTCTATCGAGTCGATACTTTCGGCTTCCTGATGGTGGTAATCGAGATAGCGTTCAATATACCAACGGGCTTTGCGTAAGTCCTCAAGCTCCGTATCTTTAGACTTTTTACCGGCTCTAGAAATATACTTGATTGCATTTCCAAAATGATAACCAGGCCGCCACGATTCGATAGCGTCAATCGTTTCAAATTTCCCGTCCGTGTAATGCGCCGGATGATTAATGATGTCGTTGTTCATGGTAATTCCTTTCCGCTCACGCGAACCCCGTTAACACGCCGTATACTATCCAAGCGTCGTCCCAATTTCCTTTATAGTAAACAGCCCCGTGCATTGGCGTTTCCACATTTACTTGATAGTGATCCGTGTTATATCCTTTTTCGGCTAAATATTTATCCAAGTCAGCTAGTGTAACATCCTTGCCTTGACAGTGAAATGTCTCGCACCAATTGTCTCCATACGCCCGCGCGATGTAGTAAATCAACACCTCGCGCGGATCGATTTCAGTACCAATATCAAGCATTCTCTGAAAACACATAGTCACACATCCCCTTTATTATTCAGACAGTCCACTCCCTAAACAACTTGAACCAATCTTCCGCCGTCATCGTGATTAACCATTCACAATTATTTTTACGGTGCGCAACGATCGGCACCCGACCGCTCTTTTGAGAGTCTCGCCGAGCTTGAGCCATCGCGTCATCAATGTTTAATCGCTCGACTCGTTTGACCTCCACATGTACGCCAGGAAGACCGACCACGTCGGCGGCCTCGCCCGTATTTCCGCAATATTGCGCCGTGCGCCGCACTTCCCAACCGTGTTCACGACACAAGCGGGAAAATTCCAACTCGCCGCGCTTGCCTTTTTGTTTACCGTTCGTCACTCAATTACTCCCATTTCAAACTAGTCGCCTGCCACGCTTTCTCTTTTTAGGAGAAAGCTCGATCATAAAATAATCGTCTCCGCCTTTTCTATTCCAATCCCTCAGAGCGCTCTCTGCATCGTCTTTATCGACGCACATCTCCACCCCTTTAAATGTGCGCCCATCAACAATAAGGTATATAGGCAAATTTCCTTGACCATCAGTCATATGACCGCCCCTTTCCTGTCATTTATTTCCTCGCCGCCTTTTCAATTGATTCACGTATTTGTTTCATCTCAAACCAACCAATTTCAGGATCGGCATAAGACGCCGCGTCAAGCCCCATTGAAAGGCCGCAAGAAATCTCTTCCATTTGAAAGCAGTCAAATTTAGGATCAGCAAAGATAGACACGTCAATACCCTGTATAAGACCAACGTAAACTACTTCCGTTTGCCTCTGATTAAATAGTGGATTAGCTAAAGCAGACACATCGAGCCCATCTTCAAGTGCGTTCTTGATTAAGCACATTTGCTGGTAATTAAATCGCGGATCAGCATAAACGGACGCGTCAACGCCATTAATAAGTCCACGTCGCAATTGGCACATTTGCTCATGGTTATACTTAGTATTAGCGTAAATGGATACATCAACGCCTTGCTCCAGACCCAAGAAAATCTCAAATACTTGATTCGCGCTAAAATCTTTCAGCAACTCTTGCACTATTCCTAATTGCTGTATTTCCTTTTCGTTTAATATTCGTGCCATATTTACTCCTCCACCTCGTTCATAATTGCATCGCCGATTGCTTTTGCTACAGTTACCGTAACCGCGTTCCCGGCTTGCTTATACAGTTGAGTGTCGCTCAATCCGGCGGCGTGCGCTTTGTTAAATCGTTCATCGTCCATACCTTGCAACCGCCAACATTCACGCGGCGTAAGTCGGCGAATCGCCACTTCAGTGCCATCAATTATTGCCACTCCGTGTCTGTCCTGCGTAGTTAAGGTAAACATCGGCTCTCCATCGTCCTTAAATCGGCGGCCGTTCTGTCTCTTGTTAAGTCTGCCAGGCGTAAGAACGGCACAAAGAGAACGCACACCTTTTACTATGGAACGAGTCACGCCATTCGTGCCATAAACTTTATATCCCTGACTCTTGCCATCAATCACCAACTTCGGTACTCGTCCGCCACCTTGCATGCTCGTAAGAGTCGGCGAAAGTCCGTCACCGTACACGCGCCCGCGTTGCGGATTACCACCAAAATATTTAGAGTCGTATAGTTGCCCTACCTGATTAATCTTGCGCGCTATGAATGTTCCGTCCGCCCTCCGCCCAAAGCGAGTGTCTATTGTTGAACAAACCTCGGCTTGTGACCGTCCTTTGTTTGCTTCGCTCTTTGAATGAGATAGTCCACCATTTTTTGACTGAGATAATATTTCGCATCTACTTCTTTCTCTAAGACGTCCGACAATAAAGACCCGTTCTCGATCCTGCGGAACGCCGAAGTCTTTAGAGTTGAGAGTCTCCCACCTTGCATCGTACCCATGCGCGGCCATTTGATTGAGTACCTCGATAAATCCTCTTCCGGTATCGATTGATAAAAGATTTCTAACGTTTTCAATGACAAGCCATTCGGGTTTATCTTCACCTTTTTCGCCGATGAGCCGCATAACTTCATGAAATAGGCCGCTTCTTGTTCCGTTAAGTCCCCGCTGCTTACCAGCGACTGAAATGTCTTGGCAAGGGAATCCGAAACACCACACGTCCGCGTGCGGCATTTCACCCCCCCTAACTTTTGTGATGTCTGATCCATACCATTCGCCCTCCGTATCGTGTATTGCCCTGTAACTTTTTATCGCAAATTTATCAAATTCACAGTAGCCAACGCATTTCATTCCCGCCTGTTCATGTCCTAACCGCATACCGCCGATACCTGCAAACAAGTCAATGAATGTTAATTCGCTCAATATTACTTCTCCTTTTTCAACGCATGCTTTGACCTTTGAACCGAACGACCGTACACATTTCAACGAGTCTATCGATCGTGCGCATGTTGTACTTATCCACTCCGGCAGTTTCGATGTCGATATTGGTCGTGATAATCATCGGCTTCATGTTGTTGTACCGAGCCGTCACAATGGCATCGATTTTATTGACCACCCACGGCTGCGCTTGCTCCGCGCCGAGATCGTCAAGCACCAACAAGCTAACTGTGGTTATTCTGTGCTCGAAGTCGCGCCGCTCGTCTCGGCTCATGGTCAATAAGTTATCGACCAGCTGAACCATCGGAATGAAAAACGCACCGTGACCGGATTGCAATGCCCGTTTCAGCACGGCTACCGCCTTGGTCGTTTTGCCCGTACCGACATCGCCGTACATGAGCAGTCCGTCTCCGTTCTTGACGTGATCCTCGATATTATCCGCATAGGCTTTCACGGTAGCCATCGCCGCCCTGAGTTCAGGCGTAGCCGTTTGCGGAACACTAAAGTCGGACTGATAAAACCGTCTCGGTACATGCGCGTTACTCAACCGTGCGGCTGTCACCGTTCGTTGCTCTTCCCGGATTATTTTCATCAACATTTCATTCGGATTCGGCATCGGCGGCAATCCCTTTTCGCCAGCGTCCCGCAAATTTTGACGGTTGAATACTTTCGGATTCGCCACTTCCAACGCCTCCCAGATTCTTACGAGCTCCGCCACTTGAGCCACCTCCTTGATTACGTGATACTCCCGCTTGATCACGTTTCCGCCAGTTGCGTAAAATTCCACCAGTATACTTCATGCTCGATTTCTTCTGATCAAGCGTCATTTGCATTGCCGACAATACATCAGTCACTCCATATTCACTGACATATCCGGCAATCAACATCTTGTCTTGTTCGTTCTGAGTTGGATAATTGTTCTGATAGAAAGAGAGAGCAGAGATAAAGTCTTTTTTATCATTAGTAACCGATAGTCTCTCTATATCTATATTCTTTTCTTTTCTTTTCTTTTCTTTGCGTACACCAAACCTGCCGATAATCTGTGTCATCAGGACCTTTAGCAGAGTTACAACTCATGCATAAAGGCTCAAGGTTTTCGATACCGTCACTTCCACCTTGATATAGCGGTACGATGTGATCCTTACATAAGCGTTCCTTTGAGCCGCACTTCACACACTCGCCAAAGAACTCCAACATCTCTTTCCATTCTTCGGCGGTATGCGTTCCTTTCTTGCGCGCTTCTGCCAGACGCTCTGAACGCTTTTTAGCGTTATTCCGTTCCCGCTCGCTTGTTTCTGTTCCCCACTTTGAATTCGCGCCTCTCTTTCCGGCGGCTGATCTTGCTTTTGACACATTGTCCTTAACTAACATGCGTCGATTCAAACTTTCGGAGTAGAAGCCCTCACCATCATCGGTGAACTCAAATAACCCGAAGTCCTCCACGATCGCTTTTACCTCGGAAGAGTCGACACGAAGGTCGAAACCAAGCATGTTGTAGTCTCTGACACTCGTATAATCAACTTCTTCCCTTAGTCGTTCAATGATCATAAAGTAGATGCCATATCCAGCTGCTCCATACTTCATTCGAACGCTTAGTAGCTTTTCACTGTTCCGCGCGTTGCTATCATGGGAAAAAAATGAAATTTTTGCCATACACCCTCCTGCACTGGAGCTAGTTAAAGTGCATCGAGTTTAGTGGTCCTCCTTTATGCAATCGTGACTGGCACTCCAGTAACCGCCATCACCTTACGTTTGAATTCATCCGCGTGACTGTTAGCGTCACTCAGATGAACGATCCATATATATTTCAGTCTGGACAGATCGTTAGCTTTCAAAAACTCTATTGCCGTTTCAATCGACATGTGAGTATGCATTAGGCGTTTCATTCGCTGGCGCATAGCCACTTCTGTCAGACTGTTGTTTTTCAGTATCTCTATTGAGTAGTTAGCCTCGATGAGTAGATGAGTGATCCCGCCGATACGGTATTTCACATAAGCCGTATCGGTGATATACACGAGCCGATTGCCCGCTTTATCATCAACGATGTATCCGAAGCACTCCACATCGTGAACTTGCTCGAATGACTTGACTCTCCAGCCGCCGATATCGATCCACACATGCGGCTTGATTGCTCGGACAAAGAAGTCATCTTGAATGTTCAACTCCTTTGCCGTTGCCTCCGGCATGTAACACGTTATTCCAAGATGAATAAGTGACTTCACCGCCCGAGCATGATCGCCGTGACTGTGCGTGATCAACGCTCCGTCAATATCGGATAGGCGATGATCCGTGTCTTTTTGAAGTCTGGCAATGGGAAGTCCGGCATCGAGCAGCAGACTATGTTCTGATGATTCAAGGAAGTAGCTATTACCGCTACTCCCTGAACCGATCACTTTGACGTTCATCTCAAAATTCCGGACCGCTTTCTTCTGCCTCTTCGACATTCTTGTATTCGGCTTCGACAACCTCATCGGCACCTACGTCATCGATATCGACCGTGTTCGCCGATTCATTAATCTCTTCAACCGCTTGCGCTTCCGTCTGCGCCATTTCCTGACGATTGATAGACTCGAATACAAGGCTGCCGTCATCGGAAGCGTTGATATGACGTTTTAACAGACGATTGATAATCGTGCGCTTCGCCATCTCTTCAGTGAATTTGCCGTGAGTCGTTTCCGCTTTAATGTTGCCGTGCTGGTCAATCGGATTGGCTTTCGACTGCTTCCACGACTGCTTGATCGATTCCATCGTCATGACCATCGAGTCCATGACCTCTCCATCGTTATCGAGCATGACCGCGTACACCCCGATAATCGGCTTATTCATCGAATCAAGCGTTTGTTTATGAACGGTGACGAACTGACTGCCGCCGTTCGTTTCGAAAGAAAAATCTTCACCCTCATGGACTACTTGAGCCGTGATATCTTTGAAATCAGGAATAACGCGTTTAGCGACTGCCACCGTACCCATATAGGAACGAACGAGCGTCAACTGATCGTCGTACGGAATGAAGTAGCACTGCTTCTTCGCCGGATTAAGACCTTGAACGACCATATCGAGGATCGCGTTTGCGATGCTGCCTTTCGTGCATTTCTCGAATACGTTCACTTTTTTAATCGCGTTAATCATGAGCCATGCGGACTGAACCGCATTCGTCAGACTGTAATTGGCGGGCAAGTTAATCTGCCCTTGACCGTTCATCTCTTGAAGTCGCTCGTTGATATTCGCCTCGATCTCCATTTTGATTTCTTTCGGTACGATTGCATTTTTAGTTACTTGTTTTGTTGCCATTTCTTACTCCTCCTTTTCATCACAAATGTACGCGCCAATCACCTTTGAAAAGTAATCGGAAAGACGGATTACAAATCTGTATCTATCGTGCCTGTAATATGTTCGCGCCATTTCGAACAGTTTTTGACCGGTCGGCTCGTTCGGTCCTCCAATATCAACATTTCCCAACTCGAATAAAAAACGCACATTTTCGACCGATAAATATTTTCTCCCGCGCCAATCGTTCACTTGGTCATTAGAAACATCAACTTCTACGAGCGTAATTCCCGGTTCCGCGTACTCCTCAATTCCTGATAGTACGTTTTGCTGTTCTTGTCGGAGCGATGCTTTCACAGCTTGATACATCTTCCATTGTTCGGCTGTTGCTGCCATTCTTACTCATCCTCTTTCTCCACTTTTAATAACTTCTGACCAACTTTCACCACTAGCTGAATGACCTGCGATCGGATCGGTCGTAAGCTGGTGACCGATTCAGCGTTATCCACGAATACCGGAGCGGACATTCCGTATAACGAAGACAAGGTGTTGATGATATCCATTCCGACATTGATCCGCATCGCGTTATTTAATCCGCCGCTATAGGGAACACCGTTGAACACCACCTCGCATGTTTCGGTTAGACCGCCGTTGATTTGCGTTTCAAACAACTTGAATTTAGTAATCGTGAATTTATCGTTAATCCGGCTTTCCAGTACGCTGACCTTAGTCCGGATAAACTCCTCAGCCAACGAGCATAGGCGCGCGATCTCTTCGAACTCCTTGCCCGCCGCTACTTTGCGTTTAGCAAGTTCATTGACGCGAGCCTCCTGCTCTTTCTTTTTGCTTGCGGAGAATAGCTTTCTATCAATTTCAGCGATCTCTTCGGTGAGCGTTTGAATGCGTTCCGCATCGTTTGACGGAGCGACCTTTTTGGAGAGTGCTAACTCTTTCTGTCGGTCAACATCGGCAATTTCATTCATGACGCTTATATACCGCTCATCATCTTCAATCTTTTGACGATAAACCTTATCGCGGCTTTCCATCAGCTCGTTCATCTCGCGTTCAACGGCGGCTTTATCCTCGACAGACTTCTTTTTCTCCTTAACCGCTTCTGCCGTTTTTTCACGGAGCTCTTCAATCTGCCGACCGTACTCTTTACCCGTTCGATTGATACGCTCCTTTTCTTCCGCACGAGTGATATTGACCCGCTCGATCATCTCGGCGATCATCTCGTTCGGGAGCCGCTGATGGCACGTGCCGCAGGTAGCGTTTTCGGCATCCGGCAATGGATATTTAGCCGTTAAACCCGCCCACTCTTCACGCAGGTCGGCTTGCTTTCGTTCGAGATCTGTCACGCTCGCGTTGTTGCTTTCAATCTCGCGGCTTAAATCATCATGATAAGATTCGAGATCGTCATAACGTCCACACGCATCGTTGACCTTTTTATCCAAGTCACGGATTAAATCTCTTTTTTTACTGTCAAATTCGTTCTTAATTTCAAGAGCCGAGTTATATAGCTTGTTGCGCTCTCTTTCCAACTCGTTCAGTCGCTTCCGCTTTTTATCTTCCGGCTGACTGTATTTCAGCAGGTCAAGCTCCGTGCTGAGCTTTAATCGATCTTCCCGCAACTTGATTTCATCAAACGTCTCTCCGGCAGCTGCGAAATGCGCTTCCGAGATCCGCGTTTCAAGTTCGGTAATTTCTTTATTAATGCGATTCCGTTTGGTAGCCGCCATCTTCAATAAGTCATCAGCCGTCATATCGTTCAATTTAGGAACGAGCGGCTTCAATCTCGCATTCGAATTAGCGACATCTTCCGGACTTACGTCACCGCAGAGGTCAATCAGGATCTGACGGCGTTCCTGCCACGTCAACGTCTCGTTGAAATAAAGAGGATTCGTTAATAGCTGGAATTTCTTTTCATCGATAATCGCGCTGATCGCCGCTTCAAATTCACTCTTCTTTTTTGGAACATCGTCAATGAAGTAATCCGTTTCATGACCCGTAAACGTTTCGGCAATAGAGCCGCGCTTCTTAGTCCACTTTTCACGGTAGTTTTTACGCAACACGAGCGGCTTACCGTTGACCATGAACGTACATTCGACTTCGTGATCAACATTCGGAATAACCGTGCCATCGGCTTCAAGAGTCTTGATACCGAAGTCCGCTCGGTTATTGCTATCTTTACCGAATAACACCCACAACATCGCGTCCATGAGTGTCGTTTTACCCGTGCCGTTTTCGCCATACACAACGGCGTTCTTATCATCAAACGAGTATTCGCCGTTCCGAATGCCCTTAAAGTTATTCAGCCGGATACGGTTAAGCGTGATGATCCTAGGCTGATTTTTTTCATCAAATAAATTAGTCATCATGCCAACCCGCTTTCTTCTGTGATATAATTAGTGTGTAAATGGTTTTTGACAGTCGTTGCAGCGGCTGTCTCTTTTTTTGTGCAAACACAAGCGAGCAAAAGGCTCACCATGTCCTGAATGCGTTCCGCATCCTCCGTTCCTCGAAAGCTCGGTTCATACCAAGTACGTTTATACTTAAACATTTCACTCCTCCACTCTTTCAATAACCGTTTCCATCTTCTTCAATCTGCATCTGGCGATTAGCTCATCGATTTCATCCGGCGTATAACCGAGATCATCGACTAAGTAGTCGTGCATAGCGCAGATGATTCGACCTGCGAACTTCGGCGAAAGCATTTTGTGATCGTGCTTAACGAATATCTTTTCCGGTGGCGCGCCACCTTGGCTGATCGCTACAAATCGATACTTCATTGTCTTCATCCTCCAAAATCCACCAGCCGACATTGGTCGGTTTGGTCTTTTTTATTTTCTGCGAGCTCATTTTCTTGCGGCGTTCTCTCCGCCATTTGCGCCGCTCTTCGATTGATGGATTCACGCTCATATCCGATCCACGGTCATTCCGGCGATAATTGATCCACCAATCAACACCGCCCACTTAACTAAAAGATCCATTGAATAATCGGCGAAACTCGGATAATCGAACGGCTCGATTACCATAATTCCGAAAAAAGCCGAGAGCGCGAATGCCGAGCTCGTGACGAATACTAAGTACGCCCAGTTATTGACGAAATCAGCGAATACACGCTTAATGCTAATCATATAGTTCACCCCAGTTATCACGAATGTACCCGCCAATCAACTTTAAAAAGTAATCGGAAAAACGAATTGAAAATATATTTTTACCGTGCCTATCATGTAATTTCACACTGTCGAACGGATTTTGAACGGTAAGCTTATTTTTCGCATAGAGATTGACCTTTGCTAACTCGTTCAAAAACAGTTCGTTTTCGGCTGGCGTATATTCTCCACCGCGCAAATCGTTCACCCGTTCATTAAAAACTTCAATTCCACCCAACGGATAATCGGGTTCTGTGAGATCCATGTATCCCTCAACAAACGTCAACACGTTCTGCTGATCCCGCCGGAGCAACGCTTTCGATACTTGATACATGTTCCACTCTTTTGCAGTTCCCGCCATTTAACTCTCCACCTTTCTCTTTTTCTTACGCCTGAATACAATCTCAATTCCCAGTGCTGCGCATATCCGCTCCACCGTGCTGATCATGGGAGAGTGCATTTCCAATTCCAACTTTCCAATCATCTCCCGTGACATTCCGCATTCTTTTGCCAGCCTGTACTGCGTCCACCCTTTTTCATGTCTTGCTTTTTTTATCACATCTACAAAATGTTGACCCATATGCAATCCCTGTCCTTACTACAACCTAGCGAAATGACCAGCATCAAAGTCGCACGAGTGATGCATAAATCATCGTTATTGCGGCCACCAATATTGCAATTTGTGTCAGCAACCCCAGAATCTTTACAAAACGGTCATACATGATCGCATCTCCTTTCGCTTCCCCCTATTTGCTTTTTGATATAATCGCTTATATAAGGAGGTGAAAATATGAGTAAAGCATATTGTTTCTTATTTCTTCCTGATCAGGTAAACTCCGATGTGGTTACCAGCGTGTTAGATCAATACACGGACTTCTATCAGGAGGTTTCCCCCGGTCTTTATTTCTTCTCCGGATACACACACCAATTTTCGATGGAACTTCTCAGTTTAGATGAGGGAGTATCCTCCAAGGTGTGTGAACGGCTAGCCGCCAAGGGCATTGCCGATCCGCAATTCTTTACTGGAGATCTTTCAGACTGTCAATATACTTTTCCTGTAGATTGGCCCGAGTGATTGACTCTCGACTAACAAATAACCGAATATCCATAAGTGTCTTGATAGCCTTCGCATCGCCTTGCGTAAGGCTATCTTTTTGTGCAATGAGGCGCGTTGCCGTCATGAGTAACTCAGCTACGTATTCGATGAAATAATTATTTACGACAAAATACTCATCCGCCCCAAATCGCCGCCCTTTGGGATTTCTCGATTCTTCCATTGCTTCCGCCTCCACAAAATGTTGACCCATATACAACCCTTACCCCCCCTATATATTGCGAAGTATTTTTGACCCATAAACTTTTCAGCGATATAATCGCCTTGGATAGATTTACAAATCTTTTTTTCAGAAAAAAGGAGGAAAGCTATGAATGAAAATGTTGAAAGATCGCCCGTTGACCTATCCGCACTGATTCGTAACTATCAATTAGCTGATTGGACTTATGAATGCTTAGTTAAGACCATCAATGAATTTGAAGCAGAGTTGAATGATGATGAAATTTCAGCCTTAACAGTTGCCATGTTTTCAAATAAACCTATCATCGTAGACTCTATAGGATTTAAAAATCCAAACATCATTGTTTTTCACGGGCATTTTGAAAACGGCTCAAAAGTTGATCTCGTTGTGCATCAATCTCAGCTAAATCTTTGTTTAATCCCGGTAAAGCGTCAGGATACATCTGTTCCACGGCGCAAAATAGGATTCGTTCCAGACACAAGTTCGCCGCAAGACTCTGTATGAGTAGTTTCTCTATTTGAGCCTCGTTGCCCCGAGGCTCTTTTTTTGTTAGCTCTTTCCATTCCTCGACTGTACACTTGATCTCCATGTTTTTCTTCACCTCCTCCTTCCTCGGCTCAAATTACATAAATTTCCATTTTATTCGTCTCGTTTTCAAAGCGTTACACCACTTTTGTGATAATCAGGTTGCACGGTCGTTTTGTTTACGGTTTTCCGTAAATGACCGGCAAAAAAAAGATCCGTCATAGCTTCACTCGGCAACCCCAAAACTTCCAACGATCGCAACATTTCTGATTGTTTGAACTCCGAACGACCAGACAGTTTGTCCATCAGTGCAGTGTTCGACACTTTAATGGCTTCTGCGAAAGCGGCAAGTGTTTTGCACTTTGCCCGAATCTGACCTCTCAAAAAACTATAATCCGTTTCCATGATTTACACCCCCTTTACGGTTTTCCGTAATCTCATGTTAGCACACTCGGAATAACAAGTCAACGGTATTCCGTAAAAAATATTCATTTTGTTGCTATTTTGTACGGATTGCCGTATAATATGGATATGAATTAAGTTAAAAGGTGGCAGGAGGATATATGGCAACATTCAAGAGTAGACTTGCGAAGATTATGGCAGAAAAGAGCATGACACAATCGGAGCTTTCGCGATTGACAGGCATCAGGGTATCGTCCATCAGCGACTACCTGCGCGGCATTTATGAAGCAAAGCAGGACAAAGTGTTTCTTCTTGCCGAAGCGCTTCGAGTCAATCCTGCATGGCTTATGGGGCTTGACACGCCTCGAGAATGGCCAGCACAAGATGGTCAATCCGAACAAGAAAACTCCTCCGACGTTGATAAACAAGAACTCAACGAGCAAGTCGGCTCTCGAATCAGGCAAATACGCAAGGATCGTAATATGACGCTGCTTGAGTTAGCAGATAAAGTCGGACTAAGCGAGGGTACAGTTCAACGCTACGAATCTGGCAACATCAACAATGTTTATATCGGCATGGTTCAAAAGTTTGCTGAAGCGTTAAATGTTGATCCCGGCTTTTTAATGGGTTGGAAGAAAGATAAACAAACCCCTAATATCCAAAGCGAATTGGAGATGTTCATTGATCGCCTCGATCCGTCTACCGGACTTGCTTTTTTCAATGGCGAAACCGAGATGGATCAGGAAACGCGCGAGCTGATATTAATGTCGTTAAAAAATACGCTTGCTCTCTCCCAAAAGCTTTCGCAAAATAAGGAGAAACAAAATGAGGATTAAAGCGTTAGCCGAAAGCCTGATCGAGCGATGCGGCGGATCGAATGATCCGTTCGCTATCGCCGACATGCTCGGCATTCGTATAGCCTTTGAAAAACTAGGCAAAAAAGACGCATTCTTCACTAACATGTGTAATGTGCCTATCATTCATATTAACGAGGAAATTGCACCAGAAATACGTGACTTTGCTTGTGCGCACGAGCTCGGCCACGCCCTGCTCCACCGAGATACTAACGCGTCATGGTTAGCCTTTCACACTTACTCGAATGACTGTCGATTAGAACGTGAAGCGAATCAATTCGCCGTTGAGCTTTTAATGCCGGATGAGCTTGCGCGTGAATTTGACGGATTCACCATCTATGACGTTGGTACGATGGTCGGCATCCCGCGCTCGCTATGTGAATTAAAAAACATTTCACAAAAAGAGAGTGTGTAAATGGACAGTTTTGACTAATCACTTTTCCTGTTGTTCCTCAAAAATTTTGTAAAGTAAAATTTGAAAAGGAGTGTTATTCATGGAATGGGTAATGAAAGGTCTTGCAATTGTATTTATTATTTTTGGTTTAATTTCAATCGTTCCTATGCCCAAAAGTGGTAAGCAGGTCGAAAAACTAAAGAAAACGCTGGAAGAAAAAGGCGAAACTTTAGAAGCAAACGAAAAGAAAAGCAAGAAAGCCGGCATAATATGTATTGTTATGGCCGCTTTATTATATGGTGGCGGCGTACTTTTAGAAGGTAATGTATTTACCGACATTGGCATGAGCGATGCGCAAGCGTCTGTTGCCGAGCAAGCCTTTGTAGAAGCACGACTTGGAGAACCTTCAAGCATATCGAAAGTGCAAGACGTAGAACATCAATACTGGGTAACAACTGATAAATACAGTGACATATTCCTTGTTCAAAACGATGACAAAAGTTTACGAGAACTCATGTATCACAGAAAAGTGCTTTGGAGCAACGGATCGCTTAATAACGGCATCAAAATTGAAGACATCTATGTCACGACAGCACAATCCGCTACTTATCAAAGTCTCGCCGAAGCCGCAGTAAAAAAGCAGCTCAACTTCCCCGATGACGCAGATTTTAAAATGTTCCCTGAAGTTTCGCGGCACCTTGACGAAGCTAGAGTTGTCGGCGATGTCAAAGCACCAAACGCATTTGGAGTCATGTTTAACGCTCGCTACTATGTCGACATTAAAGGCGATAAAGTAATTAAAGCTGTTGTAGAAGAAAAATAAACAAAAATCTCCCGCCCTGTTCCAGCAGAGCGAGAGATAAATGCAGGCTTCCAGAGTGCCCACGCATAACTAAATTATAGCATATCTGGAGGCCTCCATGTTAAACATAGGAGGTTTTTTCATGTCTTTTTTTGGAAATAAGTTGCCCGAACGGAACGAAATAGCCGTTGTTTATTGTCGAGTATCGACAGACGGTCAAGCCGAACGCGGCACAATCGAATCACAGATTACGTATGCTAAAGATTACGCTAAGTTCAAAGGCTTCGAGATTAAGGACTTTTACTGTGATGACGGCGTTACGGGCATGATGCCGCTCGCCGAACGCCCTGAGGGCAAACGGCTCACCGAAGATGCAAAGGCTGGCAAGTTTAATGTCGTGTACGTCTATAAAATTGACCGCCTCGGTAGATCCGCCAGAGAAACACTGAATGCTATTTATAGCCTGAAAGAAAGCGGCGTTATTCTCCGGTCACTCACCGAAACGTTTGACCTCGAAACTCCGATGGGCCAATTCTTTATGCAGTTACTCGCCAACATCGCCGACCTTGACCGGAATAACTTTCTGGAACGTTCACGGCTTGGAACGGAACGCCTCGTCAAAGCGGGCAAATGGGTTGGCGGGATCGTACCCTACGGCTATGAAATAAACGATGCCAAAGAGCTCGTATTGAATACCCGCCCTTTTCCTGACTCCGACTTATGCGAAGCGGAAGTTGTCCGCATGATTTTTGATATGGTCGGCAAACACAATAAGTCATCAGTTGAGGTCGCGCGATTATTGAATGCGCTCGGAGTGCCGACAAGCTACTCACGCAGCACGGGCAAGCGGCGTAAAAAGACTATTGGAATATGGCGCTCCAATACCGTACTCCGCATCATCCGAAATACGACATATAAAGGCATCCACTATTACGGAAAGAGATCAGGCTACTACTCCACCCCGATCGCCAGAGAAGTCACGCCAATAGTTGATGAAAAGATATGGGAGCAAGCGAACGCGGAAATCGACAAGAATCGTAAAAGCAGCTTCCGTGTTCCAGCGTCAGAATACATGCTCGCCGGACTTATTAAATGCGGCGTTTGCGGCGCGAATTATTCCGGCACCCGAAATAACCGTGACGGAGCGTATTACCGCTGCAGTTCTCGCATGCGGAAACATAAAATCGAAAAGAACAAATGCAATAGCCGCTATGTCAATTCCGATCTGCTCGAGTCCATCGTTTGGAACGAGCTTATTGATCTGCTCGGCAATAAAAAGACACTTCGAGCCGCCGTTAAAAACTCACTCACCGAAATGGAAAAGAAGCAGCGGAACATTGAGCCGGATATCGAAAAAGCGGAAAAAGCACTCCAAGATAAAGAGCTCGAAAAATCACGGCTCATTCAACTTTATACAAAAGGCACGCTCAGCGAGGAAGATGTAATTGCTCCTCTTGACGATCTGAAAAATGAGCTCGAGGGATTGACCGAACACCTATCTTCTCTGATGAAAGAAAAAGCAAACATAGACAAGGCTCAGATTATCGAAAAAGAAGATATCGACCTTTATGTTGATAAGATCCGTGAATTTTTATCCGAATGCAATGACGCGAAAACTAAAAAACGCCTCATACAGACGCTAGTAAAAAAAATAACGGTCATCTCTCCGACCGACCGTAAAAAGCCTATTGAGTTCGATATTGAGTTCAGGCTGAAAGTTCCTGCGCACAAAGTATATTCTGATGGAGCAAAAAAGCACACGGACACGGATTCATCGCACTGATTAAAATAAAATCGGCAGGATACGTTAGGCTGGCATTCACACGTGATATATGGACGACTCGATCTTCCAGCGGCTGACGCAACACTTCCAAAACAGAGCGTGGGAATTCCGGCAATTCATCAAGAAATAATACACCTTTGTGACTGAGTGTAACTTCGCCCGGCTTGGGAATACTACCGCCGCCGATTAAGGCCGCCGTCGATACGGTATGATGCGGACTGCGAAACGGTCGGGCGTGCAATGCAGCTGTCCGCGACACGTCAAACAAGCCTGCCACGCTGTAAATTTTAGTCACTTCCAGTGCTTCGTCATGCGAAAGCGGCGGCAAAATGGAATTGATTCGACGAGCCAGCATCGTTTTGCCTGAACCCGGCGGTCCGATCATTAAGACATTATGCCCGCCGGCCGCGGCAATTTCCAACGCGCGTTTAGCCATAATTTGACCCTGTACTTCCGCGAAATCTTCATTCACTTCCGGGATCTCTTCTTGTTCAGAGTCCGGCACTGCCGTCTTCCAAACGATTTCGCCCTGCAAATAGCGAACTAAGTCACGCAATGAAGTGACTGCATAAACTTCAATGCCGTTACACAAAAGAGCTTCCTGCACATTTTGCGGTGCGACAAAAAAACGTTTCTTGCCGGCTTCTTTGGCGGCAATGACCATAGGCAGGACACCGTTAACGGGGCGCACCGTTCCGTCCAATGCCAGTTCGCCGATACCGACCGCATCTTCCAAACTCTCTCGTTGCAACGTTCCACCGGCTGCGAGTATCCCTATCGCAATCGCCAAATCCAGTCCTGCGCCTTCTTTTTTCAAATCGGCCGGAGCTAAATTCACTGTAATCTTACGCAATGGAAACTCCAGCCCGGAGTTTTTCAGGGCAGGCCGCACTCTTTCTTTGGATTCCCTGACGGCCTGCGTCGGCAAGCCGACAATATCATATGCAGGCAAACCGTTAGCTAAATCCACTTCGACTAAAATCAAATGACCGCTTAATCCGAACGTAGTAGCTCCAAATACTCGTGCAAACATATTCTCCTCCTAAAACGCATTTTTCAGCTGATTTAGTTGATAGGTTCCGTTGGCGTGTATTTGAATTTCCACAACGTCAAAGCGGCACGGTATCTCTTTTGACAGTTGAACTAAATAGGCCATCGCAGTTTTGCGTAACATGTTTTGTTTAAAGGGTGTGACGGCTTCGCGCGGCAGACCGAAACGTGCGGTAGATCGGGTTTTAACTTCGACGAACACAATTGTGTCGCCGTCGCTTGCGATGATATCGATTTCACCTTTACCGCTGCGAAAATTACGTGCTTGAATGCAGTACCCCTGCGTTTCCAAATATGAGGCGGCAAGCGCTTCCCCTTCCGCCCCTAAATCATTATGTCGACTCACGCAAACCTCTTCTTTCAATGTATTGCGTATCCATTAGAATGCATTCATCATGCTTTTAATCGGTTCAAAACTTTTGCGATGAACCGGTGAGGGACCGTATTTTTTCAACATATGTAAATGATATTCCGTAAGATAGCCTTTATGAGTAGCAAAGCCGTATTGTGGATATTGTATATCCAATTCTTCCATTAAATGGTCACGACTGACTTTCGCTAAAATAGAGGCCGCCGCAATGGAAGCGCTTTGCGAGTCGCCCCGAATAATCGCCTGCACCGGTATCGGTAAGGTAACCGGCATGGCATCCGCCAGCAACACTTGTGCTGCCGGTTGTAATGACATAGTCGCCGCCTGCATACCGTCAAGTACCGCCTGATAAATGTTGACGGAATCAATGACTTCGACAGGAATATGCAAAATCTTATAGGCAATAGCAGTTTCAGTAATTTCTTTGAACAATTTTTCCCGCGTCACTGCCGAAAGCTTTTTAGAATCGTTGAGTCCGTCCAGCATGGCATGTGGCGGCAAAATAACTGCAGCCACCGTCACCGGACCGGCTACCGGTCCACGTCCCGCTTCATCGGTGCCGGCAATATTCAGTTTGCCCTGGGCATACCAATGCTCCTCATATCGATAGAGAGCTCGTAAACGCTCGTGTTCCTGCCGCACCTTGTCCTGGCGACGCGCGTATTGCTGCAAAGCCTGCCGGACGCCCAGGCGACCATCCAAACTCCAGCGCAATAACTCTTCAGGAGTGGGTACTTCTGCCAAACGTGAACGGATCATGGCAATCGTTTCTTTTTTCTCCTCAGCCATTTTGACTTGCCTCGGCAGGCGGGGTCTCTAAACTGATTTTACCCAGCCGTAATTGGCGAAAATCCCCTAAAACGAATTGGCGTGCCTTATGGTAGTCATATTCACCTTTGGGTAGCAATGCGCCTCGTTTTTTAGCGATTTCCGTTAACCATTCATCAGGTGTCCCCGATCCCGTTTGAATTCCATAACGTTCCGTAAGCGTCCCCGGATAATTTTCATTGATATAAGCCAGCAGATTTCTGACTACATCTTCCGCATCAAACACTTCATCGGTGATGGCGCCGGTGGCGGCCAGTTTTTGACCCACCACAGGATCTTCAAACTTCGGCCATAACACACCCGGTGTATCCATCAATTCAACGCCATCCGCCAACTTTACCCACTGTTGGCCGCGCGTTTTACCGGGGCGATTGGCCGTATGCGCGATATAACTTTTCGCCAGCGTATTAATAAGCGTCGATTTACCGACGTTGGGAATCCCTAAAATCATCGTACGCACGGAACGCGCTCGAATACCTCGACGCTTCCAGCGCTCAAGTAATGGTGCCGCCGCTTGCCGAATTTCCTGAATCAGTCGCTTACGACTGGACTTAGACGTGCTGTCTATGAGTAACGTCGTAATCCCCCGATTGGCAAAATATTGTTGCCATTGTGCAGAAATTTTGGGATCTGCTAAATCAGCTTTGTTTAATAATAAAATCCGCGGTTTTGCCTGGATCAGTTCACGCAGCAACGGATTTTCACTCGAAGCGGGCACACGTGCATCTCTCAGTTCCACGACGACATCGATGGCTTTTAGCTGCTCTTTAATCAGACGTTGCGCTTTAGCCATGTGCCCGGGAAACCATTGGATAAGCATGATGCACCTCCTTTATTCATATCCTATGATAAGTAAACAATCAACAATGCCTCTTCTTATTTTATTATATAAAAAAAGGACTGTATATACAGTCCTTTTTACTTACTCTTAGCGACGTTCACGAATACGAGCCGCTTTACCGGTCAAACGACGCAGGTAGTACAGTTTTGCACGACGTACGACGCCGCGGTTTTTGACTTCGATTTTGGCCACACGCGGGGAATGTACAAGGAATGTACGTTCTACACCGACGCCGGACGCAATACGGCGTACTGTGAAAGTTTCACGGACACCGCCATTTTTGCGCGCCAAGACAACGCCTTCAAAAATCTGAATACGTTCACGATTACCTTCGACGACTTTGGCGTGGACGCGAACCGTATCGCCGGCACGGAAATCCGGAATGTCCGAGCGCAACTGTTCTTGTTCCAATTGTTGAATGATGTTCATATCGTTCTCCTCCTACCGGACATTCTTGCCCACCACCTGGTGAACAGAGGACTATCCAAAATAACAGTGGTATTGTATCATATCAACCTTAATAAAGCAAGCTATTCTACTAATTTTTTAATATCGAACCATGTCGTAAGCAAATCGGCAATATTTTGCAAAATCAGTAAACGATTTTGGCGAACTCTTTCACTATCCGCCATGACAATGACATGATCAAAAAATTCATTAATCGGTGCAACTAACGATTGTAATTCCCGATACACGACAGCATAATCCTGTTTCGCATAAGCGGCTTCAATTTTGGGGGCTACCGCTTTATACGCAGCATACAATTTTCGCTCTTCATCATTTTCAAAAAGTTCCGATTGAACTTCTCCCTGCTGCGGTTCTTTTGCCAAATTCACGACACGGCGAAACGCTTGGCGAAGTTCCATATCTTTGACAAATCCGGTGTCTGCCAACGCGTGCGCTTTGCCATAGACACTGTAAATATCAGTATCATCCCCTGCAAGAACGGCATCGATTTGATCGTACGACAAGCCCTCATCGCTCAAAATTGTTTGCAGTCGTTGCATTATAAAAGCAACCACTTGTTCCTGCACATCTGCCGGCACGTCACCGAGTGTTTTGGCAACGGCAGCAACCATTTTACGTAAACACCAGTGAGTTTTACTTTGGACGGCGATTTGCACAATCCCAATCGCCTGCCGGCGCAACGCAAACGGATCCTGTGAGCCGGTCGGTGCGTGTCCCTGGCTGAATGTCGCGACGATATTATCCAATTTATCGGCAAGGCTCAACACTTCACCCAGCTTGGTAGAGGGCAAGATGTCGCCTGCAAATCGCGGTAAGTATTGTTCAAAGATTGCTTGCGCCGCTTCTTTCGGTTCACCGTCCAGCAGAGCGTATTCTTTACCGATTTCCCCTTGCAATTCCGTGAACTCCGTGACAAGTGCTGTCGCCAAATCGGTTTTGGCGAGATGTGTCGCACGTTGTAACAATTCTTTTTCTTCCTGTGTCAGCTCATACGCTTCAGCAAATACTTGCGTAATTTTTTGCAAGCGCTCTGTTTTATCTTGCATGGTCCCGAGATTTTCCTGATAAACGATACGTTGCAATGCATCATATCGCGCAGCCAAACTCTTTTTACGGTCCTCATTAAAGAAGAATTCTGCATCCGCCAAACGAGCGCGCAAAACTCTTTCATTACCCGCCTGCACAGTAGCTAAATGTTCATCGGAACCGTTACGTACTGTCAAAAACAGTGGTAAGAGTCGGCCTTCTCGATCACGCAGCGGAAAATAGCGTTGATGATCTTTCATCGGTGTAACCACTGCCGCTTCCGGCAGCTCCAAATAGCGCTCTTCAAAATGACCGCAAAGCGGTGTCGGATATTCGACGAGGAACACGATTTCCGTTAACAGATCTTCATCTTCCACCACAGTCGCATGCTGCTCTTCAGCAAGCTTTTGCAAACCTTGAGTAATCATCTGACGACGTTCGGCAGGATCGACGATAACATACTGCTCGCGCAATACCTGATCATAATCGCTTGCTTGGGGAACTACGACATTTTCTTCCCCCAGGAAACGATGCCCGCGAGTGGTATTTCCAGAGGCCACGCCCGCGAGTGTAAAAGGAATCACTTCTGCATTAAAAAGTGCCACAAGCCAACGAATCGGACGTACAAAACGGAAACTTTCGTTCCCCCACTTCATGCTCTTGGGAAATTGTAGCGATTGAATCAATTCCGGTAACAAGTTCGCCAAAATGATCTGCGCCGTTTGACCTTCTTTTTTGATATGCGCATACACGTAGTTGTCTCTTTCGATCAGTTCAGAAGGATCGATGCCTTGACCGCGAGCAAATCCCTGTGCAGCTTTGGTCGGGTTGTGATTTTCATCAAACGCGATGGCTACCGACGGCCCACGATTTTCTTCGACCATGTCCGGCTGACGATCTGCTAAATCCTCAACAATGAGTGCCAGACGTCGCGGCGTTCCGACCGTTTTTAACGAGGCAAACGATAAGCGAGCATCGGCAAGCATTGTTTCCGCCCGCGTACGCAATTCATCAAGAATACGCGGCATAAATTTCGCCGGAATTTCTTCCGTACCGATTTCGAACAATAAAGTATTATTCATGCCGAGACGCTCCTTTCAACAACGGATATCCCAGTTCTTCACGCTGTACCAGGTAGGCATGCGCACAGAGTCTGGCCAGTTTACGCACGCGTCCGATAAACGCAGTACGTTCACTGATACTGATAGCGCCACGCGCATCCAAAAGGTTGAAAACATGCGAACATTTCAATACGTAATCATACGCCGGCAAAACTTTACCGGCATCAATAATACGTACTGCTTCCGCTTCATATTTATTGAATAAATCAAACAAAAGGTTAATATCTGCCAACTCAAAATTGTAGACAGACTGCTCATATTCATTTTGATGGAAAATATCGCCGTAAGTAACATCGCCGGACCAGACGATATCATACACATTTTCCTTGCCTTGGATATACATGGCAAGACGTTCCAAGCCGTAAGTAATTTCGACGGCAACCGGATTCATATCAACGCTGCCCACTTGTTGGAAATAAGTGAACTGAGTGATTTCCATACCGTCAAGCCACACTTCCCAGCCTAATCCCCATGCGCCTAATGTCGGCGATTCCCAATTATCCTCGACAAAGCGAATGTCGTGCTCGATTGTGCGAATACCGAGTTTTTCCAAACTTTCCAAGTACATTTCCTGGATCCGATCCGGAGACGGCTTCATAATTACCTGAAATTGGTGATGTTGATACAGTCGATTGGGATTATCGCCATAGCGACCATCCGCCGGACGCCGTGACGGCTCAACATACGCTACGTGCCACGGTTCCGGCCCCAATGCCCGCAAAAATGTCGCAGGATTCATCGTACCGGCACCTTTTTCCACATCGTACGGCTGCTGAATCAAACAACCTGCTTCCGACCAATAGCGTTGTAATGTCAAAATCATTTCTTGGAAGGTCATCATTTCCTCCTCTGCTTTGCAAATAAAAAAGTCCCTGTAACAATTGTTACAGGGACGAGTATACCCGCGGTTCCACCCTCATTGGTCATTGACCCACTTAATGATATCGCGGCCTTTACTATCTTACGATTTCCTGCCGCAGCTCCAAAGCGCCTTCCTTTGTGTGGCAAGCTTCCACTATCCTTGCCTCGCTATCGCCAAAGTACTACTCTTTATCATCGCTTGATTACTAAAAATATAGCAAACTCAAATTTTATTGTCAATGCTCTTTTGCGCAAATGTGAAAACATTCGTAAATTGGGTAGCGATCTCCACATAATTCGTCAAATAATATAATAATGCATCCGCCGCTTCCGTTAATCCCTGCCGAGAAAAAAATTGCGGTCCATCCTGCCACGTAGCATGTAAAATGGCAAATAGCGTTTGGCGACCTGTATCGGAAAGCGGCAGAAATTGCTTTTCCTGCAAAACCGTCTGCGGATCATAACCGGCAATACCTAAAAGTTGCCAGGAAGCGATTAAAGTTGCTATTGCCAAATCTTTACGGGAAAGCGCCGTCAGGTACTGCTCCCATAAATGATATACCTGTGCATCCGCTTGTCCCGATGCGAAAAGCTCCTCAGTCATGTGTACCAGAAAATAATAAACTTGCCACATAGGATACGTCCATTGCCACGTATCCGTCAGTGCTCGTCCGTCGGCTTGCAACAACCGATAGCCTTCAGTATCAGCTGCTACGGTACAACGTAAAAAAGCAGCCGGTACCAAGTAGCCGATATAATTGGCCTTGCGTCTTGCTTGTGGTGCGAATACAAAAATTCTGCCCGCTTCTTTGGTCAAAAGAGTAAGTTTTTTGCCGGCGGTACCGGCATCCCGTGCTGCCAACACAAACCCTTCATAATTTTGCCAATTATTCGTGTTCGTCATCAACATCAGGCTCCTCGTTGAGCACGCGAGTCACCAAAAGGCGCACAATGCGGAAACCGTTAACTTTAGTGACGCAAAAATCCCAACCGTCAATAACGATATGATCACCGTTGCGCGGAATACGTTCCAATAAGGCAAATACATACCCGCCGATCGTATCCGCTTCCACTTCCGCAAAATCAACATCTAATAATTTTTCTACATCTTCCAAAATAACATTGCCGTCAAATTCAAAGTGATCTTCATCCAACTCAAGAATCGCGGCCAACGATTCGGGTTCATGTTCGTCCTGAATATCACCGACCAGTTCTTCGATAATGTCCTCCAACCCAACCAATCCGACGGTCCCGCCAAATTCATCTACCACCGCCGCAAGATAAATACGCCGGGTACGCATCAATTGCAAGAGATCAAAGATCGGCATAACTTCCGGGATGATGAGAATTTCACTGATAATCTGCTTTAACTGCGGCTTACCGGTAATATACAACTCCATAAAGTTTTTGACGTGGATAAGGCCGATAATATGATCTTTATCACCATCACACAAAGGATATCGTGTGTGGCGTGAAGTGCGAATCGCTTCCCGCATCGTCTCCAAACTGTCTTCATAATAAAGTACCGACATATCAGGACGTGGAATCATTACCTCACGAGCCAAACGGTCCACAAAAGTGAACGCATTTTTGATCAGTTCGCCTTCCCGCTCATCCAATTGGCCGCTCAAATGTCCCTCGTTAAAAAGCAGGCGGATTTCCGCTTCCGTGCGCGGCATTTCCACCTCATTTGTCAGCGTCAGATCATGCGTATGCAAATACATGGTGGCTAAGCGTTCGCCCAGCCATATAATCGGGGCACATATTTGATGTAAAATACGCACGATTCCTGCCGTGCGTGGCAGCCATTTCAATGCATTCTGCAAGGCTACTGCTTTAGGAATCAAATCTGCGACAATCCAAAACAACGTGACGGCAACCAAAAGCACAACCAAAGAAAGTATCCACTCACCCCAGAGCCACTGTATTGTCGGTGGTGTGAGCAGCATCCAACACTGATAAATGCTGTAATAGTAAAGCAGTGTCACAACCAGCAAAACCCATTGAATAGTCCCTAAATACCGATTCGGTGAAGCATAGAAACTCGATATGCGTGACCAGTTCGGCTCTTCTTCCTCCGCTGCAAGTTCTTGCACATATTCACGACGCAAACGGATAAAAGAATATTTCGCAATGACTAAAATAGTTGCCATCATCAAAAAAAGAACTGCCAATATCGACCAAAACGCTCCCCAAGGCGTGAGGAGATGAGCAATGAGCATATTATTATTCATACCCCAATTCTTTTAACATGCGGTCTTTATTACGCCAATCCGGCGCTACTTTTACCCATAAATCCAAGTAAACCGACCCGTTCATTAATTTTTCAATATCTGCTCGGCTTTCTGCTCCGATAGCTCGCAAAAGCGCACCGTTTTTACCGATAATGATCCGTTTTTGTGAGTCGCGTTCTACATAAATAACCGCACGCACATACCATTTACCGTTTTTCCTTTGCGCGATTTCTTCCATTTCCACACCGATCGCATGAGGCACCTCATCCCGTGTCATATGCAGAATTTTTTCTCGAATCAGTTCCGCCATAATATTGCGTTCCGGTCGATCGGTAACCATATCTTCCGGATAATATTGCGGTCCCTCAGGCAAATGATCACGAAGTACATCTAACAATGTGTCGACTTGATAGCCGTCACGCGCCGAAATCGGCACGATTTCAGTAAAGTTAAATTTTTGCCGATAGCCGTCAATTAAAGGCAATAATTTTTCCGGCGTAATCTGATCGATTTTGTTGATCGCTAAATACACAGGAATCGTAAGCGTTTGCAACCGATCTAAAATATACTGCGTCCCCGGTCCGAAGCGCTCGTCAGCCGCCACCATAAAGAGAACCGCATCCACTTCATTCAGTGCATCCAATGCCTCTTTACGCATTTTTTCACCTAATTTATGACGCGGTTTATGAATCCCCGGTGTATCGACAAATACCATTTGAAAATCAGGTTGGGTGTAAACCCCCATAATTTTATCGCGTGTAGTCTGCGCTTTATCCGAAACGATAGAAATCTTTTGCTGCAAAATACGGTTGAGCAAAGTGGATTTCCCGACATTGGGCCGTCCGATTAAAGCGATAAAACCGGAGCGAAATACGTCACTCATTCCAATTGTTCCTTTCCGAAAGCATACGGTAACAAATCTTCTAAAGCAAACTCTTTAAACGCCTGTGATGTTCCCGTGATGAGGCGTGGAATGCCGAATTCCGCCATTACCTGGCGGCAGGCACCGCACGGCATTAGATCCTGTTTCTGCGGACTAAAAAGCGCCAGCGTAACGAATGCCCGCTCGCCCTGCGAAACGGCAGCCATAATCGCATTACGCTCGGCGCATTGCGTCAATCCGTAAGAACTGTTTTCGACGTTACAGCCGGTAAAAACCGTACCGGTTTTCGTCAGCAGTGCGGCACCGACGGGGAAGTGTGAATACGGCGCATAAGCGTTCTCCGCCGCCTCTTTTGCCGCCTGCAAAAGGTCCTGATCACACGTCATGAATATCCTCCCGCGTAATACCGAGCGCACGCAAAACTTCCTCTTCTGCGACCCGCATTTCTTTTTTATCTTCCGGTTTCTCGTGGTCATAGCCCATAATATGCATCAGACCGTGAATCGCCAAGTACGCCAACTCTCTGGTTTCGCTATGCCCATATTCCTGTGCCTGTGATAAAACCCGATCGACGGAAATGACGATGTCCCCCAATAACATTTCTTCGTCAGACGAATCTTCTTCTCCTTCATTCAAGGCAAACGAAAGCACGTCGGTGGGCCGATCAATGTTTCGATATTCGCGATTTAACATCTGCAGATACTCATCATCACCCAACGTCACGCCGAGTTCCGCTTCCGGTGGGATCTCCTGACATTCGGCTCCTTTACTCAATGTGGTTTCGATAATCTTCGGCCATTCCGAGTATTTCCGTGCCAATTCTTCGTTTAAAAAATTAATGATGACTTTCAATTATTTGACATCCCCCTGTTTGGCATACGCATCAATAATTCGTGCCACCAAATCGTTGCGAACAACATCGGCGGCAGTAAAATCCACACGCGCAATCCCGCGCAAATTCTCGACGATTGACACTGCCTGCTCCAGACCGCTTTTTTGTCGAGACGGTAGGTCGATTTGTGTCACGTCACCATTAATGACCATTTTGGAATGATTGCCCAAACGCGTTAAAAACATTTTCATTTGTTCCGGTGTCGTATTTTGTGCTTCATCTAAGATTACGAAGCAATCTTCCAGTGTACGACCGCGCATGTATGCCAAGGGAGCCACTTCAATCGCTCCTTTGGTTTGCAACTGCATATATACATCTCCACCGAATAAATCCCCCAAGGCATCATATAGAGGGCGCAGATAGGGATCCACTTTTTCATTCATGTCCCCCGGCAAAAAGCCGAGACTTTCACCCGCTTCTACTGCCGGACGCGTTAAAATGATTCGATTGACATTATGGTTGCGAAAATAAAATACCGCTAAGGCAACGGCAAGATAGGTTTTGCCGGTACCCGCCGGACCGATGCCGAATGTAATCGTGTTATTGCGAATAGCATCCACATACGCTTTTTGTCCGGCCGTACGCGGGCGAATAATTTTACCGCCGCGTGTCACCATTACAGTATCATCATGCAAGTCGCGCAGTTTATGCTCTTCCCCCTGGTCAATCATCTGCAGCACTGTTTCCAATTGCCTTTCCGAAATGGTGTTTCCCGATGACAACGTAGTCAAAACATCTTCGATAACGCGCTGTGCGGATGCCAACGAATCCGGCTCGCCGATCAACCGAATAATGCCGCCGCGATCTACCAACTGCGCATCGTAATGTGCTGCAATTTTGGGTAAAATCCACGCGTTTCTTGCGACCAGAAGCTGTTTCTCATGGTCTGCCGTCAGAGTATATGCCGTAGAGCGAATAGGATATCATTCCTTTCCTGTCTGAATAATTGGGAATTATGATGACGTTCTTATCTTTATTTATTATATATTAGTCCTTCGACAGCGTCCAGCATTGCGCCTTTGACGATCAACAATGGTTGGGTATAATAAAGCAGGAGGAAATTATGAATATTGTCGCTTGTACCTCACCCTTGCAAACCGGAAGAATCGATAATAATCTGCAATGGTTTCGATCGCATCATGATGAAATTATGTCACGGGAACCGGATCTGATTGTAATGGCGCAAAACAGCCTCACAGGATTTGTCTCGGACACCTTGTTGCGTGACACGGATTTTCAATCGAAACTTGACGCGGCACTTTGCGAACTTGCCACATTTTTTTCGATACCATTAATCGGTAGTCACGACCAATGGCTACACTGTCAACGCAAACACCGGCCGTTGTATTTTGAAAACGGCAAGGCAACAGAGCTCGACTCCACAACCATCTCGTGCGAACGCCAAACGTTGTATATTCGTGCTGATGAAAATGACCCGTTTCCAAATGATTTACCGGTGATCGATCTTTTTAGCCGACCTGCAACGCTATCTTCGCCTGCGTATCATAACAGCATACGTATAGATGCATTGACGGTTGCGGATTGCGGCGGATATTTCGAACCGCATACAGGCTTTTTACATTGCGGCGAAACATGTCACGGTGGCTGGCAGCAAGGAATCTATACGGTTACTTTGACGGCGAACGGTTGGTGCACGAGTGCACCGCCTACATATGCATGGAAACAAATGGATCTCCTGCGCTGGCAGTTGCAAACCATTTTACAGACGCTCTCTTTGCGTGATGTGGTCATCGGCCTTTCCGGCGGCATTGACTCCACGGTCAACGCCCTCCTCTACCAAAGCGTCGTGGGAAAAGACCATATATTGGGCGTTACTATGCCTTCCTCCTACACATCTTCTGTGACCCGCTCGATTGCGAAACAACTTGCCAAAAATTCCGGCATTTCGTTGCTTACCGTGCCGATTAAAGAATCCGTTGAAGCGACACGCACACAGCTGGAAACGATTGCAAAAGCGACAGGAGTTTCGCTTTCACTCGACGGCTTGCCGTATGAAAATTTGCAAGCGCGCGATCGCACTTCCCGTGTATTAGCTACGATTGCTTCCGCTCGCGGGGCCATCTTCACATGCAATGCCAATAAAACGGAAACCACCGTCGGTTACGGCACAATGTACGGTGATATAGCCGGTGCGTTAGCGGCTACCGCCGACCTTTGGAAACATGAAGTATATGAATTGGCCAAAGATTTGGATGACTTTATGGGTGGAGGTATCATTCCGCGAGAAGTCTTTACGGTCCCCCCCAGTGCAGAGCTTTCTTCTGCGCAGGATGTCACAAAAGGATTTGGCGATCCGCTGATTTATCCTTACCATGACTATCTCTTTGCCAGTTGGATACAAGATACGCCGCTTTCGCTTGCAGAAATTCTTGAATGCTATGAAGAGCACACATTAACGAAACGTCTGGGCGCCACCGTAGAAGTCGAAACGCTTTTTGCCGACGCGGATGCGTTCGTCGCCGACCTGGAGCGCTGGTGGACACTCTACCGCGGCTTAAGCATTGCCAAACGTGTACAGGCACCGCCGATCCTTGCCGCCGGTCCATATCCGTTTGGAAAATATCGTGAAGCGCAAGGAGAACCGCGATATTCTGACCGGTATCTGGCAAAACGAAAAAAACTTTTGAAAAAATAAAAAGAGCCGATCGGCTCTTTTTTTATGCTTCGATTTTTTTCATTGCTTCATCCAACGTATGCCAAGCGAGTACCGCACATTTTACACGCGCCGGTAACTGCGAAACATTTTCCAACACAATCGCCTCTTCCAGCGACTCCCGCTCTTCTTCATTCAACTCTTCCCGTTGGATCAAACGAATGAACCGCTCAATACATGCTTTTGCTTCTTTAACCGACTTCCCGCGCACTACATCACAAAGCATGGAGGCAGATGCCTGACTGATCGCGCAGCCCTGGCCCTCATACGCAATATCTTCAACAATTCCATCGGTAATGATCGCGTTCATGGTTAAGTCATCACCGCAGTTCGGATTATGACCATGCTCCGTTACCGTTGCATTCGTTAACGGGCGATGATTGCGCGGGTCCTGGTTATGTTCCAGAATTAAGTCTGTGTACAATTGCTGGAGATTCATAGTTCCTTCTTCCTATTTAAATCCCATTTGTTTACGTACCAATGGCAATACTTCTAAAAATCGTGCCACTTCCGCTTCCGTATTATAAATATAGAAGCTTGCTCGATTCGTCGCCGGTGCATGCAAATACGCGCCTAGCGGCTGCGCACAATGATGCCCTGAACGAACCGCAATCCCGTAATGATCCAAAATTGTCGCCACATCATGCGGATGCACACCGTCAACTAAAAATGTAATTACGCCGTGCTTTTCCGCGGGATTTGTCGTGCCGATAATCTTTACAAACGGCATCTCGGAAAGACCCGTAAGAGCCATTTCCGTCAGCTTTTTCTCATGCGCAACAATCGCATCCCAACCGATCGCTTCCAAATACTTTATGGCAGCAGCCAGGGATACCGCACCTTCCACATTTTGTGTGCCGGCTTCAAATTTAAAGGGCAAAGTATTGAATGTAGTGGTCTGCTCTTGCACGTATTCAATCATATCGCCACCCAAATTAAATGGTTCCATATCATCAAGCAGCGCTCGTTTTCCGTACAATACACCGATCCCCTGCGAAGCGAGCATCTTATGGCCGGAAAGCACATAGAAATCACAATTCAGAGCCTGCACATCGACTGCAAAATGGGGCGCCGCCTGTGCTCCGTCTAAAACCACAACCGCTCCGACGGCATGCGCACGCTGAATCATCTCTTGCACTGGCACATGCATGCCCAACACATTGCTTGCATGACCGAACGCAACAATTTTTGTCGTTTTATCAATTTTTGCAAAGTCGGACGGATCAAAATGTCCGTCTTCCGTTAAATAAATATATTCCAGTGTCGCTCCGGTCACACGTGCAACTCGCTGCCATGTAACCAAGTTGGCATGGTGTTCGGCGATCGTAATGACGATTTTATCGCCATCCTTGAGATGCGTCTCACCATAACTGCGGGCGATGAGATTCAGGCTTTCCGTCGCATTACGCGTAAAAATAATCTCATCCGAACTTGCGGCATTGATGAAACGAGCCACCACTTCCCGTGCACCGTCATATGCGAAAGATGCGGTTTGCGCTAAACGATGTGCACCGCGATGTGGATTACCATGCTGCGAGAATACGTACTCCTCTACCGCCTCCATGACTTGCCGGGGCCGGTGGGTTGTCGCCGCATTATCAAAATAAATCAGCGGCTCCTCTCCCACTTTGGTTTGTAAAATAGGAAAATCCTTACGTATGTTTTCCAGATCCATCATATCGCTTCCATCTTTGTCTCTACTGCGGTAAGTACCGCTTCACGCAAATCATCGGCAATAATTTTATCAATGACAGGGCGCAGCATCGCTTCTACCACTAAACGCTTCGCTTCTTCTTGTGAAAAGCCTCGGCTCATTAAGTAGTATAACCGTTCTTTATCCATTTGACCGGCACTGGAGGCATGATTTCCCTGCACATCATCTTCCGTACATAAAAGCAAGGGCAAAGAGATATTTTTCGCCTGTGGACTCAAAAGCACGACATAATCTTCCTCGTTGCCAATCGCTCCCGATGATCCGTGCTTGAAGTCAATACAGCCGCGAAAAACTTTTTTTGCCGCATCTCGTAAGGCTCCATAAGTCGCTAAATGAGATTCGGTTTTCTTCCCGAAATGGTTACGATCGTAATACAAGTCAAGATGCTGCTTTTCGTTGGCTACATAAACGCCTTCTTCGGAAAGCGTCGAAGCCTCACCTAACAAATCCGCATCGCTGTGATAGATAATGCGCTCCGCACCGAATTCGGCACCGATAAATGCCGCTTGCGATGCGGTATTAAGCCGAGTGTAACGATGCTCAATCGCAGTCGTCAGAGGCACGCCTGTATGAACCTTAGTAATTTTTAATACGGCATTGTCACCGACAGAACTTAAAATGGCATAGTTCAATCGTCCGTCATTTTTGCTTTCATTGTCAATGGCAATCTCCAACGCTAATTCGGCATTTGCCCGCACGTCGATGACAACTGCACCCAACCAGTGATTTTGTGTTTCCGTGAATGTAAGGTTCAAACGAAGTTGTTGCTTGGTGTCCTCCGGTACGACAATTTTGAATTGCTGCGCTGCGTCACTCATCGTTTCCGCAAACGTTTCAGGATCCGCACCGCGAAATTGCGGTCGTAAAAACGCAAGAGATGCCGTCGTTATTCCTGTAACGCATTCGACTTGTTCTGGCTGCGACCACACTGCCGTAAGTTGTGAGGCGTCTACATGAGCCGCCACATCCAATTCCGTATAATTGGCTTTCGTCCAGCGATAGGTTGTCATCGGCAGTAAGTTAAATTGTTTTTTCATTTTTCCTCCTACCCGATGGAACCTTCGAATTCCAAACGTATCAAATTATTCATTTCCACTGCATATTCCAACGGCAATTCTTTAGAAATCGGCTCGGCAAAGCCGCGTACCAGCATGGCTTTCGCCTCGTCCTCCGAAAGGCCCCGACTCATCAGATAATAAATAGCTTCATCGCTGATGCGTCCAATCTTAGCCTCGTGTCCCAAATCAACATCGTCGTTTTCAATAGAGATATCCGGTACCGTATCGGAACGTGACTGGTCATCCAGCATCAGCGACTCGCAGCTGACAGAAGATTTAGCCCCTTTAGCCTTCGGTCCGATCCGCAAAAGGCCGCGATAAATCGCTGCACCGCCACTCTTAGATATCGATTTGCTATTGATGTTTGAAGTTGTATTTTTTCCTAAATGAACGACCTTCGAACCTGTGTCTAATGTCTGTCCTTCCCCCGCAAATGTAATGCCGGTAAATTCGCAGACGGAGTTGTCTCCTTTTAAAATCGTCATCGGATACAGCATGGAAACATGCGAACCGAACGATCCGCTAACCCATTCCATACGTGCGTCCTTGCCGATCAACGCACGTTTTGTATTGAGGTTGTACATATTCTTCGACCAATTTTCAATCGTCGAATAGCGTAATTCCGCACCGTCAGCAACAAATAATTCGACACACCCGGCATGCAAATTCGCCACATTGTAGCGAGGCGCTGAACAGCCCTCAATAAAATGGCACTTCGCCCCCGGTTCCAAAATAATCAGCGTATGTTCAAACTGCCCGGCTCCCGGCGCATTCAAACGGAAGTAACTCTGTAAGGGAATCTTGACATCAACTCCTGCCGGCACAAAAACATATGATCCGCCTGACCATACTGCGCCATGCAAAGCGGCAAATTTGTGATCGTTCGGCGGCACCAGCGTCATAAAATGACGGCGCACGATATCTTCATGTTCTTTGAGTGCCGTCTCAAAATCCGTATAAATGACGCCCTGTTTCACCAGATCTTCCTGGATATTGTGGTACACCACCTCAGAGTCATATTGCGCCCCAACACCGGCAAGCGAAGTTTGCTCCGCACGCGGAATACCCAAACGATCAAACGTTTCTTTGATATCCTGCGGCACGTCATCCCAGCTTGCTTTCATATCTGTACGGGGACGCACATATGTCACAATTTCTTCCATATTCAAGCCGGAAATATCCGGCGCCCACGGTGGTACATCCATCTGTTGATAAATCGCAAGCGAGCGCAGACGAAAATCAAGCATCCATTGCGGCTCATCTTTTTGGGCGGAAATTTCACGTACGATGTCCGGCGTTAATCCCGAATCCGTCTTATAGTCATACGAAAAACTGTCGCGTACGTCGTAAACGCCGCGTTCCATGTCGGCAACATATGTTTTTTTGCGTTTTTCTTCAGCCATCATGTCACCTGTTTCGCAAATGATCAAACCCCTGCGCTTCAATCGTATCGATGAGAGACGCATCGCCTTCGGTTACGAAATTTCCGTTCATCATTACATGTACTTTATCGGGGCTGATGTATTTTAACAATTGATTGTGATGTGTGATGATGATAAATGCGTGTTCAGGGCTATGGTAGTCGGCAATTGCCTGGGAGACAATACGGACAGCATCCACATCGAGTCCCGAGTCTGTTTCATCTAAAATAGCCAATTTCGGTTCCAGCATCTTCATCTGTAAGATTTCACTTTTCTTGCGTTCTCCACCTGAAAATCCGTCATTTACGTAACGATCGGCATAGGCGATATCCATATCCAGGGAACGCATTTCCTTGTGGAGCTTGCGCTTGAACGGAAATAATCGTTGCGGTTCACCGGAGACCGTTACTTTCGCCGTACGCAAAAAATTTTCTACCGTAATTCCGGGTACCGCAAGCGGCGACTGGAAAGAAAGAAAAATTCCCGCTTTAGCGCGTTCATCTACGCTATAGTCAGTGATATCTTTTCCTTCAAAATAAATTTTCCCTTGGGTAACTGTATAGGCGGGATTTCCCATAATGGCGTGCATTAAAGTCGATTTTCCGGCCCCGTTGGTTCCCATCACAACATGCACTTCACCGTGCTCAATAATGAGATTGACACCATGCAAAAGTTCTTTATCTTCGACCGCTACATGCAGGTCTTCAATGCGTAATAATTCAGACATAAATCCTCCTTGGAGTCGTGCCTTACTATATATAAATTTTTCAATATTCTATATTTTAAGAGTAACGTATTTATGTAGCAAAGTCAATAAATCGGCTCTTTATGAAAAAACACCAATCGCAATTGGTGTTTTTAGCGTGGTAAATCGGGGTAGTCCAGTGTAGCGAAATAATCGCGTAATGTTTCCGGGCGGCGAATTTGTTGCACTTGCCCATTTGATTTCAGCAACAATTCACGAGCGCGTAACTTGCCGTTGTAATTGAATCCCATCGCATACCCGTGTGCGCCGGTATCATGAAGGATAAGAATATCTCCCATCACGATTTCCGGAAGTGGCCGCTGAACCGCGAACTTATCGTTATTCTCGCATAACGATCCGACTACATCATAGATATGATCGCACGGCACGTCATCCTTACCGAGAACGGTGAGATGATGGTATGCACCGTACATTCCCGGACGCATCAGATCCGCCATCGAGGTATCTACTCCGATATAATTTCGATATGTATGTTTATAGTGGATGGCGCTGGTGACAAGCCAACCGTACGGTCCGGTAATAGCACGACCGCATTCCAAAGCTAATGCAACATCTTGCAAGCCGCAAGGTGCTAATATTTCTCCATACAGTTTCCGGACACGATTACCATAATCCTGATAGTCAAGAGGTATTTCATCCGGCCGATAGGCGATACCGATACCACCGCCTAAGTCGATAAAGTCAATTCGGATTCCTTCCTCATGACAAATTTCCGCCGCAAGAGTAAACATCATTTTCGCGGTCTGCGCCAACTCCTCAATGTCGAGAGTATTGGACACAATCATCGTATGCAGACCGATCCATTGAATATTTTGTTTTTTTGCCCATCGCACAGCAGCAAAAATCTGCTCTTTGGTCATACCGTACTTGGCTTCTTCCGGATGACCGATAATATCATTTCCGTAACCGATTGCTCCGGGATTATATCGAAAACAAATTTTTTCCGGTAACCAGTCTCGTTCTTTCAAATCCGGCAAGTGAGAAATATCATCGACATTAATGATGGTATTATCCTGATACGCTCGTTCGTA
>QWBY01000064.1_pt1 | contig 82210 bp, 68 predicted proteins | sample 1972471 | NCBI WGS metagenome assembly QWBY01 (sample SAMN09866722, study PRJNA288562) | Human gut metagenome isolate term6_stool, whole genome shotgun sequencing...
TAATGTTAATGTCAAGTCATTCAGTAAACAAGAAAATATTTGACAAGTAAAACAGAAATACATCGTCAGATCTGACAAGTGAATTCAGGAAAAGACACAGACAAGAGCAATCGTTTATGAAAGCTCAGCAATCGCACTGCAATAGATGAGCTTTCACACCGTAAAAGGTGACCTTTTGCACGATGAAGTCAAGTCTTTTGAATTATCTTCGCTAACACACTGATAACAAAGAAATTACAGAAGTATATTCAGATTGTAATTTATATGTTTATAGATTCATAAAGACTACCATATTTCAACACAAACGGAGCCGCCCTATCGATGACAAGCGACTCCGTTTATGATGAATAGGATTTCAATGATTACACTTGTGGGACCAGCCCCTGGATATACTTACATAAGATACCTATTCCCTTGGCATTCTCTCCACCTTGAGGGATAATCAAATCGGCAAAGCGTTTGGTTGGCTCAATGAATTGCTCATGCATGGGCTTGAGCACCTTCAGGTAACGATCAACCACCATTGAGACGGTTCGCCCCCTATCAATTGTGTCACGTTCAATATTTCTGATGAGACGTTCGTCAGAGTCGCAATCCACAAATATCTTCAAATCCATTATCTCCCTTAACTTTTTGTTGATAAGAGTCATGATACCTTCAATGATAATAACAGGTTTGGGTTCTACATGAATTGTTTCGGGTAAGCGATTGCACAACAGATAGCTATAGGTGGGTTGCTCTACCGGCAGACCATTGCGCAAGTCGTTCACTTGCGTTGTCAAGAGCTTCCAATCAAAAGCATCGGGATGGTCGAAATTTATGTCCTTGCGCTCTTCATCTGTCATCCCTGTTGTATCATTATAATATGAATCAAGTGGTACTACAGCAACGAAGTCTGGTGGCAATGCTTCAACGATTTTCTTTACGACTGTTGTCTTTCCTGACCCTGTTCCTCCTGCTATACCAATAATTGTTACACTATCATCCATACTAAAAATTCTTTAAATTTCATACTGAAACAGGCATATCAAAGAATATTGATTTCCTCAAACATTGTTTGGTAATAATCGGCTTTAGTTTCGATTTTCATCGGATACGCACGGCTGCTGCTCGGCTGACGGTAAAGATGGATAATGCGTCCCTCAAAGTTGAAATCTACATGATCACCCATCCTCATCTGCTTGGCATCTACATGATAATGTTCCGAGAATATCTGTGTAGCCAGCTGCCCAGCCGTCACAACAGCTTCGCAGTCGGGCAGTTTTCTTAGCATAGCCTCCAAATCAGCAACCTCTATTATCTTCAAATCCTTGTCTGATGCAGTCCCTGTCGTACGGTAAATACGAAGTGCCGTGTCGAAAATGGCAATTCCCTTCTCCCTTAGAAACGGCTTCAACAAATCCAATTTGTAGGTTTTGTTTTCTTCATCTACAAAATGAGACTTGTCTTTGAAAAAGATAAGTCCAAATATTCGCCACATGTCATTGGTAAAATTCGGATAATACCACTCTATACACCACCGTTTCGATGCAGGTGGGAATGTTCCCAACATCAACAGCTTAGCATTGGAAGGCAACCAAGGCTCGAAGGGATGGGTCTCTATCTCCATCTATTTCTGTTCCTTCACAAAATAGGTTACCACTGGTAAGTGGTCAGAATATCCATTTAACCATACGCCACCAGCTGTTGTTCGCTTAGTGTTGCCTTTATACTTTCCGCTCTCTTGGAAAAGATAGTCACGACGGAAAATTTGATTCTTCCAATATTTCAACTCTGAAAAGTCCTTGCTGCCTGTTGTATCCAGCAAATTAGGTGTCATGACTATCTGGTCAAAAAGATTCCATTTCCCTTGGTATTGTAATGTTCCTCTCCCCTCTTTTACAAGGATATTATACCATGGATTATACATATCGCCTTCGCCAACCTCATCAATATTGGCTTTCGCAGACAGACATTCTTTCATACTCTTGTTGGTTGGATCGTCATTCATATCGCCCATAACGAGGACTTTAATGCTTGGATTCACACGCAGCAATGAGTCTTTAACGGCTTTTACCTGTTTGCCACCAAGCTCACGATAATATGAGCCAGCCGCACGGCTTGGCCAGTGGCAAACGATGACAGCCACTGGCTCATCGGCGAGTGTGCCAGTTACGGTCAAGAAACCACGAGTTGCCCTATTACTGTCCGATGGAAGTTCGTAAACATAAGGCACAAGTTTGGTGTCATTTACAGTAAACAACTTTGGATTATAGAGCAAAGCACAGTCAATTCCACGATGGTCTGGACCTTCAATGTGTACATATTTATATCCGCGTGCGGCTAAGGCTGGTTGGGCAGTCAAATCATCTAATACATGGGCATTCTCCACCTCACTCAAACCAATAATAGCACACCCTACATTAGGCAATACGTCAGTTCCCATCTCCGAAAGCACTTTTGACATATTCTGAAGCTTATGATTATATTTCATTTCATTCCATCTGTACGAGCCGTTTGGAAGGAAATCGTAGTCATTCTTACCCTCATCGTGGGTATAATCGAAGAGATTCTCTTGATTATAAAATCCAATTGCATAAACTGAATACTTCTTTTGAGCAAATGTTGTATTGGAGAACAAAATTGCACTTAATAGGAAAAACAAATATTTTCTCATTCTCTTTAAAATTGATTAATTCACGTTATTTCGCCCGATAAAAGGTTGTCTTGTATCAAAACAACTTAAAAAAGACTTTGCAAATATCGGCATTTAATCCGGAAATAAAGCAAAAATGATAAATTTTTTATCAAAAATTACTTCATTGTTTAAAATATATTTCGTTACTTTGCATTTACAAATAATTATTTTAATAAAATTTCAACTATGCAGAAAAAGCTGAAACTTACTATCCTCGCAATTTGCAGCTCTTCTATGGTGTTCGCACAAAATACGAACACCAAAGTTGACAAACAGGGCGAAGTAGCAAATGCAATGAACGAATCAGCCTTCACATTCACAGAGGCACAATTAGGAGAGGATAACGACAGAAGTGAAAACATTACAATTCTGAACTCAAACAGCAATGTATATGCATCGGAAGTTGGTTATTTATACTCACCTATGCGTTTCCGTTATCGTGCTCTTAATCAAAAGTTCAACGAAGTTTACATCAATGGTGCACCGATGAACGACATGGAGACAGGTCAATTTCGCTATTCGTTAGTTGGCGGTCTGAATCAACAGACACGAAACGTTGACTTTGCCTTGCCATTCGAGAACAATAATTTCTCTATGACAGGTATGGCGGGTAGTAACAATTACGACTTCCGTGCAGGTTCGATGGCCGGTGGACATCGTATAACTCTTTCGGCAGCCAATCGCAACTACTTATTGCGTGGGATGTACACTTATGCAAGTGGTTTCAATAGTAAAGGTTGGGCTTTTGCAGCCAATGTGACTTACCGTTGGGCCAACCGCGGATATGTAGAGGGAACATTCTATAATGCCCTTTCATATTTCTTCGGTGTTCAGAAAAAATGGAACAATGGTCACTCTTTGAGCGTCTCCACATGGGGTAACCCAACTGAACGAGCATCACAAGGAGCAAGTACCGATGAGGCATATTGGCTTGCCAACGACTATCAGTACAATCCATATTGGGGATATCAGAACGGACATAAGCGAAACAGTCGCGTAGTAAATGATTTTACCCCAGCAGCTATCGTGACATGGGATTGGGATATCAACGACAAGATGAAACTGACAACCAGTGTATTCGGCAAACACTCAATGTATAAAAGTACAAAACTGAATTACAACAACAGCGACAACCCACATCCGGACTACTGGAAGAATCTACCCAGCAGCTATTATGACGTATGGGACGAGACCGATTTGAGATACAGAACAGCACAGGCTTTTGCTGATTGGAATTCGGCTGTCAGCTGGTGGGGCAAGAAAGAAAACAGACAGATTCAATGGGATCGCCTGTATTACGCAAACCGTCAGGCAGCAAAGAACGGACAAGATGCCCTGTATTACATTCAGGCAAAGCATAATGACAACACCATGCTCTCATTCTCGTCATCGTTTACAAACCACATTGGAAAGGACAAACTCTTGAATCTGGGCATAATGCTGGGACAAAATTTCGGGCATCATTATCAGACAATGGAAGATTTGTTAGGAGCCAAAAGCTTTCATAATGTAAACACGTATGCTATCGGCACTTATGCAAGCAACGATCCTCGCATACAGTATGACTTGAACACAATGGGTACACAAGGATTGGGCGCTCTTGTCTATGAAGGGGATAAGTTTGGTTACGACTACAACCTCAATGTGCGCAGGGGAACATTATGGAGTAACTTTGCCCAGACCATCGGAAGCATTCATTACATCATTGCTGGTAAAATTGCATACGATAATATGTATCGTAAAGGTTTTATGCGCAACGGAATGTTCGCCGATAACTCATACGGAAAGAGCAAGCATGCAGACTTCGTATCTGGCGGTGGCAAATTTAGTGGCATTTGGACTATCGGCCGTGGCAACACTGTTTCCCTCGGTTTGGGCTACGAGCATCGTGCCCCACAAGTCAGCACAGCTTTCGTTTCACCAGAGATGAACAACAACTTCATTCAGAATCTACGAAACGAGCGCATCTTCTCAAGCGAATTTAGTTATCAATACGCAGGGAGCTGGTTACATGCAAACCTGAGTGCGTATTACAACCACCTCACCCATGTAACAGAATGGCAAAACTTTTACTTTGATGATGCCAACTCATTCACATATGTGAGTATGACAGGAATGAAGAAAAATTATTACGGTGTTGAATTGGGACTTGACTTCAAGCTGACAAGCTTCTTGAATTTCAAAGCTCTTGGTACTTGGAGTGATGCCAAAAATATCAATAATGCAGATGTCATTTATATGAATTCTACAAAGAGTACATATTATAAGGATGTTGTATATAACAAGGGTATGCGCGAAAGTGGTACGCCACTCTCAGCCTACAGCGGCATTTTGAGCTTCCATCAAGGAGGATGGTTCATTGATATTAGCGGAAATTATTATGACCGCATTTATCTTTCATACGCTCCAAGCCTCCGGTACAAGAGCACATTGGAAACAATGGGTACTAAATTTGGTGGCATTGATGCAGATGGAAACTACACACCTTATGCCCAAAGCAAGGCCCACGGAGGATTTATGCTCGACGCTTCAATCGGAAAGAGCATTTACTTGCGACATGGAAGTCTTTCTATCAACCTCATGATAACCAATCTACTGAATAACCAAAAGATTGTAAGTGGTGGTTACGAACAAAGCAGAAGTAGCTATACGGTAAACAAAAATACCGGCGAAGCTACTGCACGAGCTTATGACTTCTTTAGAAACACCAAGAAATATTATGTCAATGGCATTAATGGTATGTTGAATCTTGCATATAAATTCTAAATACACTAACTAAATATATGATGAAAATAAAATATTTAATCATGGTTGCTATCTGTGCTCTCTTTGCATCTTGCATGGGAGACAGCTACGCAGAAACAGATGAAAATAGTCCTGCTCCGTTTGGCAACAATGAGATTCAGGAAACAAATGTAGTCTCTATTGCCCAATTAAAGGATATGTATTCTAGCGTTATATCGACTGATTATCGTAATGGAATAAGCTATAAGCAAGTAACAGAAGCACTTCAAATCAAAGGTGTTGTAACCAGTACAGACATACAAGGCAATATCTATAATGAAATTGCCTTGCAAGACAAGACAGGCGCTATCATCGTATCGGTGGCCCAAGGCGGTCTATACAGTTTCTTGCCTATCGGCACAGAAATCATTCTTGATTTGAAAGATTTATATGTTGGTAACTATGGCCTTCAGGCACAAATTGGTGTACCCTCAATGAATGCAAAGGGACAGACTTCTATTGGCCGTATAAGCAGGGCTACATGGGATCAGCATTTCAAAATCTTATCGACTGGAAACGCCGTAGAACCTGAAGAATTTGCCAATGGCAACGCTGCCACAACATGGGATATCAATAAAGACGGTGGCAAGTTGGGGATTATTCGCAACGTAAGTTTCAAAAGCAACAACTCCACTGTTGACTCTACTTATGCAAATGCAAATGGTGGCGCAGGAAGTGTAAGCTGGACTTTAAATGAGCAAGACGGGAAACGGGTCATTGTTTATAATAGCAACTTTGCTGACTTTGCCAATGCGAAAATACCAACAGGCAAGGTGAACATCACCGGTATCTTCAAGAGATTCAACAATCAGTGGGAAATCATTATCCGAACCCTCGATGATGTACAGCCAGCGTCAGCTGAAAGTAAATCTTACTATTCTAATGATTTAACTACTGAGCCAACAGACTGGACTTACGAACAAGGAACACTTCCAGAAGGTATCAGCTATGTTTGGAAATGGGCATCACCAGCATATGGTATGAAGGCCACGGCTTATGTTGCGGGAACCAGCTATGAGACACATGCTCGTGCTATTACTCCACAGATCGACCTCACTTCGGCAACGAAGGCAACACTTACATTCGACCATGCTGCGCGTTTCTTCTCCGACTTTGACAATGAGCTGAAAGTTCAGGTTTCAACAGACAAGAAGAATTGGACCACCGTCGAAATCACTGAAAAGCCATCGGGTGCCGATTGGAAATTTGTGAGCACAATGGCTGATCTGAAAGCGTTCTGTGGGAAGAAAATCTATATCGCATTCTTCTACAACAGCTCATCGAAAGCTGCTGCAACATGGGAAATTAAGAATTTAGTAGTAAAATAATAATCAACGAAAAAAAATAAACAACAATATGAAAAAGTTATTTTATTCAATAGTAGCATTAGCTATAGCGGGACTTAGTTTCACAAGCTGTGAAGACGTGCCAATGCCATACGACATGACTATCGAAGAGCATGGAGGTACAAATCCAGCAGAAATGGTTGCAAAAGGTTCTGGGACTGCTGCCGATCCGTTCAATATCGTAGCAGCACAGAATTTCATCAATGCAGGCCAAAATCTTGACCAAGTTGTCTATGTCAAAGGTATCATCAGTAGCATCAAGGAGATAGACTCTTCCAACTTTGGCAATGCTACCTATTACATATCAGATGATGGTTCAAGCAACAATCAGTTCTATGTTTACCGTGGTTATTCACTTGGGAACAAGAAGTTTAAATCGGCTGGTGAAATCAAGAAAGGAGACGAAGTTATTGTTTGTGGAAAACTCGTTAACTTCAATGGAACCAAAGAGTTTACTCAAGGCAACTACATTTATTCGCTCAATGGCAAGACAGAAGGCGGTACAGGTGGAGCCACCACAGTCACCCCAACTGGTGAAGGAACTGAAGCATCGCCATATAATGTCGCAAAGGCACATGAAGTTATAAAGACCGCAACATTACCAACTGAAGAAGTTTTCGTTAGTGGTATCATTTCAGAGATAAAGAGTGTCGAAACCGCTACTTATGGCAGTGCAGAATATTACATCTCTGACAATGGAAAAACTGATGGTCAGCTGTACATTTTCCATGGCAAGTATCTTAATGGACAAAAATTCACCTCAGCAGAGCAAATTAAGGTTGGCGATAAAGTCGTTGTGAAAGGTAAACTTGACAATTACAAGGGAAATTCGCCACAGGTGGCCTACGGTGTTTTGGTTAGCCTGAATAATCAGGGAGGCTCTACTCCTACCAATGTTGGATTGAATGCGCCATTCGATAAAGACATGGCTGGTTTTACTATCGAGAATATTTCCGTCCCAGCTGAACTTGGAAAAGTTTGGGCACTTGACACCAAATATGCGAATATGAAAGCCACCGCAACCAAGAAAGATGCGAGCGGTGCTTACGTAAAACACGCTGCTCAAAGCCGTCTCGTCTCTCCAGCATTCAGCCTTGCAGGACTTAGCAAAGCTACACTCAGCTTCCAGCATTGCGGTAAATATTTTGGAAAAATAGAAGACGAATGCAAAGTTTTCGCATCAGAGGATGGCAAAAATTGGAAAGAAATTGCAATTGCAACCTATCCGGCTCCAGATTTTAAATTTGTTGATACGACTTGCGATCTCACTGCTTATGCAGGAAAAAGCAAGGTATATATCTCATTCTTATATACAAGTACAAAAGATGCAGCCCCCACTTGGGAAGTTAAGAATGTTGTAGTAAAATAAAAAAACAAACTAAATATTTGGCAGGGTGCAGAATTATTCGTAATTTTGCACCCTGTTGAGTATCTACCGATTAACCCATTTGTGGGAGAAGGTAAATAAATCAATGATATTAATATTAACAAACATATAAAACAAAATGAAACAAGGTATTCATCCAGAAAACTATCGCCCCGTCGTATTCAAAGATATGTCCAACGGCGATATGTTCCTTTCAAAATCTACATGCAAGACTAACGATACAGTAGAATTTGAAGGCGAAACTTACCCAGTGGTTAAAATCGAAATTTCAAGCTCTTCTCACCCATTCTACACAGGTAAGAGCAAGCTTGTTGATACTGCAGGTCGTGTTGACCGCTTCATGAACCGTTACGGTAAGTTGACGAAGTAAGGCGATTACCCACAATACTATAAAGTGTGGTCAAGCGTAGTTGCATATGCGTTTGGTCACACTTTTTTTATCTACCAACACTTAACTACGTTGTTTTACTATTCTTTTTATGGATAAACATTTCTAAAAAGCTTAACAATGGAGGATAATAAATGAAACTATTACACATTCCAACCTTGACAATACCTTTTGTTGCGCTAATCTCGTTTACTCTGATTGGCTGCGGTAGCGAAGATGAACATTCCAGCGACAACGGCAACAAGATCATAAACACCAGCAATATCAATTCAAATTTAGAAGAAACAAATCCATATACACACAGAATTGAATTTCCACGCATTAAAGGTGGTCGCAGTATCATTGTCACGCATAGTCTTGAAAATGGTGAGGTGAACTATTGTTTGGAATGGGATACGGAGAAGAAATCCAACCGGTGGACATGCTATCAGATGTATGCCGACAACAGCACTGCAAGAACCAGCCGCTGGTATGGAAATCCACAATATCCGTTCGATCCTTCGATTTCGTCTTCTTACATGTTCAGTACCGACCATTATTATGGTACGGGTTATGATCACGGACACCTTTGTCCTTCGGGAGATAGACTGAACACTAAAGAAGCCAATATTCAAACCTTTTATATCAGCAACATGCAGCCACAATTGAAGAAATTCAATGGAAGCGATAAGGGCGGAGGAATCTGGCTAACGATGGAGAACAAGATTCGTTCGGCACTGAACAAAAATTCCAACGATACGCTTTTTATATGTCGAGGCGGTACAATTGACAGGCTTGACCAAATTAAAGAGACCCGCAAGGACGGTTTCATCGTGCCTGGCTATTTCTTCTCTGCGGCATACATGAAATACTACAACAAGTATTTAAAAAAATGGGAGCACAAAGCTATAGGTTTCTGGTTTAAGCATGAGAACAACCAAGACGCATCGTTGAAGCCCTACGTTGTCAACATTGACCAATTGGAGCAACTTACTGGTATCGACTTCTTCTGTAATCTTCCCGACGATATCGAAAACAAAATTGAAAGCCTCGATAGAGAGACCATTATCACCGTCTGGAATATACTCTAATGGTTTTCAAATCCAAGAAATGCGGCAAGCCCTTTGTTGGGTTTTGTCGCACATCTTTTTTATTCTATCAGTACAAAGCTGAACTATCGCCTTGCGAAAGCTGACCTTTTGCCATGCGATATGTCATGAATGGGTGGGCAAAAGCTCACCTTTTGTTTTCTAATCAATATCACACTGAATATCAACAGATTACAAGATATACTCGAATACTGATTTTTAGTCATATAATCATTACGAATTGAAGTCTATTCTGACAAAAAACCGCCTGCACTGTATGCGCAGACGGTATTCGAATTTTAGATTTTTACAATAATTTTATTTCTCCCTTAATTTCTTGATTGCAGTCTCCTTATATTGTGCTGCCACATTCTTGGTTGCCTGACCGAATGACTTGCCGGCCAGTTTGCCAGACAATGCGCGTGTCTTGGCCATTACGCCCTTGGCATTCGTTGCCTGACGTGCGAGGTCAATGTAGAATACGTCTTGGGTATTCGTACTTATGGCAACTCCAAAGAACGTATCAAAGCCTTTCTGATCCTCGTAACCCAAATGGAAGCCATTGGTCTTTGAATCTGCGTCCATTACGAAGATTGTACCTGACTTGGTGTACTTGATGTAGATATCACCATTTTTATCCACATACCATGAGAAATCCAATGTCTGTGATGCGCCATCGTCGGCAGTATCTACCTCAACACCGTTCCCACTCAAGGAATTTGCAGAAGAATTGTACTGGAAGAACTTCATGTTTGCAGTGAAAGTCTCTCGAATTCTTTGCTTTGATTTATCATCTGTATATTCATACACCATAGGACCTTCCCACTCGCCACATAACGTCTGAGCCTCGCTGAGCAGAAGAGCTTCCTGTGTGGTGACTTCGTTGTCATAAGTATTGTCCCAACCATAACCCCCATTATTATATTCATCCCAATATGGTGTACCACCATAGCCAACTGCCCTCATAAACGCAATAAACTGAGCATCTGAGGCCTGCGGGTAGTAGTAGTAAAACCAATTATAAGTAGTATAATAATCTGCGCCACCACGATACACATACCAATAATTATCCACAGCTTCAGATACAAGATCTGTATCATCTACATAATAATCATAGTTATCGCTACAACTTGTAAAAGTCAAAGGCACCGAAACAATCATCAATGCCACCAAAAACTTATTAATTGTCCTCATATTATATTGTATTTAATTGTTCTTCTTATCATGTTGTATTGCAAAATTAATCAAATAACACGATTCAAAAGTTGTAAATTCTCTATTTTAAAGTAGGGAAATCCCTATTCCATCAACGAAGCACCTCTAAGCACTGTAAAACATTTTTTAGGACTTTTAATAAATGTGAGAAAAGAAATAAAAATAAAATTCGTACATTTGCATTCACTACAATTGTAGTCATTTAACAAAAGAATATAATAAAAATGAAAACAGTTTATGATTTCACTGTCAAGGACAGGAAGGGTGGTGATTTCTCTTTGAAGGAGTTTGCCAATGAAGTGTTGTTGATTGTAAATACAGCTACTAAATGTGGCTTCACTCCTACGTATGAAGAGTTGGAGGCAACTTATAAAAAGTATCATGCAAAGGGTTTTGAAATTCTTGATTTCCCTTGCAACCAATTTGGCCAGCAGGCGCCAGGTACTGACGAGAGCATTCATGAGTTCTGCAAACTCAACTATGGAACCGAATTTCCACGCTTCAAGAAAATCAAGGTGAATAGTGAGGAGGCTGATCCTCTCTACAAGTTCCTTAAAGAGCAGAAAGGCTTTGCTGGATGGGATGAGAGCCATCCTATCTATCCAATTCTTGACAAAATGCTTTCCGAAGCTGATCCAAACTACAAGGAAAGTCCAGAAATCAAATGGAACTTCACAAAGTTCTTAATCAACAAGAAGGGGCAGGTTGTAGCTCGCTTCGAGCCAACAGAGAAAATTGCAAACATAGAAGCAGAGATTGAAAAACTTCTTGCAGAATAAGACACATAAGGATAAAACTCATATATAATCCGAAATTAAAAGGAGAAAAGTAAAGTGCATCGCCGCATTATCTTTTCTCCTTTTACTATATCGCCCATACGTGCATTTCTCTTTATCCTATAGCTTCAACTTCGTCAGCATAAGCCCGATAAAAGTCAAGACACCGTTGAGCATCAATAATTCATATCCGAACTTATAATTCCAGAACAGAGAGGCTATATTGTCAAGCGCAAAGCAGATTATGGGACTCAGCACGGCCACATACGGCACAAGCCTGTCATTGACTTCTCTTTTCGAAAGTAGGCCAAAAGCGAAAAGGCCAAGCAATGGCCCGTAGGTGTATGAGCAGAGAATATAGATTGCATCTATTAGACTGGTTGAGTTAATCATACGGAAAAGAAGAATGAAGAAGATAAAAATAACGGAAACAACCACATGGGCCTTCCTTCTTAATTTCTCATTTTCAGGTTGTTGTCTTATATCAACACAATAGCTTGTTGTAAGAGCCGTCAATGCCGAGTCAGCACTTGAGAAGCATGCTGCCACAACACCTATGGTAAAAAGGACAACCACCCCACTACCCAGCATTCCACCTGCCGTCGGAAGCAACATTAACTCATCAGGTACTGCAGGTATAGGCTGTCCGACTCTCTGCATATAGTGCAACAACAAAACTCCAAGTCCCATGAAAAGCAAGTTCGCAGGAAGAAAGGCAAAACCATATGTACACATGTTTTTCTGCGCCCCACGCAAAGTCTTGCAAGTAAGATTCTTCTGCATCATATCCTGATCCAGGCCCGTCATCACAACCACAATGAATATTCCGCTAAGAAACTGTTTCCAGAAATTAAACCTTGACAACCAATCATTGAAGACAAATATCTGCGAATGCTTGTCCATAATGACAGTATTTAATGCCTGAGAAACGTTCATGTCCAATGCGTCCAATAACCTATATATGATAAGGAGAAGGGCAGCGAACATACAAAAAGTCTGGAACGTATCCGTAAATACCAATATTTTTATTCCACTTCTACGCGTGTAAAGCCATATCAATAAGACCATTACTATAACCGTAACGGGAAAAGGAATATGAAAGGCTTCGAGAACAAATCGCTGAAGAATCATACATACGACATAAAACCGCACTGCAGCACCTGTCATTTTTGAGATAAGAAAGAAATATGCTCCAGTCTTATAGCTCCGATTTCCCAGTCTATTCTTGAGATACGAGTAGATTGTAGTGAGATTGAGTTTGTAATAAATGGGTAATAATAGAAATGCTACAAAAAAATAACCGAAGATAAAGCCTATACATGTTTGGGCATACGCCATATTCTGGTTAATAACCATGCCTGGAACACTGACAAAAGTAACTCCAGAAATGCTGGCGCCAATCATTCCAAAGGCTACCAAATACCAAGGCGATTTTCTGTTTGCCCGAAAGAAAGCATCATTATCTCCCACACGACCGATAACCCTGCTCAATAAAAGTAGCACACAAAAATAAGCAAGTATAGTTCCTATTATAATCATTGGAAGTACAAAATCAAAAAATTGTTTTTGTATTATGTTCAATTCTATTTCGTTTCCGTAACCTTGTATGCGTTTTAGATATAACAAATCTTTTATGGATCATCTACCCTCAATAACACACAACACATAGAAAGCAGGCGAAAGTATAAATTTCATACACTTCAAGGTATCCACTTGGTCCTCAAACATCAACCCCAGATTGTAGCGCAGCCCCAATAGCAGTGCAAAACTCTGAATATTTCGGTATAACAAAGTTTACCCCGTACAATTTTTCCATCATAGGAAACAATCTTTTACATTGAGGCAAGAGCGTGAGATTTCCAATCAATACAAAGTCTTTGATTCCGCTATTGAGCGAACTTAGAATAGTAGCCGATCCAATAGACTGTAGCACAAGACAAATCAAACCTAACGCAATGTCCTCCCTGCTCGCATGCCCTTGGGCATTAGCAAAGAGTGATGCTGTTGCATCCATAGGCAGACCAGGCAGCGGATGGACAGAGATATCTCCAATCTGAAGATTTATTTTTGATATATCACCTTTCATTGCCATAGCTGATATTTGTTTGATGTCATCAGTATTCAGCAACAACCTTGACAAACCATTCAGAGTTCCTCCTCCAATTCCAATACCTCCAATATGATTAATCTTATCTCCGTCACACTGAACGATGGACGTTCCGGTCCCCATAGATACGACTATCATGCGTTCGAGATGAGACTCAAACCGTGCTCCCAGACCATCCGCAAGAAATTCTTCTGCTTTTTCAGTTGGAAGACCGTACACAGGCTTGTCAATATATGCCGATCCCACTCCGGTAATCATAACCTTCTCAACATCAGACAACTCTATTTTATTGTCATACAGGTATTTACCAAATGCACCATAAAGAGATGTCACAGGATCAGTAGCCTTAATTCTCAATGGTTTTACTATTTTACCATTCTTTATACCAACTATTTTGGTAGTAGATATTCCAACGTCAATTCCAATTGCTATCTTCATACACCTTATTTTAATATAGCGCAAAGTTACAAAAAAATGAAGAGTAGATAGCCTCATATTATACTTTTTGCAAAAAAATAGTAAAAATATTTCTGTATTTATCTGAAAATGAGTATCTTTGCACTCCGTTATAACAAAGATAGAAAGATTATATAACATTTAAGTATAAATAAAAATGACTAAAGCAGATATCATCAATGAGATTGCAGCATCAACTGGCATTGCCAAAAAAGACGTGTCAGCAGTTGTAGAATCTTTTATGGACGCTATCAAGGACAGCTTGCTGGACAGAAAAGAGAATGTGTACCTCCGTGGTTTTGGTAGTTTCATCGTAAAGCACCGTGCAGAGAAAACAGCTCGTAATATTTCAAAGAATACGACTATTACTATCCCTGCTCATGACTTTCCAAGCTTCAAGCCTGCCAAGACTTTTATCGAGGACATGAAAAAATAACAAACAAAAGTTTAAAGTAACAATTTAAAATCAAAAACTATGCCTAACGGAAAGAAGAAAAAGGGACACAAGATGGCTACGCACAAGCGTAAGAAGAGATTAAGAAAGAACAGACATAAGAGCAAGTAAGCCCCACGGGCTGAAAGCGCTCACAACTCTTTCACAACTTGACGGGGCATGTTATCGCATCAGACTCCTTTCCCTGGGAGTGCGACAACACGTCTCGTTTTTTATGAAATATAAGTACGGAATACTTATAACAAACAGAAGAAAATGACAAGCGAAGTTATTATTGATGCCCAGCCGAAAGAGATTTCGATAGCATTACTTGAGGACAAGCGCCTGGTGGAATACCAACGCGAGCCAAGAGAAGCGAATTTCTCTGTGGGAAACATCTACGTGGCAAAAGTGAAGAAACTGATGCCGGGCTTGAATGCTTGTTTCGTAGATGTAGGTTTCGAACGCGACGCATTTCTTCATTATCTTGATTTAGGAAGTCAGTTCAACTCCTTTGCTAAATACCTCAAACAGGTACAAAGCGACAGGAAAAAGCTTTATCCTATCCAAAAAGCCAGTCGCCTACCCGACTTGCAGAAAGACGGAAGCATACAAAACACTCTACAAGTAGGGCAAGAGGTAATGGTGCAAATAGTTAAAGAACCCATATCCACCAAAGGGCCTCGCCTCACGGGAGAAATCTCCTTTGCAGGAAGGTACCTAGTGCTCATACCATTTGGGGATAAAGTGAATGTTTCCTCAAAAATTAAAAGCGGTGAGGAACGCGCTCGCCTGAAACAACTGATTCAGAGCATACGCCCAAAGAATTTTGGAGTGATTGTTCGTACGGTAGCGCAGGGAAAACGGGTGGCGGAGCTCGACTCTGAGATGAAAGTTCTGCTGAACAGATGGAAGGAAGCCATCACAAAAGTTCAGAAAACTCAGGATCGTCCACAGCTCATCTTCGAAGAGACAGGACGTGCGGTAGCCATGCTCCGCGACCTCTTCAACCCAACCTATGAGAATATTTATGTCAACGACGAGGAAATTTGTACTGCGGTCAAACACTATGTCTCACTTATTGCCCCTGAAAAGGCAAGCATAGTAAAGAAATACAACGGCAAGGTGCCTATCTTCGACAACTTCGATGTGACAAGGCAAATCAAATCAGGCTTCGGCAAGACCATCAACTATGGTCACGGTTGTTACCTAATCATTGAACACACGGAGGCCATGCATGTTGTTGACGTGAACAGTGGAAACCGTACCAAGGAAAAAGGACAGGAACAAAATGCACTCGACACCAACTTGGGTGCAGCAGACGAACTTGCCAGACAATTGAGACTGAGAGATATGGGAGGTATCATCGTTGTTGATTTCATCGACATGAACCTTGCGGAAGACCGTCAGATGCTATACGAGCGCATGTGCAAAGCGATGCAGAAAGACCGTTCTCGTCATAACATTCTACCACTGAGCAAGTTTGGTCTCATGCAAATCACTCGCCAGCGCGTTCGTCCAGTAATGGATGTGGATGTGGATGAGGAGTGTCCCACATGCTTTGGCACTGGAAAAATTCGATCGAGCATACTATTTACTGATCAGCTGGAACGCAAAATTGACCGTCTCGTTAACAAGATAGGTATTAAGAAATTCTATTTGCACGTACATCCTTACGTTGCGGCCTACATCAACCAAGGAATGATTTCCATGAAACGAAGATGGCAAATGAAGTATGGAATTGGCGTGCATATCATCCCTTCGCAGAAACTCGGCTTCCTGCAATATGAGTTCTACGATGCAAAGCAACAGTTCCTTGATATGAAGGAAACAAACGACAAGTCATGATTCAAGGGCTTATCGAAAAAGATAATGAAAAGAACAATGTGTTTCTATAGTAAAGAGGCTATATCATTCAGATACAGTCTCTTTTCATTTCAAAAACTATGTAAATAAATTCTCTATCCTTTATCTTTTTGACAATAAAACCGTACCTTTACGCTGACAGAATTAAACAAAAACAATAGAAAAAATGATCATAGGAGATTTAAGAGAGGTCAACAGGTATTTTTCACTTCATCTTCGGATGCGCGAAGTATTCGAATACGTTTCACTGTATGACTTCACGACGATGAAAGCTGGGCGCATTGAATTAGATGCCAAGCAACTATTCATCAATTTGGATGAAGTGGAACTGAAGGAAAAAGACGAACAGCTAATCGAAGTTCACCGTAAATACATTGATGTTCACATTCCTCTTATCGCAGAAGAAGCCATCGGATGGAAGGCTTTAGCCGACCTGGGAGAACCTGATATTCAGTATGACGAGGACAAGGATTTTGCATTCTACCAACAGTTGGCTGACCAATATATCCACATAAAGCCTGGACAATTTGCAATTTGTTTCCCAGAGGATGGTCACGCACCACTGATTGGAATTGGCAAGCAGAGAAAGTTGATTGCCAAGATTCTGATTTAGGAAAAAGTTTTAAATATCTGCAATATATGCACACCCATCAACTCACTGTAATTCAATACAATAGATCTTACATATCCAAAGCTCATCTTTCACAATGCGAAAGGTAAGGTTTCAGCGGACCATACCTCACCTTTTAGAAAGCTTGAGTTCAGTGTTCGGTATTGTCTATGGGCTTATCTTTCAACGTAAGCATCCAAGATTAGCCGTCGTTCATAAAAACAAATATGGCTTCAAATACTTAAGAATGGTGTAAGCTCTGGCCTTTCGCTCCGTCTCCACTCCCTCAGTTGGCTCTTTCTTGTATCTGAGATTGTCAGTATGATTAGCATTTAAAACAAACGAGCGTGTGCAAGATATGCACGCGCTCGTTCTTATGAATATTATACTATTTTTATCTTATCCTATCAGCTGCTCTAACCAATGCTTCGTCTGCTTTTATTCCCCGTCTGGCCCAAAATATAAGAATCAGCGATAGTAAAGGCAGAAAAGATGCTAATTGAGCGTGATATAGCATTCCGCTACTTAAACTTTTACTAAGCACACCATAGGCAATATACCACCCAATAATCAAAATGAGAGCAATGTTACAAGTCGTTATCTGACGTTTGCGATGATGATAGTCGAAAATTGCAAACAATTGGAGAGGAACTGTCGATAATAGAATGGCAAACAATGGCCATACGCTGAAATCTTTGGTTCCGTTGCCGTCAATTACCCATAAATTAAGCATTCTATTTTCCCCTCCCATCCCTTGTGGCTCGAACAAGGCTATCGGCATTGACAAGCATATCAACGTAGCTATCAGTGACAGGAATAGAAAGACAGTCTGTTTACGTTGTATCATATTTAGAAGTCCTCTTCGTCTAAATTATCCTTGGATGGATCGCGCCAATATATATTACCCTCCAAAAACTCTTGAGTTGCCAACAAAGTGGGCTTCGGCAGTTTCTCATAATAGCGACTGATTTCTATCTGTTCTCTATTTTCAAATACCTCTTCAAGCGAATCATTGTAAGAAGCAAATTCTGCCAATTTCTTACTCAAGTCCTGTTTAATCTCAATAGAAATTTGGTTGGCACGTTTTGCAATAATAGCAACACTCTCATAAACATTGTCTGTTTCTTTCCAAAGTTCTAAAACATCACGAGTTACCGTGTTTACAGGTGATTTTGATTTTTTGTAATCCATTCTATATTGTATGTATTAAATTTGCGTTTTGATAGTTACTCCTTCGTGTATGCCTTACATTTCTCAATATATTTTTCGGCTGTCTCACGCTCTTTGGAATCAGGGTATTCATTAATGAATCCATAACATTCGTCTTCTGCATCCTGATAGCGTTGTATCTTTTTTTCCTCGACGCTCATTTGTGCCAGTTCAAACTTGCTTTTCATCACAAGTATGGCAAAATCTTCGCGTAATGGAGTATAAGGAAAATCGTTTAATGCGTTCTCGGCGGTGATAATACAAGCCTCATAATTATTACCACCATTAGTGCAATTTCCGAAATAGGAACCAAGATTGTAGTACAATTTAGCATTCAAAAATTCCTTGCGAATCAATTTGTCCTGCAATTCAAACAATCTTTGCTGTGCCGTACCTTTCATTTTCCCATCAGGGTAAACATCAAGATAGTCCTGAAAAGCAGCTATTGCAGCAACTGTTGGGGTTTGATCAAGTCTTGGCTCTGGCGTTCCAGCATAAAGACTCTGCCCAATGTAAAAAGAAGCCATTTCGGCATAATCGCCATTGGGATATGTCTGATAATATTTCTTGAATGTTTCCGATGCTGCCTCATAGTCTTTCAATCTATATTCAGACATAGCCAGCATATACAAACATTCCTGTGCATTATCAGTTCCTTTTTGGATTGTCACAAGATCTTGTAGTAGTGGTACGGCAAAACTGTATTTGCCATTAGCAAAACATTCTTTTGCAAATTCATACTTGTATGAATAATTTGTGCTCTTATAGACCCGATTGTATTCCTGAGCACATCCGGTAAAGAGCAATACCAATGCGATAATAATGAAAAGATTCTTCTTCATAAATCAAATTTGATTTGCAAAGTTACACATTATTCTATAAATACCAAAAGCACCTTGTAAATTTTAGCAAAAAATCACCTTTTATACAAATGTATCTGTAGTTTTTAGTAACTTTGCGAATAATAATGAAATTCAAGCTAATATCGAAATATAAACCCACAGGCGATCAGCCAGAGGCTATCAAGGAACTGACCGAGGGCATAGAACGAGGCGACAAGAGCCAGGTGCTCTTGGGAGTTACTGGTTCTGGTAAAACTTTCACAATGGCCAACGTCATAGCCAATGTGAACAGGCCCACCCTTATTCTTTCACACAACAAGACATTGGCTGCTCAACTATATGAGGAAATGAAAGGATTTTTTCCTCAAAATGCCGTCGAATATTATGTTTCGTACTATGATTATTATCAGCCTGAAGCTTATATGCCATCAACAGATACATATATAGAGAAGGATTTGGCAATCAATGAGGAGATTGACAAGTTACGTTTATCTGCTGTTTCCTCATTACTTTCTGGCCGCAAGGACGTTGTAGTCGTCTCGTCAGTTTCATGCATTTATGGTATGGGCGGACCAGTTGCAATGAAAGATAGTGTCATAAAAATCAAGAAGGGATTAATACTTGGGCGAAACGAATTTTTAAGACGTCTCGTTAATGCGCTTTATGTCAGAAATGATATAGATTTGCAACGAGGAAATTTCAGGGTTAAAGGAGATACGGTTGATGTTGCTATGGCGTATAGCGATAATGTCCTCCGTATCACTTGGTGGGATGATGAAATTGATGAGATTGAAGAGGTGGAATCCATCACTTATCATCGACTTGCATCATTCGAAGCTTATGAGATATATCCAGCAAACCTTTTCGTTACTTCAAAAGAACAGACTGAGGCTGCTATTCAAATGATTCAGGACGATTTAACAATGCAGATTAGTTTCTTTAACGAAATCGGAGATAATATTAAGGCCCAGAGAATTAAAGAGCGCGTAGAATATGACTTAGAGATGATAAAAGAACTGGGGCATTGTTCAGGAATTGAGAATTATTCTCGTTATTTTGATAAGCGTGAAGCAGGACAGAGACCTTACTGTTTACTCGATTTCTTTCCCAAAAACAATCTTATAATCATCGATGAGAGCCATGTCAGTGTTCCTCAAATCTCTGCAATGTATGGTGGGGACAGAGCACGCAAGAAAAATCTTGTAGAGTTTGGTTTCCGTTTGCCAGCAGCTTTTGACAATCGCCCGTTAAAATTTGAGGAATTTCACAGCCTTATCAACCAAATTATATACGTTTCTGCTACACCTGCTAACTTTGAATTGCAAGAAGCTGAAGGGGTTGTGGTTGAGCAGTTGATTCGCCCGACGGGACTTCTTGATCCTGAGATAGAAATCCGGCCTTCAGAAAATCAGATAGACAATCTTCTGGAAGAAATTATCTTAAGAAGTGATAAAGATGAAAGGGTGCTCATCACTACTCTAACCAAACGGATGGCAGAGGAATTAACAGAATATTTACTTAATCACGATATCCGCACCGCATATATTCATAGCGATGTTGCAAGTTTGGATAGAATTAAAATCATTAATGATTTAAGAACAGGGGTTTATGATGTTTTGGTTGGAGTAAATCTTCTACGTGAAGGACTCGATTTGCCTGAAGTTTCATTAGTCGCAATTCTTGATGCTGACAAAGAGGGTTTTTTGAGAAGCCATCGGAGCTTAACACAGACTGCTGGACGGGCAGCAAGAAATGTCAATGGAAAAGTTATTATGTATGCTGATACTATCACGGAAAGCATGCAAAAGACAATTGATGAGACTGCGCGCCGACGTGAGAAACAATTGAAATACAATGCTGCACACAATATAACACCAACAAAAATTGTCCGCGCTATTAAAGGTACACTTCCAATGCCCAATGGTAATCAAACATCTCAAAGCACAGCAGGTAAAAAAGCACAAGTTGCCTACATCGAGCCACCTCAAGATGCAACTTTTGCTGCCGACCCTATCATTTTGCAAATGTCGCGCGAACAGTTGGAACGAAGTATTCAAAATACAACAGCCTTAATGAAACAAGCTGCGAAAGATCTAGACTTCTTACAGGCAGCGCAGTACCGTGATGAGATTATACGATTGCAGAAAGAACTAGAACAGAAATAGTTAAAAGTTAAAGTTAAAAAGTTAAAAACCTTATAACGGTTTAACAATAAACTATTTTTTCATACCTTTGCTCGAAATAAAGAAGTCTTAATTTATTTATGAGAACGATATTGATTACATTAATGGTGTGCCTTCCTATGGTTATGTCTGCCCAGAGTACATTAACCCCAGAGCAACAACTTGAGCAAGCTCAACTTCAGCTTGCAAAAGCACAAGCAGAATTAAAACAGGCACAAGAAAATGTTGTCAAAGCCCGACTCAATGCCAAGGCAAAAACAAAAGAAACGCAGCAAGAAGAAACTAAGAACAAAACGTTAGCTATTAAAAAGAAAATAGAAGAAACAAAAGCCGAAGCTGATCGACTCAATACCGAGGCAGCTCGGTTGAAACAAGAATCAGTAAAAAGCCTTAAGAACTCTCAAGAAAAGAATATTGTTGAGTCATCAGAGGAAGAGACTATAGCCCCTACTCCTAATACCTGGTCAGTTCCAACTAAAAACAATGTTGGGGATAGGACAACTACTGTTCCTAATAACGAAGTAAACAATAAGACATATTATTTGCAGGAAGGTATAGTCCCGTTTGTGAATAATGAAGTTATCTGGTCACAAAAATTTGATGCGCCAGGTAAAAGTGCCAAAGAACTGTATGGCAAGGCTTTTGAATATTTGACAAAAATTACGCAAGGAAAGAATCAGTTGGAAGGAAGTCAGATCTCATTAGTTAATCCAGAAAGGCATGGAATCGTTGCATCGATGAAAGAACATTTAATTTTCTCATCAAATTTCTTCTCAGTCGATAGAGCCAAATTTACTTATATCTTACAGGTCTCTTGTTCTGATGGGCAAGCAGAACTAATTATGAAGCGATTGAATTATGCTTATGAAGTTTCGGGTTCTGTGACTAACTATAAAGCTGAAGAAATGATAACTGACAAATATGCAGTCAACAAGAAACGTACTCGTCTTTTACCTATTGCGGGTAAATTCCGCAGAACAACTATAGATCGTAAAAATGAAATCTTTGAAGGATTTGCAACTGCTTTAAAATAAAATGATGACAGAAGAAAGACAAAATAGCACAATTCGTCGCCCTGACCATAGATTACGGCCTCAAAAGGAACAGGATCGTTTCTTAGGTATACGTCAATGGCTCAATTCGATATTTATGCTGGGGGCAATTGTTGGAATTATTTTTTATCTTATTCCTGAATACCAGACTACAGGAACAATCATTGTTCTTGCCTCAATGGTATTTAAATTTATAGAAGTTATACTCCGTATATTCCGTTAATGAAGAGATATTTCTTTGTAATTGTAACACTGATGGTTTTCTTAACCATCAAAGCGCAGGACAATAATGAAATAACCAATGATGACACGTTCAGTGCAAATGGTTATGGTAACAACCGACAGCTAGGCAGGTCTGACTCTATCCAAAGTCAGCATAAGGAAATTCCTCGTGGTTTGAAGGTGTGGACTATCGATGAGCGTTTTGGCGACAGAAAGTATGTTACTCCTGACACTCTTTCTGAAATGTATATGAACACCATATTCAATACAGGACTACGAGGTGAGTACAATTCACTGGGCAATCTTGGATCTCCACGTCAGAACCGCATTTTTATTGATCGGAAGAATCCACTTGAATTTCTATTTCTCAATCCTTATGATCAAGTTATTGTTGATCAAGCGAATTTTCGTTATACATCAACCCTTTCTCCTATAACTAATCTCTCATATAATGGAGCTGGGAACCGAACAAACGGCGAGGACCATTTCAAAGCATTATTTGCCATTAATGCAGGAAAAAGATGGGGGTTTGGTTTTAAGTTTGACTATCTCTATGGACGAGGATATTATACTAATCAGAGTACCTCTCACATACATTATTCTATATGGGGAAGCTATACGGGTGAGAAATATAAGGCCCATCTTGCCTTTTCGCTCAATCATCAAAAAGTAGCAGAAGGTGGTGGAATAACAAACGATGCATATATCACTCATCCTGAGTCATTCAAAGATTCGTATGGAACGAATGAGATTCCGACAGTTCTTTCAAAAAACTGGAACAGAAATGATAATCAGCACGTATTTTTTAACCACCGATATAGTCTTGGATTCTATAGAAAAGTTCCTATGACTGAAGACGAAATCAACGCCAAAAAGTTCGCGATTAAATCCAAGGAAGCACAAAAAGCTGAAGATGCAAAACAAAAAGCAAGACGGGAATCAGAACGAAGCGGTGAGGAGTTCAACGAGAAAGAATACGATAAGAACAAAAAAACAGTAGGACGACCTGATGATGCAAAGATTATGGGAGAGGCTCCTTCTTCAGACGCCCCCCTTATCAGCAATCATAAAAATGACAACACCAATAGCCAAGATTCTGTTCAGACTTCTAAAGCACTCAAATCCCCCGATAATAAGGGTGATGCCAACCAATGGATGAAAGATGAATACGTACCTGTAACGAGTTTTATTCATACAGCACGCTTAAATAATTATCGTCGAATATACCAAGCATACCAGACTCCAGACAAATACTATTTAAATGATTATTATAGGCAACAGATAAATTCGGGTGATTCCATCTACGATGTAACCAAACATTGGACTCTTAAAAACACATTTGCAATTGCCCTGCTCGAAGGCTTCAACAAATGGGCTAAAGCCGGAGTTAAGGCTTTTGTGTCATACGAGTTGCGCCATTACGAGTTGCCAAGTATATTAGCTGCCACAGGTTCAACAGTTGCAACATTTTCGGGGTTTGAGAAGTGGAATCAACATGATGTATCTGTTGGAGGACAATTAATTAAAACCGAAGGAAAGACTCTACATTATGATGTGAGTGCCGAAGCATGGGTAGCTGGTGAGAGGTCAGGACAATTGCATGTTGACGGACATACCGATTTAAATTTTCCTTTATTCGGAGACACTGTTCAACTGGCTGCTACAGCATTTTTCCATCGGTCTGCTCCTTCATTCTACATGAACACATTCCGGTCTCGCCATTATTGGTGGGACAACAACCTGAATCAAATTATTCACTCACGAATCATAGGCGAATTTTCTTTGAAGAAAACCAATACAAGGCTTCGTGTTGGATATGACCTCATAAAAAATTATACTTATTTTGGACTGCAAAACAACAGGATAACGAATGGTGATAATTTCCTTATTGAAGCAAATGATGTAAATGTAAGGCAGCACAGTGGAGCAATCAGCTTGCTTACTCTCCAACTCTTTCAGAACTTCAGGCTGGGACTTTTTAATTGGCAAAATGTTATCACTCTACAGAAATCGAGTGATGAGGCAGTTCTATCTACCCCAACTCTGAACATTTATTCCAATTTATTTGCCCGTTTTACAATTGCCAAGGTCTTAAAATGTGATTTAGGGATTGATATGCGTTACTTCACAAAGTACAATGCGCCCGAATATATTCCAGGAGTTGGCTCATTTGGTATTCAAGAAAACACTGAAAGCCAAACAAAAATAGGTGGTTATCCGGTTCTTAATGCATACGCAAACTTCCAATTGCAACACACTCGTTTCTTCGTAATGATTTCGCACGTGAATAGCAGTAATGGAGGAAACTACTTCTTCACTCCCCACTATCCACTTAATGAACGCATATTTAGATTCGGAGTAAGCTGGAACTTCTTTAATTAAATTAATAGCGAATACATAAAGACTAATCATTTTTATCATTGATGAAATCTGACATTGAGACAAATTCTTTTAGAGCATGGGTACTTGCCGCACGTCCAAAAACACTTACTGGAGCTGCAGTGCCTGTAATGATCGGAGTTTCATTAGCAGCTAAGGATGTGGGATGGGAAAACTTTCAAGTAATTCCAGCAATTTTTTGTTTTTTCTTTGCATTTGTAATGCAGATTGACGCAAACTTTATTAACGACTATTTTGACTGTATTAAAGGAAACGATGACAAAGAGACAAGACTTGGGCCGAAACGTGCATGTTCTGAAGGCTGGATAACTCTCCCAGCGATGCGCCGAGGACTTATCATTACAACAATTACTGCTGCAATTTTGGGATTGCCACTCATAATCTATGGTGGATTAGAAATGATAATTATAGGATTAGTATGCGTTATTTTCTGTTTTCTCTATACAACAACCTTATCTTATTGGGGATTAGGCGACTTGCTCGTTCTCATCTTTTTTGGCATTGTTCCTGTTTGTATGAGTTATTATTTATCCCTACCCCAACACTTTCAAACTGTCACGATGCAAGTAATTATAGCCTCCATAGCCTGTGGATTGATAATAGACACATTGCTTGTTGTAAATAATTACCGCGACCGAGTTAACGACAAACGAGATGAGAAAATGACACTTGTAGTAAGAATAGGTCAGCAGAATGCCGAACGTCTTTATCTGTTGTTAGGTTTAATAGGAACCTTTCTTATGGCAATTGCCTATCTTCTTGATAGAAGTCCACTAAGCTTCATTGCTATGGGGCTCTTACTAACATATTTTTTGTTCCACTTGTGGACTTATAAACAGATGATAAGAATCAAACAAGGAAAAGAACTTAACAAAATCCTTGGACAAACTGCACGAAACATGTTCGTCTATGGCGTTATCTCTACAATAGGAATATTATTTTTAGCAATCTAATTTCTGTATGGCAAAAGATGTCAATTTGGAAATAATGGAGTTTGTTGAACAGCAAATCCTCCCTCGGTACAATGCATTTGGCAAATCACACGGACTTATACATGCACAGAGAGTTATAAAAAACTCACTTGACTTAGTGCCAGTTACGGGTGCTGACTGCAATATGGTCTATGTTATTGCAGCTTACCATGACCTTGGAATGGAAGGGCCACGGGCCATTCATCATCTAACAAGTGGGAAGATACTATTGAACGATGCACGGTTGAGGAAGTGGTTCTCATCCGAACAAATCCGCATAATGAAAGAAGCTGTTGAAGACCATCGTGCCAGCAGCTCTCGTGTCCCACGAAGCATTTATGGTAAGATTGTTGCAGAAGCTGACAGAGATCTTACCCCAGAAATCGTTTTCACCCGTGCCATTGAGTTCGGAATAGAGAATTACCCAGAAAAGGGAAAAGAAGAACAATGGATACGATTCTTAGAACACATGAAAACAAAATATAGTCGATCGGGGTATATGCGACTTTGGATTCCCAATTCTCCCAATGCTAAAAACTTGGATTCAATTCGTGAAACAATATACGATGAGTCTAAATTACGGGCGGAGTTCGAAAGGCTTTTCCCTCAAAAATAAAAAATCTGCCTGTGGAATGAGCTGATAGGTCATATCACAGGCAGAATGATTCTCACTGACTATTTAATATTCTGTCTTATCTTCTTTCTTCTCCCACATTCTGAAAGCATTAATAGCCTCATTACGAAGGAGAATTTCAGATGGCTTTTTGCGATATTGAGGCTTTACTGCAATCTCTTCATATATAAAATCATCATCAAAACCAATCTTTCCTGCATCCTTACGGTCGTTTGCATAATATATCTTTTCGAGATGTGCCCAATAAATAGCACCAAAACACATCGGGCAAGGCTCGCATGAAGTATAAATAACACAACCGCTCAAGTCGAAAGTTCCTAATTTCTTGCAAGCTTTGCGAATGGTAGAAACCTCAGCATGGGCCGTAGGATCCATGTCGATTGTGACATTGTTGCTACCTTCGGCTATAATTTCACCATCACGAGCAATGACCGCACCAAAGGGACCGCCACCACTTTTAACACTATTCTCTGAGAGCTCAATAGCCCTCCGCATTAATTCTTCGTTTGTCATTATTATTTATTTTTATTGAGTAGCTTTGAATTTCTGACAGAAGTCAAGTTTATCCAACTTTATTTTATAAAATTAAACAGAAACTAAAGTCATTATGAATTATGCACCTGATAATCAATATTATTTGTCTCTTATTTATCACGTCATTAAATATGGCCTAAAACTCTAAGAAGGTAGAGAACTACAACAAGCGCAACGAGTGTAATTGCTGCCTTGAAAATACAACCTGCTACCTCCTTGATGAGGAAAACACCAATTACAACAACTGCAATGATAGCAAGGTAATATTCTAAATTAGCCATATAATTTATCTTTTAGCAAATACTTTCCTGAAACTTACAGGAATTGAAGTTGAAAACTCCATCGGCTGATGCGTCAATGGGTGATAGAAACAGAGCACATAAGCATGAAGTGCCAGTCTATGGATAGGGTCATCGCCGTTTCCATATTTAATGTCACCACAAACAGGATGGTTCATATCGGCAGCATGAACACGGATTTGATTTTTTCGGCCAGTTTCCAATTTAAATTCAACAAGAGAGTGGTTGGCGGAACGATCCAACACATGAAAATGTGAGACTGCATATTTACCTCCATTGTCAACTGGTGAACTATAGGTGACATAAGCCTTGTTGTCTTTCAGCCAATTGGCAATAACTCCCTCATTATCCTCCATCTGCCCACTCAACACAGCAATATATCTACGATCGTACACAATATTATGCCAGTCGTGCTCAAAAAGTTGCTCAACCTCCATGCTCTTTGCGTAAATCATCAAGCCAGATGTATCGCGGTCAAGACGATGAACGACATGTGCCGTACATTTCTGATGAGATTTGTGGAAATAATCATCCAGTACCTTTTTAACATTAAGAGACATATGTCCAGCGGCCATTGACAATATTCCGTTATTTTTCTCTACAACAACCAAGTAGCGGTCCTCATAGACCAACTTGACATGTTTGCTTTGAAACGTATCATTTTTCTTGCTTGTACTAATAGAAACATGATCTCCAGGCTTGAGCATGTAGTCGAATTTTGTCACCAAACGCTTATTCACCTTTACGCCATGATTATGTAAGGTTGCCTTGGTCTTTGACTTGCTTTGACTCAAGTTTGCAAGTAGCCACTCCAGCAAAGGAGCTTCCTCGCGGACTTCCATTTGTTCGTACCGTGCTTTGCGAAAGAATGGGTTTTGCTTTTTTATCATAACTGCAAAGGTACAATGTTTTAAAACCAAAACCATGAAAACAAAAGGGTTTCTATTTCACATGAATGTTAAAATCATTAAATAATCAACTTTTCTCAAGAACATTATACATATTTATTCATCCCATTCGTTAGTAACAATGATAATATTTTTTTACAAACGCATTCAAATCCAGGCCATTAAAATAGATAAGTTTAATTCTGTCTGCAAATATGCTAATTATGTAAAATTTTACAAAGTATTGCCAACCAGCAGCTTAATAGCACTGTTGAAAAATAACAATAGAAGAAAAGATAAAAGCATCCGTAATATTGTCATCAATAGGTCATCTATTATCTGCTGAAAGCTCACTAATTGGATGAAAAAAGCTTATCGAATAATTTCAGAAAACTCAACTATCGCAAACAGGTGATTGATTTAGCGAACAAAAACATTAAAATTCGGCTATATTATACGAGTACTCGCATCTGAAATTCTCTAAATTGTGAACTTAATACGTACGTTTTTAGGTAATAATTCTTTACACAAATAAAAAAGTAGTATATCATTTAGCAAGCCCATATATTTGCAGACGCTACATTTTATTATTAATTCACCATACTAAAATTTATTGTTGAGGTTTTGTTGATTATAGATTGTCTAACCTACTTGCTAATTTCACATTATTATTGTACCTTTGCACCCGGAAAATAAATAGGATTATAAACAAATAATGATTACACTCTCAAACATCGCCGTACAATTCGGCAAAAGGGTTCTGTATAAGGACGTTAACATCAAATTTACTCCAGGCAATATCTATGGTGTCATTGGCGCAAACGGAGCAGGTAAATCGACATTGCTCCGAGCTATCTCTGGCGATTTAGAACCAAACAAGGGTACGATTGAATTAGGCCCCGGGGAGCGTCTATCCGTATTGGAGCAGGACCACTTCAAGTACGACGAATTCACAGTGATGGATACAGTGCTCATGGGACACGAGCCTCTATGGAAAAATATGAAAGAGCGCGAAGAGCTCTACGGGAAAGATGAAATGACCGAGGAGGACGGAAACCGTGCTGCTGACTTGGAACTTAAGTTTGCAGAAATGAACGGCTGGGAAGCAGAAAGCGAAGCTGCTCAGTTGTTGCAAAATCTTGGAGTCAAAGAGGAACAGCATCAGAAATTGGTGGGTGAACTCTCGAATACCGAGAAGGTTCGGGTCATGCTGGCCAAGGCCCTTTTCGGAAAACCAGAAAACCTCCTACTCGATGAGCCTACCAACGACCTTGACCTCGAAACCGTAGAATGGCTTGAGGAATATTTAGGGGAAATTGAGGAAACGCAGACCGTACTTGTAGTATCTCACGACCGTCACTTCCTTGATTCTGTGAGTACGCAAACAATTGATATTGACTTTGGCAAGGTTACTGTCTTTGCAGGAAACTATTCATTCTGGTACGAAAGCTCCCAATTAGCACTCCGTCAGGCGCAAAACCAAAAAATGAAAGCAGAGGAGAAGAAACAACAATTAGAAGAATTTATCCGCCGATTCTCTGCCAATGTGGCAAAGAGCAAGCAAACAACTTCACGTAAGAAAATGCTTGAGAAGTTGAATGTTGAGGAAATCCGTCCTTCCAGCCGTAAATATCCTGGTATTATCTTCCAAATGGAAAGAGAGCCTGGCAACCAGATTCTCGAAGTGGAAGAACTTAAAGCATTGGATGCAGATGGTTCAGTTTTGTTCGACCATGTTAATTTTAATGTGGAGAAAGAACAGAAAGTCGTTTTTCTGTCCAGAAATCCAAAAGCAATGACGGCACTCTTTAAGATTATCAATGGTGAACGTGAAGCAGACGGTGGAAAATTTAATTGGGGTATTACCATCACAACTGCCTATCTGCCACTGGATAACACGGAATATTTCAACAGTGAGTTGAACCTTGTTGATTGGCTTTCACAATACGGCCCAGGTAACGAAGTGGCCATGAAGGGATTTTTGGGACGAATGCTTTTCAAGCAAGAAGAAGTTGAAAAGAAAGTGAACGTTCTCTCAGGTGGTGAGAAAATGCGTTGCATGATTGCACGTATGCAACTTCAAAATGCCAATTGCTTGATTCTTGACACCCCAACCAATCATCTTGATCTTGAAAGCATTCAGGCCTTCAACAATAACCTTGTTAGCTTCAAAGGAAACATTCTGTTCAGCTCTCACGACCACGAGTTCATCGGAACTGTAGCGAACCGTATCATTGAACTGACTCCGAAGGGTACAATTGACAAGCTGATGAGTTACGACGAATATATTCATGACGAGAAAATCAAGGAGCAGAGATTGAATATGTATTCTTGATTTTCGTTATGAGCTAATACCAGCTTTTGGCATATCATTTGCTACAACTTGGATAGATTAACAACAAATTCCTATCATGAGTAAGAAAAATAAAAAAATAGAAGCAGAAGACTTAATAAACAAAGAAGAAACTTTAAATGAGGGAGATACTCAAGTAGAAAATACAGATGAGAACACTTCTGAAACACAAGAACAGTCGGAAGAGACATCTAAAGAAAGCGAAGGTGATACAGAAGAGAATGAAACTCCGGAAAGCGTCGAGGAATGGAAAGACAAGTACATTCGTCTCTATGCTGAATTCGAGAATTATAAAAAACGTACCCTGAAGGAAAAAGCTGAATTAATACTCAATGGCAGCGAGAAAACCATCACGGCCGTTCTGCCGATTCTTGACGATTTTGAGCGGGCTATTGCTGACAAAACGGAAGATGCTGGTGCTATTAAGGAGGGATTTGAGCTCATCTTCAAAAAGTTTATCAAGACTTTAGAAGGGCTTGGAGTAAGTAAGATTGAAACTCAAGATGCAGATTTCAACGTTGACTATCATGAAGCAATTGCAATGGTACCAGGAATGGGAGACGAAAAGAAAGGTAAGATTATCGATTGCGTACAAACAGGCTACACTCTCAATGATAAGGTTATCCGCCACGCAAAGGTTGCAGTAGGACAATAATATCAAAGAGTCTGAGGAAATTTAAGAGTTTATAGTGATTTATCAATAAATGGCTTTTTCGCTTATTCCTATAAATTCCATAATGATTCCAACAAATAGACAATAATGGCAAAAAGAGACTACTACGAAGTACTTGGCGTTGACAAGAGTGCTTCGGACGACGAGATAAAAAAGGCTTATAGAAAAATAGCCATTAAATACCATCCGGACAGAAACCCAGATGATCCAAAGGCTGAGGAGAAATTCAAAGAGGCAGCGGAGGCATACAGTGTGCTTAATGATGCTCAAAAACGCCAACAATATGATCAGTTCGGATTTGATGGTCCTGGTGGAGGATTTGGAGGATTCGGAGACGGAGCTGGATTTTCCATGGATGATATTTTTTCCATGTTCGGCGATGTGTTTGGTGGCGGAGCTGGATTTGGAGGTTTCGGTGGTGGTTCACGACAGGCACCCAGGTACCGTGGAGCCGATCTTCGCTTAAAAGTTAAGCTGTCTCTTCAAGAGGTAGCTATTGGTGTGACGAAGAAATTCAAAGTGCGGAAGGATGTTGTATGTAACCATTGTCATGGCACAGGAGCTGAAGGAGGAAGTAGTTCCGAAACATGTCCAAATTGTCATGGAAGCGGTGTTGAGATTCGCACTCAGCAAAGTATTTTCGGTATGATGCAGACTCAGACGACTTGTCATGTATGTGGTGGCGAAGGTAAAGTAATTAAAAATAAATGCAGCCATTGTCATGGTGATGGTGTCGTAAAGGGAGAGGAAGTAGTTGAAATTAACATCCCAGCGGGAGTTGCCGAGGGGATGGTTGTCAATGTTCCAGGTAAGGGTAATGCTGGTAAACGCAATGGTATAACAGGTAATATCCAAGTATATATTGAGGAAGAAGACAACGACACTTTCATTCGTGACGGACAGAACGTTATCTACAACCTCTTGCTTGATTTTCCCACAGCGGTCTTAGGCGGACAAGTTGATATTCCGACAATAGACGGTACAATTGTGAAAATCAAGATTGAGCCTGGAACACAGCCGGGAAAGACACTCCGTTTGCGTGGTAAAGGCTTGCCAGCTGTCCAAGGATACGGTAATGGCACGGGTGATCTCATCGTGCAAATTAGTATCTATGTACCCAAAGAACTCTCAAAATCTGAAAAGGAAGCTATAGAAGAGTTAAGCAAGAGTGATAATTTTAAAGGGGACAGCGTTACTAAACGTTCAATTTTTAATAATTTTAAGAAATTATTCAGTTAGTGATTAGCCGTGAACTATCAAGAGACAACCGAGTATCTATTCAACAGCACTCCAGTTTTTGAGCATATAGGTGCTTCTGCTTATAAGGAAGGATTAGACAATACATACGCATTGGACGAGTATTTCGATCATCCTCATACAAATTTCCGTTCCATTCATATTGCTGGGACTAACGGTAAGGGGTCATGTTCTCACACATTAGCAGCCATTCTCCAAGCTGATGGGTATAAGGTGGGATTATACACAAGTCCTCATCTGGTAGATTTTCGCGAGCGTATCAGAGTAAATGGAGAAATGGTCCCAGAACAATATGTCATAGACTTCGTTGAAGAGCATAAGGATTTTTTTGAGCCATTACATCCATCCTTCTTTGAACTTACCACAGCCATGGCATTCAAATACTTCGCAGAGCAAAAGGTTGATTTCGCTATAATCGAAGTTGGATTAGGAGGACGCCTTGACTGTACTAACATCATACATCCGCTACTTTCGATTATCACAAATATATCACTTGACCATACGCAGTTCTTGGGAGACACATTACCTAAAATCGCATTTGAAAAGGCTGGCATAATAAAGCAAGGAACTCCAGTCATTATTGGTGAGGCCAACGACGAAACCCGCATAGTGTTTGAAGCCAAAGCACAAGAAATGGAGTCTCTGATTATCTTTGCTGAAGATATCCCAATGGTTCTTTCGGCTTCTATGTCATCCGATGGTGGACTTTATTATAAAACTCGCTTGTTCGGAGAACTACAAGGGGAATTAGGTGGACTCTATCAGATAAAGAATACCAACACCATCTTAACAGCTTTATCACATCTGCATAACTCTCATATTATTAAAAATATAGAAAGTATAGTTAAAGGCTTTTCCAACGTATGTGAATCTACAGGGTTATTGGGTAGATGGCAGAAAATTCGAACAAATCCAATGGTGATATGTGACACAGGACACAACGAGGCTGGTTGGATGTATTTATCGCAACAAATCAGAAGACAGGAGTGCAAGAATCTCCGCATAGTTTTTGGGATGGTAGATGATAAGGATATAGAAGGAGTAATGTCTCTATTACCCAAAGATGGTGAATATTACTGGACTCAGCCAAGTACGAAGCGGGCTTATCATGTTGATAAAGTTGCTGCTACTGGTAAAAAATTCGGACTTCATGGCAAGTGTTTTACAAATGTGGGTGAGGCATACAACAAAGCTTTAGGAGATGCAGATAAAGAAGATTTCGTCTTTGTGGGTGGTTCGAGCTATATTGTGGCTGATTTTTTGAATTTACTGCAATGTAATTAATCTTAAGGTGCAGTTGTTTTTAATTGTTTTTAACGAGGATGCTTAACGCATTTCATTTCATTTCTTTGCCTTTATCATTTATTTTCCTTTACTTTGCAAATAAATTTATGGACGATAACTAATAAACGAGATTAAGAGGATGCTCGGTTTGTGCTTATTAAAAGCACCGGGGGTTATAGACAAAGATTCGCAATAAGGATATCGCACTTTTAGGATAGCAGTCTGGTCAAAGAATGACAATGAAAAAATCCTTTTATTTCTTTATTTAAGTATATCAGTTTATCTGTGAATAAAAATTATATACAGACTTGTGGATACATCATTATTCTGTGTTTATAATTATCCTCATTTAAATATTAATAGTTAACATAAGTAGATAATATCAACTAAAATTTAGAACAATGAGCAATACTAAACAAAATGGAAGTATCATTGCCATCATAACAATGATGTTCCTTTACGCAATGATTTCATTCGTTACTAATCTTGCAGCTCCTATTGGGGTTATTTGGAAAGGAGAATTTGCTGGTTCAAATTTTATCGGTATGTTAGGAAATTTCGCAAATTTCCTTGCTTATCTATTCATGGGTATTCCTGCTGGTAAACTTTTAATCAGAATAGGATATAAGAAAACTGCTCTCACAGGTATAGCATTAGGCTTAATCGGAGTGATTGTCCAATTTGTTTCAGGCACTTTGAGTGAAGGAGGCGCAACGTTAGCCTTTACCATCTATCTTCTAGGAGCCTTTGTATCTGGTTTTTGCGTCTGTATTCTCAACACAGTGGTAAATCCGATGCTCAACCTGATTGGTGGTGGCGGTAATCGGGGTAACCAACTGAATCTTATTGGCGGAACTCTTAACTCGCTATCCGGATCTTTAACTCCAATGTTGGTTGGAGCCATTGTTGGTAATATAGTTACAGCTGAAACCATTAAGAATGGAATTGATCCAGTTGGAACTCCGCTCACGACATTTAGCCAAGTTAATCCCATACTCTACATGGCGATGGGAGTTTTTGTTTTGACATTTTTTATACTGTTTTTTGTGCCCATCAACGATCCTGAATACGGTAAAGCAAATATCAACACAGTATTCGAGCATAGTGCATTGGATTTCCGTCATTGCAAGTTAGGCGTAATAGCTATTTTCTTTTATGTGGGTATTGAAGTCGGTATTCCAGGAACTTTAACAAATTATTTGAGTGACCAATCTGCAAAAGGTGGTGACATTGCAGGCAAAGCCTTTGTCATTGCAACGGCAGTTGCCACAACCTATTGGTTACTTATGCTGATAGGCAGATTTATTGCTGGATTCATTGCCAACAAAATTTCAAGTAAAACGATGTTGACTTGTACAGCAGCAATTGCCATTGTTTTTCTTATCATTGGAATGGTATTCGGCAAATCGACAATGATAGATATGCCCGTATATGCCGATAATGCTTTTAAAACTGTCAATGTCCCAATCGCAGCTTGCTTTTTTGTGCTTTGTGGATTATGCACATCTATCATGTGGGCAAGTATCTTTAATCTTGCCACCGAGGGATTAGGCAAATACAATGCTCAAGCATCTGGTATTTTTATGGTGATGGTCGTTGGTGGGGGAATCCTTCCACTCGTCCAAAATTATATTGCTGACCATGTTTCGTACCTGTTCTCTTATATAATTCCTCTCTTGGGCTTGGTATATTTATTATATTATGCCTTAATTGGAAGTAAGAATGTGAATAAAGAAATTCCTGTAAAATAACAGCAATATAGCAAAGGTAACTCTCTTGGGTTGCCTTTGTTAATTATATAGCTCTTAACACAATAAATAAAAATTTTTTATTGATCTTGTCGGCACTTCAATCATTAAACTCAAATCGGTCGTTTTCCCTCTGTACTATTTTTCTCTGATAGACGAGAAACTTGTTCGTCGTACTTTTCCGACGTAGCAGACTTAAGAAAGTGAGAACAGCAGAAAAACTGTCAACAAGCAATAAAATTAATCAGCAAACCATATTGTCATCAGCTAATTGTAAGTTTATAGTCTAATAATCAATTTTGGGTTAAATACAAAAAATAAGGTGTAGAGAATTCTACACCTTAACTGTTGCGGAGGCAGGACTCGAACATGCGACCTCCAGGTTATGAGCCTGGCGAGCTACCAACTGCTCCACTCCGCGATATTTACCATTTTGCAATCATTGTGAATATATCACCTTCTTGAATGCGAGTGCAAAGGTACTACTTTTTTCTCAATTAACCAAATTTCATTTTGAAAAAAATTCGTTATGCATATTTTCACTCAATAAATTTAGCTGTCTTCTTCGTGTATTGGCATGTCTTACAATTATATTCGCATACTTTAGAAATCTATTGTTTTAATAAATATACATTTCTCAGACTAATCAAAATCGGCCAAAAAGAACAGAAGACACTCTCCTATTGATCATTTTTCAACTACAGCTCTGCAAAAGGTGACCTTTTGAACGGTAATAGGTGTCAAATGATCGATTAAAAGATGACCTTTCGTGCCATGAGAACTATCATGTTAATAATCAGGAGATTGCAGTTAGATTCTTTTAGGGCAGCCTTGTATATTTTTATTAGCCTGAATTACAAAAAATAGCCATTAAAAATTCATGCATAAAGATGACATTTTTTCAACTCAAATTGAATTGCCATTTGAACGAGTTTCGAAAATTGAATTAACTAAATCAACCAAACAGAGTTTTAAAATATGATGTATATAAATTACGTTAATGGCAAAGATCAGTATGAGTTTTAAAATACAATCAATAGTTTTGTAAATCCTCGTTTTCAAAATAAACTATCACTCATTTTAAGAAGCTAATCCAATGAATCGAAGTCTTTTATTAAATAATTTGTCAATTAATATTTTTTTTCTACTTTTGCACATACTATTTGTATTGTGCAAATAGTCCTAACTTAAGGATAAAAAAGATGTCTATTTCAAAAACAAGACAAAAATTAGTAGATGTTGCCCGGCAATTATTTGCCAAGAACGGTATTGCAAATACCACAATGAATGATATTGCCAAAGCATCTGGTAAAGGCCGTCGAACTCTTTATACCTATTTTAAAAGTAAAGACGACGTCTATTATGCTGTAATAGAAGCTGAACTTGAAAGATTGTCAGACAAGCTCGACGAAGTTGCAGCCAAAAAGATACCCCCTCATGATAAAATCATAGAGCTCATCTATACACACCTGAGCATGATAAAGGAAACTGTCATGCGTAATGGTAATTTACGGGCAGAGTTTTTCCGGAATATCTGGATGGTTGAGAAGGTCAGAAAAAACTTTGACGAAGACGAAATAGAACTTTTTCAAAAAGTATATACAGAAGCCAAGGCTGACGGCGATTTCGATATAGACAATGTTAAACTGGTAGCAGACATAACCCACTATTGTATCAAAGGCTTGGAAGTACCTTTCATTTATGGCCGATTGGGACATGGCTTAACAGAAGAAACAAGCCGCCCATTAGTTGCTAAAGTCGTCTATGGTGCCTTGGGAAATAAAGGAGTTAAACAGATTCCGGAGGATTCATCCATTAACCACAACATATACAATCATTAATAAATTAAAGAATAAATAACAAATGGGATTATTAACAGGAAAAACAGCCCTTATTACAGGAGCTGCAAGAGGAATTGGGAAAGCAATTGCATTGAAATTTGCAGAAGAGGGTGCAAACATAGCATTCACTGACCTTGTCATTGATGATAACGGAAAAGAGACCGAGGAAGAAATACAAAAGCTTGGCGTAAAATGCAAGGGATATGCAAGTAATGCTGCAGACTTCGCACAAACAGAAGATGTGGTTAAACTTGTTAAGGAAGAATTTGGCAGTATTGATATTTTAGTAAACAATGCAGGAATCACCAAAGACGGGCTCATGATGCGCATGACCGAAGATCAATGGGATGCTGTCATTACAGTCAACCTTAAGAGCGCTTTCAATTTTATCCATTCATGCCTTCCAATCATGATGCGACAGAGATATGGAAACATCATCAATATGGCAAGCGTTGTCGGAATCCACGGAAATTCAGGACAAGCAAATTACGCAGCTTCAAAAGCGGGGCTAATTGCCTTGGCAAAAAGTATTGGTCAAGAGATGGGGCCAAAAGGTATTCGGGCCAATGCCATTGCCCCCGGATTTATTGATACAGCAATGACTCAAGCATTGCCTGATGACATTCGTAAAGAATGGATTTCTAAAATTCCACTTCGTCGGGGCGGTAATACAAATGACATCGCAAACACGGCCCTGTATCTTGCTTCAGACCTTTCAAGTTATGTTTCTGGACAAGTCATTCAAGTCGATGGCGGAATGAACATGTAATCTTGATTAAAATAAATTGACAAAATTGTTTCCTAAAAATTAATTGGAAACAATTTTGTTAATTTTATATTAACATTTAATTCAATTTAAATTGACTCCTCTTTACGAAGATAACCATATTATCATTGTTCACAAAGAATGTGGTGAGATAGTGCAAGGTGATAAAACTGGGGACACTCCACTTTCTGAGTCTGTTAAACATTGGCTGAAGGAAAAATATGCTAAGCCAGGCAATGTTTTCCTTGGTGTTGTGCATAGACTTGACAGACCTGTCGCTGGAATAGTCGTTTTTGCAAAAACATCAAAAGCACTAAAAAGACTGAATGATATGTTTCGCAAGGGGGAAGTGTCGAAGACATATTGGGCAATCGTTCAGAAAACCCCAGAAAAACAAGAGGAGACATTAATCAATTGGCTTGTTCGTAACGAAAAGCAAAACAAGAGTTACGCCCATGAAAACGAAGTACCAAACTCGAAGAAAGCCATTCTACATTACAAAGTTTTAGGATCGTCAGACCATTATACCTTATTGGAAATTAATCTCCAGACAGGGCGTCATCATCAAATTAGGAGTCAACTTGCCCACATGGGCTGTACCATCAAAGGAGATCTGAAATATGGAGCGAGGCGTAGCAATCCAGATGGGGGAATTTCACTCTTGGCCCGACGAATAGAGTTTGTACACCCGGTTTCTCATGATAAGATAATGGTAGAAGCTCCCCTACCCAATGAAAAATTATGGCAAGAAATTACCCCCTAATGACGATTGATTTTATGTCAGGGGGGGTATACTGACCTATAGCATATTTTTCAAGCTAAAAAGTATCATACTGTTCGACATGTACTCATGTCTCGCCAATTCAAGATTCCTTCAACATTAAATTGAGGCATAATGGATGTCTGATAGGCTAAAACATAGCTATATTTCCGACCACAGAATTCAAAATCAAATCGTTACATCATAAATGCTGATGATGTAACAAAAATGCTGTCGGTTGAACTCCCTATTAAGGTGAGGAAGTTGAACCGACAGTACTTACTAATCGTATCTTATTTTTTTATAAGGCTTCTATTATATATTAGAAGAAGATGTAACGGTGGTCAACAACGTTTGCTTTCAAGACAAGGTCTTGTATAAAGTTGCCTACATATTGCATACTCTGTTGAGCACACTGTTGCATCTGAACCGACTCATTATATTTAGAGCCTACGCGCATTGCCTTCTTAGTAACTTGGAACACATAAACACCAGAGTTGCCTTTCACAGGTGCTTTGCAGAATTTGCCTGCCGGTGTAGCAGCGACAGCCCCAGACAATGCTGGTTCAACTGCGCCCATACCCTGAATAAATACCGATGAAGCAAATGTTATCTGGTTAACAGTGCTAACTTTCGCACCTTTAGCCTGAGCCGCAGCAATACTGTTTACACCATTCAATTTAGCAATCAGCTTTTCAGCCTTCTTGTCTTTCATCACCTCACGTTTAAGCATCTCCTTCACTTCAGGATCATCCCATGTTCTATAACCCTGAGGATGAACCTTAGTCAATGAAACTACCATAAAGTGATCATTATTACCACACTCATACAGAGGCGAAACATCACCTTCCTTGGCATCAAAAATCCACTTCAAGGCATCACGAGTACCACGAACACCAACAACATTATGCTCTGCAGTTGTGATATTCTTCTGTTCTTGAACCTTGTAGCCGTACTTAGAGGCATTCTTTTCTATATCCGCAAGTGTAGTACTCTTGGCAACAAATTCAGAAAACTTATTGAATGCCATGCCACGTGTATCTTTAGAGAAATCAATAACTTTCTTTATAACAGCTGCAGTTGTCTTTGTCTTTAAGGCACGCTTGTCAAGTACCTGGAGAATGATATTTCCCTGTGACAAGGCAATATTACTTACTTTGTTAATCTCGCCATTCATAATTGCATTAATGAATTGACGGTTTTCCTGATTCATAGAGGTGGCATGCTCATACTGCGAGCCAGTAAACCATACTTTCTCACCCGTCTGACCATATCTTTTAGCAATGGCTTCAAAATCTGCACCATTAGAAATAGCCTTTTGAATAGAGTCTGCCTTTGACTTGGCAATTTCTGGTGTCGCTGCAGCAATCTGAATCTGACGGAACTGGACAGAGTCTGGCAACTGAGCCTTATTCATCACACGAATGATGTTCAATGTGTTGTCCTTTTTGTTTTCAGTGACGGCAGTCGTACCAATACCCAAAGAATCAATCTTAGATGCAATGTCAGGATATGCCTGATAAGCTGCACTACTTACAGGTAAACCAAGATATGGAATTTCGCTACCACTCTTGCTTACAACCTGTGATGGATCAGCAGCCTGGCTCAACTGTTGCTGGAGATTTTTCATTTCCTTAACTATGGCATTTCGATCAGAGGCACTCGCCATAATCTGGAAATCAACATATTTAATATCTCGTGTTTCAACTGTTTGACGGAATGCAGGCTTTAATTCCTCATATTTGGCTTTCAAGTCCTCATCAGAGATTGTAACATCCGCATCCTTAATTGAGCTGTATGGCAATGATGCCAACTGGATTTCAGCTTCTTCATTTTGTTCTGTGAATGCCATTTTGGCTTCTGCCTTGTTTGAAAGCACGCAACTTGCCACCAATGCTTGATATTTCTGACCTAAAAGCTGTGTACGTAGGTTCTTTTCTACAAACATCCAATAGTTATAGGCAACTTGCATTTGCTCTGCCTGCTGAGGGTTCGATGATTTCGCTTTATTATATCCCTCCAGGAACTGTTTCAAAGCATTAACATCAAAGCGACCAGTCTGTTGGTTAATGAAAGGTGTTTGAGCCAATAACGGGTTGGTGCCGTCATTCAACACTGCTTGCAATTCATCTTCGGTAACAGTAAGTCCAACTTTCTCTGCATCTGCCTGAAGCACCTTGTTGCTAACCAACTGTTGCCAAACCTGATCTTTCACTTGATTCAATTCATCTTCTGACAAATTATCACGCTGCATGGTAAACTTTATAGCATCCTGATATTCATCAACCATTTTTTGGTAGTCTTGTACATTGACTTTCTCACCTGAGATTTCGCCAACTTGCTGTCTGGCTTCACCCTTAATACCATTGCAAGAGCGGAAAGCTTCTTCAGCAATAAATGCAAAAAGGCCCAAACCGATAATTACAATCAGTGTGATTCCTCTGCGTCTAATTTTTCCTAATGCTGCCATTTTATTATAATTTTGTATTTTTATTTAATGCTAACTTTGGCAAATTGCCTACAAAAATACGAAGAAAAAGAGAATTATTATAATCTTTTACAAAGAAATCTTTTATAAATTGACTTTTAGCTTAACTAATTCTATTTTTGTCATTGTACTCTTGATGATTTTAAACTTAAACTTGCCTATTTGGATCTCTTCATTCAGTTTTGGAAAACTTTGGTAATTGTGTAAGATAAGCCCTCCCAATGTCATGTACTCATCACTATCAGGCAACTGAAGGTCGAAAAGATTATTAATTTTATCAATCTCCAAACGTGCGGAGAGCAGATACTCGTTCTCTCCTGTCTGTTTTGCTATATACTTATTACTGTCATGTTCGTCTTCTATCTCACCAAATATTTCTTCGACGATATCTTCCAATGAGACGATACCACTGGTACCGCCAAATTCATCAACAACCACTCCTAAGCTTTTTTTCTGCTGTAAGAAAATCTTCATCAACTTTTGGGCAGCCATTGTCTCTGGCACAAAGGGCATTCGACGAATATGAGATTTCCAATCATCACGATTTCGAAACATTTCAGAAGAATGGATATAACCTTCTATATGGTCGATATCGTCATTATATACTATTATCTTCGAGTTACCACTTTCAATGAACATCTGTTGCAACTCATCGATTGAACAGGATTTATCAACGGCATTGATCTCTGTTCTCGGCACCATGCAGTCTCTTACTTTTGTATCGGTAAATTCCAAAGCATTCTGAAAAATTTTCACCTCTTCTATCTTGCCTGTATCTTTAGCATTCTCAATAGAACTTTGTACAAGGTAGTCCAGTTCAACTTTTGTGAATGTTCCGTCGCTCTTCTGCTCGGTGATTTTAACACCAAAACATCGAAGCATGGTACGTGAGAGCAAAGTAGAGAATCGACTGATAGGCCAAAGGATGATGAAAAACGCATAAGCCGTGGGGGCAAATAACGTGAGCAATTTATTGGGATTGCTCTTGAAGAATGCTTTAGGAAGAAACTCTCCTGTGAACAGAACAATAATTGTTGAAAAAATCGTGTTGAGCAATACTTGCGTAGCAGGTGCAAAGTCCAAGAATATAGTCTTGTTAAAAAGTTCGGCAAATAAAATACCATACAAGACAAGCACAATGTTATTACCAACCAACATGGTAGAAACAAATCCGTTGGGATTGTGAAAAAAGACTTGAATACACCTTTGAGCAATTCCTCTTTTGCCTTTATCCATCTCAGCAAGCATTCGGTTGCTTGACACAAATGCGATTTCCATGCCTGAAAAAAATGCAGACAAGACCAAGGAAAAAAAAATGCCTATGACTAAACTAATATTCAATTTTTATTTATCTTTTAATTACTGGTCCCTTCAGCTTATTATGCCTAACGGTATCAATATTCAAGGTTGACTGTATGGCAGATTGGTCTCCGCCTGAAGGAAATTCTCTTTTGTCTATGATACTCCAACCTTTTATCTGTCTAATCTCGTAATTTGTCATTTGTTCATCACTCTTAAACCAGTTGCCCTCAAGCTCCTTGTCTGGTGTCTTTAGGTGAGAATATGTATTTGACCAAATCAGATGATTTTGTTCATCCCAAAACAGATTGTTCGTTTGAAACTCAACACCCTGTGAAGTTAAGATTCTTACGTGCCCATTGAGCTTCCAACGTCTGTCTTTATCGAAATAAACGGCCGTATCACTCTGAATATAACCTACTACATGTTTGGTGAGATCGAATTGTGTAAGAAGGATTCCTTTATTGAATATCCAACGAGAAGGATTCTTATTTTCATTAACTTCCCACTCTTCAGCAACGACGCGATATTTAATTACCCCTGAATCAGAAATGAGCGTATTAACACCATAAGTCACCATTACAGGGACAGAATCCTTGTCACGAATTGCAGGCGCTGTATGCTCATACCCTTCTGAGCATGATGCAAAAAAGGACAGTAATAAGCATATTAATAACAAGTAGGTAAACAAAAGATGAGTAAACCTCATAATAACAGTTTATGAACGAAAAAATCTCAAATTTGCTATTCTACTTTAAATTTAGCGAACCAACGCTCGTTGAAAGTGAGGCCGATATTGATACGATACATGTTTTCTTTGATAAGCCCTTTCGCATTCTGATTAACCCATTCGCCGCTGATATTCAAAATGCTTCTATTGTTATATCCATTAACAATAGGAATTCCAAAACCAATACTTGCAGACATTTCACGTGGTCCATCCTGACCATTTATCTTTAAATAGGATGTGGCATAGCTAACACCTGCCCTATAATGAATTCGATTAAAGAAACCTCTGTACCTCTCCCCCTTACAATATTCACCACCTAAAGTATATTTGTGTCTATTATTGAATAATCCACTTGTAATAGAATAATTAGCAACATTATTTACGACTTTAAACTGTGGCATTTCAATATTTTTCCATTGTTGCAATTGGTAGTCAAATCCAATCTTCAACCGATTATTATGATTCAGTAAGAAGCCAACACCATAAGTGTGAGGAATGCTCAACACATTGTTAATAGAAAAATGTGTGGTATCGGACACTAACGTTTGTTGGTTTGTAGAAATCACGTCACAAGTAGCGTCGGCTCCCAACTTATGCCCCAAAGTATAAGACGCACCTAAGGTTATCTCATCTTTAGAGGAAACTCTTTGGGTGAACTGTAATCCAAAGTCTAGTTTATAACTCTTAATATCAGCGGAATACGTCTTTGATAATGTGTTTATATAATTGTCGCTATAACGGTTTACAATATCACGATTCAAAGAACCCCACAAATAAGAAACATTAGCACCAAAAGAAACGCACTTGAAAGGTTCCCAACCAAAGCCGAGATATACCTGACGAAGACCGCCTTTACCAGAAAAAGTATTTGAGTAAGTTGCATTGGGGGAAGAAGGGTTTTGGAAAGCATTAACATTTTCAGTGTTGCTATAGTTATAACCGACGTTACTATAGGGGATTAAGCCGAAACTAACACCAACATGTTTAAAAGCTCTAAAAGCAGCAACCACATATTCAAGATTACCATTATTGGCATTCTTCCTATGTCCATTCTCTTCAAAGTTAGTCATTTGCAAACTGACTCCAGCATCAAAGATAAATGTCAAGGAGTCCAACGATGAGTAAGAAGCTGGATTTTGATGGTTAATTTGATTATGTTCATGAAAGCCATAAGCTAATCCATTCATTCCTCTGTTGAATCCAGTTGATTGAGGAGCAAGTGTTCCAAGACCAAATTGGCTGTAGGGAGAGTTGGTTCCGCTTTGCGCCAATGAATTTAGGGAGATGGTCAGCAAAATAGCAGCTGCAAATATCTTTTTCATCAGTTTGTTAATTTCAAAAATAAACTGCGCAAAGTTATGAAAAAAAATCGACATATTTGAAAAAGTATATACTATTTTGTTTTTTAATAAGCTTTCTTTGCGATGTCATTCTTTTTAACTACCTTTGCGACGCAAATGAAGAAAGATTATTTATATATTGTATTTAGCATTTTGCTATCAGCTTTCCAGCTGAGTGCAAACGCGCAAACTATCACCTATTCCGACTCTGTTGAAATTTCTTTGCTCACTTGCTCTCCTGGAAAAGAAATTTGGTCTCACTATGGTCATACCGCCATAAGATACAACGACTATCAAAATGGTAACGACCTGGCTATTAATTATGGACTTTTCTCTCCAAGCCAACCCTACTTTATTCTCCGTTTTATCTTTGGACTGACGGATTACCGTGTTGGCATTGAGCCAATGGGAGCATTCCTTGAACAATATAAATACGAAGGAAGAGGAGTTGTTGAACAAAAACTAAAACTTACTAAAGAAGAGAAATATAAGATTTTCATGGCTTTAAAAGAAAACTTAAAGCCCGAAAACCTTGTTTACCGTTATAATTATTTTTACGATAATTGCACGACAAGAGCTGAAAGGATGCTACTTGATCACATAAATAGGAAAATTACAACCGAAAGTAAGGGGTACTGTTCGGAAAATACATACAGGGAATGTATCCACAAATGGAACAATGATTACAAGTGGGCTCAATTTGGAGAAGACTTGTTACTTGGAGTAGAATCAGATGTACAATTTGGTAGTCATTCAAAGGCCAACTTCCTTCCCGATAATTTAAGACAATCCTTCAGTTATACGAAAATAAACGGAAAGCCTTTAGTAAAAACAACTCTCCAACTTCTAAAAGCGGACAATTATAATACGGGAACAGAAGGGTTTCCAATCTCTCCAATTCAGGTTTCCATTATTTTTGCTATTATTGCAGCTATCGCATTGATATTAAGGTGGAATACAAATGGTTCTTTATGGTGGATATGGGACTTGTTTCAGATGGTAGTTTCCGGAATAATTGGAATGATTCTTTTTGCAATGGTATTTTCTAAACACCCTTGCGTGAACTTGAATTTTATCATCTGTATCTTCAATCCTCTTTGCCTCGTTTTCCTCATCCCATCAATAAAGAAAACAAAGCAAGGACTCAAAAACTGGTGGTGGACTTTCTGGGGAATATTTATCATCTTAGGATTAACAGGCTGTTTCTTTCAAAGAATACCGTTCCCCGTTGTAATTGTGGCATTGTTTTTGCTTTTAAACTGCATTATGCATCATAAAGGAGTAAAAATTCTCCGATAAAGAACATTATTAATGAACAAATACATTACCGCACTACTTGTAGTGTTAGCAGCAACTGGTGTTGAAGCACAGACTTATCAATCTGCGCTTAAAGCTGCTTTGGAGAATTGTTCTTTGGAGGAAATATATCATCATGTTGAGCAATGTGGTATAGAGACCGAACTTCTACCTATTATTGAAGCTTTCAAGAATATTCAAAAAGAGAAGAAAAAAACGCCAACATATAGTAAGGCTAAGCTTCTCGTTTACGAGGACACCGCATCCAAATCTTTTTATGATATTCTCACAAACTATAATAAACAAACACACATATATTTACTGAATCCATCGAATAATGGGGCTATTATCATTCGTGGTCCAAACCTGAATAGATTTGTTATTAACGAATCAACATATTATTGAGCAGTAAATATTTATAGTAAAATTAATGAGAAGAAAGATTACTCTTCCAAATAACGAAACAACAAAATGAATTTTAATAAAATCTTAAAATCACTATTCGGTGACAAGTCAACCCGTGATATGAAACAGATTCAGCCTTTCGTTGAGAAGGTGAAAGCTACATATCCAGAAATTCACGCTCTTTCCAACGATGAACTTCGTGCGAAAACCAAAGAAATTCAAAAATTCGTACAAGATGCAGGAAAGGAAGAACTTGATAAGATTGCCAAACTTCGCGAAACTATTGAAGAAACACCTATCGATGAGCGCGAGGAGATTTTTGATAAGATTGATAAACTTGACAAAGTCGCACTCGATAAGTACGAGGAAGCATTGAACGAAGTAATGCCCGTTGCCTTTTCCATCATCAAAGACACCGCACGCAGATTTGCAGAGAACGAGGAAACGGTTGTAACAGCTACCGACTTTGACCGTGAATTAGCCGCCGATCCGCATAAGGACTTTATCACAATAGACGGTGACAAAGCCATCTATCACAACCATTGGACTGCTGGAGGCAACGACCTGAAATGGGAGATGATACATTATGACGTACAGCTTTTTGGAGGTGTGGTTCTGCATCAAGGCAAGATTGCAGAAATGGCAACAGGAGAAGGAAAAACACTTGTGGCCACACTACCGGTATTTCTCAATGCTCTGACCGGGAACGGCGTACATGTGGTAACAGTGAACGACTATTTGGCAAAACGCGACTCAGAATGGATGGGGCCGCTTTATGAGTTTAACGGATTATCAGTTGATTGCATTGATAAACACCAACCAAACTCAGAAGAACGCCGTAAAGCCTATCAAGCTGACATCACTTTTGGTACAAACAATGAATTCGGTTTCGACTACCTTCGCGACAACATGGCCGTTTCTCCGGCAGACCTTGTGCAACGTCAACATAATTACGCTATCGTTGATGAGGTTGACTCAGTTTTGATTGACGATGCACGTACACCTCTTATTATCAGCGGGCCAGTACCCAAGGGAGATGACCAAATGTTCGAGGAATACCAGCCCTTAGTAGAGAAACTCTTTGAGGTTCAGCGCAAGCAAGCAACAGAATTACTCTCCGAGGCCCGCCACAAAATTGTTGAGGCTGCTAACATCAAAGACGACAAAGCCCGCCAAGCTATGCTCGAAGAAGGCTTTTTAGCTCTTTATCGTTCTCACAAAGCACTTCCGAAAAACAAAGCTCTCATTAAGTTCCTTTCAGAAGAAGGAATCAAGTCAGGCATGTTGAAAACGGAGGAATTCTATATGGCCAACAACAACCGTGAAATGCCGAAGGCTGTTGAACCCCTCTATTTTGTTACCGACGAAAAACTAAACTCCAGTGATTTGACAGACAAAGGTGCCGCTTGGTTGGCTAAGCAAGTTAATGATGACAAATTGTTCGTGTTGCCAGATATAACAACCGAACTATCATTGCTTGAGAAGGAAAAGAACGATAAGAAGATCAACGAGCAAGAATATATCGACAAGAAGGATACTATGATGGCAAATTATGGTATCCAAAGTGAAAGAGTTCATACATTACAGCAATTACTCAAGGCTTACACCATGTTTAATAAAGACGACGAATATGTTGTCTTAAACGGTGAGGTTAAAATTGTCGATGAACAAACAGGTCGCATCATGGAAGGCCGCCGTTGGAGCGACGGATTACATCAGGCTGTTGAGGCAAAGGAACACGTAAAGGTCGAAGCTGCTACACAAACCTTTGCAACTATCACTTTACAGAATTACTTCCGCATGTATCACAAACTTGCTGGAATGACGGGTACTGCATCGACAGAAGCTGGTGAGTTCTGGGACATATACAAATTGGATGTTGTTGAGATTCCGACAAATAGACCTATACAGCGACACGATATGGAAGATCGTGTTTACAAGACTGCAAGAGAAAAATACTCAGCTGTTATCGAAGAGATTGAGTCTATGCGCAATAGTGGTCGTCCATGCCTGGTGGGTACTACTTCTGTTGAAATCAGTGAATTACTTAGCAAGATGCTCAACATGCGCAAAATACCTCATCAGGTACTTAATGCCAAGCAGCATTTGAAAGAAGCTCAGATTGTTGCTGAAGCTGGGCGCTCAGTAAATGGCCTTGGAGCTGTCACCATCGCCACCAATATGGCTGGTCGTGGAACCGATATCAAATTATCGCAAGAGGTGAAAAAGGCTGGCGGTTTGGCAATCATTGGAACTGAGCGCCATGAGAGTCGCCGTGTTGACCGCCAGTTGCGTGGTCGTGCTGGTCGTCAGGGTGATCCGGGTTCATCTGTATTCTATGTGTCATTAGAGGACAAGCTGATGCGTCTCTTTGGATCAGAACGAATTGCCAAAGTAATGGATCGTCTCGGATTTGAAGAGGGGGAGCGCATTGAAAGTTCTATGATTTCAAGTAGCATTGAGCGTGCACAGAAAAAGGTTGAGGAGAATAACTTTGGTATTCGTAAAAGATTGCTTGAATATGATGATGTGATGAACAAACAACGTACGGTTATTTATGAAAAACGTCGTCACGCATTGATGGGTGAACGCATCGGTATGGATATTTCCAATGTCATTTGGGATCGTTGTGTCAATATTGTCGAAAACAATGATTACGAAGGATGTAAAGAGGATTTCCTGAAGGTCCTCTCAATGGAATGCCCATTCAGCGAGGAAGAATTTAACAGTGTTGCCCATACTGAACTTTCAGAACGCAGTTTCCAAATGGCAATTGAGACTTTTGAGCGAAAAACAGAACGTATTCAGACCGTCGCATGGCCAATAATCAAGGATGTATATGAAAACCAAGGTGCTATGTACGAGCGAATCATGGTGCCAATCACTGACGGCAAGCGGGTTTATAACATTCCTTGCGACTTGAAAGAAGCATACGATACTGAAGCGAAATCTGTCGTCAAACAGTTCGAGAAGGTCATTCTACTACACCTCATCGATGATGACTGGAAAGAGAATCTCCGCCAACTCGACGAGTTGCGTCACTCTGTTCAAAACGCCTCATACGAGCAAAAGGACCCGCTGCTCATCTTCAAACTTGAGAGTGTGAAACTCTGGGATAACATGATTAACGATTTAAACAACCGCACCAGCAGTGTTCTCATGCGTGGTCAGATACCTGAAATGCAGCAAGAACAACAAGTTCAGGAAGCTGCGCCTGAGCAAAGATCTCAACGTTACAATGAGCAGAAAGAAGAATTGATCGATGAGAACCAACAGGCTGCCGCCCATCATGACACCAGAGAGAACGCTGACCAGCCGAACAGGACTCCTTATCGTGCTGAGAAGAAACCACGTCCAAACGATCCATGTCCATGTGGAAGTGGTAAAAAATTCAAAAACTGTCATGGGCGCAATTTAAGATAGACTAAATAATTAATAAGTTTCTATTCCCACAAAATTTCCAAGGAATAGAAACTTATTATTTTAAGAAATACTAATGCATCAAAAACACTATGAGACAGATGAACTATTTCCATTTATTGCTGTCCGGTAAAAATAAACTGAAAGCTCTGTATCTCTTTATCCATCGGTATTGCAGCCGTTTTACTCATCCAGGGGCTTGCTTTTCGGTTTCAAACTGTAAGCATTATAAAATGCACTTATTTTGATAAGAAAAGACCTATAACAACCGATAATTCTAACAAATAATAAGTTTAAGTCTATTTTAACTAACATAGATAGCCCTCCCAAAAGTTTTACCGGACAGCAATAATTTCCATTTAATTGTGCGCCAATTGGTCCATTAGAACGCAAGTCTTTTATTGTACGATTTCCATACATATTAAATCCACTGACCATGTTTGATTAATAAAAAACAAAAGCTGCATAAAGTATCAGCAAATTCCATTATTGGTACTGATTTTTACTACGTTTGCGAAACGATGGATATCTTAATTAAAAAACAGGTAATCATGAAAAATGATCTCTTGAAATCACTCTTTTTATTTATTTTCGTTGGAATACCTTGTATGGCATCTGCCCAAATAGTGTCAAAAACATTAGAACAAATTCCTAAAGCTGAGACAACGGTCCTCTGTGTCGGGACTATTCACCATCAACATGGAAGCAATCCTAACTATACTTATGCCGACCTTTACAGAATATTAAAAAAATACCAGCCAGATGTTATCTGCTTGGAGATACCGCCATCTTATTTTAGAACAAAACCATATTTGAAGGAAATGACACTGGCTGCCATTTACGGATTAGAACACGGCGCAAAAGTTTATCCGATTGATTGGTGGCCTGAAGGTAATCCGAGAGCCGAACGCAAAGAGTATATGAAAACCAAAGATTATGAAATCAAACAGAAAATGTTGGATTCGCTTTCGCTTTCAGACTCCGTAATGCGTAGATTTGAGAAGGTTTATGGTACAATAGAGCAAATTTTCAAAGACAATACAAAGGGATATTGTTTTTTTAATGGAAAGGATTATAATTCTTATGTGAAAAATATGTATGGCGGACTTATCACTGTTTTTGGCGATGGATGTATGAATTTGTATTCCGAACAACGCAATGAAAAGATGATGGAAATGATAAATACTGCTATAGATAGCAATCAAGGGAAACGAGTAATAATTCTGACTGGAGCCGAACATAAATATTATTTTGATGATGCGTTGTCAGACCGAAAAGGTGTTCGTTTAAGGCAATTGGCTGACTTTATGCCTTTGGGCAATGAAGCGATGACGCAGGAAATGGAGCAGTACTTGGAACTGGGACTCTCTGATGAATATTATACGAACAAAGAAATAATGTATTGGTCTGCTTTAATTCCTTTCTTGCATGGTCCGAACATGGACGAAAATCCGTACAGTATCCATGCTGAAGCTCTGAAAAAGGCAGAGAAAATCATCAAGAAATGGGAACAATCTTCTGCAAAGAACTCTGTTTTGCTGTATTTCAATCAGGCATGGTATCATCTTTGTACGAAAAATTATAAGACCGCCATTGCTTTTTCAGATAAAACCATGAAACAGCTGGGAGACGTTCCTTTGGAACTACAAGACTTTATTATTCCGTTCTTTTGGCGTAATCTCGGCTTTTGTTATGATTTACAAGGAAAGAGGAAGCAAGCTGTACGCGCTTATCTAAAAGGCATCAAATACTGTAAGGAAAAGAAAATGAATACCAACAATATTGAATACATATTTAAGGACTTTGATAAAGTTGCCTATCACATATAGGTTGCCGTCTTATTAATTTATAGAATATTGCTTCTATCTAACTTAATACTGTGCACATCCCCTATTCTCAAATTTGCGTTTTTTGTCATAACGGATCTATCGCATACGGTCGTTTGCTATTTTCTCAACCATGATACCTTGTGTCAATGGGTAGTATCTGATTAAAATTTTAACCCCAATCCATATAAGATAAAAAAGATTTACCGAACAGCATAATAACAAAGTCTTACAACACACTTTACAAAAGGTCACGTATGAGGAAGTAAAAGATGAGCTTCGGGTACTCCAAAGGTAACCTATCATCATGCGGTACCATAACGACTCAACGCTCCCTATGAATTTTCTTACAAAAGATGCTTTCTCATAGAATTCAAAGAGGGGAATTTCAAAACAGCAAAGATGAACTAATGCAGGAATACAACTCTATTGAATACCATATTCCTACTTGATTATCTCACAGTAACATGAAAACAGCCTTGATGTTTCTCATATTTAATATAGCAGCGTTCTTGCCTACGCAAATCATTAAGCACTTCGCTCAACACCCATTTCAAGGTATCATCGCGAACTGGACGCGTAATGGAACTGTACTTATTGTAGGCAATGTCAAATGTTGTCCCATGCAGATGGCAACTATTTTCGGTAGCGTTACCATTATGACGTCTCAGTTTCTCGACATCTTCTTTTGTGCGAAGGACGCTCGTCACTAAAAATTTATTTAGGGGAATCTTCTTAATCTGCAAACTATCCATGAAATTTCGCCCGATGTCCTGAAGAAGAATAGCTGCTCTTGGCACAAGATAAGGAATACTATTTGATAATTTCTTCACATCATAATACGGACTGGCTGCCATATAAACTAGCTCCTTTTTCCTGTTTTCAGCATCAATCCTATTCATAACAGGCTTTACGCCATAGCGCAACGCAGAGGCCAACTGAACATTTTGAGAATCTGGAAAACTTTTTTCATAGCTTACAACGCCTAATATTTTATTTTCTCTAATTTTGTGGTCAGCATCGAAAAAAAAAGAGGATTGTCTTGACAAAACATTGGACTGCCGATAAATATTTACCGACTCTGCATTTTGCTTGTTGAACTGTGGAATTATCTGAATATTGATAGAATCTTCATTATCAGCTATTTGATCGTTATATTTTTTTTCTACTATCGAAGGAAAAATGATGCGCACAAGAGCTAATACCATTGTTCCAATAATGAACACTATCAAAAAGCGATTTTTCGTTATTTTAAGCTTGGTTTTCATCTCCGCAAAGGTAATAATAAAATGAGAATTATGAATTATGAATTAAGAATTATTTGTGCGATTCGCTATTTTATATTAACTTTGCGCTTTATAAATATATATAAAAGTTGATAGAAAAGCATATTATTCTTGAAGATATTGATCCCGTAGTGTTCTATGGGATTGGCAATTCCCATCTCCAGATGATAAAGTCGCTTTATCCAAAGCTAAGGATTGTTGCAAGAGACAATATCATCAAGGTACTCGGAGATGAGGCAGAAATAGCTAAAATTGAGGAACATATCGAAAAAATGCAAAGGCATATTGTGAAGTACAACACAATAGCAGAGGAAGATATACTTGACATCATCAATGGCAGACAGTTAAAGGCTGAAGCAGTAAAGGGTGTTTTGGTTTATTCTATTTCAGGGAAGCCCATAAAAAGCCGTTCCAAGAATCAGCAAGAATTAATTGATGCCTTCAACTCGAACGACATGGTATTTGCAGTAGGCCCGGCTGGAACTGGAAAGACCTATCTTAGCATAGCCCTTGCAGTCAAAGCGCTCAAGGAAAAGACTGTCAAACGCATTATTCTTTCACGCCCAGCGGTTGAGGCTGGTGAAAAATTGGGATTCCTTCCTGGAGACATGAAAGAAAAGATCGACCCATACCTTCAGCCATTGTACGATGCGCTCGAAGACATGATACCTGCGGTCAAACTACAAGACATGATGGAGAAGCATGTGATTCAGATAGCTCCACTTGCCTTTATGAGAGGTAGGACGTTAAACGATGCCATTGTAATATTGGACGAAGCACAGAACACGACACCTGCCCAGATAAGAATGTTCCTTACTCGTCTGGGATGGAATTCAAAGATGATTATAACTGGTGACATGACTCAGATAGATTTGCCTCATAACCAAATAAGTGGTCTGAAGGAAGCCTTGAGCATTCTTTCCACTACTGAAGGCATTTCTGTTATCAAATTAAATCAGAAAGATATCGTGAGACATAAGTTAGTTACGAAAATCGTGACGGCTTATGAGGCTTTTGACAAGAAAAAATCGGAAAAGAACGACTCTATAAATTTAACAAAATGAACGCATTAACAAAGACCAATTTCCACTTTGATGGACAAAAAAGTGTTTACCATGGTAAAGTACGTGATGTTTATGACATTGACGACGACCTCATTGTAATAGTGGCTACCGATCGTATTTCGGCTTTTGATGTCGTATTGCCAAAAGGAATCCCATTCAAAGGCCAAGTTTTAAATCAGATTGCGGCAAAATTCTTAGACTTAACAACTGACATCTGCCCAAACTGGAAGTTGGCAACACCAGACCCAATGGTAACAGTTGGGTTGAAGTGCGAAGGCTTCCGTGTTGAAATGATTATTCGCTCAATTCTAACAGGCTCTGCTTGGAGAGAATATAAAAAAGGATGCCGCGAGATTTGTGGGGTAAAATTACCTGATGGGATGAAAGAAAATCAACGATTCCCAGAGCCTATCATAACTCCAACAACTAAAGCAGACGAAGGCCATGACTTGAACATTTCAAAAGAGGAAATTATCAAACAAGGCATCGTTTCTGAAGAAGATTATAACATCATTGAGGACTGGACCCGTAAACTCTTCGCCCGTGGACAGGAAATTGCAGCCAAGCAAGGACTTATTCTTGTCGATACGAAATATGAATTTGGAAAACGTAACGGGCAATGCTATCTTATCGATGAAATTCACACTCCTGACTCAAGCCGCTATTTCTATGCAGACGGTTACGAAGAGAAGTTTGCCAAAGGAGAGCCACAGAAGCAATTGTCAAAAGAATTTGTTCGCCAATGGCTCATTGATCATAACTTCATGAATGAACCCGGACAGGTAATGCCTGAAATTACAGACGAGTATGCGGAAAGCGTAAGCGACAGATACATCGAATTGTACGAGCATATTACTGGCGAGAAATTCAGCAAGGCCAATAATGAAGATATTGAAAAGCGGATAGAAAAGAACGTAAAAGCTTATCTTCTTTCAAGAAAATAAGGTTGAACACTTGGCTTTGCCATTCATTCTGAAATACTGCAACTACTAAATTGTATGATTGAGATTGTATTAGGGTGTGGCAAAGCCAATAACCATTTGACAGCGTGTATAAACAAGAAAAGATAAATCCTTACAACAAGCAAGGCGATAAAGGAAAATTGGTTGAGGAAATGTTTGATAACATTGCCCCAACCTATGACACGCTAAATCATAGATTATCATGGGAAATTGATAAAAGATGGAGGAAGAAAGCTATCAAACAGTTGCTCCCCTATCAGCCTCAAAGTATATTGGATATTGCCACAGGAACGGGCGATTTTGCAATACAGTCGGCAAAGATGTTGAAACCAAAAGCTATAATAGGTGCTGACATCTCAACGGGAATGATGGAAATTGGGGAAAAGAAAGTTAAAGAGGAAGGTCTTGAGAGAATCATCTCTTTCCAAAAAGAAGACTGTCTTAATTTATCATTTCCATCAAATACGTTTGATGCTGTTACTGCGGCTTTTGGTATTCGCAACTTCCAGGATTTGGATAGAGGCTTAGAAGAAATGCACAGGGTCTTGAAAGTTGGCGGACATTTGTGTATCATCGAACTAACGACTCCTATAAATTTTCCCATGAATCACCTCTTCAAAATCTACTCAAAAATCGTTCTTCCGTTATACGGTCGAATCATTTCGAAAGACAGAAGTGCCTATGACTATTTGAACAAGACTATTGCCGCATTTCCACAAGGCGAGACAATGATGAAAATCTTCAAAGAAGCTGGATTTTCAAAAGCATCATTTACACGCCTCACTTTTGGAATCTGCACTATGTATATAGCAGAAAAGTAAATATATTTTCTTATGGATAAATACGGACTGATTGGTTATCCATTGGGACATTCATTCTCTATTGGATACTTCAATGAAAAATTTGAAAATGAAGGTATTAATGCCCAGTACATTAATTATGAAATTCCAAAACTTGACAACCTATTGGAGATTATTAATTCAACACCAGAATTAAGGGGACTCAATGTCACTATTCCATATAAGGAACAGGTTTTGAAGTATTTGGATTATGTCAGTCCAGAAGCAAAGGCCATAGGTGCGGTAAATGTCATCAAAGTTGAACATAAAGCATCCAAAACCATTCTGAAAGGCTTCAACAGTGATATTATCGGCTTTACTAAAAGTATAGAGCCTCTTTTAGAGCGCTATCACAAGAAAGCACTGGTGTTGGGGACAGGAGGAGCAGCAAAGGCTGTTTATTTCGGCCTGAAATCACTTGGTTTGGAGCCACGATATGTTTCACGCAGGAAAAGTTTGGAAGGGTTAACCTATTATGATTTATCTCCCAAAGTAATAAAAGAGTATAATGTCATCGTAAACTGCACCCCGCTGGGAATGTATCCTAAAGTTGAAGAATGCCCAGAACTCCCCTACGAGTCTATGGACAGCCATACTCTATTGTACGACTTAATATACAATCCTGACGAAACTCTTTTTATGCGGAAAGGAAGACTTAATGGAGCGACAGTTAAAAATGGTTTGGAAATGTTGCTCCTTCAAGCCTTTGCAACGTGGGATTTTTGGAATGGCAAAGAATAATAGAAATCAAGAAATTAAAATTATCAAATATTATGGACAACAGGTACGCAATGCGCGGAGTCAGTGCAGCTAAAGAAGACGTGCATAATGCAATTAAGAACATAGACAAGGGAATTTTCCCACAGGCATTTTGCAAAATTATTCCAGATATCCTTGGAGGTGATCCAGAATATTGCAATATCATGCATGCTGATGGCGCAGGTACAAAATCTTCATTGGCTTATCTCTATTGGAAAGAGACTGGCGACTTGAACGTATGGCGCGGAATTGCCCAAGACGCCATCGTCATGAATACCGACGACCTTTTGTGCGTCGGTGCTGTTGATAATATTTTAGTGTCTTCAACCATTGGCAGAAATAAAATGCTTGTTCCAGGCGATGTGATCTCCGCCATCATCAATGGCACAGATGAATTGCTGGCAGAAATGAGAGAAATGGGCATCGGAATCTATCCTACTGGAGGAGAAACAGCTGATGTCGGCGACTTAGTTCGAACCATTATTGTTGATTCGACAGTTACTTGCCGTATGAAGCGGTCAGACGTAATCGACAATGCCAATATTCGTCCGAGAGATGTCATTGTGGGATTAAGCTCTACAGGACAAGCAACCTACGAAAAGAATTACAATGGAGGCATGGGAAGCAATGGCTTGACAAGTGCCAGACATGACGTCTTTGCGAAATATTTGGCAAAAAAATACCCAGAGAGCTATGACCATGCTGTACCAGAAGAGCTTGTCTATAGCGGCAAATATAAATTGACAGACGAAGTCGCTAATAGCCCTGTCAATGCTGGAGAGTTAGTCCTATCTCCTACCCGCACCTATGCTCCTGTTATCAAATGCATACTTGATAAATTGAGAAAAAATATTCACGGTATGGTTCATTGTACTGGTGGTGCGCAGACAAAGGTATTGCACTTTGTCAATAACAATTGCAAAGTCATTAAAGACAACATGTTCCCGATACCTCCTTTATTCTATGCCATAAAAGAATGCAGTGGAACAGACTGGAAAGAGATGTATCAGGTATTCAACATGGGACACCGAATGGAAATTTATGTTCAGCCCGAATTTGCAGAGCAAATCATAGAAATAAGCAAATCATTCAATATTGAGGCACAGGTAATCGGACACATTGAAGAAGGAAGCAAGAGTTTGATCATTGAATCTGAGTACGGTAAATTCGAATACAAATAATGACTATCAAAGAAGCAATACTAAAAAGTCTCGAGGATTTTCCTTGTGGAGCCAGATATAGAGAAGTTTATCAAAATATTATTGATAAAGGGATATTTACTTTTAACAAAGATGCAAAAACTCCTTGCGATACGGTTAGTGGAACTTTGAGTACAATGGCAAAGGAAAACGACATACGCATAAAACGCTTTTTGAATGAAGATAATTACTACTGCTATTATTTGTCCAAATACGAAAATTATATTGAGAACAAACCTATAAAACCGTCGTCGAACAAAATAAATTCAACTTCCTATAACGAAAGAGATTTGCACCCCATTTTATGCAAATATCTTGATTACTTAGGAATTTTACCCAAAACTATATACCACGAAAAGTCCAAAAAGGGTGAAGAACATCAAAAGTGGGTACATCCAGATATTGTAGGTGCACAATTCATTGAAAGAAAAAACAAAGTCTCAAATTCACTTTTTAAGGCTTTATCTAAGACTACCTCTTTAAAACTCTATTCGTATGAGTTGAAGAAAAGAATTGATAATGACTACGACTTAAAAAAATGTTTTTTTCAAGCTGTTTCAAATTCTAGTTGGGCAAATTATGGATATTTAGTTGCGTTTGAAATAAATGAAAGCTTAAAAAAAGAATTAGAACGTCTAAACAATTCTTTTGGAATTGGTTTTATTTTATTAAAAGCCGAACCTCATGAAAGTCAAATTTGGTTCCAGGCAAAAGATAAGAATCTCGATTTTAGCACAATAGACAAGTTGTGTGAAATAAATCTGGATTTCAAAGAATTTATAAAACACGTAGAAGCAACTTTAACAGCAGACGAGAAACATTTTGAATCGTCAAAGATCTCTTTAAAGTACTTTTGCGACAAATTTCCCAAAACCGAACAAGAAAATATAGAATATTGCAACAAACATAAAATTCCGATGGCAGTTGAAGATAATAATTAAATTAAAATTATAATAGCACATGGCAGAAAACAACATATTAGAGAAATTGGATGGTCTCGAAGCCAGATTTGAAGAGGTTTCCACACTCATCACTGATCCTGACGTCATTGCAGACCAGCCTAGATACGTTAAACTCACAAAGGAATACAAAGACCTTGGAGACATAATGGATGCGCGAAAACGATATATAAATTGTATCACAACTATCAAGGAGGCTAAGGATATTCTGGCAAACGAGAGCGATCCAGACATGAAAGAAATGGCACGGTTGGAATTAAGCGAGAACGAAGAGCTACAACCAAGTTTGGAAGAAGAAATAAAGCTTCTACTTGTTCCAAAAGATCCAGAAGATGATAAGAATGTTCAGATGGAGGTGAGAGCAGGAACCGGCGGAGATGAGGCAGCACTCTTTGCGGGAGACCTTTTCAGCATGTACAAAAAGTTCTGCGATAAGAAAGGATGGACCTTATCAGTGACATCGGTGTCAGAAGGTGCAGTTGGAGGTTTTAAAGAAATCGACTTTGCCATATCGGGAGAAGGTGTTTACGGTGTGCTGAAATACGAATCAGGAGTTCATCGGGTTCAACGTGTCCCAGCTACGGAAACCCAAGGTCGTATGCACACATCAGCAGCTACAGTTGCCGTATTACCAGAAGCGGACAAATTTGAAGTGAACATCAACGAGGGGGATATTAAGTGGGATACATTCCGTTCAAGTGGTGCTGGTGGGCAAAATGTCAACAAGGTAGAATCAGGAGTGCGCTTACGCTACCCATGGAAAAATCCAAATACAGGAGAGGTGGAAGAAATTCTCATTGAATGTACTGAAACACGAGATCAGCCAAAGAACAAGGAACGTGCACTTTCACGCTTGCGCACTTTTATTTATGATAGAGAGCATCAAAAGTATGTAGATGATATTGCAAATCGTCGTAAGAGCCTTGTTTCGACTGGAGACAGATCGGCTAAAATCAGAACATACAACTATCCCCAAGGCAGAGTGACGGATCACAGAATTGGATATACGACCCATGATTTGCAAGGTTTCATGAATGGTAATATCCAAGAAATGATTGACGCACTCACTGTTGCTGAGAATGCAGAGAAACTTAAAGAATCAGAACTATAAAACATTAAACTCTCTCATCTTTTCTAAAGGTGAGAGATAATTTTAAATTATGAATAGAAAGCAATTAGTCGAACAAATCTTTGCCAAAAAGACATTCTTATGTGTTGGTCTTGACACAGACCTCACCAAGGTACCAGAATTTATTCTACAGGACGATAACCCAATATTTAGCTTTAACAAAGCAATCATTGACGCAACTGCTCAATATTGTGTGGCCTATAAACCCAATTTAGCATTTTATGAGTGCTATGGCCTAAAAGGAATCAGTGCCTTTGAAAAGACTATCAAATATTTGAAAAATAACTATCCCAATCATTTCATCATTGCAGATGCAAAACGTGGGGATATAGGAAACACCTCAAAAATGTATGCACACACCTTTTTCAAGGAATACGACCTTGACGCAGTCACAGTTGCTCCATACATGGGAGAAGACTCCATCAAACCATTTCTTGAATATGATGGCAAATGGGTTATACTCTTGGCATTGACCAGTAATAAGGGTAGTTCAGATTTCCAATTGTTTGAAGACAAGGACGGCTCTCGTCTTTTTGAACGTGTGATAACCAAATCTCAAGAATGGAGTACAACAAACAATCTAATGTACGTTGTGGGGGCAACACAAGGCCGCATGTTTGAGGATATCCGCAAGTTGGCTCCAGAAAATTTCCTTTTAGTCCCTGGGGTTGGGGCACAAGGAGGTAGCCTACAAGAAGTTTGCAGATTTGGTATGATCAAAGAATGTGGACTCCTTGTTAATTCTTCGAGAGGTATAATTTATGCCAGTAAGGATAAAGACTTTGCAGAAAAGGCAAGTATCAAGGCAAAGGAACTTCAAAAAGAAATGGAACAAGAACTTACAAAACTCTGATTATTATCGGAAATTCCAATATATAGATAAAGTTTTCCTTTAATTAAAGTGTACAGAAGAGTAAAAGAATGAATGACAACAAAATAATAAGCGATCCGGTCTTTGGCTTTATCCGCATACCGAAGGGCATTCTCCTTGACATTGTCAAGCATCCTTATATGCAACGTCTGGGGCGAATAAAACAGATGGGGCTGGCATCTGTTGTCTATCCAGGCGCTCAACATACACGATTTCAACATTCTATTGGTGCATTCCATTTGATGAGCGAAGCTATATTATCGCTCCAACAAAAAGGAATTTTTATATTTGACAGCGAGGCTGAAGCTATCCAAGCTGCAATTCTAATGCACGATATAGGTCATGGTCCATTCTCCCATGTCCTTGAAAACACCCTGATACAAGGGATTTCACATGAAGAAATTTCCCTTATGATGATGAATCAGATCAATCAGGAAATGAATGGTGAATTAGGGCTCGCCATCAAAATATTCAAGGATGAGTACCCTAAACGATTCTTACATCAACTCATCAGCAGCCAATTAGACATGGACCGGCTGGATTATCTGCGTAGAGACAGTTTCTTTTCAGGAGTTACCGAGGGAAATATCGGTTCTGCAAGAATAATAAAGATGTTGAATGTAGTAGATGACTCTTTAGTAGTTGATTCAAAAGGTATTTACTCAATAGAAAATTATCTGACCTCAAGGAGACTGATGTACTGGCAAGTCTATTTGCATAAGACTGCTGTTGGATATGAAAAAATTCTTGTTAATACATTGCTGAGAGCCAAAGAACTAGTAAGAAATGGCAAAGAGCTTTTTGCATCACCTGCGCTCAATTTCTTTCTTCAAAATAATGTCGATGCCAATTTCTTTTTAAATAATCCAGAAGCATTTAAAAATTATACATTATTAGATGACAGCGACTTATGGAGTGCTATAAAGGTTTGGCAAAGCAGTGATGACAAAATACTCTCAATTCTTTCTTCTGACTTTATCAACCGTCATCTTTTCAAAGTTGAAATACACGAAGAGCCCATTTCTAACGATTTGGTGGAATACCATAAATATATGCTTTGTCAAAAACTCAATGTTGAATATAATGACACAAAATATTTAATTGGAAATGATATTATACAAAAAGACATGTATGACATCAACGATGACCACATAAGTATTCTTTCAAAAGATGGTAAACTGAAAGATATAACTGAAGCATCGGAAATTCTAAACATCGACCTCTTATCTAAAAAAATTCGTAAATATTATTTTTGTTATCATCGAATATGACAAAAGTTTGTTATCTTTGCACAATTAAGTACAAACTATAAGAATGGAATTTACTGCAAAGCAAATAGCGCAATTCGTACAAGGTCACATTGAAGCTGGTGATGAGAATATAAGTATCAATAACTTTTCAAAAATAGAAGAAGGTGAAAAGGGTTCTATCTCCTTCTTGGCTAATCCCAAATACACACACTACTTATACGATACGGAATGTTCTATTGTATTAGTAGATGAAAGTATTAATATTGATAAACCAACGAAAGCAACACTGATTCGTGTGAAAAACGCCAGAGATTGCGTTGCTAAATTACTCCAGTTATACGAAAATATGAAGCCTAAGAAACAAGGTATTGATTCTTTAGCTTTTATTTCTTCAAAGGCAACGCTTGGCAAAAATGTATATATTGGTGCATTTGCTTACATTGGTGACAATGTTGTAATCGGTGACAACTCACAGATTTATCCTCATGCGACTATCATGGATAACTGTACTTTGGGAGATAATTGTATTATTTATCCTAATGTAAGTATCTATCATGACTGTAAATTAGGAAATAATATCATCATCCATTCAGGAGCAGTTGTTGGAGCGGACGGATTTGGGTTTGCTCCTAATCAGCAAACCCATGAATATGATAAAATTCCTCAAATAGGAATAGTCACAATTGAAGACAACGTGGAAATCGGTGCCAATACTTGCATTGACCGTTCAACAATGGGTAGTACATTCCTTCGTAAGGGGGTAAAATTAGATAACCTTGTCCAAATTGCACATAACAACGATATAGGGGAGAACACCGTTATGAGTGCCCAAGTAGGCATAGCGGGTTCAACCAAAGTTGGGCAATGGTGTATGTTCGGCGGACAAGTTGGTATTTCTGGCCACATCAAAATTGGAGACAAAGTTTTCCTCGGTGCCCAGTCTGGTGTTCCAAGTAGTCTTGAAAGCAACCAATCGCTTATTGGTACATTACCTATGAAACCTAAATCATACTTCAGGTCTCAAGCATTATTCCAGAGATTACCAGAGATGTACAAGCAATTGAATGCATTGCAAAATGAAATTGAAGAATTGAAAAAGAACAGATAATAAATAATGGAAACTACGAAGCAGAAGACTCTCAAGGGAAGTTTCTCTCTCTTTGGAAAAGGATTACATACAGGAGTAAGTTTGACTGTAACGTTTAATCCTGCACCTGACAATACTGGTTATAAAATCCAACGTATTGATTTAGACGATCAGCCTATTATAGATGCAGTAGCAGAAAACGTTGTTGACACTCAAAGGGGTACAGTCATAGCAAAGGGGGATGTACGTGTTAGTACCATTGAGCATGGTATGGCTGCCCTTTATTCAATGGGAATAGATAACTGTCTCATTCAGATTAACGGTCCAGAGTTCCCTATTCTTGATGGCTCTGCTGCATTGTATGTAGAAAAAATTAAGGAAGTAGGTATTGTTGATCAGAGCGCACCAAAAGATTATTATATAATCCGCAAGAAAATAGAGTACAAGGATGGTAACTCTATTATAACGATTCTCCCAGATGAGCAATTTTCTATAACAGCAATGTGCTCTTTCAACTCAAAATTCATCAGCAGTCAATTTGCTACATTGGACAATATTGATAAATTTGCCGATGAGATTGCGCCTGCAAGAACATTTGTGTTTGTAAGAGATATAATGCCATTGCTTCAAGCCAACCTCATCAAAGGTGGTGACTTGGACAATGCAATAGTAATTTATGAGAAACAGGTTGATCAAAACACTTTGGACCAACTGGCTGACCTTCTAAAAGTTCCACATATCGATGCAAGTTCAATTGGCTACATTCAACACAAACCATTGATGTGGGATAACGAATGTACACGTCATAAATTATTAGATATCATTGGTGATGTTGCATTAATTGGAAAACCGATTAAGGGACGAATCGTTGCAACAAGGCCTGGACATACTGTCAATAATAAGTTTTCAAGGCTCTTACGGAAAGAAATCCGCAAACACGAAATCCAAGCTCCTATTTACGATCCGAATGATGAACCGTTGATGGATAACATTCGAATCAGAGAATTACTTCCACATCGTTATCCAATGCAGTTGGTTGATAAAGTCATTGCAATGGGATCAACAAGTATCGTTGGAGTGAAGAATGTAACAAGTAATGAAGCTTTTTTTCAAGGTCATTTTCCCCAAGAGCCAGTCATGCCAGGTGTACTTCAGATTGAGGCTATGGCACAATGTGGTGGTCTTCTCGTGCTCTCACAGGTGGAAGAACCAGAACATTGGTCAACCTATTTCCTAAAGATTGACGGTGTGAAATTCCGGCAAAAGGTTGTACCTGGGGACACATTGCTTTTTAGAGTTGAGTTGCTAAACCCTGTTAGACATGGAATAAGTTCGATGAAAGGTTATATGTTTGTTGGCGACCACGTAGTAGCGGAAGCCTCTTTCACTGCGCAGATAATCAAGAATAAATAAAATATACCACGAAATGAATAAGATTAGCCCAATGGCATTTGTTCATCCAAATGCCAAACTTGGAGAAAATAATATAATTGGCCCTTTCTGCTATATTGACGAAAATACAGTTATGGGTGATAACAATGTACTTCAAAATAGTGTAACCATTAATTATGGTGCAAGGATCGGCAACAACAACGAAATTTTCCCAGGGGCAAGCATATCTACCAAGCCACAAGATTTAAAGTTCCAAGGTGAAGATACTATTTGTGAATTGGGCAATAATAATTCTATACGTGAGAACGTAACCATCTCCAGAGGAACAGCCTCAAAAGGAACGACAATAGTTGGCAATAATAATCTCCTCATGGAAAATATGCACATTGCGCATGATTGCATAATAGGTTCAAACACTATTATCGGCAATTCAACTAAATTTGCAGGAGAGGTCACAGTAGAGGATTTTGCTATCATTTCTGCAGAGGTTCTCTGCCATCAGTTTTGTAATATTGGCAGAAATGTGATGATTCAGGGCGGAAGTCGCTTTTCTCAAGACATCCCACCATATATAATAGCTGGGAAAGAGCCTATAAGATATGCTGGCATCAATATCATTGGGCTTCGCAGAAGGGGATTTACCAACGAACAAATTGATCACATACACAATGCCTATCGAATCCTTTACGGTGAAGGAACACGAGAGGAAAATATACAAAAGATAATAGAAACTTTGGAAATCACTGAAGAGATACAACATATAATTGACTTTGTCAGGGCTTCAAAACGCGGTATTATTAAATAGTTACACTTTTGAAAACCCAGACTTTAATCGTAATAACAGGTCCTACGGGAGTTGGAAAGACAAAATTGGTATTACATATAGCTGAGCGTCTCGGAGTTCCTATTATCAATGCCGATTCAAGACAAATCTACAAAGAACTGCCGATAGGCACAGCTGCTCCATCAGCAGAACAATTGGAAAGAGTAACGCACTATTTTGTAGGCACCCATCACATCACAGACTATTTTTCGGCAAGTTTATTCGAGAAAGAAGTATTGGACATCATGTCGAATAACCCTGAATCCTCATTCATATTAAGTGGAGGCTCCATGATGTATATCGATGCCGTTTGCAATGGGATAGATGAGATGCCGACAATAGATGACAAAATACGAAATAAGCTGATGGAACGATTTGAGACAGAGGGTTTGGAATCACTTTGTGACGAACTAAAACAGATTGATCATAAACACTGGGAAATAGTTGATAGAAAAAATCCAAGAAGGGTAATCCATGCTTTGGAAATTTGTCATCAATCAGGAAAAACTTATACTTCATTCCGGCTGAAAAAAACCAAAGAACGCCCCTTCAAAATTGTTAAGATAGGCTTGAACAGAACAAGGGGGGAACTTTACAACCGAATCAATCAAAGAACAATAGAAATGATACAAAATGGTTTAATAGATGAGGCCATGAAAGTTTATCCATTCAAACACCTTAATTCACTCAACACTGTTGGATACAAAGAGATTTTCGAATATTTGGATGGACTTACGACATTAGATGAGGCAATATATAAAATCCAAAGTAATACACGAAAATATGCAAGAAAACAATTAACATGGTTCAAAAAGGATAATTCACTTCGGTGGTTTGATCCAAGTAATGTTGAAGAAATATTAAATTATATTATTAATGCAATTACCTTAATACCTAATTAAGTACTTTTGCGTTTTATATATATAGGGGTTTTAGATTTTAATTAGCATATTTTATTGATACAATGAAAGTTTTTTTTAAATTCATAAAAGAAATAATCAAGGGAATACGCAATTTTTTTCCTTGGTATATAAACTTGTATAAAGGCAGACCATGGTACACAAAAACTGCACTGTCTATAGTTTCGTTAATAGTTTCCATCTTTTTGTATTTTGGGATGGTTGATATAAACTTTCTTTGGCTTTTTGGCAAATCACCAGGATTTATAGAAATAAAAACGCCTCAAACTATTGCAGCATCCGAACTGTATAGTTCAGATTCCATATTAATTGGTAAATTCTTTAAGGAGAACCGTTCACCGGTTCAATATAATGATGTCACTCCTTTCTTCTGGAAAGCGCTGATAAGCACAGAAGATGAAAGGTTTTATAGTCATCACGGAGTTGACTTCCTTGGATTGGGAGGAGCATTAAAAGATGCGGTCACAAAGGATGGAGCACGTGGAGCATCTACAATTACACAGCAGCTTGCAAAAAACATGTTCAGAGTGCGCACGCAATATTCCACAGGTCTATTGGGCAAAATCCCTGGAATCAGAATGCTAATAATGAAGAGCAAAGAATGGATAATCTCACTCAAACTTGAGTTAATCTATTCTAAAAAAGAAATTCTGACAATGTATGCGAATACCGTTGATTTCGGTAACAATGCTTATGGAATAAAAACAGCTGCCAAGACATATTACAATACTACCCCTGCGAAATTATCAATCGACCAGGTTGCCACATTAGTTGGAATGTTGAAGGCTACAACTTATTATAATCCTATTTCAAATCCCAAAAATGCATTTGGAAGAAGGAATACTGTTCTATACAATATGATGACACACAATATGTTATCAAAGGCTGAGTATGATTCTATATCTCAGATACGAACAAAACTTGACATTCATGTGGAGGAAAACTATGATGGACAGGCTCAATATTTCAGAGAATATATTGCGAGCTACCTAAAAGATTGGGCAAGTGATAATGGATACGACCTCTATAGTAGCGGTCTCAAAATTTATACTACAATCGATTCCCGAATGCAGAAATACGCGGAAGAGGCTGCCACTAAACAGATGCGAAAGATTCAACAAGACTTCAACAATCATTGGAGAGGAGAGGACCCTTGGCGAGATGAAAATGGACAATTAGTACCTGGATTCATTGAAGGCATTGCAGAGAAACAACCGTTCTACAAGAAACTGTTGGAAAAATATCCCAATCAGCCTGATAGTGTTTTATATTATTTGAATAAGCCACATCCCGTAAAACTGTTTGACTATGAGAAGGGACACATAATCAAAGAGATGTCCTCACTAGATTCAATCAGATACATGGTAAAATTCATGCACTGTTCAATGATTGCGATGGAACCTCAGACTGGTGCTGTTCGAGCATGGGTTGGAGATGTAGATTTCAAAACTTGGAAGTATGACAAGGTAACAGCTCAACGACAACCAGGCTCCACATTCAAACTTTTTGTCTATGCAGAGGCCATGAATCAAGGATTAACTCCTTGCGACAAGCGGCGTGACGAATATATAACCATGCAAGTACCAGACAAAAAGACAGGACTTGTCAAGACATGGACACCAAGCAATGCAAATGGCAGATTTTCGGGAGATTCTATTCCTCTAAAAAGTGCATTTGCACAGAGTATAAATTCTGTTGCTGTTCGACTTGGACAGGAAATGGGAATAAAGAACATCATCAGAACCGCCCAAGACATGGGTATAAAAAGTCCACTTGAGGATGAACCTTCATTAGCATTAGGGTCAAGCGATGTCAACTTGTTGGAAATGGCAAATGCCTATTGCACTGTTGCAAATGACGGTGAATATCACGAACCAGTAATTGTTACTAAAATTCTGGACCAAGATGGCAATGAGGTTTATGTTGCACCAAAAGACACCAAGCAAGTGTTACAATATAAGAGCGCATTTTTCATGCAAAACCTGCTTAAAGCTGGTGTTACAGAAAGCAAAGGAACAAGTAGGAGCTTGAGGCAATATATATTCAACGATACTGACTGGGGAGGTAAAACGGGGACAACTAACAACCATTCTGACGCTTGGTTCATGGCAGTCAGTCCGAAATTGGTGGTCGGTGCCTGGGTAGGTGGAGAATACCGAAGCATTCATTTCCGCACAGGAGCATTAGGGCAAGGATCAAAGACAGCATTGCCAATATGTGGAAACTTCATCTATTCCATCATGCGTGACAATAAATTCAGGAAATACCACGCTAAATGGGAGTCTAATCCTGATGAAAATATTGACCTCGAGATGTATAACTGCCAAGAAGTGAAACCTCAAAGGCAAGAGCCAGACAGTTTGGAACTCTACTACAGAGAGCAACGGAAAGAACGAGTTCAAGAAGATGAAGAAGAGAGACCTGACGGGATGGAAGAAAAAGAGAATACAGGCATCGTATCGGACGAAGAGGCTCGCAAAACTATTACGCCTGTTCCCAAACACCAGACTCCACCTATAAACCGCCCCAAGATAGAGCCAATAGAGAATTAAAATATAATGCCAAAAGAGAAAATTGACATTAATAAAATAGAATTGGACAATGAAGGTTTCAAAAAAGCCCTCCAAATTGTCCAATTCACACACAATTCTCTTTTTTTGACAGGAAAAGCTGGAACAGGGAAATCAACCTTCCTTAAATACATTGCCTCTACAACAAAAAAGAAACATATCATTTTAGCACCTACTGGCATTGCGGCAATCAATGCCGGTGGGACGACTCTACACAGCTTTTTCAAGCTTCCATTTCATCCGCTGCTACCAAACGACCAGCAATATTCAGTAAGACATATCAGGCAGACACTGAAGTACAATGGTGAAAAATCTAAACTCATCAGAGAAGTTGAACTTATCATTATTGATGAAATTAGCATGGTTAGGGCCGACATTATTGATTTTATCGATAAGATCCTCCGCATTTACAATCGCAACATGAAAGAAGCATTTGGAGGCAAGCAAATGCTCTTCATTGGCGATATCTATCAATTGGAGCCTGTCTTAAAAGCAGAAGACAGAAAGTTGCTACAAAATTTCTACCCAAGTAACTATTTCTTCGATGCAAAGGTGTTTCAGCAATTCCCCTTGGTCAGCATCGAACTATCAAAAGTATATCGCCAAACAGATCCAACATTCATCTCTATACTTGACAGGATTCGAACCAACAATACGTCCGAATCTGACTTATCGCTTCTTAACCAACATGTACAGGAAACCGACCAAGAGAACGATACCAACGATAAAATGTCAATCACCTTATCCACAAGGCGAGATACTGTAGATTGGATTAATGCGCAAGAATTAGATAAATTACCCGATGAAGCCGTAACCTTTAACGGAAACATTACAGGCGAATTTCCCGAAAGCAACCTTCCCACATCAATGGAGCTATCACTAAAGGTGGGGGCACAAATAATGTTTATAAAAAACGATTCCGAAAAACAATGGGTCAATGGTACCATTGGAGTCATTATTGGTATTGACGAAGATGGAGGACTCCTGTATATCCACACAGAAGACGAAGAGAGCCTTCAGGTTCAAAGGGAGATGTGGGAAAACATTCGCTATCATTTCAATGAGCAAGAACAAAAAATCGAGGAGGAGCTGATTGGAACCTTTGTACAGTTCCCTATTAAATTGGCATGGGCCATAACCGTACATAAAAGCCAGGGATTGACTTTCAAAAATGTCGTAATTGATTTTTCTGGAGGAGTATTCGCTGGTGGGCAGGCCTATGTAGCCCTCTCAAGATGTACAAAATTAGAAGGCATCACCTTGCGCGAGCCAATTAAAAGAAAAGATATATTTGTAAAATCGGAAGTGGCTAATTTTGCTAAACACTTCAACAACGAAAGCATCATACAAGAGGCACTCAGTCAAAGTAAAGCAGACAAGGAATATTATGATGCAGCCAAGGCCTTTGACAAAGGAGATTTTGAGTCGTTTCTCAATAACTTCTTCCTGGCTATTCACAGTAGATATGACATTGAGAAGCCCGTTCCTAAGCGACTGTTAAGGCGCAAGTTGCATATCATCAACCAATTGAAGGAGGAGAATAAAAGCATCAGGGAAAAATTCAATAAACAAAACGAGTTCCTGAAAAAACTTTCAATGGAATACGTCCTCATGGGAAAAGAATGCGAAAGGGATGGAATGAACCAAGCTGCAATAAATAACTACAAAAAAGCACTTGAACTCTGCCCGGAAAACCCAAAGGCCAAAAATAGAATAGCCAAACTTCTATCGCAAAATTCAGAAAATAGCAATCCCTAATATTCAATCAGACTATGCGTAATTTTTTATATCCGACCTTTAATGTAGCCGTGTTCTTTTGTATGACAGCAGTATTCACGGCATGCGACAATGGAAATATTCGCCATGCTCCTTCAGGAGACACTGTTGCAGCTAAAACTTTTGCACCGATAGAAAATGACACAATCGTCCCAATTGATCTTAGACAAATTACAAAGATTGCCTTCCCAAAATACAGAATTCATAAAGAAGAACCAATTATCCCTGACTCTATGAGCCTCGCAGCTGATGAAGAAACCGTTTCAGGCGGAAACTTCAAAGCAACACTCGTACTCGACACCATACCAACGAAGATTTTTTATGCCCTTGTTGACAGTGCGGCAAAAAAAGACACATGCTGGACCATCAATAAATTTGCATATATCTATGAATGCCAAGACAAACATAACGGCCAATACCAAGTGGCATTCAGCAAAGGGACCACTCAAATCTTTGTGACCCACATAAATGCAGACTTAGTAAAATCTAAGAGAGAAAAATTAAAACCTGAAAAGAAAAGGCGCTAATCTTATTGTCAATGCAATTTCTTTTCTACAAATAATTCTGACATCGTACCAGCAGTTTTGGGAACGGCAATACTTATCAGTAACTCATCTGTCTCGAAATTGAACTTTTTGAAATCAGCATCCTCTGTCATTCCCTTTGTTTGAGCTTTACTATAATTCACTTCATCGGCCACCGTCTGTAAGCTCGTAACATCGGAATAGAGCACACTTATTCTAACTGGAGTGTCCTTCTCATAACTCACTATAACCAAAGAGCCTGAACCCGAAGAAGATTTCCACAACAGGTTTTCTCCCATTTCCACATCTCCTTTCGTGTAATAAACATCGTTCGATGCTCCTTTTGCCTCCCTCGAAAAGGAATAGCCTTTATCAATAATAACATCCGACGACGCACCTTGCGTCAAGACTTTGACCACATCAAAATAATTCACATCAGCTTTCTGAGCCCATGTGCTGATTGCCATCAGCAAGGCAACCGCAATAAATGATATCTTTCGCATTTTAATTAGAAACTATATTGAAAACCTATGGATGCAAATTCCTTCAACTGCCAATAGCCATGATGCCCGTCACGTGTCACACCATCATCGAATCGTGGATAAAGAAAAAATTTTGCACTTATATATTTATTAAACCTCAATGTAAAGGTGTTTTCCCATTCCAATTCTGCGCGTTTGTACGTTGTATAACCATACAATCTGGTTTTCCATGTCAATGCCTCCATCAATTGCCATTCCAGATCGACAGTAAATTCAGAACCATAATCATGCTTTACATGCCTATGCTCATCAATTCCCAAACGTCTGGCCAAGTCTTTCAGACGTGTGTATTTCATATTGTAGGCCAAAGGAGCAAGATGAATATTGCCCTTTAACTTATGATTAAGCCAATCCACACTGTAGTCCATACCAAGAGACAGGTTTACATTCAAAGGGGCGAGAAAATCAGCATATATAACTGGATCATTGGAACGATAGGAATGAGTGAATTGAGAGTAAGCAACCAACTGAACAGCGTAGTACCATTTCTTAGTCGCCTGTAATCCAAACTTAGATGTCAATCGAATCAGGTCCTCTGTAGTCTTGAAACTGTGAAGTGAATCTGATTTTGTGCGCTGCATTCCGAACTTCAACTCTAATCTATTCTCCCATTTGATTTTCTGTTTATTATTATAATTTGCCTCCATCAGTAGTGCAGCAAGTGCAGAGTAGTTGCTCTCACCACCTTTATACCAATTTCCAGATACATAATTTTGTAATATTTGCAATGAATAATCACCCTTGTAAGTCCAGAAATTAGGCTGCATAACCATAACTTCAACTGGAGCAACTTTAGATTCAACGGGGTTTGGAGCCACCTTATCCACAATTTCTACATCTTGACGTATGGGCTCTTCCACATCAACCTGCGATTCTTTTTGAGACTTTAAATTGCGGTCGGTAGTACCTACTAAATAAGGGTTCTGTAAATAAATCGCCAAGAGATTATTGTCGATTTCATCATTGGAATCAATTGCGAAGGCATTGTGGACAATATCCCTATAATATGTTGTTGGCAAAAAAAGTCGGGCCTCCTCAGAAATATCCTTCTTAAAGTGTTTGTATTTACCCGTCGAATCATTTAATATTCGTTTCCGCAACAGCAAAAGTGAATCAGTGTATGAATTTACCAATGAGCTTTCATTCGAAACATATGAACTGTAATTGATGTTATTTCCCAACTGAGCATAGGAAAAAAATGAAAAACTGAAAAGAATTAAAATCAAAAAGACCTTACGTATCATTTACTCTATTTTTTATGAGTACAAACTTACACAAAAAAAATGAAAAAGAACTATTTACACTCTAAAAACCAATAATCGCAGCCAAAACTCAAGAGTATATATTCAAAAAAACGGTCTATGTCACAACATTTCACATTCTTACCATAAAATCATCAATCCCGTATCCAATGTGACGTTATCGGTAATATGTCCAAATAAATTAAGTTTTGAATGTCATACTTGACATTTCTCTACAATTTGGCAACAGAACGAAGGATTACAGCAAATAGCTGATAATCAATCAAATAACAATAGCATTCTCAAAGGTAAGCTTTAAAAGGCTAAAAGGTAAGCTATTGTAATGCAAAAGCTCACCCATTACACCACAAAACATCATTGTAAATAGAATGTAGAAAATTATTTTTGCCAACACTTTTGTGATATTAGTTGGAATTACGTCTGCCATTATACAAGGCAATTCGATATAATTTTATCTATTGTTAAGATTTTTAGTTTTTTAGACAGAAAAAACAAAATAATAATAGTCCATATTCATAGTTTTTTACTAACTTTGCACTCTATTAGGATGTAAAAATCGTCTAGTACAAATTTATATAAAAACTATCATCGTGACTGAAACAAAGTATATCTTCGTGACTGGTGGTGTGGTTTCCTCGCTTGGCAAAGGTATCATATCATCCTCAATAGGCAAACTTCTCCAAGCAAGAGGTTACAATATAACTATTCAAAAATTTGATCCATACATCAATATCGATCCTGGAACACTGAATCCCTACGAGCATGGGGAATGCTATGTTACGGCTGACGGAATGGAGACCGACCTCGACTTGGGGCACTACGAAAGATTTACGGGCATACAGACAACCAAATCCAACTCAATGACAACTGGACGAATCTACAAAAGTGTCATTGACAAGGAACGCCGTGGAGATTATCTCGGAAAGACCATACAAGTTGTACCTCATGTCACAGATGAAATTAAGAGGAATATCAAGCTATTGGGGCAGAAATTTCATTATGATTTTGTTATCACCGAAATTGGAGGAACAATAGGCGATATTGAGTCTGCGCCCTATCTAGAGGCTATACGTCAGATGAAATGGGAATTGGGAAAAAGAGCCATCAACATTCATTTGACCTACATTCCTTACCTTCAGGCAGCTGGAGAGTTGAAGACTAAGCCAACTCAACATAGTGTCAAAGAGCTTCAGAGTGTCGGCATACAGCCTGATATTTTGGTTCTGAGAACTGACAAGCATATAGGCGACGACATAAGAAAGAAAGTCGCAGCATTCTGCAATGTTGATTTGGACTGTGTCGTACAGAGCGAGAATCTCCCAAGCATATATGAAGTTCCTGTTAACATGCAGAACCAAGGACTCGACGCAGCAATACTTCGCAAATGTGGAGAGGAAGTAAAACCAACTCCCGAACTTGGACCATGGAAAGCTTTCCTGGAACGCCAGCGCAAGGCAACACAGGAAGTCACCATTGGATTAGTTGGAAAATATGATTTGCAAGATGCTTATAAAAGTATCAGGGAAGGACTTCTCCAAGCTGGTACCTACAATGATCATAAGACCATCATCAAGTTTATCAATTCAGAGAATCTTACTGAAAAGAATATTGCAGAAAAGCTTGCTGGACTTGATGGAATCGTCATTTGCCCAGGATTTGGACAGAGAGGAATTGAAGGGAAGATTATTGCAGCTCATTACACCCGCACCAACAATATCCCCACTTTTGGGATATGCCTGGGTATGCAAATGATGGTGATAGAATTTGCCCGCAATGTTCTTGGATACACCGATGCCAATTCTCGAGAAATTGATGAAAAGACCACCCACAACGTTATAGACATTATGGAGGAGCAGAAAAACATCACCAATATGGGCGGAACCATGAGATTGGGTGCTTACGAATGCGCTATAAAACAAAATTCACGCACGTTCAATATTTATAATCAGGAATTCATCCAGGAACGCCATAGACATAGATATGAGTTCAATAATGAATATGAAAAGGAATACGAAAAGAACGGAATGATGTGCGTTGGTCGTAATCCGGAAAGCGGACTCATAGAGATTGTTGAAATTCCATCATTGAAATGGTATATTGGAACACAGTTCCATCCTGAATACCAATCAACAGTGCTAAAACCTCACCCACTCTTTCTCGATTTTATAAAGACTGCAATTGAAAATAAGAAAAAATAATGGATAAGAATACTATCGTTGGGTTTGTACTGATAGCCCTTGTACTTTTTGGTTTCGCGTGGTGGCAACAACCATCAGCTGAAGAATTGGAAAAACAACGCATAGAACTTAGGAAAGACTCTATCGCAAATGCGAAAAAAGCACAGGCCGACAAGAACAATGCAAAGATGAAAGCTGGTATGTTGGCTGAGCATAAGACAGACTCTACTGCTTTGTTCTATTCAGCGCTGAACGGCAATGCAAAGGATATCATCCTGAAAAACGACAAGGTTGAGCTTACACTCAACACTAAGGGGGGCATTGTCAAAAAGGCTGTTATAAAGAATTACATCGGGCATAATATAGCTGTAAGAGACGGTTCTAAGGATGATAAAAACGTTACTCTTTTCTCAGGAGACGACCAGAACTTGAACTTCATGCTGTCAGCTAAGGAAGATAATATTGAGACAAAAAACTTATATTTCACTCCTTCAAATATTTCGGATTCCACACTTACCCTTACAGCCAGTGCAGGCGATGGAAAATCTATCACACTAAACTATAAGCTTGAAAAAGATTATATGTTGCAACTCAGCCTTCAGACTTCTGGTATGGCTGGGGTGTTTAAGCCCGGAGAGAACCAATTACTCGTTGAATGGAATGACAAATGTAAACAACAGGAAAGAGGTTTCACATTTGAGAACCGGTATGCAACATTAACCTACAAGGAGCAAGATGGTAGCACAGACTATCTGAGTGAAACTACTGAAAAAGAAGAAGTAACAGAAAAGCCTCTTGATTGGATTGCATTCAAAAATCAGTTCTTCTCTGCGGTGATTATTTCAAAAGACGGTTTCTCAACAGGGGCAAAACTAAAAAGTGTCCCTATGGAGAAAGGCTCTCAGTATTTGAAACAATACCATGCCAATATGGCTACAGCGTTTGACCCATCGGGAAAGAATGCCTCAGAATTTAAGTTCTATTTCGGACCGAATGATTTCCGTTTACTAAATAATATTAAATCGGAAAGAACATTCGGTAAAGATTTAGAAATGCAACGCCTTGTATATCTTGGATGGCCGTTGTTCAGAATCATCAACAGATGGTTCACTATATACGTCTTTGATTGGTTGAGCAAAATATTCCCAATGGGAGTTGTGCTCATCCTCATAACGCTATTGCTGAAAGTTATAACCTTCCCAATGGTCAAGAAGAGTTATATGAGTTCGGCCAAGATGCGTGTCCTCAAACCAAAACTCGACGAAGCTACGAAACAATATAACAAACCTGAAGATCAAATGCAAAAGCAGCAAGCGATGATGCAGATGTATTCAGAATATGGGGTAAGTCCCTTATCGGGATGTTTACCAATGTTGATTCAGATGCCCATCTGGATTGCCATGTTCAATTTTGTACCTAATGCCATCCAGCTTCGAGGAGAGAAGTTCCTATGGATGAATGATTTAAGCACATACGACCCAATTATAACATGGGGTAAAAACCTTTGGATGATAGGAGATCATATATCCTTGACCTGTATCCTGTTCTGTTCTGCAAATATTCTTTATTCATGGTTTACCATGCAACAGCAAAAGGATCAAATGGTTGGGCAACAAGCAGAACAAATGAAGATGATGCAATGGATGATGTATCTCATGCCCCTTTTCTTCTTCTTCATGTTCAATGACTACTCTTCGGGTTTGAATTTTTATTATTTCATATCATTGTTCTTCTCAGCAGCTATCATGTGGACGCTTCGTAAGACTACAGACGACGAAAAACTTCTGTCGATCCTTGAGGCACGGAGAGTAGAAAACAAGAAGAATCCTAAAAAACTAACAGGATTGGCCGCACGTATGCAAGCACTACAAGAGATGCAGAAGAAGCAACAGGAAGATCTGAAAAGAAAACAAGCAGACCTAAACCGAAAAAAAAGACAATAACTATGAACAAAAGCATTTCAATCGCAATTGCAGCATCATTACTTATGAACAGTGGAATTGCAAATGCCCAAGATGTTAACATCGGAAAGAATAATATTACTCTAAACAGTGATGTTATGACTCCCGAAACACTGTGGGCAATGGGTAGAATAGCACATGCTCAGGCTTCACCTGACGGTAGTAAAATCGTCTATCAAGTTGGTTATTACAGCGTAAAAGAGGACAAGGGACACCAAGTTCTTTGCATGATGGATGCCAACGGACAAAACGTACGCCAACTCACTAAGTCGGCTAAAAGCGAAAGTAGCGCAGCATGGTTGGATAATACAACCATTGCCTTTCTTTCAGAAGGACAGATTTGGACAATGAAGAGCGATGGTTCAGCAAGAAAGAAACTGACCAACTCTGAAACAGAAATTGAAGGTTTCCTCTTTTCGCCTGACAGAAGCAAGGTTATTCTGATCAAGAGCATCCCTTATTATGGGACTATCAACAAGAAACCTGCCGACCTGCCAAAGACAACTGGTCTTGTCATTACAGACATGAACTACCGACACTGGGATCATTATGTACAGACCATCGCACATCCTTATTTGGCAGATGTTACTGCACAAGGTATCGGAGAGGGATACGATATTCTCGAAGGTGAACCTTTTGAAAGCCCATTGGCGCCATTCGGGGGATCAGAGCAATTTGCTTGGAGCAATGATTCCAAGACGATTGCATATACTTGCAGGAAGAAAGAAGGTGTGAAATATGCAACCTCAACAGACTCTGATATATTCTTGTACGACCTAGCATCAAAGACAACAAAGAATCTTTGCAAGCCTGAAGGTTATGTAAATCCTGAAACTGATTGTACTAAGAGCCTGCGCAACCAGGCAGTCAATCATCAAGAAGGAGATATGAACGTCGGCTATGATGTCAATCCAAGCTTCTCTCCTGATGGAAAATACATAGCTTGGCAAAGTATGAAGAACGATGGCTATGAGAGTGACAGAAATCGCCTTTGCGTTTATGAGTTTGCTACTGGCAAGAAAACATACGTTACAGAAAAATTCGATTCGAATGTAGATAACTTCGTTTGGGCACCAAACTCCAAGGACTTATACTTCGTCGGATGCTGGCATGCTACCATCAATGCCTATCAGACTAATTTAAAAGGCGAAGTAAAGCAGCTTACTGAAGGACAGCACAACTACGTCTCTATTGACTTGTTGGGCAATTCAGGAAAAAAACTTCTTGCATTGCGCCAGAGTATGTCGCAGGCAAACGAAATATTCGCTATCACTCCTGCAAAGAAAGAAAAAGCTAGCACACAAACACAGCTCAGCTTCGAGAATAAACATATCTATGATCAGCTTGCTTTAGGCGAAGTTCACGACCGTTGGGTAAAAACCACCGATGGAAAGGACATGCAAGTATGGGTCATCACCCCACCGCATTTCGATCCTAACAAGAAATATCCTACCTTATTATATTGTGAAGGTGGCCCACAAAGTCCAGTGTCACAATTCTGGAGTTTCCGTTGGAACTTCCAAATCATGGCAGCACATGGCTATGTTATCATTGCACCAAACCGTCGGGGACTCCCAGGATATGGAAGTGAATGGAATGAGATGATTAGCCGTGATTGGACTGGTCAGTGCATGAAAGACTATCTTTCCGCTATTGACGATGCAGCTGCTAATCTTCCTTATGTTGATAAGGATAGAATGGGTGCTGTTGGTGCATCCTTCGGTGGCTTTTCAGTCTATTATCTGGCTGGACACCATGATAAGCGCTTCAAGTGTTTTATCTCACATGATGGCGCTTTCAACCTCGATGCAATGTACACAGAAACAGAAGAAGCTTGGTTCAGCAACTGGGAATACGATGACGCCTATTGGAATAAGGACCAGACAGAAGCTGCAAGACGCACCTACGCGAACAGTCCGCACAACATGGTGGATAAATGGGATACCCCCATCCTTTGCATACATGGTGAAAAAGACTACCGCATCAATGCAACGCAAGGTATGAGCGCATTTAACGCAGCTAGATTGAAAGGCATTCCAGCAGAGCTCTTGCTTTTCCCTGATGAGAATCACTGGGTTTTGAAACCACAGAACGGTATTCTTTGGCAACGCACTTTCTTCAATTGGCTTGATCGTTGGCTAAAGAAATAACTACAAGAATGTATTTAGCCGCTTTGCGGCTAAATGCTTCTATATAAATATTTTATTACGAATAAATTTACTTAAAATATTATGTCAGACCAAATTAAAACACTAAGAGACTCTGCCGCAATGCGCTGGACAGCTCTCTTGCTTTTATCATTGGCAATGTTTTGTGCCTATATCTTTGTGGACATCCTCTCTCCTATCAAGGACCTTATGGAGACTCAAAGACACTGGGACTCAACCGCATTTGGAACGATGCAAGGTGCAGAAACATTCCTCAATGTATTCGTATTCTTTCTCATCTTTGCTGGTATCATTCTTGACAAGATGGGTGTTCGTTTCACGGCAGTTTTATCGGGCTGTGTAATGCTCACCGGTGCTTTGATCAAATATTTTGCCATCAGTGAGGCATTCATCGGCTCAAGTCTTGAAACTTGGTTTACAGAAAACCTAAACTATATTCCAGGCTTTGACGAACTCGGCGTTTCACCTTTCTATGGGGGTATGCCCGCTTCCGCTAAAGTAGCCGCAATCGGCTTTATGATTTTCGGTTGCGGAACAGAGATGGCCGGTATCATGGTTTCTCGCGGTATCGTAAAATGGTTCAAAGGACGCGAAATGGCATTGGCTATGGGTTCAGAGATGGCCTTTGCACGTTTAGGTGTTGCAACTTGTATGATTTTCTCGCCCTTCTTTGCCAAATTAGGCGGTCACATTGATGTTTCTCGTTCTGTTGCATTCGGTGTTGTACTGATTTGTATAGCCCTTATGATGTTTGTAGTATACTTCTTTATGGACAAGAAGCTCGACTCACAAACTGGCGAAGCTGAAGAGAAAGACGATCCATTCAAAATCAGCGACCTTGGAAAGATTCTTACCAGCATGGGCTTCTGGCTCGTTGCATTACTTTGCGTACTCTATTATTCGGCAATCTTCCCATTCCAAAAGTACGCTGTAAATATGCTTCAGTGCAACCTCACGTTCAATAACATCCCTGCAGACTCATTCTGGGCTTCTCCAAGCGTGACATTTATCCAATACTTTATCATGTTAGCTGTTGCAGCAACAGCATTTGGCTTCAACTTCATGAAGAATAAGACTGTTAAATACATGATGATGACAACGTCAGTGGTATGCCTTATCGCCTATTGCTACATGGGATACATGCGCCAATCAGCTGAATCCATCTTTGCAGTATTCCCACTCTTGGCAGTAGGTATCACACCTATCCTCGGCAACTATGTTGACCACAAGGGTAAGGCTGCATCCATGCTTATCTTAGGTTCGATTCTTCTGATTATATGCCATCTTACATTTGCTTTCGTTCTCCCATTGTTCAAAGAGAGCCAAGTAGGGGGCGTTATGGTAGCCTACCTCACTATCCTCGTATTGGGTGCTTCATTCTCATTGGTTCCGGCATCTTTGTGGCCAAGTGTTCCAAAGTTGGTGGATGCAAAAATCATCGGTTCTGCCTACGCACTGATTTTCTGGATTCAGAATATAGGTTTGTGGCTCTTTCCAATGCTCATCGGCAAGGTACTCAACAATTCTAACAAAGGTATAACCGATCCAACTAAATACGACTATACAAATCCGCTTCTCATGTTGGCAAGCCTTGGCATCATAGCACTCGCCATCGGTCTTATCTTGAAGGTTGTTGACAAGAAGAAGCACCTCGGACTTGAAGAACCAAATATAAAGGAGTAAATCCATTACTCTATTTACTTTGTAACAAAAGAATAGATATATATAAAAATATTGCTGTCCTGTAAAACTCAAAAGGACATAATAATCTTGCTCGGAGCCCTTTATTATCGGACTTCGAGCTTTCTTTTTCAACAAGTAAGCCACATTCAAAAAGCGATGGTTCAGGTATTGCTTTTTGTCGCTTTTTGACAAGGATTTTCTGTACTGTCCTATAAAAGTGTGTAAGCTCCTTTTTTTCTGGTACTGTCCTATAAAAGTGTGTAAGCTTCTTTTTTCTTATCTTTGTATTTGATAACTTTAAAAAAGAAAAAAATGAAACTTACACACTTTTATAGGACAGTACCTCGTAGAATCGCTTAAATGCCTCTTTGGCACATAGCGAAAGGTTCTTAGTGATATGTACCCACCTTTCATCCTTAACCTTGATGAGGTTGGAAACCTGCCCATAAAACCGTTCTGTATGCTGAAGGAACACTGACCGATGAGAACGGAGTGATTACGGTCTAATCTCCCCGATAGTCTGACGAGGGGAGCTGGGGGCAGTTTGTGGGTACAAACTGACGTCTTGCTGGTGTCAGCTAACGAAACGTTTACGCACAAGGCGTTTTGCTGCCAGAATATATCGACCGACCGAGCCAATCGGCGTAATTCATTGTCCCATCGGTGCTTTTTAGTCTCATCTCTTGCAAATTCGGAGAAAATGGTGTAAATTTGCGATGAAGACAACTAATACATATCACGAAACGAGGCATCGCACGACAACCCTCTATGCCGCCTATAAAAACATCGGCGCAAAGGCAGTTTACGCACCCGCTGCGCGCCGTTCTCGCCCATTCGGGGGGGGGTGACCACTTAGGCGTTTCGCGCGCCCTGTGCCGTTTTCTGCACAAACACTCCCGACGACCCACACACTGAAGAGCCCTGTCCGCATCTCCGCTACAAGGAGATGTGGGCAGGGCTTTCTGCTTGTTGCAGACAGAATACAGGGACGGATCTCGTGTCTGTTCGAGAAACAAAGAAACAGAAACGTAGCGGACAGACAAAAGGTCTGTCTCTACAGCTGAACAACAACTCTACAAACAAATAATCAACCAACAACCCAAACGCCCCAGCCTCCTACAAGGCGTTCCCCACGGCACATCTTCGCAAGCCCACCAATCGGGCTTCCCTCCCTAC
>QWBY01000110.1_pt1 | contig 80229 bp, 78 predicted proteins | sample 1972471 | NCBI WGS metagenome assembly QWBY01 (sample SAMN09866722, study PRJNA288562) | Human gut metagenome isolate term6_stool, whole genome shotgun sequencing...
ATGGCAGAGTGGTTGAATGTACCGCCCTGGAAAGGCGGCATACGGATATTCCGTATCGAGGGTTCGAATCCCTCTCCTTCCGCCAGTTTATCTTCATAAATTCCCTGGTTCTACAGGAAACTCCCTCTCTTTCTTATAAGAATCTCTCCATTCCTTACAATGATTCTTACAATGCTTCCCTCAGACTTTCTTGTCAAAATTCTAACTTAGTTCCCTTGTATAGTTGTATCCTATATCACTTATAGAAAATAAGTATATATCTTACCTACTAGTCTTCTTAAACCTATTGTGTTATCCTAAGCTTTCAGATTAATCTACCTTAATCCACGGAGGAAATATGGCAACATTCCTGGATACATTCTCTGATCTGAAGAAGAAACAAGATGCTCTTAAGGCTGAATTTACTAAAGCTCGTGCTGAAGCTTTAGCTCATGTTCAAAGTATTGTTGATTCCTTCAACATCCAATCTACTGAAATTAACTTTATTGATTCTCCCAAACCAGTAAAGAAGACTCGCGCTCCTGCTCGTATTAAATACGACTTTGGCAATGGTCTTACTTGGACTGGTAAGGGTCAGATGAAGAGAGAAGTTAAAGCTTTCTTAACTAGTAAAGGTGAAGGCGATGACGATCTTCCTAAGTACTTGGTTCCTGAGCTTAAAGCTAAGTTAGTTAAACCTACTCCCAAGAAGTAAAGATATGAAGAAATTAGTTATCGTAGCGTGCCTTCTGGGTCTTTGTTCTGGCTCTGTTTTGGCTTATAAGAGTACCCCAGTAAGAGTCTGTTTAAGATCTCCAGATCAAACGGCAGTGTACAAAATATCCGCTCTAGAGGTAGATGGGGACTATTTAAATAAAAAGTATAATACTGATTTTTTTTATAGTGGGTCAAATTTTTATTTGATAGATAATCCTCAAAAACCAGGTAAGCATCTGGTATTTAATGTAAGAAGTTATCTATCGGGTAATTACTACAGGGATGAACTTACTGAGGAAAAGTGGGAACTTCGCGAAGGATGGCACTATTGTGGTAATGCCCCTCAGTTCTAACTAGCAAAAGGAGCTACTATGTAGCTCCTTTTTATTTATTAGAAGAATGGCTCATCAGAACCAGAATAAACATGTAGATCTAGATCTGGAAGAGCTAGTGCTACCATTCTTCTTTTCCTAAAATCGATAGATAAGTTACGTAAATCATAGGCGGTCTGTAAAGATAATATGAGCTGTAGCGTTTTTCGCTAGAGGAAACGGAGCATACTGGGAAGTCTTTCTAACGAAATCGGGTGTATAAAGACCTACTTCCACTCCTATGTTCACAATTTTGCCTTTCATTGGAGTTTTAAAACTAGTCTCAGCACAATAGTACGTCATTACTGGTGGAAGCTCTGAACCACTCAAATTCTCCTTCGCTACAGCTCCAAAAAATGACGTCCCCTCATAGTCTGCTAGGAAATAAGTTCCACCTGCCTCAGACACATCGTATGACACCACATATCAATGCCTCTGTGCGAAATCCCCATCCACGATACCTTCCATTGCTGCAGCCTGTAACAGGAACTTCACAACCTCCTGAGCATTTCCGCCATTAGAGACCTTGCACGCTACTGCTTCTACTCCTCCCTCTGATAGCTGTAGGGTGTTAAGCATGAATGAACTAATCGGCTTAGAAGTAATAAATATATGGTAGTTTCCTTCCATTGTTGGGAAAAACGGAACAAGCGACTTAGATACTGCGAATTGATGCCTACTAATTGCATCTGGGTAGAACGCCTGAATTTTCATTGTTTCCAAACACCCGACATATAGAGGCTTACTACAATCAAAATCCATATTAAGCGATCTATTAACAAACCGAAAAACATCAGTGCTATCGGGATATCGACCACCTATTGGTTTACCGCCATAATCCTGAATTACTCCGTCATACCCTCCTGTGATCCAACCTTTACTGGCATCGTATATAGGGATACCCTTGAAACGACCTACACCATAGTTCTTCGTGGATGATTCGTTAACCTTCATAGAAACAAGCGTAAGCTTGTCATTAGGAACTATAAAGGGTCGTGCCAATTTTCCTGCGCCTAACATCGGTGCATTAAGCATGGTCTACCTCCCGAAACTCTGGCGGTAACTGAGTACGCTCTTTTTCAGACAAGTACGCGTGGTAGCAGTGCTCTTTTTGCCAGAAGAAAAGGTGGTCAATCAGCCACCGCCAAACGTTAGTTTTCCCACGTGCCTGCATGCGCCAAGCGTGTGAAGAAAGCGACTCATCGGCGTAGCCACCGATTAAAGTATTTGCCAGTTGGTCAAGAGCTAACAGTACTTGAATAGCATCAGGATGCTTCATTGTCAGAATCCTCATAAGGCTTCGTCCACAGCTCGCCCTGTGCAAGCATTGCTTTAGAAAGGGCTTCTCCGAGTTGCTTCTTGTTTACCTCAACCACAGTGTTATCAGCTAAGACCCATGCGGTTTTGTCAAGATTGTTCAACTCTGCCACTTTCAAAGCACGAGCCATACGCCCTTGAGCAACTTCGTCCCCATCAAACTTCATGCCATCCACTTCGACAACAATTGAGCGAACAGCCGAATCTCGCTCCAACTTCTTCATATCGAGCGCAAAATCTACAGATTTAGAATCGGGAACTTCTGGATCTGGTACATCCTCAACCTCAACTCCAAGGAGAGAGCAAACTGTCTCCAAGTTGTTCGAGGTGAAGTGAGGGAAACTCACATTAGGAAGAGCAGAACGAATCTCTGCTTCTGAATAGTATGTTTTGCCATTCAACTTAAAAATCTTCATTACAAATCCGCCTCATTAAGAAACACTGACGCATACACTTTGCCAGCGGAAAAACGTACCACCACAATTAAAGTTCGCTTGTTAGCATCTCCGAGAATGGGGGCTTCCCCACTAGTCCAAACGCACCCTTCCCACTTGATTATGCTTTCACCTATAGAGCCAGCTTGCACGTGTACTACCTTAGTAGCCACCCGATCTCTCTCTCCCGCAACAAACTTGATCGTGCGACTTCCTCCCGTATACACATATAAGTTATCTGGGGAGTCAACTGTAACAACGAACGGATTAGGGTAATCTTGCGAGGCTTCACTAACACGTTGCGTAGAGTACCCACCAATCTGCCCACGGTTTCCGTTTGCTTTGATGAAATCCCCTTGGCTTACAGAAGCCTCAACATCTGCCTTAGTTGCGTACCCTTTCAGCTTAGAATCCACGTCTGCTGTCTTGGCATAAGGGGCTAAGTCCGAGTGATCGGCTTTGGAATTGAGTGCTGACTTGTCCGCCTTATTATTAAGATCGCGACGTACCTCATTAACGTCCCCTTTAGACGCTAAAGAACTAAGCTGTTCCTTCTTCGCATAGGAGATTAAGTCCGAGGTGCGAGCATAAGCCGACAAGTCCCCAGTCTTCGCATAAGGCTGAAGTGTTGTGGTAAGCGAGGAACTCGTTACGTAACTACCAAGCTTCTTGTCCACATCTGCTGTCTTGGCATAATCTCCAAGAGAAGCTTTAATTGTGGAATCCTCGTTCTTCAAATCTGCAAGAGCCGTATTGAACTTCTCATGGTCTTCGTCATTAGCAACCTTTTCAGCTTTAGTAGCTAAATCAGTTTTAGTGGCATACGTAGTACTAGCATTAGCCTTAGAGAGATAGGTATTGCTGATTTCTGTCTTCGTAGGAAGTGCAGCAATACCAGCTTCAAGTTCTGCATCCTTTCTATCTAAGGCATCAATGTTGCCTGTTAGAGACGATATGCTATTCTGATCCGCTTTAGTAGACAGCTCAGTCTTCGTAGCATAGGTATTAGAGGCTTCTGTCTTAACAGCATTAATAGCTTCAGTCAGTTTCTCTTCTCTAATCACGTCAGCTGGAAGAGTAAGATTCAAGGATTTTTTCTGTTCCTCAGTGAGGTCTTCAAAGCGCAAGGGATCACCCTTCTCACCACGAGGTCCTCTAAGAGCTTCTAATTGTTCACTTGTGAAATCAGAGTAAGTAAAAGGATTCCCCTTATCTCCTTTTGATCCTTTTAATCCTTCTAATTGAGCAGGAGTAAATTGGTCATAAGTGAATGGGTCTCCCTTATCCCCCTTCAAACCTTGAGGAATATTGAAGTGCCAATCATAAGAATTACCAGTTAAGTTAACCGTAGCACTTCCCTGGGAACCAGGAGCAAGAGTAGTAACACTAACAGACGGGGAAGAGAGACCAGTTAATCGTTCATTAATGATTCTAGCTTCACCAGCTACAGCATTCTTCATTGCCTGCGTAGCTACTTCACTAGCCTTGGCTTTAGTTTCAGAATCTTTAGCCTTATTTTCACTGGCTTTAGCGTTATCTTCACTTACCTTAGTAGCATTCTTAGAAGCCAGTGCTTGATCAGCATATTCCTGAGCATTATTTCTTGCTTGAAGAGCCTTCTCAGAGTTCTCTTTGGCTTCCTGGTTCAGACCCTCAATTTTTTCATACGAAGCAATGATTTCATTTCGATAGGTGAAGGCTTTATCTGCATATTCACGGGCTTTCTTTGTAGCTCTTTCAGTACTAGCTTCATTAGCCTGTGATCTGCTTGAAGCATCTTCTGCATTCTTAGCATACTTGTCAGCATTAATCTCAGATTCCTTAGCTCTATCCGCTGCTCCCTCAGCAGACAATTCACTATGTTTAGCATTTCTAGAGAAAGTTAAGGCACCATCTTCAGCAATCTGAGCAGCAGTTGCAGATGCCTTAGCTAAACCAGCCTGGTTCGTAGCTAAATCCAGCTGAATTCTTGCATTCTTAACATGCTCACCAGCTTGATAGGCAGAATTCTCTGCTTTGGTCTCTGCTTTTTGTGCTTCCTCAGCAGATTTCCCTGCTTCGGTCGCATAGTGTCTAGCGCTATAGAGACCATCTTCAACAGGTACCTCTAAAGTAGTTGCCCAAGCCTTAGATTTCTCAGAATATTTCTTAGATTCATCAGCAGAAATCTTGCTCTTATTGGAATATTCCAAAGTCTTCAAAATTTCTTCTAAATTCTGAGCAATAGGGTTAATTACCTGAGCAATTTCACCAGCTTTAACATACTTATCTTCATGCGCCACAAGATACTTGAGAGTATCTGTATCTTTAAGAATAATCTCAATATCTTTGAGGTGTTCATAGACTGCTTTAACAATCGGATAAGCTCTATCAATTAGAACACTAACAGTGCGGGCATCATGTTTAAAAAAATTACCGATCACACCCAACCTCTTTTAATAAACTTACTATCTGAAACTAACTTATCTGGAGTAATAGTAGAGTGAGCTACTATCTCATTCGTAATGCTTTGATACTCAGCAAGGTACTTCTGAGAATTTGCTACTGCTTCCTGAGTATTCATCTCAGAATGAACCAGGTAAGCAACATAGCTAAACAAAGCACCAAATAAATTCTCAGGCAATTCAATAGTAGTTTCTAAGTTTTCTGGAGTCAAAATAGAGTGTTTAGCCCTATAGATAATATTTAATACTCTAAGGTCAATAGCATATTTAACAATCAGAAGATTTTCTTGAGGGAAATAGACACCCAGTGGATTATCTGGGTCATTGATAGGTCTCTTTCTGTCTAGGTCATCCCAGACTTCAATAACTGTGAGGATGTCATCCTCAAAGGGATGTTCCTTAGTATCCCTAATGTAGAAATCATAGGGATTGAAGATACTCTCTTCAGTCATCTTTCTAAAGGAATGCTTACTATCCAGAGGATAATCAGTTCTTCCTTCATAGAGTTCTACAATCAGATTCTTTTCTTTAATAGGAAGGATTGTATAGAGTCTAGCTAATGCTTCATTTAAGTGATCAACTACCTTGGCTCTATGCTTCTCTAAAATATGCCCTCCTTCTTGGAGAGTAGTATTACTTAACTTTCCTCTCGCTAACTTATCCAAACATTCTTGAAGGTTCATACGATATAGCTGTTTCTACTCAAGATTGTCAACTCTGGTTCTTCTGCAAACATATCCCCAGCAGTTGGAATAATAATCTTAGAAGTATTCTCAGCTGGTTCCCAAGGATTTAAGTACGCCAGCATAGAAATAGTATCTATGCAGTCGTCATGTCCTTTAATCCCACTCACAGTACAGAGTTTTAACTATTGCATGAAATTACCCATAATAATAGAGTCTTTCATTTGCTGAGGGAAATAAATTCTTCCGACCTTAAACCAAGGAACGACTAAATTAAATCTTGTTAATTTATCAGAAGTAGGTCTAATACCAGGAACTCCTTTCTGGCTCGCAAAGGTGAACCAGATATTCCTATTCATCTGCTCTTTCTGGAGCCAGGGAATAAAACCTCCCTGCTGACCAGTTACTTCTACCCCAACTGCTTGAGGTTTATACTGCTGAACCAGTTTAAACAAAGCATCAATGTTCTTATCCATTGTCTGCTTCTCGCAGATTCCATCTACCCAAAACCATTCCTTGTTAGCGTTATAAGCCCAGACACTAATCACAGAGTAGTCAGCTGTTTCCTTAGCAGAAGTAGCAAAGTCAGTCGTGATATAGAAATTAAAATTCTCTCTATTCTTCAGAAGTTCATGTCGGTCATACCATCTAATCTCAGAATCCTGAACTAATCGTTCATCATCTGAAGAGATTCTCAGCATAAGTTCCTGATAGAAAGCTCCAAGCTTTCCAGTTCCTAGTGCAGTCTGGTACTGGTCATAGACATAATCATAGGAGAATCTATCTGCCCAAGCTCCTTGGAATTCTTCTCTAGTACAAGGAAACTTCTCACAGACAGGGTACACATTCACATCCCATTCCCCAGATTCCACAGCTTCAATGATGATGTCTTCTTTATTAAAAGGTGTACCACTAAAAATGATCTTATGCTTCATTGGATCCAAAGCATAGTTCACCCCTTTATAGACAGTATCCTTAATCAAATTCATTACTGTCTTAGACTTCGCTGCTTCGTCACTAACCAAATCGTCCAATATTGCTAGAGTTGGTCTCTTCCCAAAGATCTTCGTCCCACGTAAGCCAGTTGTTGCACCAAACAACTTGACTCCCATCTTCTCTCCATTCACATTTGTGAATTCCAGATAAGCATCTGTGAACTTAGCTTCAGAGATATATTTCTTCAAGAACTCACTTCTCTCATATCTATGTTCAATATTCTTTCTAGCACTCTTGGCACCATTCTCCATAGAGTCAGAAACATAGATCATTCCTTCTACATTCCCAAACCCAGGTATCTTATGGAACACTGCCAAGTACAATGTCAGATACTCCATAAACAAAGAGGTCTTCGCAGCACCTCGAAAGCATAGATTCACAATTCTGCTGGATCCTTCTGTCAACTTATCGAGCATTTTCAGATGGACAGGAGGAGTCTTATTACTTTCCCCTTCAGCACCATTAACTAACTTAATAAAATTCAAGAAACTCAGAGAGAACTCAGTTGGATGATAGTTAGAAGAATTCAAGTAGGAGTAATCTACCTCATCTAACCAAGCATCAAGTTCCTGTTTCTTCAGTCTGCTCATAAATCTTCTGCTCCGCAATTTCCTTAGTACTTACACCAGATTCAATCAATTCTTTCTGCTTTTGAGCCAGAGAAGCAATAGCACTCTTCAATTCATCAAGACCACTGTTCTGTCTCATATCAATATTGATCATTGGGGTATCTTTGACTTCTGGTTTAGCAAGATGCTTCAACAAACTATCTGCAGACATAGCTTGTACTTTCTCACTTCTTGCATTACTCATCAAATCTACCAACTTATTGATAGCAGATTGGAACGCATCCTGGTTCAAGAGCCAGGTAGGAATAACAGCCTGTTCCATAATAGAGTTCACTAGCTTATTTTTATGGTAAGCAGCGACATAAGGACTCATATCATTAGGACTCTTCCCTTGCTGAACCAATGCTCTATGTCTATCAGGAAATGTTCTGCAGTAAGCATCAATATTGCTATACCCCATTAACTTGAATGACACATAGGTAATTGCATTCAAGTAATCATCCATCTTGTACTTCCCTTCTTGAAGCACATTCGTATAACTAATAAAGTTTTGCTTAATAGTCTCAGCAAACATTTCATCTTTAGTTATCTTATCTATTTTTTCAGCTAGTTCTTCACTAGCAAAGCTACGTAGCTTCTGGGGTAAAGCACCTTTTAATTGATCTATGGTAATCATGACCTCACCTTTAGTTATTCTTTCTGGTTCAAGTTATATCAAAAATAACTCTTAAAGTGAAGTCCATCTTAGACCTTATTATAAGCTCACCATTGAATTCATACCCCTTCATAAGGGGTACATAGCCACCATACTAAATAAACTCAATAGAAGCGATCCTAGCGTCTCCTGGAGGGTATTAATTATTCTTTCTCTGGTTCATAGGGAACCAATAGGAATTTTTATATTTTTAGGAAAGAGAAGAGGTAGGGAACCTTTGGGAAATTTTAGTGATTGGAGAGAGATGTAGTGGTGAAGGGGGGATCCGAGTATATATCGGGGATCCCCCCCCCCATCATTTCTGTAACTCCCTAGTCCTGCTGGTCGCAGTCCTAGGGTTATTTCTTTCCTATTGGAGGATATTATGACCATTCGCAATCTCAAGTCTTTCGCTGACCCTGTCACCTTTGCTGAAGCTTTCTGGGCTATTCCCAAGGCTTCTGTCCTTCCGTTTGTCTACACTGCTCGTGGTATGGAGCGTATTGCTGTTCGTGCAGCAGATCCAGCAGCAGATGCTGCTGATCTTATTGTTGATCTTATTTCTGATTCGATTAGTGCTATTCGTAAGGCTCGCATGTATGCTCGCCTTGGTAGTACTGCTTTGAGTTGGAACATTGCCAACCAGATGAATGAAGCATATGGTTGTGATATTTCTCCTGAAGACTTTGAAGATGAAAAGAAGATGGAGGAGATCTTTCGTAAAGCCTACACTCCAACTGAAGATCAACTAGCTCTTCGGAAGAAGAAGAAGGAAATGGAGATTCTCAAAGAGAAAACAGAAGTAGTTAAAGAGGCAGTATCTGTAGCCAGAGAGATGGCTACAGTACAAAAGGATTATGATGATTTTATTAAAGATCATCCTGGATTTGAAGATCTCTTCAAATAAAGAGTGAGAGAGAAGAGAGGTTAACACCTCTCTTCTCTATTTCTAAGTAATACCCCTTTGGTGAGAGGTATTACTTAGGGAATAACATATCAGTGATCCGAGAGTATTATTATTTCTTTATAAAACAAAAGAAATAATAATGTTCTTCTTCATAAAAGAAGAAAGAAAGAAAAGAATACTTTTCTTTCTAAGAAGAACCAGGAAAAAGAAAAGAAGAATATGAAAGATAGTCTTCTCTTTTCTTTCTTTATTCCTAATAGATAATAAGAGAGACTATCTCCCATCTACGATGGGAGATAGTCTCTCTTATATATTAATAATAATGTCTTCTTCTTGATCAGTATATAGATATATAACTATCATTCCTCTGGAGCGTTACACTGATTTTATACATCATATTCCATCTTGTCAAGTAGATACATTATCAATCTTTAATTCAGAGCCAGAAGAATTCTCTTCTGGCTCTTTTCATTCTCAACGGAGAATACTATGTACGCAAAAGATCTTAATACCTCCATCAGTAACTTCGTGGAAGTTTTTACTAATACTCCTGAAGAACATCAAGAGGTTGTTCTTCATACCTTCTTAGTCACTGTTATGAAGGATATCCTTAAAGAAAATGAATTCTATCTCCATAATGGAAAAGAAGAACAATCTACTTTCCGTTATTCCATCAGTAAAGATTCCCAAAACCCTATCTATCGCAAAGCTATCATGAATTACGAGAGCTTTGATTGCAAAGACAAGTTCCTCTCTGTTGAGATTTCTCAATTTATTCAGATGCTCTGCTACCACCTTGGTTCTTATGAACGCATGCAGTTTGTCTTTGATGTACTTAAGAAGTACAAGCTTTGGTTTGATCGTGATGGAAATGAAATGTTCTACTTTGATGGTAGTTCTAGTAACTATCATCTGTGGTACAGATCTGGTGGGATGCGTAACATCCTTGAAGATATGTATTTCCATGCGGAAAACTACATGTCTTCCTGTCGTGTAGTTAAGTCCTTTACTTGGAAGAATCAGAAGACTGGTCAATTCCAGACCATCTCTGCAGAAGATCTCTTTAAAGAGAGACTTAATCTCTAATTGAGTAGAGCCAGCTAATGCTGGCTCTCTTAATTCCTGCTTCTTGGCTGAACCAGGGAGCAGAAATTAGGATCACTCAAGCACCGCCAACCAACCCCAAGGGGGAGGGAAGCTGGAGCCTTAGGTTAAATGCTAGGCGATGCCCGAAACTAAAGCCTAAGTTTATTGATTTCCTCAGAGAATCATTAAAGATTCCCTAAAGGTTATCAACCCTTCCAATCATCAATTTAATAATCATTTCTCAGAGCCAATGAAGAGATAGTCTCTCTTCCTTGGCTCTTCGTTTTTCATACTACTGAGGAGCCAGTACGAGGAATCTTGTACTGGCTCTTTTCTTGTCTATAAGGAGACAAGATGATCGCAAAGATAGTCTTAATGCAAGTATTGAGCATCCAATGCTCATTAAAGGACATCACTAGAAATAGTGATGTCCTTTCTTTTATTACACAGTGCAAGGACTGTGTGGGGAAGAGTGTCTTCTTTAATGAAGATTATTCCATTAAAGAACGTGTCTTCCATTTCTCAGACAATTCACACCTTCATGTGAATTGTTCATCTTCCACTCTCAAGATGACCTGTTGTCATCATTAAACCTTTAACTATATGGAGTTTATTATGTCTAATTTCGCTAACGCTACTGCTAACGCTGTTGAAACCGTTTCCATCTCTTCTGCAAAGAAAGCCTCTTCGGGCTACAAAACCACATTTGCTCCTTACCCCGTTAAGGACAACAAGGTTTCCATCCAGTACTCCATCACTTGGAAAGATGATGAAGACACCACTCAGGAAGGTCTCACGGAAGAATTTTCTCGTGAATACCCTGTTCGTAAAGGTCTCTACCTGAAACGTCTGCTTCAGGACGACAGTGGTTCTTTGGTCACCACGAAGAAAGGACAGTACGTCTCTCTTGCTGGTGATACCACGCAAGAGTACATCGTCTCAAACATCCCTTCAGTCTGCGAAACGGAAGAGTTTGAACTCTGCCGTTACTTCACCATGCTTTTCCTCGATTGCATTGAGGAAGCTATTGAGGCTGGAGAAAAGGTTGCCTTTACTCCCTTTGGTTGCTTTGGTCTCTCCTTCATAGGAGGCAACAAACCAAAAGTTGCACCAGCAGTGAGTATGTCTGTTAGAAATCTCTTCAAATCAAAGAAGTAATTTCATCCCAAGGGATCTTGCAAAGCAAGATCCCTTTTCAATTCTTGTTTTTCTACATTGAGGATTATTATGAAAACAATTGATGTTACGCCTACCATCTTCGACATTGATACGGCACATAAGAATGCGATGGAATTCGCACAATACACTCTTGACCAGTATGGTCAGGAATGGAAGTCTCTCCTTGAAGCGAAGAACTTCAAGGAATTGGAACTGAGTATGGAAAAGGTACTCAGTTCCTACCAGAAGCACCTTGTCGCTGCTGACCTCATTCTTGAAGAAGAAGGGTCAGATACCTACAAGGAAAACATGAAGTACCTTGAAGGCTTCGGCTTGACCCAGAAGATCAAGCTCACTCGCAAGTTCATTGGACTTCTTGCACTTCATCGCAGAATGTCTCTCACTATGATGAGTTCTTCTCTGCTTAGTCTTCTTGATGATGGCAACTATGTTGCAGAACTCAAGGAGTTCTATAACAAAGTCATTGATGCAGGTCTCTGCACTTTCGAGAAGGGAATGTTCATCGTAACTCCCATCACTACATTGAATGATGAACAGATGAATAGCATTGCTATTCGTCAGTCCAATCTGCCAATGTTGTGTAAACCTCATCATTGCCATATCAGCAAGAATGGACGAATCTACAACGGTTATCTGGCTCTCAACAAGACTGTGTTCTCAGACGGTGCAGATGAACATACCGATATTCCTCTGGACTTCTTAGATGCACAGAACATGATGCCTTATGAGATCAACTACGATGTGTGGGAAAACTACATTGAGTGGAATCCAAAGCTTCCTAAGATTGAGGAAGATGATCCTTTGGCTAGGAAGAAAATACTTAGCTTCACTGACCACTATATGCGTAAGGTTGCACTTCTGCATATCTATAAGACGTTAGGCATTAAACGTATTTGGATTCCAAATATGTATGACTACAGAGGTAGAAACTATCCCATCTCCTACTTGATCAATCCTCAAGGAACAGATGATGATAAGGCTCTCCTCAAGTTCCCTGCACGTCTTATGACGCTCGAAGGTGAGAAATGGCTCAAGATCTCAATCGCTAACTGCTATAACTGCAAGTACAAAGGTCAAGACTTAGACAAGAACACCTTCATTGATCGTTTAGCTTGGTACGACGAAACCATCGCTCCTCTCATGGCTCTACCAATGGAAGAGTTCTTGGTGAAGTTGAACCAGATGGCTAAAGAAGCAGACTCTCCAGCTTGCTTCTGGGCGCAGATGCACAACATGAAGTGTGCTGAAGACGCTGATGGTATCACCAATCAGCCTCAAGTCTGGGCAATTACTCACTTTGATGCTACTGCCTCTGGTTACCAAATCCTCTCTTGCTGTCTTCGTGATGAAGCAACGGCTAAATTGGTCAACGTCAATTCTGATGGAGACTACAGAGAAGACCTCTACACGGTTATTTATAACCAGTGCAAAGAACGTGGCTTAGATCCTAAGCACACTCGTGCTGACATCAAGAGGAAGGCATTAATGCCTTACCTCTATGGGGGCAAGAAGTGTGTTAAAGACTTCTTCAAGGATGATGAACAATTCAACATCTTTGAAGGTGTCATGCTGGGTTATACAACTTGTGCGATTAGCAGAAGCATTGCTGAATATTGGGATTCCAACATGTTGGAATACCATTGGTTCTTGCCTGATGGCTTCAAGGTCTACAAGAAAGTAATGGATAAAGCTTCTGAAGAATTTGAGTACAACGGTTATGTTGGTATCTTCGAACAAATGGTTAACAAACCAAGAAAGAAGAGTATTGAACTCGGACCGAATGTTACTCATTCATTAGATGGCTTTATTGCTCGTGAGTTAAGTAGAAGACTTAACTACAATCCAAAGAAGTTTGAAGAAATCAAAGCTCTTATTCGTTCTGGTAAATCCAATCCAGTTGAAGATGAACATGGTTCTCGCAAACTTATGGCACAACTCCTTGAGTTAGGAAAGAAGGCAAACTTCTATTCAACAAGAATCCTTTGGGAAATCAATGAACATAACATTGATATGGTTCCAGAAGATGTGTTGATTGAAGTGCTTTGCCAAGTGGCTAAAGCACCTTGTCCTATTAGTGAGATTCATGACTCGTTTGGAGTTCCTCCAAATCATGCTGCGGTTCTCATGAACCAGTACAAGAACATCTTGTCTGACATCGCAACTTCGTGCTTATTGGAATCAGTACTTAAGTACCTTGATATCAATTTGCACAACTCGCAGTCGGAGAAGGCTATTCAAACCTTCGCTAAGAAGGTACTGGATAGCAGATATCCTCTCTGCTAATTAGGTTCTGAAATCCCCCTATGGCTTGCGCCTAGGGGGATTTTTTTAGTTGCCCGAAAGTAAATAGTAAAGAAAGAAAAAAGAAATAGATGTTTTTCTGTGTGAAGGCTCATAAGAGCCTTAAACAGGAGAGAAAAATAAATTTTTTCTTGTTGGTTCCTTTGGAACCAACTTCAAAGAGAAAAGTAGATCTCTCTGGGCGAAGGTTCAAAAAAACCTCACCAAAAAAACCTAGAAGGATAGTCCCTTCTGGGCGGTGGTTCAAAAAACCGTTTTACAACGCCATTACATAGGAATTACATCATGGCTAAGTTACTTCATGCCACTTCCGCTAACTCTGAAAACACCTCCGCTGACTTCGTCATCCTCGTTGGTATCGACGTTGTCGATGAAAAGACAGGTGAAACTACCCGCATCAACTTGCCTCAAGCCTTCGGCTTGGACACGATGCGTAAAAGCACTATTTGGGGCGAGGGAGAGAAACAGGATGCTCTCTACGCTCGCGATCAACTTCTTGAGAACCTTATCGAAGAGGTCAAAGCTCGTATCCCCGAAGGACAGAGCTTAGATTTGGACAAGCTTCGCGTGTCCATCTATCACAAGAAGCCTAAGAAAGAAGTAGTTCGTCCAAAGATGACGTTCAGCCTCTTTTAACTAGATTGAGAAGGAGAAAAGTGATGAACGAATCCTACATTACTTTTCTCGCAAGTCTCGATGACTGCGAGAAAGAAGATGATTTCGAATATGACTTCGAGTCAGGAGTTCATCACTGGAACGAGTTAGATCCAGTGATTGAAGATATTAACAATGATCCATATGAAACCAGCGATGGTCATGATTAACTAGAAAGAGGAGAGCAAAGCTCTCCTCTTTTTTTTAAAGAAAGATAGTCTATGTTAACCGTAGAAATTATGTTGTCTGATGTGAAAGATAGTCTGGAACCAGGAATTAATATCCAATACACTGGAGTAACCATTCAGATCCAGAGAGAAAATTATCCTTCCCTCTATTTAACTTTAGATAAATCCAATAAATTCTGGAGAGCTTCTCTAGATGTAGAGGATTTAATGAATACCTTGACAATGGAGTATCCATTCCAAAGTAACTTACTTCAGATAGTCTTCTCTCAATATGCTGAGAGTTGCAATGATTTCCAATTCCTTAGTAAAGATAGTCTCTTGGTGGCAGTGAAAAAAGCTGTGGACACTATCTATGAAATGATTGAAAGGATTAACTACCATGCAGATTAAAGATTTGATTAAAGATATTAAGAACTTGAATGTTGAAGGCTTTGATGATTTCGATCAGGAGGTTTATACATTCTTCTTTACTCCTTACTACCAGTTTAAAGAAATGAATTTTTCCTTTAATGTGAGTACGATAAAACCTGATAAAAATGGGAGTAAAAAAGACTATAACTACGTTTCTCACGTAAATGTAAGTGAGTTCCTAAGTTATCTCCTCTATATTTATTCCCCAAAGGATCGAGAAAAGGCAAAGAAAGTATTTGAAAGAATGAGGAAAAAGTATAAAGGGTACCTTCCTAAAATTAATGAAGCACTCCATGACATTACTACAGAAGCGGTATGGATAGACAAAGATTTTTTGTATATCTATGGAGCGAATCTCCAGAATGTACTAACTACTAGTAAAGAAGCTATTCAGTCCCTTTACTATCTTATGAAAGAAGGAATCGATTATGAGCTTTTTAAGGATGTGTGATAAAACTCTCAATACCATTAGCTCTGTTTTCTCCTTTGCAGGAGAAACAGTTGATGGCATTATTGATTTAGGATCACAAGCAAAGAAATCAGTGAATGAAGAGATTAGTACTCTTCAGACTGAGAGAGGCTTAGAGAATGCTAAGTCTCGAATTGTCGAACGACATAAGCAAATCAAAGAGATTGCGAAGAGCCTAGGAATTTCCTACGAAAAGGCAGCAAAGCTCTTAGATAATGAGCTTAGTCGGTAGTCAATAATATTCCTCCATGTAGTAGTTTCCCCAGAGAGTTCCTTGACTCTCTGGGGATTTTTTTATGGAAGGATAGTCTATAGAGAACTACTCCTGGCTCTCTCTATCACTATTCTAGATACTCTATAGGAGAGAGTTATGCCTATAAAAAAGTTTGTGTATGCAATCAAAGATCTTGAAGAGAATGCAGTAAAAAAGTGTGTTCTCTATGCTATCCCTCTTCCTTCTATTCAGTGGGAATATGAGGATATTCTTTTTAAAGGTGAAGCTATTTTTTATAAGAAAGGGATTACAGATCATCCTTTCTTTAGATTCTTCATGGAGAAGCAACTTCATAAGTTACCTGATACCAATAACCATTGGAAAAAAGTTTTTAAAGCTTTTGATTTTAAGCTTTCTGAGGGAAAACTCTATATTGATTATCACTTTAAAGTTTTTAACTTTGATGCGCCAGGTAGATATAAAGTTATCTTTAGGAATCTTATTTACGATCTTATTTCTTCTCTTGTATATAGAGTTAATGAACAAGATCTTCTTGATTCTATTTAGGAGAAACCAATGGATAAAGAATATTCTATGTTCCCAGTTCATTTCTATGAAGATGAAAATCTTCAATGTTCTTGGTGTCTTACCGAGACTGACTTTGATCCTCGTGACTATGACAACTATAAATACTTTGAACTGGAGTTTCAGCTGAAGCCTCAAACCTGGTTCAAAGAGTCCTATGGATTTCATCTATTCAGAGGGCTTCTTGTTGATTTAGAAGACCGTCTTTATGACAAGAATAAGTGGTGTGAGTTTGATGAAGGAGAAGACCCCATCCTTAAATTAAAAGTCCGAAAAGGAGATAAACCTTTTACTTTTACACTCAGAACTGAAGAAGCTTTAGATATTCCTAAGATAGTCTTAGCCTCTTCGCGAGTTCTGTCCGATATCCTAAAGGAGATTAACTATGGCAACTAATGAATTTCCTATTCCTCCATCTAATGAGTATGATGAGGGTTTACCTTCTCTGGATCTTAAAGATTTAACTGAGGAGGAACTAATCAAACTCTTTGGTGAACCTGATGAACCAGAAGAGGAAGATCCTGATTGCTACTTCACTGAAGAAGAATCAGATTTTCCTTTCTTCCATCTGGTTGACCATTTACCTGACATTGATTTAGAGGACATACCTTTCTGATGGACGAAGTTGATCGCGCAAACCAAGATGCTGAATTTTTGAGCAAACTTGTGAAACCTAACCTTAAACAAGAGGCAGAAGCTACTGGCTTCTGCCTCTTCTGTGGTGAACCTATTTTAGATCCCAATAATAAAAATCGCAGATGGTGTGATGCTTTCTGCCGAGATCATTGGGAGAAAGAACAAAAGAAACTTGTGAGGAAATAACATGGCATTTTCTGTTACCCCTAGCCAAGCTAAAAAGCATGTAGAAACTTGTATGAAAGCACGACTGGTTCCCTTTATTAAGGGGTCACCTGGTTGTGGTAAATCTCAGATAGTCAAGAGTATTGCTAAAGAATATGGTCTGAAGCTTATTGACTGTCGTTTGAGTACGATGGAACCGACCGACTTAAACGGTCTTCCTTGGATCCAGAATGGTAAGGCTGAGTTCAATCCTTACTCTATGTTTCCTCTTGAAGATACGCCAATTCCAGATGGTTATTCTGGCTGGCTCCTCTTTTTTGATGAATTTAACTCTTCGAGTAAAGCTACTCAGGCAGCAGCTTATCGAGTGGTTCTTGACCGTGAGATTGGACAGCATAAACTTCATCCTCATTGCTTTGTTGTCGCTGCGGGTAACCGCTTAGAGGATAACGCTATTGTGACTCAGCTGAGTACAGCTATGGTCTCTCGTGTTGTTCATCTAGATATGGAAACTAACTTCGATGACTGGCGAGATAACTTCGCTATCCCTAATAAGATTGATGAGCGAATTATTGCTTATCTCTCTATGTATCCAGAAATGTTGATGAACTTTGACCCAGAAAAGGATGATGCAGTTTATGCCTGTCCTCGTTCTTGGGAATTTGCTAGTCGACTCCTGAAGGCTCTAGGTACTGAACCTTTGAACACTTCTCATATTCCCCTCCTTGGTGGTGCTGTCTCTGTAGAACAAGCAACGACATTCATTCAGTTCACTCAGGTCTACAAGGACATCATCAGTATTGACCAAGTTCTGGCTAATCCTGATATTGATCCACCAAAGGATACAGCAACACTCTGGGCTACTTTAATTCATCTCATTAATGCAACGACAGTAGATAACTTCAAGGATCTAGTGACCTTCTTAGGCAAGGTGCCAGCTACTTTCCGAATTGTCTTTGTTCGTTCTATCAAGCCTCTTCACAAAGAACTTCTTAAAGATCCTACCTTTGAAGTTTTCGTTAAAGGTCTTGGTGAATATTGCTTTGGAGAATAAATATGGATCGAGATAGAGCATTGGAGCAAATTAAAGCTCGTACCTTTGTAGGACAGAATGCAGCCTTCTTAGGCTGTTTACTTTGCAATCTTACTTTCACTTGGGATGAGAATGTTGAGACAGCTTGCGTATCTGAGAAAACGTTTCGATGGAATCCTACCTGGTTCGATAAGTTGACCCAGGATGAAAGACAGTTTGTTCTTCTTCATGAGCTTTGGCACATTGCTCTTCTCCATTCTGCTCGTGGATTGAATAAAGATCATGAACGTTGGAACAGTGCTTGCGATTATCGAATTAATGCCAACCTTATCAATGATGGCTATCAGATGCCTGAAGGAGGTTTATACAACAAAAAATACCAAGACCCTGAAGTAACTGAAGAGAAGATCTATGCAGATCTTCCTGAAGATAAGAAACCTCCTAAATCTCAATGGGGTACAAAGATAGTCCCGAACCAGAATGATGCTAATGCTCAAGTCATGATGGTGAATTCTGCATTACTTTCTGCTCGAAACTATGGTGTAGAAACAGGACATATCCATGACCTTGTTTCTGAATTCTTAAAGCCTAAGCTTTCTTGGAAGCAAATGCTAAGACGTTACCTCATTGAGAAACTAGATCCAGAATGGTCTATGGCACGTCCTAATCGTAGGTTCTCTCACATGTATCTTCCTTCTCTTCTTCCCGCAGAAGGACAGATTACTTCGGTAGTGATGTTCCTAGATACTTCTGGATCTATTGAAGATGAAGATGTTCAACGCTTTATGACTGAAGCTAAATTCATTCAGGATAACCTTCAACCAGAGAAACTCACTCTTGTTCAATTTGATACTCGTATTAAACATATTGATAAATATGATCGCGGTGATCGAATTAAAGAGATTTATGCTTATGGTCGAGGTGGTACTGACTATGATGATATATTTCAGTATATTAATGATAAGAAACCAACACTTTCTTTAATCTTTACTGACCTATATGCTCCTGAGTCTGAAGTGAAGTTAAAGACAAAGAATCTTGCTTGGTTAGTCTATAACTCTAAAGAACCTAATCCATATCCCGGAGAAACCTTCTATGTCTGAACCAGAAGTTAAAGTTATTCTTGATTCTATTAGCCCTAAAGGTGATCGTATCACCACATTTGAACTTAAATACTGGAGACCTCTTCTCCCTGAGATGAATACTCATCGAGTATTCTCTCGAAACGCTGCTAGCTCTAGAGCCAGAGGATTTGAGAAGAATCTCCAGCAAGTTATTACTTCTCCCTGGTTCCCTGAACATTGGAATGCAGAACAGCCTGGTATGCAAGGAGGAGAAGAATTTCCTGATGATGTAAAAGCTTTCTTAAATGAAGAAGTCTCTTTATTGGCTAAGGAAGTTGCCATCAAACTCCAGCATATGAATCTCATCACGAAGATGCTGACTGGTAAGGAAATTCATAAGCAATACCTTAATCGCTACCTTGAACCTTTCATGCCAGTTACCCAGTTAGTTACTGCAACTGACTGGGACAACTTCTTAAACTTGCGTCTCTCTGCAGAGGCTCAACCAGAAATGAGAGATGTGGCTGAAAAGATTAAGTTTCTCCTTGATACCCATAGACCAGCTAAACGTGTTGCACACTATCCTTATATTACTGAGGAAGAGTATTTCTCTATGAATTTAGACCATATCTTTATGGTCTCTGTAGCACGATGTGCAAGAGTTGCTTATCGATCTTCAAGTGAGAAGACTTATAACATTCAGAAAGACATTGATCTCTATAACCGACTGCTAGAAAATAAGCATATGAGTCCATTTGAACATGTGGCTTATCCCCATGAAGGACGACATGCTAATTTCAATGGCTGGGAAAGTTTAAGAGAAACAATTAATCTTTAAACCATAGAGGAGCATATATATAATATGCTCCTCTTTTTTTATCTAAAAAACTATGTATACCCTTACTTCCGATCAGCAAGAAGCATGTAATAAGTTTGGTAATTTCTTATTGGATGACTCTAAGAAAGAGTTCTACCTTTTTGGTGCAGCAGGAAGTGGCAAAACTTATTGTATTAGCCATATGCTGAACCAGGGACTTAAGGAATACGAAAACTCATGTAAAGTTCTTGGTATTAAACCTACGGTTTATACCTCTGTCTATTTAACTGCTCCAACTAATAAAGCAACTCAAGTATTGAGTGATCTCTATGATTTACTCAATCTTCCTCATATGGATGTTGAAGTTTCCACTGCGTATTCTCTCTACAACCTTGTAGTGAAAGAGAACTACCATGATGGAACAACCTCCATTAGACAATCTCGACCAACTTATCTTTCTAATAGCATCATTATCGTAGATGAATGTTCCATGCTTCCTAAGGATGTGATTGAAGTTATTCGTCATAACACAGGAAGAGATTGCAAGATCATTTTCATTGGGGACAACTATCAGTTGGCACCAGTCAATGAGAAACCTTTCTGGACATCTACCCCTGATGATGTTACTGCTGTACTGAGTACTCCAGTGAGGAACCAGGGACAACAGGCTTTAGTAGATCTCTGTACTCAATTTCGAGACACAGTAGACACGTTGACCTTTAAGCCTATTTCCCTGGTTCCAAACGTTATTGAATGGGTCGAGGATGAAGGTGCCAAAGATTGGCTTCTCTCTGCGGATTTCTCTAAGTCTCGTGTACTCTGTTACACGAACAATAAGGTTCTGAAGTATTTGGATTGGATCCAAGACTCTAAGAACCAGACAACAGAAATCAAGACAGGACATCCTTATGTCTGTAATAACAGCTATGTCTTGTCGACAGATTCAAAGATTACTCGATTCTGTTTCCCAGATGAACTCTTAGAAATTGTCTCTTTAGGAAAGTCTTGGAGCTATCAGACCAAGACACCTAACATCTTTACCCCAGTAAGGGATGCCGTAGTTCGTTCTCTGGCTACAGGAAAAGTCTTTGATGCCACTATCTCCACAGACCCGTTAGACCTGAAACTCAAGATTGATATTACTGCTAAACGTTCTGCTTGGGCAGATCACTTTGCGCTTAAGCAACGAGTTTTAGATCTTCGTCTCCCCTATGCTTCGACTATTCATAAATCTCAAGGAAGTACCTTCGATGAAGTCTTTATTGATCTTACCTCTTTTCGATCTTGTGAAGACATTGAAGTTGCTGCGAGATTGATGTACGTAGCAATTTCTCGCGCTCGATCTAAGGTTGTCTTCTACGGAAGCTTCCCTAAGAAATTTGGAGAATTACTATGAACCAAGAATATGCACTAGCCTTTGGACTCAAAGCTAATAAGACTACTCCCTATGTGGAGAACTTATTTGCTGAAGTCTTTAACAATATCTTCTCTGAGGTAGAAACTGTTTTTAGGGAAGAACTTCTTCGAGCCAAGGAACAACATTTAGGAGTTTATGTCTTACAGTTTCTGGGTCAGAAGATCTATCGATCTCGTCAGGCTCTCGGTGATGAGAATACCCACTATGGTCATTATGACTGTCTCTTCATCGAGAATCCCTCAGAAGATCAGATCAAACTAGCGAATTTCATAGATAAAACTAAGGAAGATCTTCGATTCCTTCAGCAATGGTTATCTCTGGCTCTAGGAATTAAAGAAAGTATTCCTCCTTCACTTCTCAAAGTCTCTAATTTACCTCCTACGATGTATCGCATCCCAGAGGGAAAAGAGGAGACTTGGAAGAAAGCTGAGGATCTGATTACTTATTATCTTGGATTGAGCTTAGTGTTATGAGCATTAACTACAAAGTCTTTAAAGAAGCAGATAGCTACTCTATCTGCTTCTTGGTCAATAGCATCAAAGAAGATGCTATCCGTAGAGAATATCTACAAGACTTGAATTTAGATGATGTTCTTCTTGTAGAAATTCCTAAGGATCCAGAAAGAAAGAAGCTTTCGGCTAAGACCATCAAAGAATTCTATTCTTCAATTGCTGAGAGACTTCATGACCTTCAAGTCCAATACCTAGTGATTTGCCATAGTGACTTCTATAAGGTGATTACCAAAGAAACAAAGGTAGAAGTGAACCTTGGCTATATCAAAGAGATTGATGACTTCAAGGTTATTTATGTACCTGATTTTAAGAGTATCTTCTATGACCCTATCAAAGTAAGAGACAAAATCTCTCGTAGCCTACAGGCTCTAAAAGATAGTCTACAAGGACATTATGTACCTCCTGGTACTCTCACCTTTAATGCTCAGTATCCGTCTACTGAGCAAGAAATTTTCGATGCTCTAAAGGATTATCTCAATGAACCAGTTCTTACTTGCGATATTGAAACTTATTCTTTGCGTCCTCATCTTGCTGGTATTGCTTCTATTGGCTTCTCCCCTGATATTCATCGGGGTATTGCTTTTGCTGTTGATATGGATTTCGAGAATCCAAATCAAGTAGTACGCCAATACTTAAAAGACTTTTTCATGCAATACCAGGGAAAGCTTATCTTTCATAACATTTCTTTTGACTCTACAGTCTTAATCTACCAATTGTTTATGAAGGATATTGCTGATACCGAAGGACTTCTTGAAGGATTAGGCTATCTTCTCAAAAACTTTGAAGATACCAAACTGATTGCTTATCTAGCAACGAACTCTTGTGCTGGTAATGAGCTTGGTCTTAAAGCTCTGGCTCAAGAGTTTGCAGGTAACTATGCCCAAGAGGAAATCGGAGATGTCTCTAAGATTCCTCTGGATCAGTTACTTCGTTATAACCTCGTTGACTGTCTCTCCACTTGGTATGTCTATAACAAATATAGACCCATCATGGAAAGAGACCAGCAAGAGGATATTTATAACAATCTCTTTCTCCCAACGACTAAAGATATCGTTCAGATGCAACTAACTGGTTTCCCTCTCAATATGTCGCGAGTTGAGGAAGTTGAGAAACTCCTCTTAGAAGACCAGAACCAAGCTCTAGATGCTATGAACCAGAGTCCTATCATTCAGAACTTTGTCGATATCTTGAAGCAAGAATGGGTAGAAGAGAAAAATGCCAAGCTGAAGAAGAAGCGAGTAACTCTTGAGGATGCAACCTCTGTTGTCTTCAACCCTCGTAGTCGAGTTCAACTTAACAAACTCTTCTATGAAGAGTTGAACCTTCCCATCATCAATAAAACTGATAAAGGATCCCCTAGTACAGATGCCAACACTTTGGAAGCTCTTAAGCATCGCACTTCTGATAGCGAAATACACAAAATCCTTCAAGCGTTAATCGACTTCATTGCAGTCGATAAGATTCTCTCTGCTTTCATTCCTTCATTCAAAGAAGCAGTCTACTCGGAACAAGATCATTGGCATTACCTCATTGGTTCTTTCAACCTAGGAGGTACGGTATCTGGACGATTAAGCTCCAGTAAACCTAATCTGCAACAAATTCCTGCCACTGGTTCTAAATATGCCAAGCTCATTAAATCTTGTTTCCAAGCACCTCAAGGGTGGCTTCTTTGCGGGTTGGACTTTAATGCCCTTGAAGCACATATTGATGCTTTAGTTACTAAAGATCCAGCTAAATTAGCAGTTTATATTTCTGACTACGATTCTCATATGTATAACGCATACCATTATTGGCGAGATCAATGCCCAGAGATTGAACTACTTCAAGAGGATTATCAAGGTAAATGCTACAAAGTTACTATTGATGGTAATGATTACCTTCTTAAAGAAGGTGATAAAGTAGAATTACCTGATGGTTCTATCACAACTATTGAGAAAGCAATAAAGGTACTTAATGCTGAAACTTAGTTCTACAACTAAGATCCAGTCTATCTCAACACAAGAGTATAACCGTCTCAATTTACTGAAAGGAAAAGAGATCTATAAGAGTATTCGTCAAAGATCTAAGACTGTTACCTTTGCACTTCAGTATGGAGGTCAGGCTAATACTCTTGTGAAGAATAGTGGATTCACTCAGTTAGAAGCTAATAAGATTGTTTCTAACTACAAGAAACTCTTCTATGTTTCTGAACAAGAGAAAGAAGATCATATTAAACAAGCTTCTATTGATGGTTACGTAACTGGTGCCTTTGGACTAAGAGTCAGAACACCTATTATTAGACAGTGTGTCCTGGGTCTTAGAGTAACTCCTAAAGAGGCAGAGGCAGAAAAACGTACAGCAACCAACGCTAGATTCCAAAGCTTTGGTTTGCTGAATTCCCGTGCTGGAGTGGAATTTAACGAAAAGGTCAGAATGTCTAAATTTAAATGTCTTATTCGTCCTGTGGCTCAGATTCATGATGCCCAGTATTTCCTTATCAAAGATGAAGCAGATGCTCTTCTCTTTGCCAATAAGAATTTAGTGAAAGCTGTCTCTTGGCAAGATGACTCAGCTATTAAAAATGAGAAAGTTAAACTAGGAGGTGAGTTCTCTATCTTCTATCCGAATTGGTCTAAAGAATGTGTCATTCCTAATAAAGTTAATTCCTATGATGAGTTATCATTAGTGATTAATAAATATTTAAAGGAATGCAAGTAATGAGCCAGAAAAGAAAGCATTGCTATATTGTGACTATTCAAACCTTAGCGCAAGCAGATTTGGGAGAACTGACTCATATCTATAGAGCTAGCTTCTCTTCAGATAAGAAGCTTAGTTTTACCCATGATGTATTAAAAGATGTCTTTAAAGATGTTCTTCCTGATATTGTTAAAGAGATCAGAGAACAAAATGAAGACGCTAAGATTAACGATATTCATAGCGAAATTACTGCTGTTAGCTACTTAGGTAAGTTAACGAAGGAAGAGGCTGAATTTCCTAGCTTTACTGCTAAAGGTCTTGCAAAACTTCATTCTTATTTTGACGCTAAGAAAAAACAATTACTTAACTAAGGAACCAGAATGGTATTTACTAATCACGCAAGTATTCCTCTTGCAATTGGTGTCTGGGCTGTACAAGACTCCTACGATTATGTAGATGATCCTCGATACCTTTCGGTAACTACCCTTCTTAAACCTACCCGTCAGATCATTCTCTCTAGACGTGTGAATACAGAAGCTCTCCAAACTGATGTAGAAGACTTTGTGGCTTCTGCTATGGGGACTTCTATTCATGACTCTATTGAGAAGGCTTGGCTTCATCATCATGAAGAAGGTTTGGCTAAGTTGGGTATTCCAGAAAATGTTATCAAACGCTTTAAGATCAATCCTGATCCAGCAACTGTAGGAGAAACAGATATTCCTGTTTACCTTGAACAGAGAGCAATTAAAGAGTTTGAAGGCTGGAAGATTGGGGGTAAGTTTGACTTTGTTGCTGATGGTCTTCTCCATGACAATAAATCAACTACCACCATGAAATGGACGAAAGGTTCTTCCGATAAGGATTATCAACTTCAAGGAAGTCTTTATCGCTGGCTCAATCCAGGGATTATTAAAGAAGACTACATCCGTATTAACTTCATCTTCACTGACTGGTCAAAGCTCAATGCTTTAAAGGATAGTTCCTATCCGCAGCATAGAGCCATGTATAGAGACATTCCTCTGCTCACTATTCCTGAGACTGAGAACTGGCTCAAACAAAAACTAATGGTGATTGAGAAGTATATGGATGCTCCAGAAGCAGAGATTCCTCCCTGTCCTGATGAGGAACTTTGGCGTACTCCTACGAAATACAAGTACTTTGCAAATGCTGGCTCCCAAAGAGCTACTAAGAACTTTGATAACCAAGCTGAAGCTTATCGCTATATGAATGTCGATAAGAAAGGTCAAGGCTTTATCAGAATTGTTCCTGGTGAGGCTAGACGTTGCAATTACTGTATTGCTTCGGATCTCTGTAAACAGTGTCCTAATAAAAATCAAATCATCTTTTAATTTTTAAGTCTTAACTGTTCCAGATGTTCTCCTTCTCTGGGTGGTCGCAGTTAAGACTTCTTTTTCCCCATTAAAAATCTCTATGGAAATAAAAAATGATTGATGTATCAACAATTAAAGATGCTCCAGTCATTGAAGAGATTGTCAATGTGCTATGTGATAAGACCCAGAATACCGATAGAAGCTTCTATAAGGTAGAGGTGGCTTATTTCTTAGCGAAGATGGCATCTTCAATGCGAGCTGTAATCAAGACAAAAGATCGAGGAGATGTTGTAGTTAATCTATATGCTCTTGCTCTGGCTCCTTCTGGTTTCGGTAAGGGTCATAGTGTTGCCATTATGGAAGGGAGCTTTATTGGTGGATTCAAGAAACGCTTCCTGCAATCAACTATGAATGAGATTGCTGAAAATCACATTGACATTTTGGCAAGTGATCGCGCACTCAGAAATGGTACGTTTGACACTACTGAAAAAGAAGGTCTAGTAGCCGAATACAAGCGATTAGGGGCATATCCCTTTACCTTTGATAGTGGTACTGCTCCAGCTGTCAAACAACTTCGTGACAAGCTTCTAATGGCTAACTGTGGTGCAATCAATCTTCAGATTGATGAGATTGGTTCTAACCTCATTAGTGCTACGGAAGTCTTGAATATCTTCTTGGAATTATTTGACCAAGGGATAGTGAAACAGAAGTTGGTTAAGAACACTGTTGATAACAGTCGTTCAGAAGACAGAGATGGCAAGACTCCTACCAATCTCCTTCTCTTTGGTACTCCTGTTAAGTTATTGGATGGTGGTCAGACTGAAGATCAGTTCTACTCTTTCTTAGAGATTGGCTATGCAAGACGTTGTTTATTTGGCTTAGGCAAGATCAACAAGAAGTCTCTCTATACCCAGTCTCCTAATGAAATCTTCCAACGCTTAACGAATCCTTCTAATGAAGGGGTGATCCAGAAATGGAGTAACCACTTCACTAACTTAGCTGATAGTTCTAAATATAACTGGCAGTTGACAATCTCTGATGATGTCTCCATCAAGCTTATTGAATATAAGTCTGAATGTGAACGTCTAGCAGATGAACTTCCTGACTATGAAGAAATCAAGAAAGCTGAATTGCTCCATCGCTACTTCAAAGCATTGAAGTTAGCAGGAGCATTAGCTTTTGTAGATGAAAGCTTAGAAGTTACAGAAACTCATCTCTATCAGGCAATCAAACTTGTAGAAGAAAGTGGAGCTGCATTTGCTTCTATTCTCACTCGTGAAAAGCCTTACATGAAATTAGCAAAGTTTATTGCTGGCAATGGTACTGAACTTACTCATGCTGATATCACTGAAGCTCTTCCTTTCTATAAGTCCAGTGCATCTGTCAGAAATGAACTCTTAGCTCTAGCAACTGCTTGGGGATATAAGAACAACATTCTTATTAAACGCTCCACAGCAGATGGTATCGAATTCTTTAGAGGTGAATCTTTAAAGGAAACTAACTTAGATAAGTTAATTCTTTCCTACTCGACTGAGATGGCTTTCAATTATGAAAGTACTTTCGGTCCTTGGGACAGATTAGATGAGTTATTCCTGGCTCCAGACTTCAACTGGTGCAATCACCACTTTAGAGATGAACATCGAGCCAATGAGAAAGTCATCCCAGGCTTTAATCTCGTGGTTCTAGATGTAGATGGTACCTGTCGACTCAAGGTCGCTCAGGAATTATTCAAAGACTACAAGTACATCATGTACACAACGAAACGTCATGGGGAAGAAGGTAAGGATAGATTCCGTTTAATCCTTCCTACTAACTATGAATTGAAGTTGACTGTAGAAGAATACAAAGAATTTATGAACGGATTGATTAGGTGGCTTCCTTTCGAGGTTGATGAATCCTCGAACCAGCCAAGTAAGAAGTGGTTATCCAATCCGAATGGTAATTTCTTTGTGAACGATGGAATCCTCTTGGATGCTTTGAAGTTTATTCCTCGTACTCCTCGTAATTCCGAGTACTTGAAAGAATCTTCGAAGATTGAGAACTTTGGAAATCTTGAACGTTGGTTCCTTCAGAACATGGCTCAAGGCAACCGAAATAACATGCTTTTTAAGTATGGTATGGCTCTGGTTGACTCTGGTTTAGAGCTACTTGATGTTCAGAACAAAGTTCGTAACTTTAATAAGCAACTTGAGAATCCATTGCCTGAAGACGAACTAGATAATTCTGTTTTCATTACTTTAGCTAAGAAATATTAAGGAGAATTATGAACCAGGAACAAAATGATCAATTAATTCTTATCTGTGGTGCTTCGGCTACGGGTAAGAGTGCTTCATTACAGAATATCCGAAATCCTGAGAAATGGCTCTATCTGAATACTGAAGCTGGTAAGCGATTACCTTTCAAGGATTCCTTCCGTACAGCTCGTGTTGATGATCCTCTTCAAGTGCCTCAGGCATTTGAATATGCGATCGAAAACAAGGATTCTGTTGATGGAATCATTGTGGACTCTCTTACTTTCTTGATGGAACAGTATGAGTCTAAATACGTATTAACTGCCTCCAATACTATGAAGGCATGGTCTACGTATCAACAGTTCTTTAAAGATTTAATGCAAGATAAGGTTATTAAGTTTGGTAAACCTGTAATCTTTATCGCGCATACTCAAAAAGTAATCAATGAGAATACTGGTGAAACTGAGGTTGCTATTCCTATTAAAGGTGCTTTAAAAGGCAATGGTGTAGAATCTTATTTCAGCTGTATTGTAGCCACTAAGAAAGTTCCTTTACGTGATTTAGAAAGTTATAAAAGTAACCTTCTTCATATCACTGAGGAAGATGAATTAGTGGGCTACAAGCATGTATTCCAAACTAAGATTACTCGCAATACCACTGGTGAACGTATTCGTTCTCCAATGGGTTTATTCACACGAGAAGAAACCTATATGGACAATGATGCACAGATTCTTCTCGACCGTCTTAATGACTTCTACAACTAATCAAAGGAAATCAAATGAGTATTTTCACTTCTTATGACAACAAAGGTGCTACTTCTCCTAAGGACTCTCTCGGTGGATATGAACCGTTAGCTTCTGATATCTACGAAGCAGAAATTAAGGCTGCATACGTTACCACGAGCCGTAGTGGTGCTGCTGCTATTAATTTGGTTCTTGACATTGCTGGTCGTGAATATCATGAAACGATTTACTTCACGAACAGTAAGGGTGAAACGTTCTTCCTCTCCAAGCAGAGTGGTGAGAAGATTTCTCTTCCTGGTTACACGACTTTTAACGACTTGTGCTTGTGCGCAGTTGGTAAGGAAGTGAACCAGTTGGAATCGGAAAACCGTACCTTCAAGATCTATGACGTTGAAGCTAAGAAGGTACTTCCAAAGGAAGTGCCGACTGCTGTTGAACTCATTGGCAAGAAGGTTGCTGTTGGCATCCTTCATGAAATCGTTGATAAGACGGCTAAGAATGATGATGGTGCTTATGTTCCTACGGGTGAAACCCGTGAACAGAACGTTATCGATAAGGTCTTTGATCTCAAGTCTCACAAGACTGTGAATGAAGCTCGTGAGAACGCTACTGAAGCAACATTCTATGATCTGTGGTTGGACAAGAACAAGGATCAGATTCGTAAGCGAGTCAAAGGTAAGGCTGGTGCTACTGAAGCTAAGGCAGAACCAAAGAAAGCGACTAAGCCACTCTTCTCTTAATTCTCCACACTCATGGAATTAAACCTTCCAGTGAGCATCAGGTTGGGTCGGAAATCATACCAACTCAACCTGAATTTTTATCGTAATGCTCATTATCAAATCCTCAATAAGATGAAGGTGGTCTTCTCTGAGCAAATCCAAGATCAGTTAGATCACCTCCCTCAATATGAATCTATCACACTTACCTATACTCTCTATCCTAAGACTCATCGTCTTTGTGATGTCTCTAATGTATGTACGATTGTAGACAAGTTCTTCTGTGATGCTCTGGTTCGAGCAGATAAGCTAGAAGATGATAACTATACATTTCTTAAAGAGATTCATTACAAGTTTGGTGAAGTCGATAAGGACAATCCAAGAGTTATGGTAAACATTACAGGAAAAATCAAAAATGCAAATTACACTCACTCAGACTGAACTCGAAAAGGCTGTTAAAGCTTACATGGAACAGATGTTGGTTATTGCTCAAGGTAAACACTTTGCCATTGACTTCCAGACTACTCGCAGCCCTAGTGGTTGCATTGCTCTTATCGAAATTACTGATGATAAGAAGGTAGACACTCCTCCCTTTAAGGAAGAAGAAGAAAAGAAGGAAGAAATTCCAACAGTTAAAGTATTGAAGGCTATTCCTAAAGAAAAACCCGAAGAAATTACTGCTGAACCAGAAAAGAAGAAATCTTTCTTCTCAACTGTTAATTGATTGATTATTTAAACCCTATCTGATATTATTCAACTGTACCACTCCTATGGTGCAAATGTTGATAGGGAAGGGGAATACTTAATTTAAGGTTGTTTTAGGTATTCCCCTATTTCTTGACCAGCGGTATGTTCTTTAACACTTAAACCAGACATTGAACTCTCTCTCCTTTCTACATGGGTTCATTCGTTTTTCTTCCCCATGCTTTATCAATTCTGGTTTCTCTTCTTTGCGGCATGACTGTTAAAGAATAAGAGATTAATGACTTCTTGCCATGACTTCATTAATGAGGTGCAAATCCTCTACCGCTACCACTTTTCCTCTCCTATTCATTCTCTGTCTATAGCTCAATAGGATAGAGCAATGGATTTCTAATCCATCGGTTGCAGGTTCGACTCCTGCTAGACAGACCAACACTATCTCATCATTATGACCCAAGAAGATCTTGTTAATCACCCAGCACATTATGTGAATAATGCCATTGTTATTGAACCTATTAAGGTTCTTCGCCATGCTCCCTTCTCTTTTGGTAATGCACTGAAATACATGTTTCGTGCTGGTTCCAAAGAAAACAAGTGGATGGACTATGATAAAGCTGTCTTTTATTTGAAGGATACTCGACAGCATATTAAAGAAAATGCTGATGCTCGAAGAGCTTTATACCTTTTCTTAAAAGATTGGCGATATGTTCTTAATGAATCTGATAAACTTCCAACTATTCCAGAACCAGAATATGAGAATCTAGAGAGTATCATTGATCGTTATATTCTTTCTGCCCAAACTCGTAAATGCCATTAAAGGAGTAGATAAATGACTTATGAACAAGCTGTCTTTAGCATCCATAATATCGTTAAAGATGTAAACACTAAAATCCTCACTAAGATGGATGAGATTAAAGGTCTACCTGAAGGAGAAGAACGAGAGAAACTTCATAGAGATTTCGTTCAGGAAAGTATGTTCATTCTTTTGAAGGCTCTGGTAGACATCACAAATATCTCTGGAGACGCAATCAAGAAAGCAGGAAAAACTACTGAAGATTAATACATTAATACATAAGCCAGAGACTAAGTCTCTGGCTTTTTTTATTTGGAGGTATCTATGGAAAGTAAGGTACTCTTAGATTTAATGATCTTCCTAGGGTTCACTGTATGGTTAGCTATATCTTTCCTCTCTGTGGTCTGCTTCTTCGTTTCTATCTCTAATCCTCCTACCTATCCATCAGAAGCAGAGATAAAGCTTACTAGACGTAAAGACAATATGCTTGCTGGTGCTTTCTTACTCATTATGCTTATTAATCTGGCTCTCCTTTTTTGGGGAGTTTCTCTTTAAAGGAGGTACTTATGAATGAAACTATGACCTTTTTTGAAATGGGCAATAACGCTGAAGATAAAGAGGAGTAAGACTATGCCTAAATTTCACCCCGAAATGGAAAGTGATCTGGAATGTGTGAATAAATACAACTTCAGAGTTCTCTCTGGAGATACTAACACTAAGGATGATTTCCTCTTTCCTGATCCAGAAAAGATCGGAGAGTACTTTGAGATGTCTTATATGGAATTTGCAGAAGCTATTCCTCCAGACTTCTTTGCTACCCGTCCAGGAGATTATTGCTGGCTCGATCCTGAAGACCAAAAGATTCACAAGGTAGATTGTTCTGAACTAGCTGAATTCTTTAAGGATCATCTTAAGAATAATGAAGACTATGAAAGTATCTTCGTTCAATATAAAGAAGATGGTTTTAAAGAAGGATTCCTTATTGAAGAAGATTTCCCTGAGGATGATGATCCTGCATACTACCTTAGTGCAGAGGATGCTCATGAGCCTAAGATTGAAGACTTAGAAATTGGAGCTTTAGCACTTAAGTATCCCTACTAGTGGTAGTACTTTAGATAGTGGAAATTTTAAATAAATGGATTAATATTAAAACTTTCTACACTATATATAGGTATTCTCCAATGTTTACTATTATTAAAAGAGATGGTACTCAAGTACCATATAATGCTAAGAAGATTAAGAACGCTATTCGTAAAGCTGGTTTCGTTAATGAAGCTACTATTACGAAAGTTGTGAATTCTGTTGAAAGCTTACTTAAAGAAGGGAAGACTCTATCTGTTGAAGAGATTCAAGATATCGTAGAAGAATCTTTGATGAAGTCTCCCTATAAATTTGTCGCTAGAGAATATATTCGTTATCGCCAGACTAGAAACAATATCCGTAATCACGAAAAGACCAATGAGAGCATTCTCAAGCTCATTGACAATAAGAATGAGTACCTCAAGACCGAGAACTCTAACAAGAATCATATGCTCGCATCTACGCAGCGAGACTATATTGCTGGTGAAGTATCCAAAGACATTACGATGAGACATCTTCTTCCTAAGGAAGTTGTGGATGCTCATAACAAGGGAATTATTCATTTCCATAAGTAAAATTGTGGCTTGATACAGCGATGTATCTTGAATAACCAGGTGAACCTAAAAATTTAGGGTGTACGTTTAACGAAATAGTCTACATCAGGAAATGGATGTATAATAAACGTGCTAACAGGGAAAGAATTTTCTAATCCTGTGCTAAGTTGATAGGTGTCATATGAATTTCAAATCTTTTTATAACTATGACATTTATGAAGATGGAAGAATCTATTCTCACTATCGAAATAGATTCTTAGAGATCCAACCAGACAGTTTTGGATATAGGGTCGGTACCTTCTACATAGAGGGGAAAGTTAAAAAGATTAAAATCCATAGATTGGTTGCCAAACTTTTTCTAGGAGAAGCTCCGAAAGGCAAACCCTTAATCAATCACATTGATGGGAATAAGTTAAATAACCATGTCTCTAACTTAGAGTGGTGCACTTATTCAGAAAACAATGGTCATGCACGAAAAATGGGGTTAAACAATGTATCGGACTCAAATAGAAAAAGATACTCAGATCCTGCATATCGTAAGAAGCAAGGCGAAAAAATTTCAAAATCTCTCTTAGAACGAGGTGTAACTAAGGGAGAGAACAATGGAAGATTTCGTTATCGTATCTTTGATACAAATGGAAAGATGTATTCTAGGAATGAACTAGCAAATTTAATTTCAAGATCTCAATCAAATACAGATGCTTGGATTAAAAAAGCAGCTAATGGGGATGTTCCTCAGATATTCTTAGATTTTGGCATTACAGTCAAAGACACTAAATCAAAAAGTCAATCGACTATCGAAAGCATTTAACAAAAGAAATATTTGTTAAAGAAGTGAGTAGAGTAGGGATAGGGTGAAACTACCTATCCCGAAGTGCCTGGGAACTTAGTAACGGTAACAGAAACTAAGTTCATGATATAGTCAGGTAAGGTAAATACCTTATTGGATTCGGACTACTTCATTCAACATCTTTGTAATTGCTCTTTGATCAATCTTGAAGACATCCTTCAAAACGGTACTGTGATTAATGGCACCTTAATTGAGAAACCTCATAGCTTTGCTACTGCTTGCAATATCGCTACTCAAGTCTCTGCCATTATTGCTTCTAACCAATATGGTGGTCAGACAATTAGTCTTTCTCATCTGGCTCCCTTTGTAGATATCTCCCGTCAGAAGATTAGAGCCAGATTACAAGAATCCCTTGCTGAAATTGAGAATGTAGCGATTTCTCCTAACACCTTTAAGAGACTTGTTGAAAAGGAAGTTCAAGAAGAAATTGCTAGAGGTGTTCAGACTATTCAGTACCAGGTAAATACATTGAATTCCTCCAATGGACAAACCCCTTTCATCACTATCTTTGCTTACCTTAATGAAGCTAAGACTCCTCAAGAAAAGGAAGACTTGGCTCTCATTATCAAGGAAGTTCTGAACCAGAGAATGGAGGGTGTTAAGAACGAAGTTGGTCAGTGGATTAGTCCTGCTTTTCCTAAGATCATCTATGCCTTGGAAAAGGATAACTGCAAGGAAGGTACTCCTTACTGGTGGTTAACTGAATTGGCAGCGAAGTGTACTGCTAAGAGATTGGTTCCAGATTACATCTCTGAAAAGAAGATGATGGAACTCAAAGGTGCCTGCTTCCCTTCTATGGGTTGCAGAAGCTTCCTTCCTCCTTGGGTGAACCAGGAAGGTAAATTGAAGTTCTACGGTAGATTCAATCAGGGTGTAGTAACAATCAACCTTCCTTATGTTGCTCTTCTGGCTCAGAAGGAAAATAAAGACTTCTGGGAAGTCTTAGATACGTATGCTGAAGTTTGTCATAAAGCTCTTCAGGCTAGACATGCCAGACTCTTGAATACACCTGTAGAAACTTCTCCTCTTCATTGGATGTACGGAGTATCTCCCGTCTCCCTAAAGGATCCAATATTAATGAGCTTCTCTTTGGGGACTATTCCTCCATTTCCTTTGGGTATGCTGGTTTGTATGAATGCGTTTATGCACTCACTCAAAAGTCTCATACCGAAGAAGGTGGTAAAGAATTAGCTATCCAGATTCTGAAGAAACTTAATGCTTATTGCACTAAGTGGAAAGCAGAAGAGAATATTGGTTATAGCGTTTATGGTACTCCCATTGAGTCCACTACTTATAAGTTCGCTAAAGCCCTCAGAAATGAGTTTGGAGTGATTCCAGAGGTCTCTGACCATGGTTACATTACCAACTCTTATCACGTCAATGTACGTGAAGAAATTGACCCCTTTACGAAGCTTAAACTGGAATCTGAATTCCAAGCTTTAAGCCAAGGTGGTTGTATTTCTTATATTGAATCTGTTAATCTCCAGAATAATATCCCTGCAGTATTAGAAGTGATTAAGTTTATCTATGATAACATCATGTATGCAGAGATTAATACGAAGTCTGATTACTGCCATGTATGTGGTTCTACTGATGAGATTAAAATCATTGAAGAAGATGGTAAGTTAATCTGGGAATGCTCTCATTGTCATAATCGAGATCAAAACAAGATGAACGTTACTAGACGTACATGTGGGTTAACTAACTAATAGCCCACTTTAAATCTCCGAAATTGCGGGAAAGCCCTTAGAGCTTTAAATACTAAAGATGTTTGGTGACAAACATGTGGGTATCGTAATAAAATACGTATAGTAATAAGTTTAAAGATTGGGTAATCCGCAGCGAAGCTTCTCAAGTAGAAGAACGTTCAACGACTATAATGGAGAAATTCAAATGCTAGGTCTTTTTGATATTGACTATAGACCGATTCCAGAATTCGATGGTTACTTCGTAACTAGAGATGGAAAAATCTGGTGTAACTTAGGTAAAGGTAACAGAAGAAAGACAGATAGAACTGTCGAGCTTTACGAGATTAAGCCTAGAGCAGGCAAGAACGGATACATGCGAGTGTATATGCGTAACACCATTAACAACAAGCGTGTTGATCGATATGTTCATAGACTCGTTGCTCAAACTTTTGTTCCTAATCCTAAGAATAAACCTTGTGTGAACCACAGAGATTGCAATAGAAGTAATAATCATGCTTCTAATCTTGAGTGGGTCACCTACAAAGAAAACACTACCCAGACTTTGGAATTAGGTCACGTTGAAATCAACGAAAAAGGTCAGTTTGTTGGAAAGGTCAAAGCAGAATTATGGGATAGTCTACTCCCCAGTCAGAAAGGACATATCTTTGATTATATTGTCCAGAAAGCTGAACAAAATACTCGGAAACGAGGGGTATAAAGGATTTAGGGAGTAACTTCTGGAACCAAGGAAGAACAGAAGAGATTAAAGATCGCTATGTTCACCTTGGTGAAGTTAGGGAGTTAAATATCAATGATTGAGGATTGTCATGTCATCAAAGTACAAGTAGATGACATTGGCAATGGAACTGGAATAAGAGTAACAGTCTGGTGTGCTGGATGTTCTCACCAATGTAAGGGTTGTCATAATCCTACTACTTGGAAGTGGAAACAAGGTACACCTTTAACTGAAGCTCTTATTCAAAAAATTCTAAAGGCTTGCAATAGAGAAGAGATTTCAGGACTCACGCTGACAGGAGGTGATCCACTATTCATTAAAAATAGAGAAGGAGTCCTCGCTCTATGCAAAGCCTTTAGAGCTAAGTTTGGGAAGAGTAAAACTATCTGGATGTGGACAGGATTTACCCACAATGACATTAAAGATATAGAAATACTCCAGTATATCGATGTGTTAATTGATGGGAAGTTTGTTCAAGAATTGAAGGATATTTCTCTTCCCTATTCTGGTTCTTCTAACCAAAGAGTTATCTATTTAAAAAGGACTAATAATGCCTAAATTTGAATTCACCTCTAACCTTCGTGGCAAGCAACTCCCTAAGCGAAGTACTAAAGGGAGTGCTGGTTATGATTTCTTTGCTCCTTGCGATTTTACTATTCCCTCTGGTTGGACTCATCTATGGAATTTTATTCGTAAGCGTGCTGTGGTTCCTGCTATGGTACCTACAGGAGTGAAGGCTAAGATGGCTTCTAATGAAGCTCTCTTTTTATATAACCGTAGCTCTAATCCAGGTCGAGGTTTGGTGATGGCTAATGGTGTTGGTGTAATCGACTCGGATTACTACAACAACGAAAGTAATGAAGGTGAAATTTGTTTCATGTTTTATAACCTCATGCCTTGGTCTGTGAAGATTGAAGAAGGTCAGAAGATTGGTCAAGGTGTCTTTACCCTTTTCCGTAAGACTTCTGATGATGAGGCTACAGCCACTCGTAAAGGTGGAGTTGGATCCACAGGTAAATAATGATGATTCTGACTCTTGCAACTATTCTACTCATCTTACATTTGTGCCTTATTCTTTTTGCTTGGAAGTATCTCAGATATCCAACCAAGGTTATCTATAAATTGAATAAACGTATTAATGAACTTGTTGAAGAAAACATTTACCTAAGAGAGTATTTAGAAGAAGTTATACATAACAAATGTCCCAAGCAAGAGTAATCATTTCTCTGGTTCTTCTGATTACCAGTTTCTCTATAGGGTATATCACTGCTGAGTCAAAGTATCAAAAGATTCTTCTGGCTCAGGAGAAAGCCTATAGTGACTCTATTCAGAGAGCCAGAGACCAAGAACAAGTATGGAGAAATAAGACTGTTGATGTTGAAAAGAACTATCAAGAACAACTCCGTCAAGTGCAGCAGTCTAATGCTACTCTTGATGCTCTCGTTGTCAGGCTGCGTAAGCAACTCTCCCAAACCTCCAATAGAGTGTCCACAACCCCCCTCCCCACCAACCATACTCATGAATCCCCCAGAAGAGCCAGAGTACCAGGAGAGATTGACAAACTTATTGTCTTCTCTGATCGATGCGCTAAACGATCAGACGAACTGATCCTACAAGTACAAGGTCTCCAAAAGTGGATTAATGAGGTTTATAAGGAACCAGAAAAAAATGAGTGATCTATCTAATCAGACCTTTCATGGCATATTTGATACGTTAGAGAAGCTTCTGAATCAGGATCTTGATGAGGCTATCGTGCTTAGTCCTAAACCCTCAAGCATGAGTGTTGAGAAATTTCCTCTGACTGTCAAAGTATTTGATACTACTAATAAGAAAGAAGCTGAGGTAACGATTAACTACTATGGTGATGAATATCACCTTTGTGTCTATCCTCCTGGAATGCTTCTTCTTAAAGATACCCTAACGTCCTCCCCTTCTTTAGGCTATAAAAAAGGAAATGAGATTGCTTGTCTCTTCTTAACGTTTTGGAACAGCTTGGCTTCTAGTTTGGAAGAATCTTCTGATGTCAGAGTTGACTATGACAAGTCTGGCATCTACATGGTAGATGAATGTCATGAAGACTTGGATAGAGCTTCTAAGGCTGTTGCTAAAGCCAGTTGGATTATAGAAAATGGAATAGAGTATTTCTTCTATCTATTGAGGGAACTACCTGAAGAGTAAAAAATGAGGTCTCCTTTCGGAGACCTCTTCTTTTATAGGACAGCTAAGACTAAAGCAGGAAGTGTAATTGCTGGATGCTTTCCAATAAAGGTTAAAGCTTGCAGAGGTCCCATAGAATAGCCTAGTTTACCTTCTATAAACTTGGATAAAGCATTTTCTGTGAGAGGGGTACCACCAGCAAATCCAGTTGGATCAAATGCTTCCATGATACTGCCCATAAGTACTCTAGACGGTTTAGTTAATAAACCAAATATAGCACCAGCAATAGCTCTTAACTTAAAGGTCATGAACCAGGAGATACCCATACTATTGAAGTACTCTCTCACCTGACCCACAGGTTGGTCATAGTCAATAAACAAGGTAGAAACAATGTTTCTAGCCATAGTCTCAGAGACATTGAATTTATTTGTTCCATCCTGTCTAGTTAAGAACATATAACCAGCATACTTAGCAATCCAGTCAGACATATTCACGAATTCAGAGAGTGTCTTGAAAGAAGTTGAATTCTTTGTCATAAGGAACTCAGAAACAAAGCTTTTAACTTTGGGATCAATCCCATATTTTTCTAACAGAGCATTAAAAGATTCATCCAGTTTACCTTTCATAAACTCAGTTTCTTCATAGATATTCCCTTCAGCAGAGATGGTGGAATATTGCCCAGCCTTAATAAGTTCATATCCAGGAATCTGTTTGATAAGCTCATATCGATCTTTAATAGCTTTTTCTAACTTAGCTTGTCTTTCTGGATCTGTTGTCGCTCCTAACTCAAATTCAAGCTTTTGGACTTGTTTGTAGAGTCGGTCATATTCTTTGGTGTTAACAATCCCTTCTTTCATGTACTTAATGACATCCTCCATAGGCATATCTAAGTGCGTGGAAAGAACAGCAACGTTAGCCAAAGCATTGATCATGGGGACAACCATAGAACGAATAATGATGGTATCTCTGGCATAGGAGATAACAGATTTCACTGCTTGTTCCCCCCAAGCAACTTTACTCATTACCGTTTTACCAAAAATAAGCTCTAAAGCTTCAGTAACTTCTTTTTGGAACTTCTTAGGAATGAAGGGTAACTTTCCTTCCCAAGCATCTGTAATAGACAATCTTTCGTGACCCAGGAATAAATCAACTTCGTCAGCTTTAAGATACAGATGACCACCAAATCTTTCTTCGATGATTCTAAGAGTTCTCTGGCTCAAACGAGATAATCCAGCTTTGATATGCGGATCATTTAGAGCCATCACATCAATATACTGTTTGACCTTATCTTCCTTAGAGGCGTTCATATATTGCTGGTAGGCGAGTTCAACAGCTTGACCATTAATCCGATCAGAGAGAACTTCACGGAACTGTCTAGCTTTATACTGAGCCATCCCTGCAAAGAGGTCTACCTCTTCATTAAGGAGAGCTTTATCTTCTGGCAAGATAGCTCTTTCATACCCAACAACTTGACCCTGGACATCATAGATAGGAATTAAATCTGCTCCAGATGTAGCTTGATCATAGTTTTCATAGATGCCTCTTAGGACATCTAAATCATAAATCTTGGTACCTTGAGTTTCCCCTGCAGTACCTTGACCAAAAATATATCCAAAAGCAGTTTGATTAATACCCTGAAAGATTCCTTCTGTGTACTGTCTTTCAATTGGAAGCTTGCAGTACATTCTGTACACTGGTTCAGACTTATCAATATTGGAGGCAGGATACCGACCAATAACCTTATAACCCCGACGAATGTATTTATCCTTCTGGCTCTCAGTAACATAAATAAGTCGAGCTGAATTATCCTTACCCTTAGGCATAGAACCAGTGAGGTAATTATTAATGTAATAGGGTTTAGCATTAGATAGATCTAAGCGTTCCTGTTCCTCTCTAATAATTGTCTTGAGTTGCTCCATGATAACAGTCATGGCTTCTGTGTCTGTCGTAAATAACTCTTTCATAGTGTGCATATCACCTTTAGAAAGGTTCTTTATCGCATACAAAGAAATCAGTCGATCAAGAGGTTCTACGAGATTTTCTGGATGGGTTTCATAAAAGGCTCCTCGTTCCCCAAGCAACTTAGAAATTGCATGGGGATTTCGGAGAAGATTAGCTCCAGCTTTACCATCTCCAGTTAAGTAGTTAGCTAACTGTGCTGCTTTCTTTTTGAGTAATTCAACATTGTTTGGAGAGAGATTAGCAATCTCTTCTTCCACACTTTGAATGACATTTTGAAGCTCACCTGGCTTAGTAAAAATCTTCTTAGCATCTTCAATGGAAAGAGCTTGAATATTCGTCTTCGCCATAGAGCGGTATAGGAATTTCTTTAGTATCTTGTTAGGCTTAGTATGTGTAAAAAGCTTCTCAAGTTCCTTGGGAAATTCATCCAAATACTGCTTTCTATTCTTATCAAAAAACCCCTTGATTTCGTTCAACAAACACTGGGCATCTGTATTAGAAGGAATAACCCCATAGACTTCTTTAGCTAGGTTAGAAACACTAATGTTTTTAAATTTATTAAAGAAGTTTCGATTAGCTGTCTGTACTGTAACGTAGTTATTCAGAGGACTAACTTTTAGAGCAGGAATGGTATTTTTGAACCCTGGAACCAGAGAAACAAATTTATCTACCATGTTCTCTACAAGAGACAGCATGGTATCAAAACCACCCTCTACTAAGTTTTTTTTGGTTTCTTCTGAAGATTCCAAGCGTTTACTTGTATCCTGATAAATGACATCTACAGTTTTCTTTAAGTTCCCTTCAGTGAGTTCCTTATTAGCATTCTTAATAATGGACTCATGGGCTAACTGAGTAAGAGCCTCTACAGGATTCTTCCAGTCTTTTTCCTGGTTTTCCTCTCGAAGATAGATGTTATTAAATCTATTTTCTAACTCTGGCTCAGTCAGCAAGAGAGCCATGAAGACTGCTGACTTCTTTGCGTTTTCTTTGAAGATCTCTGGTAACTCATTAAACACACGAGTGTAGATATTAGATTCACCTTGGATTAGATCATAAATTTCTTTAGATCTATCAATCTCTTCCTGAGTAGCAGTAGCTGGATCCCCTACAAGAAAATCAGGAGAAACTTTCTTTCTGATTTCCTGTAGAAGGTTAGCCATATGGTATTGAGTATTTGGATCAATACCATCTTTTCTCATAAAGAACACAACACTATTCACAAACTTCTTCGCATCAGAAGAAATGTTTGAAACAGCAGACTCTAGTGCGTTTTCAAAAGATTCCAGCTTTCTGATTTCATCCTCAATTAACTGGGATCTCTCGACAAACGTTTCCCCTCCTTTCTTTTTATCGAAAAAACTGTCTGCCTGCGCTCGTCTCTTAATAGCATTTCGGATATCTCTCTCAGGTGTTATACCAAAGAGATAATCTTTAAATGCTGCAGCACGAGTGGTTCCTTCTCTATCCTTGAGGCGAGAAATCTTATCGTCCCATGGAGTATTTTCTTCTTCAATAACCATCATCAAAGAGTTGGCTGCGAAGAGTTCCATGAAGTTTAGATCAGCATCATGGATTTCTTTCTGAACTGCCATTCCAGAAGAACTATCCAAAGCTACATCCATCGGAGAACCAGTAACGATATTAAGTAAGGTTTTCCAAACTTTCTTAGCAGACTTGATAATGCCATTAACAAGCGCGCCTAAGCTTCGGCTATGACGATCCTTCTTCTTTAACGTATAGGTAGAGAAGGCTTCCATCACTGGAGTATGACTCAGGATATGTGCTAAAGCTTCATCCATTCTCTCAGCAGGATTCTTGATAGTTTCTAAGAGACCTCTGAGGTTATAGACAGCCTTAGGCACATTATCTTCATCACCCCACTTAGCAGGATTCATGAAGTCTTCCAAGAGATCCTCAAGGTTAGCAATAGCCTTTCTTTGAGTATCTCTAAGCTTACCTGGATCCGTGTAATAGAGATGGAGGGAAGAACCAACCACAGCATGAATACTTTCATGGAAAAGAAGTTCTAAGTTCTTAGGATCATTTAAATCTGCTTTCGCATCTTGAGCCACGATATAAATCTTTGGCTTTCCTTGCTCAATTAAGAATAATGCCTTCTGGCTCTTACCATGAGCAAAGAGCCGACGAACATTGGGAGGAAGTCTATCGTGACTATCAGCAATGAAGATTTGGGTGTTATTAGGTAGAAGCTTTTCAACCTTAGAAATTAAGTTATTGTAGATATTCTTAATTCTGTTGCTACCCTTACCTTCCTTATAGTTAGCACGTAAAGCTGTAAAGGCAGATTTTAGAGATTCTCCTGAAATCTTAGTAATCTTAGGCTCTACATCCATATCGATGAGTACACCATCCATATCCACTTTAGCAATGTTCTCTTCACCAACTAAAGGAAGACTGTCGTGCATCAATTTAAAAAGGAATTTTGCATCTAAAGTTCGCCCATGGGAATCTTTGAGAGACTCGTCAAAACTTTGTTTCCAAAGATCGTACTCTTTTTGAGTAATTTCTTTATTTCTCAAAAGTTTGCTTGCTTCGAGCTTATAGAGAGTATTGAGATAAGCTGCCATCAAAGAATTCCAAGAATCAAACTTAGCATTCTCTGGGAGATACTTATTAATCTCGTCTCTAGTAGCTTCAGCATCTTCAATAGAAAGAGGGTTACCAATCTTAATTGGATGCTCTGAACCAGTGACGTGATGAACTGTTCTAGGAATTCTCTTAAGAACATTATTCTTAATATGCTCTGTAACAGCCATTGTCTTAAGGAAAGTCAACAAGCTCTTCAATGAATCCTTGGTTTGAGCTTTTGCTAGGAAATCTGATTCAAATGCTTTGTCATTTTGTGCCTTCTTCTTAAGCATCTCAGTTTCAAACAAGGAATCTTTGTAAACATCAGATTCATTGAGATTCTGAGTGATTGTATTAATAAGACGTCTTCTCGCTTTAAGAAGATCCGTATCAGGTCTCTTAATACTAGGCACTTCACCATTCAACATGTTGCCAACATAGTAGTTACTTGTTGCTTCTACAAGGGCATCTAACGGATCATGGTGCCAACCATAATGCTTATTAAGTTTTTCCCCTACTTCAATGACTCTCTGCAAGACATTACCTGTATGGTTCAAAGTAGTCGTAATAGCAGAGGCTTTGTTATAGGCTTCAGAAGCAGCTTTCACACTAAGGATACTTGCATCCACACCGTCAAACATGCCAGAGACAAGGACACCTAATTCATCAAGCATCTTCTCAGCCATAATAGCGACAGATGCGTCACCTTGACCTTGGTTCAATAGAGGACTACCAGAAACCCCAGAGGATTCAATAGTTGGATGAGAAGAGAAGTAGCTAAATTCTCCATCTTCACTTTGGAAGAGTGGATCCGATTCCTGAACAAAGTCAGATTTACGAACCAGGACTCTAAGACCAGAGAGCAATCTAAAGTAAGGAGCATACTCATCTACTTCAGAGAACATCTTTTCTCTTTCTGCAAAGGTAAGCTCAGATAATTTCTTATTTGTCTTAGACTGCTTTTCAAGCATGATACCTTGAGCTACCACATTGAGAAGTTCCACAACTTGTGCAATTGCTCTGGTTCCCTTAATACCTTTAGCACCAAGAACATTCACCACAGCTGACTGTGCTGGTGCGCCAAACACTGCCATCACTGCAGAAGCAATGTGGTCAATCCCTTCTTTAGTAAGATCGAAGTTTCTAACATCTCGCTTCTGGAATGTTTTATCGTTTAAATCAATTAGAGTTTGATTTCTCACTACTAAGGAAGAACGAACCAGCTGTTTATACTCAGGAATTCGCATCCCTTCTTCATCAATGGTGATGAAATTCTTAATATTAGAGTCAGAGGCTACAAAGCCAGCTCCAGGAATATAGGTGGATTTCAACAATAACTTGATGTGATCCAGAATGTTGTTAGCAGTAAGTTTATCTCTTGCTTGTTCTGGAGTAAGAACAGTTTTCTTTCCTTTATTATCTCGTGTAGCTAAAGAAGCTGAGTAGACACCCTGAGAGATAGCTTCCTGGATCTTCCCAGATGCCCATCCAAGCATGTTCTTGGTGGAGCCTCTAACCCCAGAACCATAAGGAATAATCGTAACGAGTACCTTAGAAATTTCACGGTCAAAGTCAAAGTTTGCTTTTGGGTTTATATAGATAATGTTGCCATCTCTATGCTCAAAGTAAATTAAGTCTTTGCGTTCTTCAGGAGAAAGCTTCTTAATAAGTTCTTTAAATCTCCCTGCTGTTACTCGTCCAACTGGAAGATCAATATCAGAATCTTCCTTGTCTGCTCTCTTAATCCAGCCAATATCTCGGAAAAGACTCAATAAAGCCCCAGTAACAGCAAGCTGTTCTAGAGCTTGCTCATGTTTAGCATTATTTGTATGCTTGTCTCTTTTTACTACTTTCTCAGGGGTCAAAGATCCATTTTTAAAATGATGGTATTCAGTAAGTTCATTCATTGCTGCTTGAATACGAGCAACAACATTCTTTTTAACTTCTCCTTTAGCTACAGCATCATGAGTGTCAGCACCCATGGTTCCTGTAACTTCACTAGCTTTACTACCCTTCTGATAAGCTTTCTGAGTACTGGTATCTAAGCCATAGAACAGACCAGTTTTACTACTCACTACAAAGAACTTTTCAGTATCTGCAGTTTGAACATTCTTATTATGAATGGAGTTAATCTGGCTAGCACCGTCATTCTTACCGTCATTTTCAATGTAAAGATAAGACTGGAAGTGTGATCTTTCTTCAGTAGATGCACGAGCATATCGAGCTAACTCAAGAACAGCATTAAAACCACGAGGACTGAAAACATTGAACTCAGGTTTACCTCTTTCATCCTTAACAGATTCTTGGAATTCTTTAAAGAAGTCCTGAGCAGTATCCATCAAATGCTCTGCTTCTATTACAGCAGACTCTTCCAACAAGGTGTCATCATCCTTAAGAACCCTATCAAGGAACCCTTTGTACTTAGGATTCTTAAGAATTTTCTGCATAGAAGCGATACCAGCTTCAACCTTACCTGCGTAGCTATCAAAAGTATTTCTATCAGTGCTAATACCCAAGTTCTGAGCAACAGCTACATACCAAGTATTCTTGGTGTCTGTGTCTTCCAAGTTGGCAAACCCATCAGGAATGTACATAAGAGCCTGTCGGAACCAGGTACTTCCTTGAATGGTACTGGCACCTTCTGCCATAGAACGACCGTTCTTAATGAACATGAATCTATGGAAGAGTTTGAGGTCTTTGAGACTCTTAATGGATTTATCCTCAAGAGAATCTAAGATTTCTCGCAAAGTACTCGCATCTTGTGCGCTCTGGTTCTGACGACCTTTCTTGGATCTACGATCTGCAGTCGTATTCATATAGGCATCTTCACCCCCAAAGACAACATTGCCACTAAGGGCGTTGTAACCGTAGTCTAGACCCAGAAGCAAGAAGAGATTCCAGAAAGGAACATTAGCTTTAAGTGCTTTACTATTTTCGATACGAAGCTTATCTTGTTGAGCATTCGTAAGGGGTTCACCAGTCTTAGCTACATTCGAATGAACCTTTGGAGGAGTCTTAGAATAGACATTTCTATAGCTAGGATCAAAGAGCTGTTCAAGAATATATGCCTTCCCACCAAAGAGATTTTTGAAGTCTTTAACAGGGTTATAAAGAGGAACTTCAATTGTTTCAGTCTCAATCTTTTCCCCTGTTTTTTCATCCAAGGTAGGATTCTTTACTTCTCTAACGATCTTTACACTGAACTCAGAGTCAATGAGTTTGGCATCTTTCATCATCTGAGCTGCAGTAACTGCCCAAGTACCAAGGAATGCGTCATATTCCTTAATTTCTGCACTATTGTTAGGAGCAACACCCATGAACTTACGAAGGTTCGTGGCAATATTTCTCGTTAACATATCAGGCAGAATCCCAGCACTCGTATCAAAGTTAGCTGTTTGAAGTTCTGGATCAATACCATTACGTCTCATTTCCTCTTCATTGAGATTATTGGTACGTAAAGGCATAGATGCCAATGCCTGAGCAACAGCAATTGTTGTAATTTCAAAGAGTCTCTGGTTAATCTGACCATCTTTTTCAAAGAAGACATCTTTGAATTTCTGGCTCATTTGCTTAGTAGGCATAATGTTCTCAGAAGCTTCAGTAAGTGCAGTAACGAAAGCACCTTCTGGATTCAGTAAGGACAGAATCTGTTCTACTAATCGATCCTCAAATGTCTTGGGGAAAGTTCTAATGTTGAATGGTCTTCCTAGATTGGTTAAGGAGAATTTTTCACCATCTTCACTAGCATACTGACCTTGCATTCTTGCATGACCACTGGTCATCAAGGTCTTAAAGAGAATAGAAGCATTGGTTCTATTAATCTTTCTCAGGAACCCCATAAGAGCATTCTCATCTTTGAGTAATTCTCTTAGTTGTGCCAAAGGAGATTCATAGGTAGCAAGGTGTACAGGACGTTGGACTGGTGTAAACAAACTAGTAAAGCTTTTACCGTAGATTCTCTCAAAGAGATCCTTGATATTATCCTTGGCTAAATTATGAACTTCACCATAGTCATCTCGATACTTGTTCTTCTTAGCAAGTTCAACACTGTCCATGTCATCTACTGATTTTTCTTCAGTAGTTTTCTTCTTTCGTTCTGCCTCTTCCTTAGCAACTTGCTCAGGAGTTTCAGTAAGATCCTCTTCAGTAAATTTATTAATAACCTTGGAATTCTTTTCAGAATCAGTATTAACTGTCTTAGTAGGAGTATCAAACTGTGATGTACTTACAGAAGCTTCAACTGTTGGGAAGTCAAAATCTTCATCGTTATTCTGACTTTGCTTTACAGCTTCATTTGGTTCTACTACTTCAGAGTCAATGATAGTTTCTGGGGTATTAGAAGTAACATCTGTAGAACCAGAAACAGGAGCATCTTCTATCTGGGAAGAATCTACATTTATTTCCTGGTTCGGAGTTTCTTCCTGATTGAGATCTTCCTCTCCAAAAAGACTACCTTGAGCTTCATCTACTTTCTTCTTTCTGCCCTTCTTAGGCTTAACCTGAGTATTAGTATTTTGTTGCTGAGCTGGCTGAGAAGAAGTAATAGGTTCACCATTAACATCCTTAGGAACAACTGCATTAATAGCACCTGGGTCTGTATGTACAGGTGAACCAAGAGAACCAGAAGTGGAAGTACTTACTGGAGTATTCTCAGCTCTTTGTGGAGTTCCTTGAACGGTTCCAGTATTTGCTTCAGTATTTTGAGGACGAGCAACCGTAGACTGCGGAGCTTCTTTAGGAGAAGCTACAGTTTGATTTTGAGCTTGACTCTGTGCTTTAACCTGAGGAGCTTGCTGAGGTTGAACTGTATTCTGATTTTGGGAACCAGAAGAAACAGGTTCCTGCACCTCAGCAGAAGGTTGACTTTCCTTCTGGGATCCTTGAGGATTTCTAAAGGATTCAGGAGTCCTTTTCTCAAAAAGATTTGTTAAAACTTTGGCACGAGTAGCTGTGTTATATGTTTTTGTATTCTTTAATTCAGGAAGTAAATTATCTTCCCCATGTTGTAGAGAAACTGTATGGGTTTCTCCTGTTGGAGAGATGAACTGAATACTACTTGGTTCGATGAGTTTGCCCCTAAAGATTCTTCCATCCTTAGCCTTAAAGGAGAAAGTTCTATTAGAAGCAAAGTCTTTCTTTTCATGCACATTACGGTTAAGCACTTTGTTAACTTGTGCTGAAAATTCTTTTTGTTTTTCTGGATCCTGTTTTGCTTGCTGGTGTAATTCTCGTACTTTAGCCTCTTCTTCCGCAGACATACGGAAGGTACCATACTTAGGACTTCTTACAGCAAGATGCCCATCCTTAGTTCTGACAATTGATACAGAACCCTTAGAAGCTTCTTTAGCTCTATCTTCATCGACAACATCTTCTTCATTAACATCCCCATGATAGGAAGTATCATAGGAAAAGGTTGTACCCGACTCAGAAGTAAAGGAACCTTTGTAGTCATCCTCAGAAGGTTCAGTACTTCCTTCTGGTTCAGTGTCAGAATCCTCTTCTACCTCACCAGTTCTAAGGGAAGAAGTATCTACCCCCTTTGCACCTTCAGGAGCAACTGCACCATCAGCAGTACGTTCATCTTTCATAGACTGCAGAGCTGGTTCTGGCTCTCTACCAAAGAACTTATCCATAAGATTCTGAGTATTGGTACTTTCATACTGATACTCTTCAATCTGCTTACGCATTTCTGGAGTAAGAGCTTTGTCATTGAAAGCATCCTGTGCTTCTTTAGTGTCAAGAAGACTAAGCACAGAAAGGTAAGTACCTTCTGCTTCAATCTGTTCATTGGTGAGAGGAGTATCAGAGCTGTACTGTCTACGGTTCTTAAGAACAGTCTTTTTAAGAGTATTTTGAATATTCTTAAAGATTCCCAATGCAGCATTACGAGATTTTTCTATGCTCTGCCCAATAAGCAATGCACTTTCATTTGAATTTGGTTGAACAAACTCAGAATTGTGCATATAGGCACTAAGTTGCTTGGCATAAATACCAGCCTCTTCAAGAGTCATTGCTGGAGTTTCTTCACCAGTGTTAGGATCCTTATTCGTTGCCATGACTCTCTTATTAATTTCTTCCAAAGAGCCAAGCATGTGAATAAATGTTCCAGCAACTTCTGGATTAGAAGTATCCAAACCTTTTTGGATATTTTCCTGGTTGGTGGAGAGGAAAGTAAGATTTTCCGAAATATTTTTCGGATTCATCACTCTACCTTCATGCCATCTCTGAGCAAGTGAGGATTCTTTAATGGCATTAGAAATACCCGCTGTACCAGCTAGAATTGCTCTAGCAGTATCTATACCTACTTTAGGTACAGCCTTCATACCTACAGTGCCTAAAGCACCAACAGCACCTGCAGCAGCACTTTCACCAACACCTTCATAGATGTCCTGGTTCTTGTTCAAGTAGTCCTTGGTTGCAACATTACCATAGTACTGACTTGCACCTTCAGTGATAGTTTCTTCTGGAAGTTCAGTTGCACCTTCTTGAATATTTGCAAAAAATCCTTTTGGATTTCTCTGGAAAGGATGAGCAAGCTTAGTAGTACCAACGTTAAGTGCAGCTGCCAAGAGACCAGTCTTAATACCAGCTTGATTAGCAGCAGCAATAGAAAGTTCTTCTCTAGCTTTCTCTTGGGCTTTCTCTACAGGAAGCTTTTCAACCTCAATTAATTCACGAACTCGTTTACTAAATTCAGGAGAGTTAGCAATAAGATCTGTATAGGGAGTCTTCAAACCTTCAATTAAGGTTTGAGTATAAGCATCACCACCTTCCTGCAAACCAGTAGAAGCTAACCATCCAGCATTGTCTCTGGCTTTATCTGCAACTACCTGTGCCCACTTTGGGGCATTACCATAAAGTTGACCACCTTTTTCAACAGCATTAGCAAGGAGATCTTTAGCTCCTTGTGGAGCCACAGCACCAAAAGCCTTGCTTACACCCTGTCTAACTAATCCTGCACCACCCATAAGTGCATAGTTCGACGCAAAAGAACCAAGACCTTGAGAAGCTGTATCCCCAAGAGTATTGGATTCAGCCATATTACTAATAGAGCCTAGAGCCTGCTTACCAATTTTTTTAAAGGCAGCCACCCCTTCAGAAGTGCCATTAGCAATATCTTCGAGTTCTTCTCGATTAGTACGATTAATTAAACCTGCTTGTCTCCATTGATAATTTCTTTGAGCAGCTTGTGCAGAAGGACTAGCTAGAGCATTAGATCCTTCATAAATAGCATCAGTAGCTCTGGCTAATCCCTGAGAAAGCTTATCCATTCCCATAAGGTGAGAACCAAAGGAAAGAGCGCTAGTAGTGCCACCTAATGCCCCAGTAAGAAGATTTCTAGCAGTATCTATAGTGGCTTCTGTGTTGGTTCTATTATGAGCCAACATAGAGTTATAGCCAGCTGTTCTAGCTTCACCTACTTGAGTCGCAATAGAATTAGCAACAGCATCCCCATAGGTTTCTCTAAACTTTTCAGGGTGCATGTGCTTATAGTCATAAATCAGATTAGCATCTGCTTTAGTAATCTTTTCACCAGAAGCCCAAGTAGCCCAAGGGTTATTAGTAACCTGAGAAGCTTGAGCGGGATTATCTTTAGGATTAGTAGTATCTGCCATAAGAATAAAAAAATAGGTCATTAAACGATAATGACCTATTTTAAGTTATTTCCTAGAAAGGAGTTAGTTTATTTCTTTGGTGGATTAGATATTTGTGTAAGAGCTGTAATTCTGTCCTCTCTAGGAGTAAACGCTTCCTTGATAGCATTAAAATTGTCCAAGCGAGCTTTATACTGTTCTTGAATTTTGGCTAGAGTTTTAAGATAGCTATCATGATCAGATAACCCTTGTTGGTAAGAAAGGAGTGCCTTATCTAGTTTTGCTCTATACTCACTTCCAGCATCCTCAAAGAAATTAGGATTCTTGTTGAGTATTTCCATGTAAGGAGTAAGATCTTTATATAATTTTTGGGCTTCAATTGCTGATTGCCCACCACCTTGTAAATAGCTTCTAAGAGCAGATTCATCAATATAACTTCCAAACCAACCTGGATCTGGGTTAATTGATCGTGTCATTGCGCTGAGAAGCTGAGATCTATGTAGGTCTCTGAATTTTGGGTCAGATCCTACACGATTATAAACTTTGGCATACTCGTGCATAAGATCTCTTTTCTTCGAGCCTTCTAACCCATAAGCATCAGCAATTTTACTACTGACACTTAGAATATCCCCTGAATTAATGGCAGCTTCTACTTCGTCTGTAATTAAGCCATCCTTGGTAACTTCTCGCTTGAGATCATTAAATTTTTTAAGATATTCATATGCTGCTTTATTAGCATTATTAAGCATAGTAGAATAGTCTTGATTAACATATTCCATGTTAGCTGGAGAAATATCATCCCCTGCCTTAATAACTGCATCCATTAAAACTTTGTGAGCATACGGATTATTATCCAATCTACTCTGGATACCTTGGATAAAACCAGGAGATGCCTCAGCACCATTGACTGCCCTATTCTGAAGGAATTCAGCTACAAGACCATCTGCTTCGAGTTTACGAGCAATCTCTTGCTCTCTTAAGGAAAGTTCTCTCTGTCTTAGCCCCAACCCTGCTTGTTCAAGAGCGTAGCTACGATCAGCATTCATAACATCAAACTTGAATCTCTGATCCTTAAGTACAGAATCTCTGATAGCATCTGCTCTTTCCTGGAAGGGTTTAGAACCAGAGATACGAGCTTCTACACCCTTGGAAGCATCTTCGTAGGACTGACCTGCTTCCATCCCTTTACGCAGAATATCAATGGCATTAGCAAGCTTATCTGCTTCATCTGCACTACGGTATTGATTCATCGTATTAATGATGAGATTTCCGTAGTCTTTAGCTGGATTGGGTGCCTTACCTAAAAGATCTAGGTAAGTATTCATTGCTTCATTAGAGGGAGCTTGTACCTGCTCAATTCTAGTAGGAAAGAAACTCATTATTTAGCTCCTGCAAGAGTGTTGTACTTAGCAAGCTGGTTCTGCTGAGGCTGGAACGCATTATTCCCTAAGCCAATACGCGCACCAGCAGCGTTCATCTGATCAACACCAGCATTGAAATTCTGCGCTCTCTCTGCACCTGCATTGGGATTAAAAGCATTAAGACCTTCAAGTTGGAACAAACCTTGGTTAATGTAATTTGTTCCCTGGTTCATGAAGTTTGCCTGAGAGTACCCTTTATTAAATTCAAACTGTTGTCTCGCTGCCTCTAACTGTTTCTTGAAGTTCTTATTCTGGTTATAAATACCCCAGGCACCAAGACCTAATTGAGTACCGAGCTGTAAAGGAGTAGTAGCATTATCCCCTTGACCCATTACAGTAGTAGCTCTATCCCACCAGTTTCCTAGGGTATTTTTGAGATTCCCAAAAGAAAAATCAATACCTCCACCCATAGAGGAACCAGATCCAGTACCAGCCCCATAATTAGAAGAGCCTACTGCAGATCTATTAAGACTAGATAAATTAACATTTCCTGTGGGTACTCCTGGAATTCTTGTACCCCAACCTAAAGCCTGAGCTTGTGGGGAAGTATAAATTGCACCTGGGTCTCCATATACATACCCTGCTTGGGCAGGATTGATGTTTGAATAATATTCAGCCATAATCTATTCCTATAAATAAGTTAAATCTAATTATATTTTCTATTCCCTGGTTCATCTACTTTATGTAGCGAAGGTTAAAAACTCTTTGTTGTAGTGAAGAATCTCTGGAGTGTACCCATCAATAGAAAGCTTATTCTCTGTGAAGGTTGCTACTCCTTGAAGAGTTCCATTACAGAAATCTGAACCAGTAGTAAGAGTCATAGAGAAGAATCTATCTGGAGTTAAGTCCATGCCTAATTCTGGGAACTGAGTCAACATTCTTCCAGCATTGGTTTGCATCTTGCAAACAAACTCAGCTGTTGCTGTAGAGGTAACTTGAGAAGAAACTATTTCCATTACTCGCAATGCTGATGCGTATTCATTGGCAAACTCTTGATAATCATTTTCCATGTTGGCTAACTTATGGAACTGTCTTTGAGCCAATGTCTCTTTCATGAGATTGACATATGTATTAGGATTACTCAAGTTTTTATAGAGTTCTTCCTGGAAAGGATTAAGAATCTGTTTATTAACTGTACTCTTAGCAGTTTCTGTTACTGCATTAGTACCAGCTTCTCCTGGTACTTTTGAACCAGAAGAAAGAAGATTAAAGGAATCAAATACTTGGTCAAAGACATCCCCACCAATGACCATAGCACCTGACATAATCCCTGAGAGAACACCAGACTTTAATGCCTTACCAAAAGACTTTCCTTGAATGAGAGCATTCCCAAAGGAGTTAATCGCAGAGTAAGTGGCTGCTTGAGTTGCAGAAGCTAAAGTTTCTGTACCGATAGTAATGGAGGAAGAAACTGATACACTGGCTCCAGAACTAGCTACTGCTCCTCCAGCATAAGCTCCTGCATAGGAACCAAGAGCTGCCATAGCACCAGAAGCAAGACCTTTCTTAAAGGCATCTTCTAGAGAACCACCAGCATTAATTACATCAGCTGCTGTAATGGTGAACATGATAGCTGCAGCAATAGCCCAACCAATAACTGGAATCTTACTAACGATCACACAGACAATCGTAGTAATAATCTTCTTACCCCAGTTATAGATAGCTGTACCTAAGGACTCACCAAAGATAAGAGTAAGAACTTTAAGCGTTAACTCAAGAGTCTTGGCAGTAAGAAGAATAGTCCCTACAACTGCAAAGAAAGTAGAAACTAGCGGACCGATAACAGGGATAAGACTACCAACTGCAACACCAAGGAAACAGATAGCAATAGAGAAAAAGCCTCTTTGATACCATCTTTTCTTATAAGTTTCCCAGCAGTTCATCACTAGGTATTGGGAACCATAGGAAATCTCTAATTGATGGATGGCACCAATTTCTTTAAAGGTACTTGCTTCTAGAGGAATAATGAAAGAATCATCTATCTTTTCACCAGGGATGGTGATGTAGTTGCAAGCAAAGATTTGGTCTTCACCAGGAGCAGAAGGAAGATCTGCTCTAAAGTCATGAGTAATAGATTTCTTTTGGGAAGCTGTATTAAGAGCTTCTGTGGCACCAGTAAATACAGTTTTACCATCATAAACATGATTGGTTAAACCAAGGTCAATAAAGCAAGTAAATCTCCAGCGATTATCAGTTTCCTGCTTACAGAAGAAGACCATATTGTAGGGGTCTTTGTGTGTAACAGTAACGTATTTGATTTCCCAAGTACCATTAGAAGTTTCTTGGTAAATCATTCTTCCTTCATCATCAGTAGCTGGTACTTGTTCTTCCCAAACGTAGACATAATCTCCGAAGAGAACCCCACATTCTCCTACCCTGGCTCCAGGTTTCCATTTGCCATTAGCTTCAAAGTAATCTGAGCCAGCCCACCAGTATCTTAGATCCAGGTGAGAACTCTCACATTTAATGTTGAAGGATTGATACTTCTTATCCTTTGTATTCTTTCGACTCCTAACTCTGAGACTTGTCCAAACACTTTTACCTGATGAAATAGATTTAGGTTGAGGCTTTGGTCTAGCAGAAGGATGTGTTCCAGCCATAGTACTGTTAACATGCAGATTCAGGAAGAACTCATAAAGGTATCTCCCATCTGACTTATGGTTGGAAGCAAGACTTACCCCAGGAATAAGAGTAATGTAATCCACATCATTGATAGACCCTTTCTCTACACCCTCAGTAAGGACTTTGACAATTTTTTGGTAAGGATCCTCATTCAGTTTTTTCTTACCAAAAATTTGTAGAAAATCTAGAGCTTCAGAGATCTTTTTAGCTTGATCATCCTTGTACCATTTCTCATCGGTTCTAATAGGAATAACTGGAAAGAAGGAGTATTCCAGAGCAATACCATTATCCTTGATAAAGGAATCAAGATCAGACTTGCCAGTACCTTCCTGATAAGCCATAAAGCCATAGGTATATTGGTAGGTAGTGATTCTGATCTTTTCCTTGTCTTTGACAATATTTCCCTTTTCATCATAGACAGGCTTAGTTTCCTTCTCTTTGATAACTTCTTTTAGGAAGGAATAGCTAATCTCCAAAAATCTAGAAGCATTAGGGTTTTGGGGTAAAGCTCCTTGGAGGGTATTGCCATTCTTCCAAGTTGCTTTAATTTGAGAACCAGAAAGGTAATCTACAGTGTAATCATTACCATCTTTAAGGAAAAACCATTTAGCTTTTCCTTGCTGAGTAGCCAGATGTTTGAGCCAGAAATCTTCAGAGAATACTGAAAGATTAGTTTCATAAACTTGAAAAGTAGAGTCTTTAGGGATGGTGACATACTTACGCATGACCTGAGTAATGGCATTATTGTCATATTGAGCATCTGCATAGAATTGTCCAGTAATCTCTCCAAAGACATCAAAGTATTTATTCTTTTTCCACCAGCTAAGAAATCCTCGATAGTTTCTGAGTCTAGAACTATCGAGGTAACTCTTCATATATTCCGATTTCTCAATAGTAGAGTTGGCAGTGTAATCCAGCATTGCTGCTGGATACTGCCGAACTCTGTTATTGGAGTCAAAGATAGGAAATGAAGATGAGGATACTACAGTTACTTTCTTTGACTTGAGCGGATTCCAACCCATAACTTACTCAATCAATTGCTTGTTACGAGTAATCGTCTCCTGCAAAGCAGAGATAGCTTTATTGATACCATTGGCATCTAAACCAGTACCAGCAACAGTAGCTGTACTCATAGACAACTGAGTAGCAAAGGAGTCAGCAAATACCTTGGTTCCCTTTAAGACATGGTCATCCCTGAATGCCTGAGCTTGTTGAGCCAGCAAAGTATTCTGATGTCCTGTATAACCAGTAACCTTAGTCTTACCATCCAAGCGAGTATCAGAAACCTGAGCATGAGCTTGTTCTGTCTGTTCGATAAGAAGAAGTCTCTGTTGTTTCTGACATTCAGTTTGAGCATCAACCAAAGCAGTCTGGGATACAGTCTGTTCAGTTTGCTTATCAATCATGCCAAGCTTAAGAACTTCATTTGCATACTGAGCTTTATGAAGATGTGCCTGAGCTTGAGCAATAGCTAATCTCACCTTAGCTGTGTAGGCATCAATGTTCATTGAGAGAGCTTGAGCCTGAGCTCCTAAAGCAGCATAGTAAGCCCTGTCTCTTTCTAAGAGATATTGGACTGCATACTGTAAGGCATACTGGAGCATGGCAGTATAGGTTTTACTATACTCAGCCCCAGTAATTCTATTGGCTTCAAACTCTTCTTTGATATGAGCCTTCATAGCAGTCATGATGGCATCAAATACCCCATTACCATTCACGATACGTTCAGTGAGTTCTTCTAACGTAGGAGGTTTAGGGGTATGTTGAAGTGCAGTAGCTAAGCCATCAGGAATCTTGAATGCCTCAGCATTGAAGTCTACATTTGGAATAGAGAAGTCCAAGCCTTTTGTTAAATATTCAAGAATCTCTTGGGCTTCTCGTTCTGTAAAAACATTTGCCATTATTTAGCCAACATATATCCAAGACCACCCGCAGCTAAAAGCGGAAGGAGATCATTCAAGAAATCCAGGTTATTCCCCCCAAAGTGAAGACCAGAAGAAGAATCACCAGAACGAGTTGGTAATCTAGGTGCATACTCTCTTAAATAAGAGGCGGATGTAATTCCTGAGTTCTGAGGACTTACCCCAACGTTAGGTACTTGAGTCTTCTTACTAGAACCTGTTTTTTTGGTATTTTGAGCAGAAGTCTTAGAAGAGGAAGTTGGAGTTGTCGTAGCAGTACCAGATGCTAAATTTTGCCCATAGGACTCATCCATTAAGCCTGCTGCGGTAGGAGCTGGAGTACTTGGCGCAACTTCATCAGAAGGGCTTTTTGGTGCAATATTAATTTGAGAACCAGAATAATGATTCTTTAATCCTAGATTATTAAACAGTTCTACTGTTTCAGGATCTTCATTCGCTGCAAGGTCTCGGTAGAACTCTGGATTTTCTTTTTGCTTATCAAGCATATGATCCGCATAAGCCCCAACTACACCTACAGTACCCATACCTCTTGCAAGAGTACCTAAAGCTCCTGTCGGAAGGGCAGGAATCATTCCTCTAACGCTTCTAGCCCCTCTAGCTAAAGCATTAAGAGAATTCAATGGATTAGCTTGTCCTTGATACATTCCAGGAAGATAGTTTGGAGTATTAATATTTCCTGGTGGATAAATTACACCAGAAGGATTAACCAAGGGAATTGTATTTAAAGCCATTTAAAGACCTCATATGAGTTAGTAATAAAGTTAGTATCTAATTAATTACTCTCTGGGTCAATTCTATTTCCTGCCATCTGAGCTGTTGCAAGTTCTGCAAGTTCCTCTTTAGTAAGAGCAGGAAGAACTTCAATTGAATACTCAAGGGGGAAAGAAGTAGTTACTTCAACCCTAGAACCAGTGTCATGGGTTTTAATATCCATATAGGTTTTATCCTTCAAGTGATTATAGATACAGTATGGAATGTGGTAACCATTGGCATAAAACTTAGGATCGTAGGGAACAAACTTCTTTACGGTACCAATAACAGAATTAGCAATGGTAAAGATTTCCCCTCTCCAAGCTTTCTTGGCTGGGTTCATACAAGTCAAACGAACTCGCACCAATCGAAGTTGCTCCTTCTGAATTTGCTTACGAACATCAACCTTTTCCTGGGTCTCTTCTGCTTTCAAGTTACTTTCTTCAAGCTTTGCATTAACCCTAGCTCTGAGAAGTTCTAAGCTAACATTCTTGGAATAGGAGATTCCCATCAAATCAGCTCTTTCTTTAAGAAGAAGAAATTCTTCCTCTCTCTCTTTAACTGCAGAAGCTTTAGCATTTACTTCTGGTTCTTGAGTTACTTCTGGATTCTTTGGGGTTTCATTAGCTTTGGTTTCTTTAGTCATATATTTAAACCTTATTATTTTGTCTAGTTCTATGTAGACATAAAAAAGAATAGGATGCTGTTTAATTAAACAACACCCTATTCTAACAAATTAACTTTTAACTAGTTAATTATTCTGGAGCCACCGTATAGACAACCGCAATACGTTCAGGTCTCTTGCACAAGAAGCCATAGTAGAACTTCAAGCTGGAGAAACCTTTTTCACCATACGGATCATCAAAGGAAGCAGTATCACGACCAGGAGTCTTGGTAATGATGGAGAACTTACCATCATTAGCATTGTTCATCTGGAAGCCAATCGTATTGAAGGATTCAGAACCTACAATAAGGATCGGATACACAGAGTACTTACCATCCTTTTCGCGGTAACCAGGATTTTTACTAGTAGCAGCACCCTTACCTTCCCAGCAGAGCATTTCAGGAACCTGGATGAAACGGAGATGACCAATGGAACCAACTTCACCATTGAGTACATTAGATGCAGCTGCATACTGCTGAACAGGAATCCAGACCTTATTGCCAAACTTGTCCTTCATGTCTTCCAACAACGGAACCACAGCAGAAGAGACATAGGCAATACGAGCAGAGCTAATGGTCTTGGTATCGATGTTACGAGAACCAGTAATGTACTTCGTATTTCTTGGACAACGGTTGTCATCCAAGATCTGATCAACACGTCTCAAGGTATCGTAGTCGACAATCGTAGCCGTACCTTCACCAGTAACGTCTCCCTTAGAAGCAGCCGTACCAGGATAGACATGCACACCTGCAGATTCCAAAAGGTCAATCTGAAGCATAGCTTCTTGCATCTGAACCATGGCATTCATCAATTCACGCGAGAGATGACCACGAAGTTCAGAGTCGGAATCGAATTCAAACGATTCACGAGACCATTCATAGAAGACGCCAAACTTATTAAAAGTACCTTCTAATTCCACACGAGAGAAGCCAACACGGTTCACTCGACCACCATTTTCACCAACGACAGGAAGCTTTTCCTTAATGGTGCCAATGTCGCGAGACGAACCATAGAGGTTACCACCACTGTAAGCAACGCCCTTGGCATCAATACCCTGATCGTTAACGTTACGATCATCAAGGAGAGGGATGTAATGATAGAGTTTGATCTTCTTACCAAAATGCTTGGGCATGCCAACCATATCAGCAAGAGGAGTAAAGAAAGATTCTTTACGAGCTTCCACAAGAGATTTCTTAATCCAGTGGAACGTATTCATCTGATCCGAGGTCGACTTATAGTCGATACTCGATTTACCCTTATTGGTACCATCGGTATACCCAGGATCATACTGAAGACCAGTAAACTTTTCAGTCATATATGAAAAATCCTATTTATTGTAAATTAGCAAACTGTTTTTCAAATTCTTCATCGCTCATTGTGAAAGGATCGACGAAGGACGTAGCAGCTTTTCTGGATCTACCAGATGGTGCAGCACTTCTAATAGAAGCCGTGGTCTGGTTGACTGGTTTATTAATCATGCCTTGGGGTAGATTCTGAGTCTGCTGTGCATAATTCTGTTGAGCGTTCTGTAAAAGATAATCACCAACAGCCTTATACGCCTGTAGGAATGACATCGTAGGAGGCAAGTTACCTAACATGCTTTGGTGTTGCATCTCTTGAGTAATGAGATTAAACACCCCATTCTGTCTTTGCTCATGCAAGGTAGCAAGGAGAGATGGATCCTGAGTAATCTCCTGCATACTTTGATTATCTAAATCACGAGCAAAAGAAATGGTTTGAATACCTTCGGGAGTGGACTTTAAGTCTTCCACGACATTAACAAACTGCATTTCCTGATCAGAGACAGAGTGGTTCGTAGGAACGTACTGCGAGTTATCCCTGAGATCAAGATCCAGGGGATCAATCCCCTTTTCCTGAAGAAGCTTCCTAATGGCATCTTGATTACCAGAAGCCAAATCAATCATAAAGTTCAATCGGTTGTCATCGAGAAGATTTGCTCTTTCAAGCATATGTAACTTCTTTCTGACTCCAGCCATCTCCTGAGTCTTACGGGTGTAATTAGCACCCATCTGAACTAATTTAATAATTTCTTCAGGATTTCTAAGCTGGATCTCTCTACCATCCGCTTTAATCGGACTAGTGAGAGCCTTATAGAACTGTTCATAATCAACAGATGCCTCGGAAGCTTCATCACCTGTTGAATCTTCTAATTCTTCAGAACCATCATCTCCTTGAGAGGGGTCTTCATCCGAACCAGAGGAATTAGGTACTTCTTGCTCTTCACCTTCTTCAACAGGAGTAGGCTCAGTAGCAAGAATTTCATCATCACTCATTGCTTCAATATTGGAGGTATCAGCCATTATTCTTCTTCTCCTTTAGTTTCGAGTTCGAGAATAGAGTTAGACACTTCTTCTAAATCACCTTTGGCAATAGCACTCTGTTGTTTAAGCAATGCTAAAAAATTTTCTAATGTTGCTGCAGATTTAGCCATCTGAAGAGCAAGCTCTCTAAGAGAAGGATCTGCTTTTTCAGCAATAGCTAAAGACATACAACGCTTCATTTCATTAACACAGTACCCTTCAAGAATGACATCTTTAAAGTCTGCATTATTTTCTAATCTTTCTACTTTATCGCCGAAAGCAATAATAGCGTCAAGAATTTTTTTCTGTTCTTGGAGTTCAGTCAGTTCTGACATGAGTGTTCCTTAATAATAAAAGAGTATAAAAACAATTAGATTATAGTCAAATTTTATTAAAGCTTTAAACTTATAAGACATCATTACTATTATTTAATCTAGCTTCTTTAAGTTTATCCGCTGTAAGACTAAACCCAACCATTGCCTCAATATCAGGAGAACCTTCTCCTTCTTTCTGAGGTTTACCAAGAGCCTTCATAATTTCAAGATCTTGGTTCCCTCTAGCTTGAGCTTGCATCTTTTCCACATCTCTACGATGTTTCGTACCATCAACTTCCATCTGAGTATCCAGAGCCAGAGCTTGTGCTTCAAGTTGAGCTTTACTCCACTGCGCTCTCTTAAGAGCAGCCTCTGCTTTAATCTTTTCAACTTGATCAGGAAGTGTCATCTGAGCTTCAACCATCTTGGCTTGAGCATCCACAGACTTACCTTGAGCATCCGCACCAAGTTTCTGAGCATTAGCCTGATTTTCCATAATTTCAGATTGCAACTTCTGGTTCTGCAATTGCATGTTTTGCAATTGAAGTTGTTGCATCATCTGCTGGAATTGTTGCTGTTGTGGATCAGGTTGCCAAGTTCTTAATCTCTCAGCAAGTTGAGGCATTCTCTTGAGATCAGCAATTTCAGAGAGAATCATCATAGAAATAGATTGGTCTACTGTATTACCAATCGTTTGGAGGAGGAAAGCTAAGTTTTCAGACTTAGCATTATCTTCTTCAGCTGTAGCAATATCGACATCTAAGTCGAAGTTACCTTTTAAGTCTTCCCTCTTAATAGAGACAAACTCTTTATTAGTAACTCGAATAACTTCAGATTCAGAGAGGAATACTGCATTCATTGCAATAATCTTGTCTCCGATTTCTTGGATACCCTTAGCTAATCTTCTAAGAATAGCCATCTCTCTCTTAGATGCTGCGTCCAAAACACCTCTAATAGCTGTAGCTACTTTGGTGTTATAAGCATCACCTGCCAAACCACCAGAGAAAGCTTTAACCCCAGTAAGAGCTTCTGCTTCTTGGTTCTGGAGTTGGAGCATTAACATTGCAGATTGCGGAAGTTCTGGATACTGATGTTCAATAAATGCTGCCTGAGGAGGCATACCAGGATTAAATTCATAATCCTCACCATTCATGAACTTACGCTTATTAATGACATCAAGGAATCCTTTAGCAAAACCTTGCTGTGCATTAGCACTTCGACCCAGAGAATCAATCATGCCTCTGGTAACAGCACCAAGGATTCGTTGATTATCTTCAAGGAGTTCTGCATCTGGTTCACCATAGAGTTCTCTCAGCTGAGGGAGATAGGGAACCACTACATAAGGAAGTTTCTTATCTGGGAAAGGATTTTCCTCTAGACGGATGAGCGTATTCTTGACCCAGGTAGCAACAATGGGAACTAAGTGACCATCATCGTTGATGTCATAGTATCCCCAGTACTCATAAGCGATGCACTTTCTTCTACTTGGATCTTTGAAATTAAATTCAGAAGGAGTTCTTGATGCGTGATAGGTATCATCTGAAAGACCAACTTCTTCCCAGTTAATGGTATCTAGACGAGAGTATCTACCATCCTTAACAAGGTCTGCATAGCTCGTTTCAAAGGACTCAATGGCAAAGAGAGCTTTATCCAAATCACCATTACAAGATGGATCCAGATAAATATTCTGAGGATCCATTAGTTCTACATAGGGATGATTTTCAACAATCTCTTCATCCTCTACTTGCTGATATCCAATGATCTGACCAATAACAGGAATCCCTGCTTCACCAGACTGCATAACCTGAACACCATATTTGATTTCAGGAGGAGTCTGTTCTTCATATGTTCTAGGATCTGCTTGAGATAACTGCGCTGCTTGTTGAAGTTGTTGAAGAAGATTTTCATCTTGAACAGGAACTGCTTGGAAGATCGGTTCTTCTTTAAGAATTGGTTTAGTCTCTCGAACCCAAGAGATCTTAGCAATACCAGTTCCTTCATTAACAACAGCTCTAACATAATCATCAATGAACTTAACCTTATTCAACTTAGTATTGAACTGCCAATTCAATAAGAGTTCATTTTGCTTCGCAGCTTGATCATCTTCAAAGGTCTTAGGAGATACAGAGAAAATCTTGTATTGGCTCAAGAATGGTTCAGATAATGCAGAGTATCTCCATTCAGCTTGTCTTCTTACAAGCTTTGGTTGCACCTTGGATCTACCAGGTGCAACTTTGATTTTCTCTGAACCAGAAACTTCAAGAAGTTCTCTCCAATGTAGGATCTTTGCTACCTGTTCATCATGTGAAGGTTTACAGGCTTGGAAATCAGCCTGGAGATCACTAAGTTTTGGTTCGTTTTTCCAGTCGGTAAACTTATTAGCAGGAATCATCACAAAGTACACTTATAAAAAATTAATTTCATTATGGGTTACTTCTTATACTTTGTAAATAAAGCCTCATAAAGAGTGGTATTAGAATTCCCATTTTTGACTATAGGTACATAGAAAATATCATAACCGTTGTTGGTCTTAATCACTAATCTATAATCTGTTTGAGTTTTCGTAGAGATTGAGGCATTCCAAGAAGGAACTTTAGTCTTATTTTCTAAGAAATCTGGATCTGGAAAAATACTATTGCAGTATTCTTTAAGCTCTTTCTTATAGTACAGAGTGTCTTTACCATAGATGTTAAATTTCTCAATATTAGGAAAATTTCCTAAAGACCATGCTTGGAAATATTCTGTATTGTAAAAACAATGTGTTTTTCCATAGGCAGGTGTCTCTAATAAAAAGAGGTCATTGTAGGTACTAACCCAAGTCCACTTAAGACAGAAATTAATGAGCCATCCAAACTGAGAAGCTAGATTGATATCAAAACCAAATAGCTTCTTTCCCATATCCTTATAAACTTTGGAGAAGTCTTTAATTTCACTTTCTGTAAGGACACCAAAAGGGAAACTTAAAGAAGCAAGAAGTTCCTCAATGGTATAGAAGTATTTGTCATGTGCCTTGTGAAAGAACATTGACCCAAAGAGTTGGTCAGCACACCAACCATTAATAATGACATCAGCTTCAGTAGAAGCTAAGGCTTTCTGCCAACTCTTCACAAGTTGAAGGTTATAACCTTGTTCCTGGAGCCAGGAATGAAGCTTAGGATATTCTTCAATAGAATTCTTATCATAGAAAATAACTAAATCTTCTTTGGAGAATCCGTTCTTAATGAAAGATAAAAGGAGAGCTGTACTATCTACTCCTCCTGACCATTGAAGAGCAATAGATTTTCCTGAAAATTCTAAAGCTCTTTTATCCATAAGATCCGCAATAGGTGTTTCAATTGGAGTAGGAATTGGGTCTACCGAATCAATCCAATTGAAGGTGCTGAAGTGGTTAAGAACATTAAATCTATCCCTAGCTAATCTACTTGCAAAGAGAATACAAGCAACTCCATAAGGAGTTCTCTCATTGTCCATAAAGACAGGGATAGATTGAGCAACATCTATCTTTAGTGGTTCGGTAGACAAATGACCTCCCCAGAATCAATAGGAGCTTTCTTTTCTAAGTCCTTAATAAAGCGATCTACATCTACTTTAGTAATCTGAATTTCCGAACCAGGAATAGGAAATTTAAGGATAGGAACAGTTTTAAAGAATTGATTAGTCTTTTCTTTAAGAATAGAAGTATCTACTTCATCTTCAACCATAATCCCTGCTTTGATTAGCATAGGATAATAAGAAACAATAAGAGGAGTGAGACAAGCTACCATTGTGGATAGCTGATTCCTACTATTAAAGGTAGGATCTAATTTCTTTGCTGCGTGTTCAGCAAGAGTACTCACGAATATGTGTTTAGGAATTTTCATCTTCATCACCTAATAAAGGAATACTTAGATTATATTTCCTACACTGAGAAATAGGTACATTCCCAATTCTTTTATCTACCCAACCTACAGTGAATTTACTGTATTTAGTAAGGGATAAATAATACTGAGTCTGATACCCATCTAAAGCTTTAAGAACCAAAGAACAAGCTTTAACTTTTCCTCTGATTCTTTCTAATGCTTGATAACTTTCCAAAGTACTCTTTCCGATAGAGCAATCTTCCCTGATAAGAGGGTAGTCTGCCCCTCCCCTAGAGTAAGCATTGAGTGATTTCTGAAACCACTTAGCTACTCTACAAGTACCTACATTAATCCCAGCATCTATGAGCTTATGAGCTACAGCAGGATTGATATTTACCATCTCATAAAAATGAGGTTCTCTCACATAAAGTACTTCATAAATTGAAGTTGCTTGTTCTCTGGTAAGATCTTCTATTCTTCCTGTATACCCATAAGCTCTAGCTGTTCTTTCAGTAATACCATATTTGGTTTTACCTCCAGCATCATCTGGGTCATTAGTGAACCCTCCTTCTACGAAGATTACAGACGTGATGATGCCTGCAATGATGACTGCACTAATGCTTGATGCTCTCTTGTTCATGCTTAATTTGTGCTTCTAATAGTTGTTTCTGCAGAAGATGAGTTTCTTCTGCTCGCTTGTTTCTTCGATATTGAAAGAAGAGATTGACAATGAATCCAAGAGCTGTAGTGATAACACCTAATGCTGCGAGGATTTCATTGTCAGAAAGTGCGCCGAATATAGACGTAACAGCACCTCCACCCATACCCCATTTCACTGAGGTATTTGCTACCAAAGCATCTGAGAAATCTTTTAAATCTGTGACTTTGCTCATTCTGAAAACTCACGTTCATAGAGCTTACGAAGTTCTTCTAAGTCATGAATTGTGAACCAGTAGTTCAAGCCGACAATAAAGACTTTCTGGTGCTTCTCTAGATATCTTTTGGCAACGTTATAAAGACCCTGAATGGCTACCTTATCTCCAAAGACAAGATGACTAAATTCCTTGGCTCTAAGAACCAGGAATAATCTTTTAGTAAGCATTCCCCCATTATTCAAATCTTCATATGAGGGGAGATGCTTAAAGGATCTAGGGAGGAGGTACTCTTTAAGAAAATGTCTAAAGAGTAGAGAGAGTTGTTCTTTTGTGAGATACACGATAGCGATAACACCAATAAAGGATATAAATAGCTAGACCTACTCGGATAACTCCGAAGTAACTCCATAAACTTAATACTTGAAGTTCAATTAATAAAGTGAATAAAACACAAATACCAAGTCCAATGAGAGTTCCAACTTTTTTACCAAAATCTCTGTGGAGTGCTACTGCTATGGAATCAATGGTAGAGGTAGTTACACCTAATACACTAAAGCATAACAATAAATTAAGTGTTTGATCAAATTGATATTTACTTAGGATGAATACTAAGGTTAAATAAAACGCAAAGAAAAGAGAAGCATATTCAAAAGCATACCCATCACTATTCTTTTTAGCTCTTTGCCAATGTTGAAGATCTGTCATGATTCCAGAAAGGAGAATACATGCAGACCAAATGCCCCACTGAATGTCTGAGAATCCTGAGGAATGGGTACTCTCTGGGTGATAGTAGTATGCTGCGTAAACTGCCATAGTACCAAGACATAGGATAGTACCAATGCCTTGAAAAAGATCTGTAAAGATGGAAGCATCAAGACCTTTTCTGTACATCCATAGAACCAGAAAGACACTTACCCCTACAGATATCCAATAAGCTTGATCTGAGTTTCCAAGATATCCATTGAGAGTTTCATAAAGAATCTTCATCTGAATGATGAAACAGAAGATCTGGATTAAATTAGTGAAGATTTTAACTACTTTAAGATCCAAAACCTTTGGAATAATGATCTCTTTCTTATAGAGAATTCCAAATATAGCTAGGGTAAGACAATTAGCAGTAGCCCATATTAAGAAAGTCTCTAAACCTTTCTGTTGAGCAATCTGCATACCTAAAATTAAAGAGGTACCCCAAGCCCAAGATATTGCAATTGAGGTACCTAAGTACATTGACTTTAAATGCTTCATTTCATTTAAATAAGAGAGTTAAAACAATCTTATTTTATAGGAATTAAAGCATCAGCCCATTGTTGCATAACTACTCTTCTTTGTTCTAGTAAATCAGATCTTTGATAAGCTCTTTCTACTTTATTCCCAAGAGAGTGCATTAAGCATTTTTCAGCTAACTCTCTCCCTATCCCTTTTTCAGCACACCAATCTCTAAAGGTAGATCTAAAACCGTGCATGGTGCCAGATTTATATCTCTTCTGAATAAGAACTCTAGGAGTCTCTTTACTTATAGGAATATCTTTAGAAGTAGGACTAGGAAAGACATACTCAGAGGTTCTTGGTATAAGCATTAAGAGCCAGACAAGCTGAAGAGATAGAGGAACTCTATGTGGATACTTCTTCCCATCTTTTCTTCTCTCAGGAGGACATTCCCAAATTTTCTCTTTAAGATCTATCTCCTCCCACTTCATAGGAATAAATTCTCCTACTCTGGAAGCAGTGAGAATGCCAAAGAGAATTGCTTGGTGGGAAATAACTTCTGACTTTACTAAGTGTTGGCAGTACTCTTTTGTAGTGTTAAATGAAAGAGCTGTATGATGCCGAACTATCTGAACCTTAGATTGAGGAACCAGGAAAAAATCTAGATTTCCTTTCCAGGTACAGGGATTCATCCCTTCATACTTTCCAATCATGATTGCATAGTTAAATATGTTTTCTAATCTTCCTCTGAGCTTACTAGCTGTCTCAGGAATCTTTTCCCATATAGGTTGAAGAACCAGAAGGATCTCTTTCTTAGTTATGGATTTGACTGGTTTCTTCCCTATAACTGGAAGAACATAGGTATTACAAGTATTTTTCCAAGACTGAAGACTCTTTTCATTTTTCCATTTCTTCGTATTAGCTATTACAGGAATTGCTTCTTTAATAAGATCTTGAACCAGATAAAGAGAAGATGGCTTCTTAGCAACTTCCTTCTCTGGAACTTGTCCTAAGATTCGTTGGGCTGTGAGTTCCTTAGCTTCTTGCTTTACTTGCGGAATGGATTTCCTGGTTACTAGACCCAGATAGATATCTTGTCTCTTTCCATCTTTGTAGTAGATGTACAAATAAAATGGAGTTCCTGACTTAGGAACCTTAACAAAAAGGTTTTGAATTACCTTGTATAGACCAGGATCTCTCCTGCAAATTTCTCTCAGATTTCTTACCATGATTCTTACAATGCTATGGTTAAAAACAATCTGAGGGTTTGCTGAAAAGGCTCTCTTCGTATCATCTCGGAAGGATGGCAGAGTGGTTGAATGTACCGCCCTGGAAAGGCGGCATACGGATATTCCGTATCGAGGGCCTTCCGCCAGTTTATCTTCATAAGCTTCTTCCCATTTTTTTCACCTACGCTGAAAAGTCCTTTATTTTCTTGGCATTCAGGCGAAGTTGCGCCATTATTGTCCTTATACGTTCCCCTCTTTATTCCAGTTTTATTGGGGTCTGAATTGGGGGCGCGATGGGGCATACGAGGGGGCACCATGGGTCCAGCGATGCCCCCCACCGACAATCCAGCCTATGTTTTCAACCACCAGGGACTCTTGGCTCCATCACATCGCTATGGGTTCACGTTCTTCATGCGCACGTTGCCAAAGTGAGACCACGCGCCCGACGCACTCTTCTAAATGATCCGTTAATTCATGGTGCCAGAGGCGATAGGCAAGCCAGCCTTGAGAGACAAGATCCGCATCAAGCCAGTACGTTGCCTCACGCATTGAGGTGCTCAACATCAGCGCTAATTTCACCGAACGGTCTTCAAGCGCGATATCGATAAAACGTCCGCCTGATTTTTTATGCACACAAAGAGGAAGACCTGCCTCTCGAAGATGTTGGATAAGCTGCTCTCTTTCAGACCATTCATTCTCACTTCGTGTTTTGTCCAATGCATCTTGCCAGTTCTGGGTAAGTCCTTCAACAAATGGAATACGAGAGTTCGCTGCCCACGTGTAGTCCCCTACGACAAGTAAAAGTGCTCTGGCGCGGCTAATTGCCACGTTGAAAATTGATGGGTTATCCGCGATAAAGCGTAAGCACCCTGGCGGCATCCCAGATCCCGCGCACAAACTCAAAATCATCACGTCACGCTCTCCTCCCTGAAAAGCGTGCGAAATCGCCGAAACAAATTGCGTTTTCTGAAGAATCTCTTCTGGAATTTCCGCCTCAACTGCCTCGCGGATGACCTCTCCTTGATAAGCAAACGGGGTGACAACACCGACGGTACCTTCATAGCGCTCATCGAGTAAAAGTGTTTTGACGAGCTCTACCACGCGGTCGACTTCTTCTGGCGCATAGCAGCTCGTGCCATCTCTCCCACGTTTCACTTCACTCTTTACCGAGATCCACTCAATCCCAGGCTCACGAAGGAAGGGCACTTTCAATCGATTTTCATCAGTGGCGGTACGCAGTCTTCCACCATAGAAATAGTGGCTGCAGTAGGCCGTGATAGGCGCACAACTTCTAAACGTATCCGCTAAGAAAACGCGGCATGCCGTCGCTCGTCGATATGCCAAATCGTAGAGCGAGACTTTGTTGTAGCAATACTCTCGTGCTTCTTCTGCAGTGAGTTCCGCGCGCTCTCGCGCAATCTTTTCTTCTAACTCGGTGACACTCGAAATAAAGGCAAGCTGCATGGGGTCGCCCACTACTGCCACTCGCTTTGCACGGAAAAGCAAAGGTAGCGCTTGCGCCACATTAATTTGAGAAGACTCATCAATCATGAGAAGATCAAAAGTGGCCGGTGAAAGCTGAATTTGACTTCCGACTGATAACGCAGTCACACCCCAGGAAGGGAAAACTGACCGTAAAATTTCTTTTTCTTTATCTCGATGAGAAGCGCACCAAGCAATGAGTTCTTCGCTGTCCAAAAGGTATTTCTTTGCCTTTTGTCCAACATAATCTTTGATTGGAAAATATTGCGCAAGCGCTTCGTAAAGGCGTAGCGCGTTAAGTGAACGGACCGTCACTGGGAAAGCTTCTGCAATAGCGAAATTACGCTCTGCGATCTGCTGGGTATAAAGCGAATAGTTCCCTGGGAGCAACTCTTTTTCTCGCCACGCTTCTGTAAGGCTCGTTCGGGCGAAAACGTAATTTTTGAGGTGCTTTAGTTCCTCAACAATATGAGACAACTGCTCCGAGCTAGCTCCCTTCCAATAAGGAAGAGAACCTTTCCCTAATGAGCGAACCCACTGACGAAACAAAGTGTTTAGGAGCGGATGGCGCAGTTGAAAAATGTTGCGCTACCACGCGCTACCACGCCAATTGGCAAGTGCACGTTCATAGCCTCGCACACGACGGATATCTTTTTCGTGTGCTTTTTGAGGAAGATTGGGATCACGTTCCCGCTCTTTTTTCATGACGCGGTAAGCGACTTCCATTTTCTCGCGCAAGAGGAGATAGCGCTTTGCTCTCTCTTCAACTTGGGAGCGAAATTGTACTGCTTGCAAAAGTTTTTCTCTGGCAACGGAGAGTTGCTCCGCAGCCTCTTTGCTCATCGCAAGCTGAAGTTCTGGTAAAAGGGCCGAAAATTTCTTTTCTAATTTGTCTAAAAAAGTCGCTCTTGGAGACTGGAGTCGCAAAAACGGATAGTCGCCTACGAGATCGTGCATTTTCCCGAGGCGCTCTTCAATAGCATCGATCGCCTTATGGGGTGTGGCCGAGACGAGCACTCTACCGCCGTGCGCATTCACGTTTAGCATGCCACCAACTAAAACTTGGCTCTTCCCTGTGCCTGGCGGCCCTTGTACCACAGTGAGGGGCTCTGAGAGCATACAACTCACCGCTTCTCGTTGACGTAGCGTGAAGCGCTCCAAATCAAACGCATCGGCAATCAGTAAAGGGCTCTCTTCATGCTCAACTCGATCAGCACTAAAAAATGCTTTGAGCGCCGTTCCTTCTAAAACTTGGTCGGGCACATGCTCCAGATGACGCAATTCTTTCTCTAGATTGCGGGTAAAAGCAGAGGCTTCTTCATTAAAGAGAATGGCGCGGTTGTAATACCCAAGCTCAGGTTCCCCATCAAATCCCACACAGCGCAAATCCTCTGGATTAAGGCTTTCACGCATATGGCGAGCAAAGTGCGACTCAAGCACCTTCACAAATTGCGAAAGAGCGTAGTCAATCTCTAGGGCGATTTCATCTCGATCAGATAAGAGCGTTTTGGGAAGCATCCCACAGTCTCTCAAGAAGCCTTCTTCCTTACCCTTTCCACGACAAACGCGACGCAACCAGGCGTGGTTCACTTCGGGCTTGGCTTCAGGATTGAGCAATTGGCAAAGAAAACCTGGCTTTTCTCCAGCGCGTTTCGTCACTGAGAGTCGCCAATAAAAGACTGGTTCGATAGAAAGACGTGTTTTCCCTTGTGTATCTTTCACTGGGTGTACGCAAAGGGGGTACCCCAAACTCACATGGTGCTCAAAAGGATCGAGTTCTTCATAGTGCTCGCTCCCCTTTTCTGGAATCCAGCGCTCCCAGTCACCCGCGCGAGGATACCAATCCTCATCATGCGTGAGAAAAACCGCTTTTTTTCCCAACCATCTCAAGAGGGATCGCGCAAAGCGCATCGTTTTCAAGTCGCACACACTCTCGATAGTAACGCACAAGATGGCGAAAACGCGCCCATGACATGGGAGTAGCAACGGGTTCTGGAGATGGAGAACGGGGAATGCCTATCGGACCAAACTCTTCGGATCGGCGGGCAAGATATTGGCCAAAAGGAATCAGAGAGTAGTAGCCCAACCCTCTGTCACCATAGAAATCGATCTCGCTCTGGGGATCCCAAAAATCTATTTCTGGACTCAAGCCTGACGTGGTTCGTTTTTCTTCCTCCCAATAGCGCCAAGTTTCCATCACATGCATATCTAGCTCGCGATGAGAAAATTCGTCATCGAAAGAATTGTTAAAAGAAAGCATTGACCCGAACTCGTCTTGCATATCAAACGGTTCGAATTCAGATGGTGGCATGAGTGGTCCTGAAAGGAAAGAAGTGACTGGCTGACGTGGAAATTTTAGCATAGCGCCAGGGAGCTTTTTCTTTTGATATAGCTCAAGGTCATACCGAAAGCACTTCTAGAAATACGAGTAACAACTTACTCTCACAGGGATAAAAAGTAGTTTACAAGTCGTATGTGTAAGTATTACCTAAAAACTGGCAAGATTTCAGTTATATTTTTCTTCAATTCTCTCTTTTTCCCTCTTAGAGAATAGTGTTCGATGGTTTTCATACTTTCAAGGAGAGAGAAAATTTTGTGGCTTCAAAAACTCGATCCCCAACTTTCCGTCAAAGAGGCGAACTCGTTTTTTGCGTGAGTTTGCGGTGCATTTTTTCCATTTTTTAGATGGGAATCGAGTGAAACTTTTTCGGAAATTTTCTTTATTTTCCTTCTTAGAGAGTATATTTCGAGATTTTTTGAAGAAAAATTTTTTATTTTATGGCAAATTTTCACGCGACTGGACTGACTTTCAAAGATCTCTAAAAACGATCTATACAATTTTTGATAACTTTCATATTTTCATTCTTAGAGAGGCTTTAACATACGCTAAGTTGTTTAGTTTGAAGAATTTTTTCTTACATACAAAAATTTATATATCTTGTTTTCACTTCTTAGAGAGTGCATTAGAGAATTTTTCTCCTATAAAAAAATTTTCTAAAATTATTTTAGAAAATTGACTTAGTCTCTACTTTGCCTTTTACTACATAAAAATTTTATGAGATAGTTTAAATTACTGTCTAACAAAGTGATGAAAGAGATATAGAATTTCAGACATCACTTTTCCTCTAAGAGGGAAACCCTTGAGAGGTTCCCCAAAAGGAGCAAATAGGCTCTATTTTGCGTCTCTTCTTTTCACTTAAAAGTGTTCTTTCAGAGGAAACGTACAAACGTTAGAAAAAGGACAAAAAAAGCGCTCAAAATCGAGAAAAAGAAGCACCATCTCCAGAGCTTCAAAAATAGGGAAAAGAGCCTTTAACCACCAGCAATATCAATAGATTGAGAGATATTAGGGATTTGGGGCACATTGGGTGACTTTTCTTCAAAACTGGAAATTCAACAAATTTTATACTCAATCTCTTACATCCTATTCTTAGAGAAGGCTATTCGCAATTTTTCATACCTAAAAAAAATGAGGCGCTATCTAGCGCCTCATTTTCATCAAAATTTTTTCCCCTTTATTTCCTCTCTTGCCAAGTGCGATAGGAGTTTATCGCAAGCATAGAGTTGTAGTAGCGAGGCTCTCCTGAAACTTCTTCCCCGATCCAAGATGGCTTTTCAAAGGGGGTATTCTCTTCAGGTAACTCAATTTCGGCCACAATTAGCCCTTCATTGACCCCTAAAAATTCATCGACTTCCCAGACCAAATCTCCTGCTGGAATGCGGTAGCGAATCTTTTCAATAATCGGTTGCTCCACTAAGTCGTTCAGCATCGTGAGGGCGTCCTTCAATGGAATCTCATATTCAAACTCGAGTCGAGTAATCCCGTGCGTGGGTCCCTTCACGGTTAAAAAGCCTTTTTCTCCTACCGTGCGCACTCGAACGGTGCGATCTTTCTGACTGTTGAGATACCCCTGGCGATAGTGCACCCCAGCAGCGAGCTGGCGCCATGCAGTACCATGCACTAAAAATTTGCGTTCAATTTCTTTACCCATCATTTCCTCCATCAAGAACACCACCCGCCATTTTTTTATGAAGCATGCAGCATTCTTTTGTTGTGCTTTTCACTTTAGCACCACTTTGAAAGAAGTGTGCGCGATGCCACCAAGCTTGTCTTTCCTCCAGTATGATGAAAGGACTACCAACCAAAAAAGAATGGAGTTCACCCGATGTCTTCCACACTCTTTCGCCCAATACCTAGCACTGGGCAGCTGCCTCGTGTTTGTGTTTTCGACCTTGATCACACTTTGATTGCGGGCGACGCGACTGTCGACTGGACTCGTTATCTATTAGAAGAAAAGCTCGTCACCGATCCTCGTTTTCTAGAAGTAGACCGCTTAATGGAAGAGCGCTATATCGCGGGAACCTTGCTCCTTGAAGATTATTTGCGAGAAATCATTCCTTTCTTCTCCTACCTTTCGATGGATGAGCTCGCCGTGCATGGGGAGCGCTTCATGGCGCGCTACATTGCGCCAACGGTCTATCAAGAAGGACTTGATGCGATTGCTGAAGCGCGCCGTCTCGGAATGGATGTGATGATTATTTCCGCGTCCAATACTTTCCTTGTTCAGCCTATTGGCGAAAAACTGCTTGGAATCCCCGAGAGTTTTGGCGTCGATCTTGCTACTCACGAGAATCACCTCACGGGCGAAGTTGTCGGCGTCCCGCCCTTTCAAGCGGGCAAGATTCATTGCTTAGAAAAGCAACTCGCTTCGCTTGGTCACACGCTCTCGGAAGTTGTCTTTTTCACGGATAGTCGCAACGATTTACCGCTTGCGCGAGCCGCTGGCGACTGCTACTGCGTCAATCCAGATCCTAAGCTCGCCGCTGAAGCGCAAAAAGCAGGCTGGCCGATTTTGCCTTGGCAAAACAAAATTGGAAAAAACTCCTGACGAAGCGCTCTATTGTGTCGACTTAATATCTTGATTTGTCGACAAATTGTCGCCATTTGAGCGCTAAACACCAACAGAATGACTTTTCCCCTCAAAAAAGAGAAAAACGTCAAAAAATCTAGGTAGAAAATCGGAACAGACAAAACTTTGTTTCGTTATAGTGATTCTCACGATCGTTGAGTTCCCCCTCTTTCGTAAACTCAACTCGACAAAATTTCAGATCTTGGAGCACTTACCATGTTGAAAAAAATCATCCTCGTAGCTACATTGTCCGCCGCTCTTGTGAGCACCTCTTTTGCTGCTGAAAAATTGCGCGTTGGTACGGAACCGACCTTCGCCCCGTTTGAATTCTTGGACACGAAGAGCAATCAGATTACGGGCTTTGATATTGAATTGATCAAGGCTGTGGGTAAGAAGGCTGGCTACGAAGTGGAAGTCTCCAGCATGGGCTTTGACGCTTTGATTCCGGCTTTGAGCACTGGCGCCATTGACGTCGCTGCCGCAGGTATCTCCATTACTGAAGAACGTCAGAAGAAAGTGGACTTCACGAAGCCCTACTACGAATCGGGTCTCTCCTACCTCACGCTCAAGAAGAACGCTGAAAAGTTCCCGACCTTTGAATCTTTGAAGGGTAAGACCATTGCCGCTCAGATCGGTAACACGGGTGCTGAATACGCCAAGAAGACCTTGAACGCTAAGGTCTTGACGTTCAATACCACGAGTGAAGCCTTTATGGACCTCTCCTCTGGTCTTTCCGCTGAAGCTGTTGTGCTCGACCGCCCGGTGCTCGCCTACTTCTTGAAGACGAAGCCCAACCAGGCTAAGAACTTCCAGCTCTCCACTGAAATCGCTGATGCTGAATGGTACGGTTTCGCAGTGAAGAAAGGCAACACGAAGTTGCTCGACGCATTGAATAAGGCCTACGACGAATTGAAGGCCAGCGGCGAAGTCCAGAAGATCTATGACAACTGGTTCGCTCAATAAGATGCTTTATTGATAGATAACGCCGTTTGTTGAGTTATGAGACAAACGGCGTTTTCTCAATCTCCCATTTTTTTCTGCACAGAGAGTCCCGAATCGTTGGACACTTCGCGCAGCTATCGGTAGAATGATGGGCGTTTTACCTACACCTTTGCGAGCCTCTCCTCATTAGGCTCAAAAAGACCAGACTGACAATATATAGACTCACCGCTTAGAGGTTACGAGATGGATTTTGACTTATCACTGATATCAAACAGTATTCCACTGCTTATTAAAGGTGCTGGGGTTACGCTTGAAATCACCGCCTTGGCTGTTGGCTTTGGCTTACTTGTTGGCCTCTGTCTCGGTCTGGGGCAGCTCTCAAAGTCGAGAATTCTTCGTTGGCCTTGCAAAATCTACGTTGACGTCATCCGCGGCACGCCTCTGCTCGTTCAAATTTTCATCATCTACTTTGCTCTGCCAAATATCATCGGGCATCGTATCGATCCGTTTGTTGCCGCAGTGACCGCCTGCTCGCTTAACTCTGGTGCCTACGTTGCTGAAATCTTCCGTGCTGGTATTCAGTCGATTTCTTTGGATCAGATGCGCGCTGGGTTGTCGCTCGGTATGACCACCGCCCAGACGATGCGCTACATCATCCTTCCGCAGGCTATCAAGCGCATCATCCCGCCACTCGGTAACGAATTTATTGCCATGTTGAAGGACTCCTCCTTGGTCTCCGTCATTGGCTTTGAAGAATTAACGCGCTCTGGTCAGTTGATCATTGCCGAAACCTACGCCACGATGGAGATTTGGACCGTCGTCGCCATCCTCTACTTGGTGATGACGTTGACGATCACGCAGTTGGTGGGTTTCATGGAACGTCGTTTGCGCTTAGTGGAACGCTAAAAAGAAGCGCTACTGAAGCACGCAAGAGAGGATGCCTACAGAGAAAGCGTCCTCTTCTTTTATTCGCTTCTCACGGAATCTTTTGAATTATTTCAGAGAAGCACAGAGAAAAACCGCACTTTGACTTGCATTGGATAGTCCCCATGAGTAAAATGCGATCTTTCACGGCTCGAGTTTCAACGCTCGTGTCCGCCAGTTTTTATTAATATTTCTTTTTACAGGAAATCAAATGTCCGTTGAAATGAACAAGTCCGAGATCGTTGCCAAGTTCCAGCGCGCTGCCGGCGACACCGGGTCCCCTGAAGTGCAGGTCGCTCTTTTGACCGCTCGTATCAATCATCTTACGAACCACTTCAAGGAACACAACAAGGATCACCACTCCCGTCGTGGTCTTCTTCGCATGGTGTCCCGTCGTCGTAAATTGCTCGACTACCTCAAGCGCACCGACCTCAACGCTTACCGTACGTTGATTACTGCTTTGAATCTCCGTAAGTAAGACGGTACATATTTCCCGACACGGCCTGCCTTTATGACAGGCCGTTGTCACACCATTAAGGTGGTTTTCAAAGAAAAGCACATCGCTTTTTCATGTATCGGCTTAAGCCGGCATGCGCGTTGCGACAGAAGTAAATTTTTTGACCAGATTTTATTTCTGCCGCAGCGTGCCAGACAATGACTTTGCCAACCCAAGCTTAGCTGAGAGAGCGAATAGCTTTGACGAGAAAACCCTTTCATGACCTTTCTTTTATAGGAATTGTTTTCTATGTCTATGTTTAACAAAGTCTCCAAGTCCTTCAAGTTTGGCGATCACACCGTCACGTTGACGACTGGCGAAATTGCTCGTCAGGCCACTGGTGCTTGTCTTTGCCAGATGGGCGAAACGGTTGTCTTGGCCACGGTTGTTGCTAAGAAAGAAACCAAGCCTGGTCAGGACTTCTTCCCCTTGACCGTTGACTACATCGAAAAAACCTACGCCGCTGGTCGTATCCCTGGTGGTTTCTTCAAACGCGAAGGCCGTCCTTCTGAAAAGGAAACGTTGACCTCCCGTTTGATCGACCGTCCTATCCGCCCGCTCTTCCCGGAAGGCTTCTTCAACGAAGTGCAGGTCATCATTCACGTTCTTTCCGCTGAACCCGAAATCGATCCGGATATTCCTGCCATGATCGGCGCTTCCGCCGCTTTGGCTATCTCTGGTATTCCGTTCCGTGGTCCGATCGGTGCCTGCCGCGTTGGCTACATCGACGATATGTTCGTGATCAACCCGACCAATTCCCAGTTGAAGAACTCCCGCCTCGACCTCGTTGTCGCTGGTACGGAACGCGCTGTGTTGATGGTGGAATCCGAAGCTGATTGCCTCACGGAAAAGACGATGTTGGACGCTGTGATGCTCGGCCACCGCGAAATGCAGGTCGCCATTCAGGCCATCAACGAATTGGTTGCTGAATCTGGTAAGCCCGCTTGGGATTGGCAGCCTGCTCCGAAGAACGAAGCGCTCATCGCTCGTATCGTCGAATTGGCTGACGCTGGCCTCAAGGAAGCCTATAGCATCCGCTCCAAGCAGGCTCGTACTGAAAAATTGCGCGAAGTTTATGCCGCTGTTGAAGCTCAGTTGACGGCTGATGCTGAAGCTGCTGGTACGGAACCCGCTGACATGAACGAAGTTCACGGCATCCTCTTTGAACTCGAAGCCAAGCTCGTTCGTTCCAACATTTTGAATGGCGAACCGCGTATCGACGGTCGCGACACCCGCACCGTTCGTCCGATCGAAATTCGTCAGGGCGTGCTCCCGCGCACCCATGGTTCTGCTCTCTTCACCCGTGGCGAAACCCAGGCTTTGGTCCTCACCACCTTGGGTACGAAGCAAGACGAACAGATTGTGGACGGTCTCTGCGGTGAATCCCGTGACCGCTTCATGCTCCACTACAACATGCCTCCGTTTGCCACTGGCGAAACGGGCCGCGTTGGTAGCCCGAAGCGTCGTGAAATTGGTCACGGCCGTTTAGCTAAGCGCGCTCTCAAGGCTGTGTTGCCCTCTGAAGAAGAATTCCAGTACACGATTCGTGTGGTTTCCGAAATCACCGAATCCAACGGTTCTTCCTCCATGGCTTCCGTCTGCGGTGGCTGCCTCTCCATGTTGGACGCAGGCGTCCCCCTCAAGGACTACGTCGCTGGCGTGGCCATGGGCTTGATCAAGGAAGGCAACAAGTTTGCCGTCTTGACCGACATCTTGGGCGACGAAGACCACTTGGGCGATATGGACTTCAAGGTGGCTGGTACCGAAAACGGTGTCACGGCTCTCCAGATGGACATCAAGATTGAAGGCATTACCGCTGAAATCATGCAGGCTGCTCTCGCTCAGGCTCATGAAGGTCGTCAGCACATTTTGGGCAAGATGCACGAAATGGCTGGTGGCGGCGCTAAGGAACTCTCCAACCTCGCTCCGCGTATGGTCTCCTTCAAGATTGATCAAGACAAGATCCGTGAAGTGATCGGTAAGGGCGGCGCCACGATCCGTGCTTTGACGGAAGAAACCGGCACCTCGATCAATATCGAAGATGACGGCACGGTGACCATTTCTAGCCCCGACATGGCTCGCGTTGACGAAGCCCGTCGTCGTATCGAACTCATCACCGCTAAGGTTGAAGTGGGTCAGGTCTACGAAGGTAAGGTCACCCGCTTGCTCGACTTCGGCGCTATCGTGGAAGTGCTCCCGGGTAAAGATGGTTTGTTGCACATCAGCCAGATTGCTAACGAACGCGTCAACCAGGTGAGCGACTACGTTCAGGAAGGTCAAGTGGTTCGTGTGAAGGTGATTGGTAGCGACGACAAGGGTCGTATCCGCCTCTCCATGAAGGCCTTGCTCAACGACGCTGAATAAGGACTTTTCTTCTAGGCTCTTCTCCAAGAGAGTTTGAGCCTAGAGTAAGTACTTCATCACGCACAGTAGAGCGCCCGACAGTCTCAAGATTGCTTCGGGCGCTTCTCTTTTCTCAAAAGAAAATTTTTCCTCTGTAGGCCTGTCTTTCTTTTGATTATCAGAAGGAAAATCGCTAAAATGCACTGTAGTGTGTCGAAGTGTCCCAAACGGCATTTGGTCACACTATTATTCTTTTGACCACCGATCACCAACAGGATAACCATGCCTAGCAAAAAACTCGTTATCGCAGCTAACTGGAAAATGAACGGTTCGCTGTGGTTCGGTAAAAAATGGCTCGCTACTGTGGCGCCCCAAGTGGAAAAGCTCCCTTTGACAGCGCTCGTCTTTGCGCCTGCCCCTTATGTCTTTCCATTAGGGCTTGATGCTCAGCCGACCGTTTTGAGTGTTGGCGCACAAAATGTCGCCTCTACCGAAAAAGGTGCTTATACTGGCGAAATTTCTGCCTCTATGCTCAAGGATATTGGCGCACGTTGGTGTATCATCGGACATTCCGAGCGTCGTACGCTCTTTGGTGAAACTGATACGGATATCGCAAAGAAGGCTCGTTTGCTTGCAAACGAAGGCATTCTTCCGATGCTCTGCGTGGGAGAAACCGCTGAAGAACGTGATGCTGGTCGCACTTTAGAAGTCGTGGTTTCTCAGTTGGATGCAGTACTGAGCGTCATTAGCGTTGCGCAATTGGGCGCTATCGCTTATGAACCAGTTTGGGCCATCGGAACGGGGAAAGTCCCCACGCCTGAAGAAGCTCAAGCTGTGCATGCAACACTACGCGCACATGTGGCAAAATATGCTCCCGAATGCGCGCAAGCGCTACCGATCCTCTATGGCGGTAGTGTGACCCCGCAACGCGCGGCCCCTTATTTAGCACAACCCGACATCAATGGCTGTTTGTTGGGCGGTGCAGGTCTTAAGACCGCTGATTTTGTCGCTGTGTGCCAAGCTGCCGCAGCCTCTTAAGTTACATTTTTCTCTATCGAGTAGGTTGATATACCATGCATTTTTTACTCAGCATTGCTCTCGTTTTGCAAATCATCTCCGCTGTGGTCGTGATCGTTTTGGTGCTGATGCAACACGGTAAAGGCGCTGATTTGGGTGCCGCTTTCGGTTCTGGCGCTTCTGGCTCTCTCTTCGGTGCGACAGGCAGTGCAAACTTCCTTTCGCGTTCCACCGCTGTGGCCGCTACGGTGTTCTTCTGCTCCACCATCGCTTTGACGCTTGCCTCGGGCGCTTTCAATAAGTCCGCTCGTCAGCAGCAGCCTGGTGGCGTGTTGTCCACCGTTGAACAAACTGCAGATCAGCCTGCAGCATCCCAAGAACTTGGTACTGAAGGGGTAAAAAGTGAAAAGTCTACCCCCGAAAACCAAATTCCGCGCTAAAATAGCTCCTTCCTGTTATTTGGGTTGCCTCTCACAACCACTTAAACAGCTAGCAGGAAACAACGTGTAAAGACGCTGCGGTCGTGGCGAAATTGGTAGACGCACTATCTTGAGGGGGTAGCGGAGCAATCCATATGAGTTCGACTCTCATCGACCGCACCAGATGACTGGGGTATCGCCAAGTCCGGTTAAGGCTCTGGATTCTGAATCCAGCATGCGTAGGTTCGAATCCTACTACCCCTGCCAATCATTCAGTAGCAGCTCTAA
>QWBY01000382.1_pt1 | contig 77061 bp, 85 predicted proteins | sample 1972471 | NCBI WGS metagenome assembly QWBY01 (sample SAMN09866722, study PRJNA288562) | Human gut metagenome isolate term6_stool, whole genome shotgun sequencing...
CAGCGTTCGTCCTGAGCCAGGATCAAACTCTCCATGATAGTTTGATTGCTCATTTGTTGCCTTGTTGCCAAGGACTTTTTGTAATTGACTCGGGTCTGTATATTCAGACCCGCACATTGGCGTTAATTCATTGCATTGTTCAGTTTTCAAAGAACCGTGTCGCTTCGTGCGACTCTTATAGTATACCAAACACTTGGCATTATTGTCAAGCATTTACTATATTTTATTTCGTCGCCGTTCCTTGCGGCTTGATTATCATAGCATTGCGATTATATCTTGTCAAGAATATTTTACGGATATTTGAGTAGATTTTTGCAAACTCATATATATGTATTTAAGTATATGTAAATCATGTAGCGTAAGCCAATGCTTTTGTCTTTTCTAAAACCAATTGTCCTGACGAAAAAGCGCCGCCTCGATAAGGCAACGCTTTTGTTTTTATATTTATAGTATTGTGTGGCAATGCGAGATACGTGAAACCGATCATTCATTTCCAAGCGGGCAGACTGTATTGGACCCGTTCGGGACGACGAGCCACGGTACCGCGATAAAGCAGGTAACCGATAAAAAGCACAATTACGGCACCGCGAATCGCTCCCAGACCTGCCGCATATATGGCGTACATGGAATACGCAAGCGCCAAAGCGGAGATCCCGCGCATCCACCGGATCTGTTTGATCGGCAAACCGGCGGCCCGCAAAAGTGTCGGCGCGGCGAGGCAGCAGTACAGATAGGGTACGACATTGGTTACCACAGCGAGATTGACCAATCTTTCAAATTGCGCAAACAGGTATTCGTCCGTGGTCATCAATGCCAGCAGCGATTGAAGGACCAGCAGAATCAACGTGCCGTTAACAGGCACGCCCTGTTTGGAAAGGCGGCCGAATATTTTCGGAAACACACCGCTTTGCGCGCTGCTTTTAAATACCTGCGCGAGCGTAAATTGCCAGCAAAGGAGCGCACCCATGCAGGAAACAACCATCATCGCCATAACGATTTTTCCAACGGTGCCGCCAAACAACACGGCGAAAGTCAAACCGAACGGCGCATTGGAATGCAACAAATCAAGATTCGGCACAATGCCCGCCATCACATTGGTTGAAGCAATGTAAACAACGGCGACGGCAAGCGTGCCGAAAAAGGTAGCGCGCGGTACATCCCGCTGCGGATTTTCAATCGCGTCCATATTCACGGCCGCGGATTCAAAACCGAGGAACGCCCAAAGAGTCAACGTGACGGATTCACTGACCGCGGAAAAGAACGGCGTCTCGGACGGATTCCACGACTCGATATAGAGCGTGGAATCAAACCAAAACCAACCGGCGACGGTTAAGAAAAGAACGGGCAAAAGCGAGCCCCAAACCGTCACGGAACTGATGCTCCCCGTCCAACGGCTGCCGCCGAAATTGAGAACACCCGCCACCCACAAAAGCAACATGGTCGCGGCGGCAATTTGGCCGGGATGCGGTTGCCAGCCGAAAAGAGTAGCGCCATACCCGACAGCCGATACGGCGATCGCCACATTGGCAATAATAAGGGAAACCGAATACGCGAAATTCGTCATGAAATAACCAGGCAAGCCGAAACGATACGCGGCATAACCGCCCATGCCGCCACTATGCCGCGTGAACATGCCGCATTGGGCAAAAACATGCGCCAAAAGCAATGAGCCGACCGCTGTCACCAACCAGGACAGAACGGAAATAGTCCCCACCTGCGCCAGCTTGGTAGGAAGCATAATGATCCCTGCACCCAACATATTCGCGGCCGTCAACATCGTCAGTTGCCACACATTCATTTTTTTCGTTACTTTTGCCAATGTACTCACCTCGCTTTAAATGTACCGTGGAGAGTTACGAGTCAAGTTCTTCGAAGCAACCGCAGACTCGTTGCGACTTGCCGACTATCGTATCAATAATAGAGTTAATTCGTGCGCGATAGATCACGATAGACAATGATAGATAACGATAGATAATGATAGATATGAATAAATCACATTTTTGCTCGATTTTTCTCTTTGGTGCATTTATTTTAACACCTATCCTCCTCTTTGCATAGTACTTTACAAAATTTATTTTCCGTTTTTAAAACGAATAGAAAACGCCCCGTTTTAGGGCTTTGGCCCTTACCTTGATAACCTCTTTTTATATTTGGTATAATAGTTTTCGTAAAAGGGAGTAACTAATTCGTCGTCGTCAACAACCCTGCTGATAAAAAAGCTGGCGCGACCATCCGCAGGATGCAGTGAGACTTTTACTTGCAGCATGCAAGATAAAAGTCTTTTTCTTTATGTTAAAACGTCTCACGTTAGCCTGGAAAGGTAGTGTCATGGATTTTTTATCCCCTTCATTTTTACTTTCCCTCGGATCCATCATCCTTTTGGATTTGGTGCTCGCAGGTGATAACGCGGTCGTGATCGCGATGGCGGCTCGCCAATTGCCGCCGCATTTACAAAAGCGGGCGATTTTTATCGGTACGGCCGGCGCGATCATCGTTCGCGCGCTGATGACTGTAATCGCCACATGGTTATTGGGCGTGCCCCTGATCCAGGCCATCGGCGGTCTGATTTTAATTCCGATCGCGATCAAGCTACTGCATCAGACGGGCAAGGATTCCGATACGGTCGTCGCCGCCACGTCACTCGGCGGCGCGATTCGTACGATTATCGTGGCCGATGTCGCGATGGGAATCGATAATGTGCTTGCTATCGCCGGCGTTGCCCAAGGGAATATTATCCTCGTAATAATCGGTCTTTTGGTCAGTATCCCGTTGGTGGTTTGGGGCAGTCAACTGATCGCCCGACTGATGGATCAATATCCGATCCTGGTGCCCGCGGGGGCGGCCTTGCTCGGTTACGCGGCCGGTACGATGATTGTGCACGATCCGATCGTCGGTCGCTACCTGCTCAACATTTCGCCGCTCATGGAATACTTCGTTCCCGCCGCGATCATTCTGTTCATTCTCGGTTTACCTCGCCTGCTGAGCAAAAAATCATCTGCATCGACAGATACGACAGTTGCCGAAGACAAGACGAATAACGAACAAAAATAATTTTTAAGTGAGGTCTTGGTATTGGAAATTTTAACGTTACAATTTTGGCTCTCTGTAGCGTCCATTATTGTTTTAGATTTAGTGTTGGCCGGCGATAACGCGGTCGTCATCGCGATGGCGGCGCGGCAGTTGCCGGCGCGTTTGCAAAATAAAGCCATCTTCATCGGCGCGGCCGGCGCTATCCTGGTGCGGGCGTCGCTGACTCTGGTCGCGGTCAAGCTGCTGACGATACCTCTTTTGCAGGCCATCGGCGCGTTGATTTTAATTCCGATCGCCATCAAACTTTTGCTGCCGCAGGAAAATTCGTCAACCGGCGTAAAAAAAGTCGCTTCCCTCGGTTCGGCTGTGCGTACAATCATTATTGCCGACGTGGTCATGAGTTTGGATAATGTGTTGGCCGTAGCGGGCGCAGCGCAGGGCGATCCACTGCTCGTCATCATCGGTTTGCTCATCAGTATCCCGCTGATCATCGGCGGCAGTAAACTGATCGCCCATTTCATGGAACGTTTCCCGCTGCTGATCCCGCTCGGGGCTGCGATCCTCGGTCATACATCGGGGGTTATGCTGCTGCATGACGGCATCGTCGGACCGTATCTTACGGCCTATATTCCGTACGCTGCCTATGTAGTTCCCGCACTGACGATTGCCATTGTGTTGCTTGTGCCCTATGCGCTCGTACATTGGAACAAGCGACAACGCTAACAATAAAAAACACCGCCTTGAGCGGTGTTTTTTGCTTTATTTACTTTTGTGAATCATCGAGCCGGTCGCCTGTTGGTTCGCCAAGATCGTCACATCACTGATCTGCACGCGCCGCGGACGGGAAATAACGAATGCAATGATTTCGGCGATATCCTCCGGCGTCAATGCTTCCACACCGGCATAGACAGCCGCCGCGCGGTCGCTGTCCCCTTTGAACCGAACTTCCGAAAACGGTGTCTCGACAATGCCCGGCATGATCGTCGTCACTTTAATGTCGGTAGCAATCGTTTCAATACGAATCGCATCGCCAAGCATTTTGACGGCGGCTTTTGTGGCGCAGTATACGGCGCCGCCGGCGTACGCGCCTTGCCCCGCGGTCGAGCCGAGGTTCACGATATGGCCGTGGCCGCGTTCAATCATCGCGGGCAGCATCGCTCTTGTCACGTACAATAAACCTTTCACATTCGTATTGACCATCTCATCGACGTCATCGAGATCATTTTCCGCATAGGGTTTCAATTCTCGCGCGAGCCCGGCGTTATTGATCAAAATGTCGGGCACCAGTCCTTCTTCCACAAGCTGTTGGCCGACACGTTCCACCATCGCGCGCTTGGTCACGTCCAGCGGGAAAACATGCACTTTCGCGCCGTATTTTTCTTCCCATACGGCGGCCGCCTGCGACATCGGTTCGGTGCGTCGAGCGAGCAGAATTAATTCATAATTTTCTTGCGCCAAGAGTTCGGCGGTAGCCAGGCCGATACCCGAACTCGCTCCGGTAATCATTACGATAGGTTGCGTCATGGTTTTTCCTCCCTGATGATTTCTATGTGCAGTATACCATAGCATTTTTAGCAAAATATAGACAAAACCTTGTGGAAAAACAAAAAGTATATTGCAAATGGATTTTTGTTTGTGTACAATGGACTAAATAAATTAAAAGGAGGCTTAGTATGGCTCAAACAAATGAAGAAGTTCGCGATACCGAACTTCACCAAGAAGAGATTCGTCCTGACGCCACTGCGACGGATCCTGTAGTGACAAACCCTGCCCCACGGCCGGCGACGCCTCAAGAAGAAGGTCCCGCGATTACCTGGGGAAGCTATGTGGCATTTTTCGGAGCATTGCTGTTTTTCTCCGGTCTTTTCGCCGAGGCGGCCGGCTGGTGGAAAGTGTTCGACTTTTCGGTCCTCAACGGCAGTTTCGGTACCTGGGAAACAGCGGCCGGTAAGATGGCTTCGTTCCGCGGTTCCGGCGGTACCGGCGCGCGCGACGGTTTTGTGTTTGCGCTGACGTTGCTTCCGGCTTTGATTTTCGCGATTGCTCTTATCCATGTGGTCGAAGGCTACGGCGGCTTGAAAGTCGCTCAAAAAATGCTTTCGCCGTTGCTGCGTCCGCTCTTGGGTATCCCGGGCGTGTGCGGTCTGGCTATGATCGCCAACTTGCAGACGACCGATGCGGCGGCCGGCATGACCAAAGTGCTTTACGAAGACGGCTTGATCACCAGCCGAGAACGTTCCATTTTCTGCGGCTACCAGATTTCCGGCTCCGCGCCGCTCTCGAATTATTTCTCTTCGGGCGTAGCCGTGTTTTCCATCCTCTTGGTACCGATCGGCTTGCCGATACTGGTCATTATGATTTTCAAATTTATCGGCGGCAATATCGTCCGCTTCTATCTGCGAGCCACGGAAGGCCGTGACCCGCAAGCACAGACCACCGAAGGAAAGGCGGGTGACGTCGCATGAGTGAAGTACGTACTGCGCAAGTGAAGCGCAAAGGCTTCATTGAGCTCTTCACTGAAGGCGCGTACAACGGTCTGATGATCGGTATTCGCAACATGCTGCCGAACGTCATGCTCGCTTTCATCCTGATTCACGCGTTAAAAATCACAGGGCTTTTGGATTGGATCGGCTCGATCGCAGGTCCGATCATGTCGCTCTGGCTTCTGCCGGGTGTCGCGATCACCGTGATCATGGCTTCATTGCTTTCAATGGGCGGCGCTATCGGCATCATGGCGGCCCTCTTAGCCGCCGGCGCTATCAGCCCGTACGAAGCGACCGTAATGGTACCGGCCTGCTACCTGATGGGCAATCCGGTGCAAAACGTTGGCCGCGTATTGGGTACGGCGGAAGTTCCGGGAAAACATTACCCTATCATCATTTTCATCTGCGTATTTAACGCAATGGCTTCCATCTGGGCCATGGAATTGATCATGACATTATTCTAAAACGCCGCCCTTCGGGGCGGTTTTTGCTGAAAGGATACCTTTATGCTGACCTTATTAAAGAATGCGCATGTATTTGCGCCGGAAGACCTCGGAACGAAAGATATTTTAATCGCCAACGGCGTCATCGAAGCCATCGATGACCAACTTGATGTGCAAGGCGTGGAAGTGGAAATAATCGACTGCGAAGGTATGCGGTTGATTCCCGGTTTTATCGACGGCCACGTTCATATCACGGGCGGCGGCGAAGGCGGCTTTCATACCCGCACGCCGGAAATGCCCTTATCCGGCGCGACACGCTGCGGCGTGACCACCATTTGCGGCCTGTGCGGTACCGACGGCGTGACCCGTTCGCAGGAAAACTTACTCGCCAAAGCGTATGCGTTGGAAAATGAGGGCCTCACCGCCTACATGTATGTCGGTTCGTACGAAGTACCGACACCGACCATCACCGGCAGCATTCGTTCCGATATCATGCTGATCGATAAATGTATCGGTGCCGGCGAAATCGCCGTTTCCGATCACCGTTCGTCGCAACCGAATTACGATCTCTACCGCGATATCGTCGCGCAGGTGCGCGTTGGCGGCATGCTCGCGGGCAAAGCGGGCATCGTCAATTTCCACATGGGCGACGGCGAGCGCGGACTCGAGCCGCTGCGTCAGATCGCCAACGAAACGGAAATTCCTTATACCAACATGCTGCCGACCCACACCAACCGCAACGAACATCTGTTTAACGAGGCGGTCCAGTATGTTAAAGACGGCGGCTATATCGACCTCACATCCTGCGTCAGTCCGGAATTAGGGAGCAAACATGCCGTCAAACCGTCCACAGCAATCCGCCGCTTAATCGATGAGGGTTGCGACATGTCGCACGTCCTGATGAGTTCGGACGGCTACGGTTCGGTGCCGCTTTTTGATGATCACGGCAACAATATCGGCGTCGGTATCGGCGATCAGTCCTCACTGATGAACGAATTCCGCGATGCGGTCGAAACGGAAGGCTGCGACTTTACGACGGCCCTTTCCATTCTCACCAAAAACGTCGCCGACCTCTTCCGATTCAAGAATAAAGGCGAAATCGCCGTCGGCAAAGATGCCGACTTCATGACGATCAACGACCGGTTTGAACTGCAAAAACTGTGGGCCAAAGGCCATCTCATGGTCGATAACGGTGAACCGATCGTCTTTGGCACATTTGAAAAACATTGAGCTTTTCGCACCGGCACGGCAATAAAAAAGAACCGCAAGCGCGGTTCTTTTTTGATTGGTTTTTTACGCCCAGATTTTTTTCATCAGACCGGAGTAATTCTCCGTCAGGTGACCGACCATAACATCCAAAATCACACGGATTAATTCCGGATTGAAGTCATCATCCGTTGTCGGTACGCAGGCGTCCAGGAAAATATTTCCTTCTTCATCGAGAAAATATTTGAAGACTTTGTACGAACGGTTTTGTTCGTTCAGGTAGGTCAATACCTGTTCTTCATTTTTCTCTTTGAGCGCGCCCGTCGCCACCTGGACACGAATCATAACGTAGATGGTGTCGTCGACGAAAAGCGCCGTCGGCAGGCTTTGACCTTCCGTTTGGATATGGGAACGGAACACATGCGTGTGGATTTCATCACCGATCTCTTCCACCTGGAAGATACCCGGATGATTTGCTTCAAAATACTCTTTCAGTGCTTTTGCTTTTGTTGCCTCGGCCATATTGATGCCTCCTCTGTAGTGGTCATATAATAATTTTATTATAAACTAAAAAACGAGCGCGGTACAGTCACAAAAGTAAAGCAACATCGTATGCATGTCTTTTTTACATTTCATTGACAAGACAGAAACACGATGGCCAATAACCGCTACCGTTGTTTCCTGCCGGTTTCAGCACCGCTCAGCGGGGGCAATGTAGGTTCACTTTTCCACAAAAAAGGACAAGCATTTGCTTGTCCTTTTTATCTACCTCACCAAGTTGTCATGGAACTGCGTTTATTTCGTGACGAGTTTCAACGGTACCGCGATATGATCGGCAACCGCTTCTTTTTTAACCGCTTTAACGGCGGCTTCAAGACCCTGTTCGCCCATCAGTTTCGGCTGCTGCGCGATCGTAGCTGCCATGGAACCGTCTTTAACGGCTTTAATACCGTCTTCCGTGCCGTCAAAACCGACGATAAATACTTGTTTACCGGCGCTCTTCGCCGCTTCAATAGCACCGAGTGCCATTTCATCGTTGTGCGCGAAAATAGCCTGAATTTCGGGGTTGGCTTGTAAAATATTTTCCGCTACCGTCAGACCTTTGGTCCGATCGAATTCTGCCGTCTGTTTGGCGACAATATTCAATTTGCTGTCGGCGAGTTTGTGGAAGCCTTCACCGCGTTCACGAGTCGCAGATGCGCCCGGGATACCTTCCATTTCGGCAACCGCTACATTGCTGCCGAGTTTATCGATGATGTATTGTGCCGCCATTTCGCCGCCTTTAACGTTATCGGAAGCGATCAAAGATACGACTTGGCCGCCATCAGAAGCACGGTCTACCATCAGAACCGGAATACCGGCTTTGTTGGCCGCTTCGACCGAGTTGGCGATCGCCGCGGAGTCGACCGGGTTGATCAACAAAACATTTACTTTGTGTTGGATCAAGTCTGCTACATCATTGGCCTGTTTAGCCGGATCGTTCCCCGCGTCAAGCGTCTGTACGTCCACGCCCAAAGCTTTCGCTTTTTCAGTGACACCGTCGCTCAACGTGACGAAGAACGGATTGTTCAAAGTCGATACGGAGAAACCTACCGTAATTTTTTCACCGGTTTTAGCCGCCGGTGCTTCCTTTTTGTCGCTGCCGCCGCAACCGGCCATCAAAACGACCAGGCAAAGCGACATCACGACGAGTAATAACTTGCGTAATTTCATTCCATAACCCCCTCTTATTTTTTGCGATCCATCAGAACCGCCAACAAAATAACGCCGCCTTTGACAACTTGTTGGTAAAAACTGGAAACATTCAAAATATTAAGTCCGTTTGTGAGCGTGGCGATGATCAACGCACCAATCAGAGAACCCGTGATGCGGCCTTTACCACCGGCCAGACTGGTCCCGCCCAAAACGACCGCAGCGATCGCGTCAAGCTCATAACCGGTCCCTGCCGTAGGTTGGGCAGAGTTGAGGCGGCTCGTAATGATGATGCCCGCCAACGCGGTTAAAAGGCCCGTGATCGCGTACGCGAAAATTTTGACACGCGAGATATGAATACCCGCGATATACGATACTTTTTCACTGCCGCCGACCGCATACGTTTTCCGGCCGAGCGTTGTTTTATTTAAAATAAACCAGCAAAGCGCGAACATGAGCAGCGTCGTGATCGCCGGTACCGGCACACCGAAGACATCGCCCACACCGAACGCCGTAAAAAACGGATGCGAGGTCAAGCCGCTGATCGGGCGACCGTTACTGTACACCAGCGTCGCTCCGCGGAAGATCGTCATCGTCGCCAGGGTCGCGATAAACGGCGCGACTTTGCCGTACGTGATAATGAGTCCGTTGGCCGCGCCGAGCGCGATGCCGATCAGACAGCAGAGCGCCATGCTCATAACCGGATCCATACCGCTCTTAATCATGCCCGCCATCAACGCAGTCGAAAGTGCCAGCAGCGAACCGACGGAAAGATCAATGCCGCCGGTCAGAATGACAAACGTCATGCCGAAGGAAATCAGCGCGTTGACCGAGACTTGCCGCAACAGGTTCGACAGGTTGGACGGATTAAGAAATGTCGGATTGAGTGCCGTCAAAATGACGAACAGCAGTACCAGACCTAAAAGCGGTCCGAGATTACGCAATAGATTTTTCACATTTGTCGACATGAATTACTGTCCCCCTGTAGCTAATGTAATAATTTTTTCCTGCGTGGCTTCACTGCGATCCAGCACGCCCGCGATCGAACCCTCGCGAATCACCATAATGCGATCACTCATCCCGATGACTTCCGGTAATTCCGAGGAAACCATAATGATGGCAACACCGGCCGCCGTCAACTCATTCATTAAATCGTAAATATCCCGTTTGGCGCCGACGTCGATACCGCGCGTCGGTTCGTCCATAATCAGAATGGCCGGTTTCATACCGATCCATTTCGCAATGACGACTTTTTGTTGGTTGCCGCCCGAAAGCGTTCCGACCGGTTCCGTCAGCGACTGCGCCTTAACGCCGAGACGCTTGGCGAGCATTTCCGTAAATTCATTTTCCGCGCCGCGGCGCACGTATTGGTGCGAAGCAAATTTTTCGATGCTCGGCAACGAAATATTATCGCCGATGGAAAAATCTAAAATCAGACCTTCCGTCTTACGGTTTTCGGTAATAAAACCGATCCCCGCCTTAATGGCATCCGACGGGTTATCGATCTTCATCGCCTGCCCGTGAATTTTAATTTCACAGCTGTCTTTTTTATCGACGCCGAAAAGCGCGCGCATAATCTCGGTACGGCCGGCCCCCATCAGACCCGCAATCCCCAAGATCTCGCCTTCGCGAATCGTAAACGAAACGTCGTGGAACACGCCCGCAGTATTCCGTCAACGAACGGCCGACCATATCGGATACGACGCGATCCATCGTCGTTTTCGCGACAGGTTGCGTGGAAATCGCCATGCCGTCGCGCATCACGGTTACCGTATCGCAAAGTTCGAAGACTTCTTCCATGCGGTGCGAAATGTAAATGATGCCGACGCCTTTGGTCCGCATCTGACCTAGCACTCGGAACAGCACTTCGGTTTCCCGCTCACTCAAAGCGGCGGTCGGTTCGTCCATGATCACGATCTGCGCGTCAAGCATCAGCATGCGCACAATCTCCGTCAACTGTTGCTGACCGACAGAGCAGTCCTGCGCCTCTTTTTCAAGCGGCAGGGAAATATTCAGTTCGTCACATTTGGCTGCCGCCAATTCGCGCATGCGATCCCAGTCCAGCATGCCCAATGAATTTTTAAGCGGACGCATCAGAAAAAGATTTTCCAGAATCGTCAAATTCGGCCAAATATTTAATTCCTGATGGACAAACGCAATTCCGAAATCTTCCGCTTCGCGCGGCGACGTAAATACTCGCTCTTCGCCGTCCACCCGAATCGTGCCGTTATCGGCCTTGTGCAGACCCGTCAAAATATTCATCAGAGTCGACTTGCCCGCCCCGTTTTCACCCATTAAGGCATGAATCTCACCGGGTCGAACCGTCAGATTGACTCCTAAGAGCACTCGGTTCTGTCCGAATGCTTTGGAGATGTCACGCATCTCAATTTGCATACTGTCACTCCTTGCAGCTAAAAGATACAGCCGCTTTGTAAAATCACATTGGCATACGGCGTCGCCTCACCCGTACGAATAATCGCTTTGACGTCGTGCGAATATTCCTTCAAGCGTTCATGCGTTACATACGCACCGGGGATATCTCCCATTAATTGTTGCATCTCCTGAAACAGCGGCAAATTTTGTGAATCCATTTCGCTCGCAATCAGGTACTGTTCCACTTTCATGTTATCCATGACGACGCGCAGCACGTCCAAAAAAGACGGCACACCGAATTCCAGCGCCAGATCAATTCGTTCCACTTCGCGCGGAATCGGTAACCCGCAGTCGGCAATCATGATCCGATCAGTATGACCGAGATCGGCAAGTACTTTTGCAATCTTGCTGTTCAAAATTCCGTGTTTCTGCATGTCATGCCTCCATCTCGTTGCGCCACGGCATCGCGCCCTGTGCGCCGTGCGCGGTAACCGAACGTGCGGCCGCGTGGTTGGCAAACCGCAGCGCCGTTTCAAGATCCTGTCCTTCACTGATCGCAACCGCAAACGCGCCGTTGAACGTATCTCCTGCGCCGGTCGTATCGACGACGGTGACCGTTTCCCCGGCGACGCGGTGAACGCTCTTGCCGTCATAGTAATCGACGCCGTCTTTACCGCGCGTCACAATCAATTTTTTCTGCCATTCCGCCGACAGTTCCAACGGATCCGCCACATCAAACAAGAGCGCCAGTTCGTGATCGTTCGGCGTAATGTAGCGGCACATCGCCATAACGTCCGGCGCCAATTCACGCGCCGGTGCCGGATTCCAAAGTACCGGAATGTTCCGTTCGGCGCAAAGACGAATCGCGTCTTCGGTCACATCCTGCGGTACCTCATTTTGCAACAGCACCATATCCAATTCCCCCAGCTGATCCAGCGCCTGTTCAATATGCGCCGCGGTCAACTGAAAATTCGCCGCCGGCACTACCAATATGCTGTTATCTCCTTCGGTCAGCGTAATGTGCGCTGTGCCCGTTGAAACGCCGGGAAGGGTCATTAAAAAGCGGGCGTCTACGCCGTTTTTTACAAAATTTTCGCAGAGCATTTCCCCGTAGGCATCTTCGCCGATGGCTCCGATCATTGCCACGTCCGCTCCGAGTCGTGCCGCCGCTACCGCCTGATTGGCTCCTTTACCGCCGCAACTCATAAAAAAATGTTCTGCAAACAGCGTCTCACCCGCTTGCGGACGCCGGGCCGCTTCCACGACCAAGTCTACAGAACAACTGCCGATAACCGCCAATTTTGCCATGCCGTAACCTCCTGCCGGTATGTAGCCGTATCGATATCTTGTCCAACATATTCATAAACAGTATACATCAAAAACGGAGATTTATCAGTAAAATTATTCATTTCTTGTTCTCCGCCTCGCTCTATGCTACACTATATCGGTGCGAAGTGTTTTCTTGGTCCCACTTCGTAAAAACAAAAACAAGGAGGAATGGAACATGAATACTCGTATGCTCGTCATCAATGCGGTGTTGGCCGCAGTGTACGCGCTCCTTACGGTCGCGCTGGCGCCGTTCAGCTACGGACCCGTGCAGGTACGTTTATCGGAGGTACTGACGCTGCTCGCGTTTTACCAACCGAAAGTCGTACCGGGGTTAATTCTCGGCTGCCTGCTTGCGAACCTTGCGAGCCCGTTCGGCATGATCGACATTGTGGTCGGCACGTTCGCCACCGCGATCGCCGTCTACGGTATGCGCTACATGCCCAACATCTGGACCGCTTCGCTCTTGCCCGTCGTGTCCAACGGCGTGCTCATCGGCGCGGAGCTCGCGTACCTCGGTGCGCTGGAAGGCGAAAGCGTCGGTTTAACCATGCTCTACATTGCCGCCGGCGAATTCGTCGCAGTCAGCGTGTTAGGCTGCGTACTGATGCCGCTTTTATGGCGCAATACCGCATTTCGACGACTCTTGCAGGACCTATAAAAATACCCGCCGCGGCGGGTATTTTTTATTGTCGGAGCAACGGCAGATGCTATAATACGATAGAACAGAGGTGAATTATGCAACCACGTAAAAAACTTTGGTGGGGACTCAGTGCCCTCCTTATTTTACTTATACTCGGTCTGGGCAGTTGGTGGTACATGGCGCGCAGCAAAAGCGTCGACGTAGTCATCGTCAAACCCGTCACCGAACCGCTCATGATTACGCGCGATGTGACCTTGGCTCCGTTGTACAGCGCGACCGTTTCACCGGCCGCGTCCGGGCCGATTCTCGGTCCGGTGCCTACGGTCGGCACGAATGTCAGTGTAAATGATCATTTATTCACGATCGATGTCAGTCCGTACGAGGCGCAGCTGGCGCGAGCGCGCAACGCCACAAGCGAAGCCTCCGCCGCGCCGGCCGCGCCGCCGGTCAACACACCCGTGATCACGGAGGCGCAACAACTTTTGCAGCAGGGTATTATTACGCAGGCGGAATACGCTAAAATTGTCGCGCGTGAACAGGCGAAGCAACCGTCCGTGTATACTCCGTCCGCTGCCGCGGCGCCGGACACTTCGACGATTGAGCGTCAGATTGCCGCCGCCAACGTTACCGCGCCGGTCGCCGGAAAAGTCACCGCGGTGTACGTTACCGCTGACGGCGTGGCTGTGCAAGACCGTCCTGCGCTGGTCATCGCCTCCCTTTCGCCATTGGTGGGTGAAATGCCTCTTCCCAATGCCCTTACGGAAGCCGTTCAACAAGCCCGCACCGCGCCTGAAACCACGCTTACGTTACGGGTCAACGGTCACGACTACTTCGGTGAAATGACCGCGCTCTCCCCAACGGGCGGCGACGTAACCGCACTGAAGTTCCGGTTTGACAATCCCGGCGAGATGTTGCAGCCCGCCACCCCCTATCCGCTCACGTTGAAGCTGCCGACCAAGGTTTCGCTGATTCATTTGCCGCGTAGCAGCAACATCGGTGACGATACGGTGTACATTGTCACTGCGGACGGTCTGATTGACGCCCGACACGTCACTACCGCTTATGTTGACGGTGACGATTGGGTCGTCTTGGCAGGTCTTACGGCCGGCGAACGCGTCATCGCCGAACCGGCCCCGCATTTGGAAATCGGGATGCATGTCGATGTCCGCGCTTAATTGGTTTCGCCGGCCGCGATTTACGCAGGAAGAGCTTACGACCGACGCCGTGACGGCGGCGCGTCGTTTGTTGGGCGCCACGCTTTGGCACCGCAGTCCCGAAGGACTGGTCGGCATCCGACTCACGGAAACGGAAGCCTACGGCGGCACCTATCGCGGTCATCCGGACGATGCGTCGCACGCGTATCGCGGCGAAACGAATCGCAATCGCCCCATGTTCGGTCCCGCCGGTCATATGTATGTATATCTTGTTTACGGCTTGCACCACTGCGCCAACATTGTCGTCGATGTGGCCGGCATGCCGGCCGCCGTGCTCTTGCGCGCGGGTAAAATCATTTACGGCGACGATTTGGTGCGCGCGCGGCGCGCCGGCATCCGACCGGAGCACTGGACCGACGGTCCCGGAAAACTGGCGCGCGCGTTGGGGATAAGCACCGCGCTTTCCGGCAAAACCGTCTTGTCCGGCAATCTGCAGTTGCGGCACGGCAAAATCGCCAACGATGAAATGATCGTTCGTAATGTTCGCCGCGGCATTGATTATGCGACGTATGGAAAATCATTTCCCTGGCAATTTAAACTGATCAAAAAACGAAAAAATGACTGACAAAATCTCTTCATTTTGTTATACTGTTAAAGTTAATGGCGCTGTGGGAGAACGGCGCCGTTTTGTGTGGAATGATTCTTAGGAGGCGTGTATGAGTTATCGAAATCGTATTTTGTGGTCATCTATTTTCGGCCTGGGGCTGGAAAGTATCGACATCATGATGCTGTCATTCACCTTGACATCCATTATGGCGACATTCGGTTTGAGCGGCGCGCAGGGCGGCATGATCTCGACTGTCACCAACATCGGTATGCTGTTGGGCGGAATTACGTTCGGTTTGCTCGCCGACAAATACGGACGCATTAAGATTTTTTCCTATTCGATTCTGCTGTTTTCAATCGCCACCGCGTTAATCGGCTTTTCGCCCAACATTTGGTGGGTAGCGGCTTGCCGCTTCCTCGCCGGTGTCGGCGGCGGCGGTGAATTCGGTGTGGGCATGGCGATGCTCGTGGAAGCGTTTCCGCGCCACGAACGCGGGAAGGCCAATTCCTACGTCACGATCGGCGGCCAAGTAGGCGCCATCATTGCGGCGCTGCTGGCGTACTTCCTGCTGCCTGTCGTCGGTTGGCGCGGTCTTTTCATCTTCGGTATCGTACCGGTTTTTCTGGCGGTTGCGGTTCGTTACCACTTGCCGGAAACTCCCCAATGGATCGCCGCTAAAGAAGCGGCGGAAGCGCAGGGAAAATCCTTGAATGTTTCTTTATCGGAGCTGGTAAAAACGCCGCGCCTCGCGTGGACTACGGTGACGCTTATCATTATGTCGTCCGTGCAGGTCAGCGGTTACTTCGGCTTAATGACTTGGTTGCCTTCGATTTTGCAAAAACAGTTGGGGCTGACGATTTCCGGTTCCGCGCTTTGGACCATCAGCACCATCGTCGGCATGTGTCTGGGCATGCTTTTATTCGGACGTTTCATGGACAGCCTCGGCGCCAAAAAATCGTACGGCATCTTTCTTTTGTGCTCGGCCGTTTCCGTTCTGCTTTACGCTTATGCCAACAGCGGTATCGCCATCTTACTCGGCGGCGCGGTAGTCGGGTTCTTCGCCAACGGCATGAATGCGGGCTACGGCACCTTGATTTCAAGCTTTTATCCGCCCAATATTCGCGCCACCGCCAATAATACGATCTTTAATATCGGACGCGCGATCGGCGGTTTCTCACCGATCGCCATCGGTTATTTGTTGCAATACTATACCATTGGATACGCGATGCTCTACTTCACGGCGCTCTATTTGATCTCGTTCGCGGTGATGTTGACTTTGAAACGCGATCCGTCCGTCGTTGACGCGGAGGAAATGTTATGAGTATTCACTTGCAAGGCGTTACGCCCGGCTCTTTAGGCGAGGCGACATTGCTTGTTGGCGATCCCGGCCGCATTCCGCTGGTCACCGATCATTGGCAAAATGTCACCGAACTTTGCCGGAATCGCGAGTTCGTCGTCTGTTCCGGTACATACGAAGACAAATTGTTTTCGGTCTGCTCGACCGGTATCGGCCTGGGATCGACGGAAATCGCCGTGATGGAGCTTATCGAAAACGGCGCGCAAGCATTTGTGCGTGTCGGCGGATGCGGCAGCTGGCGGGAGGATATTCCCGCCGGCGCGCTGCTATTCAATCACGCTATGATCCGTGACAAATCTCTTTTGCACGCGTACGTCGACGACAATTATCCCGCCGCGGCCGATCCTCTGCTATGGCATGCTTTGTATCAGGAAGCTCGTCGGCAAAAAAAGCAAGCCTTTTACGGTATCGGCTTTACGGCGGGCACGTACTATCTCGGTCAGGGCCGCTCTGTCCCCTGGTCCGAAAATCCTGCGGAAAGCCAGCTGATGACGGATCTTAAAGCGCGCGGCGTCATCAACTGCGATATGGAAACGGCGATCATTTATACGCTGGCCTCTCTGTATAATGTTCCCGCCGCCAATTGTTTGGTCTGCCATGTAAATCGGGATGAAAATGTTTTCGTCAGCCCAAAAGATTATCAGGAGATGCACCGCGAAGCGGCCGGTCTTGTCCTGAAGGCGCTCGCAAACCGCCCCCGCGCGTAAATCCACGCGGCATTCCACTCCTCTCCATAGCGAGAGGAGTTTTTTTATGTGACTTTTCCGTAATTATTTGCTACTATTACTACAGATATACAAGATTTATATTGACTCGATACAGGAGTGTGATGCACCGGATGCCGTATAGTCAAAAGACCTTACAGCAGCTCGAGAAAGCGGCCGACCAAGTTCCCCCCGGGATTCAGCTGGAAGTCAACGCGGAAATTTTTGTGACGGTTCGCAACATGTTGGTCGCGGACCCGCAAAGCGGTTCGCGTAAGCAGCGCCACATGGAGCGGCTGGGTGAACTGATCCGCCGCACCGTCGCCGCGATTGCGGAAATCGAAGAACGTCGCGGTTACGGTATTTCCGTTGAAGAACAGGTAGCCATGCTGGAAGAAGCGCTGGCCATCATGGATGTCTATTTACCGGAAATCTTTTTTGAAGAAATTGCCAAACCGGATATTGATTTTGTCCCGCCCGCGCCGGAATCCACCTATGATCGCGCGCAGGCCGATTTCGTATTCGCCACGCGCGTGTGGCCCATCATCGCAGGCAACAAACCGAAAAATGTGGAACGTCCGATCGCTTACCTGATCGGCGGGCAACCCGGATCGGGCAAGTCCCGCATGGCTTCAACGGTCATTGACAACCGCGAGCACCAACTCATCCACGGCGATCCCGATACCTTGTTCGGTTTTCATCCGCATTACCAGGAACTGCAGGAAAAATACGGTCTGTACAGCATTTACATCACGCAGCATTTTGCCGATTACATGGCGGAGAAAGCGTTTCAGCAGGCCGTCGCCGAACGTCGCCACTTGCTGATTGAAAGCAATTGCACCGACCCGGAAGAAATTTTGGCCAAGCTTAAACTCCTGCAGGACAGCGGCTACTATGTCATTGTCAAATTTCGCGCGACGCCGCGGCTGGAAAGCTGGCAGTCGCTGCAACAACTGTACCAGCAGCAACTTATCAAAGCGCCGGCGCTGGCCCGCATGATGAGTCCCGAGTATCACGACTGGGCCTGCGATAAATTCGTGGAAACCGCGTTGGCAGTGCACCATGAGCATCGCTATGATCGTCTTGTGGTAAAAAGCGAAAAAGGCCTTTTGTACGACAGCGACGACAGTCCGACGGAAAGCGTCGCCGAACTTTTACGCGAGCGTCTGCGCCGCGGCGAAGAATAATAAATACACCGTGCTACGTATCGCGGCACGGTTTTTGTTTACATGAAAACGGAAAGGAGCGACATGGATAAAAATAAAATTATTACCACGCAAGCGAATCGCCTCGGTCTTACCGAAGTCGGCTTCGTGCGTCTGCCGCTCCCCGAGACGCTCGCCGCGACACTCCACGCGGCCGGCGAACCGTCGCCCTTCACGCCGCCGGATGTGACGACGCGTCTGGATCCGTCCGCCTTGCTGCCCGGCGCGCAAAGCGTAATCGTTTGTCTTTTTCCGTATCGTCCCGCCTCAGCCACTGCGGAAAACGCCGCCGAACCTCCCGCGAACTTGCCGGAATACGCGCGGGCGCGTGATTACCACATCATTGTGCAACACTATTTAACCCGCTTAGAGGCTCGTCTGCGAACGCATTTTCCCGACGCCGATTTCTTCCCTTTTGTCGACACGTCGCCGCTTCCGGATCGAGCCTTGGCGTATCTCGCGGGGTTGGGCTTTTTCGGCTGGAACAAGGCGCTCATTAATGATCGCTACGGCACCCACACCATGATCGGGGGACTTGTCACGACGCTTGCACTTGCGCCGAGCGAGCCGTTGCAAAAAACATGCTTGCAGTGCGGACGTTGTCGCCGCTTTTGCCCCGGTCAGGCGCTGACGCCGGAACGATTTACCTGGCAGCGTTGCAAATCGTATATCACACAGAAAAAAGGTGATCTGACCGCCGCGGAAGCCGCCATCGTCACGAAAAATCATTATATTTTCGGCTGCGACGTCTGTCAGGAGGTCTGCCCGCATAACACCGCGGCCGAGCCGACACCGCTCCCTGAATTTCAAAACGATCGCATCACGCGTATCACCGCAGAGGAAATTTCCCATTATTCGAACCGCACGTTTCAAGCCGCTTACGACGATCGCGCCTGGGCCTGGCGCGGCAAAAAAATTTTGTTGCGCAACGCGGCGCTATTGGCAGAAAGCTCCGCCCATCGCAACGACGACAATCACTAAAAAGAACCGCCACGAAAAAATGGCGGTTCTTTTTTATTGCGCGGAAAGCGCAGCGGCTTTTTGCGATGAAATTTTTTATAAACGCTCAATCAAATGCGCCCAGTAGCGTTTGGGCATATTGCTTTGGCGCAGTTTCGGATTGGCGCGCTCGGGGATCGCAACAGTTTTATAAAACAGTCGCCAGGCGTCCTGGTACGCGCTTTCATCCGCCGTTTCGACGACGGACAAGGCCGTGGCGGAAAAATATTCCGTGCGCCCGTCCTCATAGAGCACGGCGCAACCGCGCGGACAATCATGAATGACGAAATGCTCGCCGTTGAGCCGACGGGCAAAATGCGCGGTCAGCAATTCGATGACATCATGCTTGGGCGCAAACGGCGCGTACCAGTAGCCGTCCTGCACCTCACGAAAGCGCAGTAAACCCTTCCAACTGTGCGCTTCGCTGTAGACCGCGCGCACGATCCGATCAAACGCGACCGCGTCACGATCGGCGCTCGCCAGAACGCCTTTGCCGTGGCGAATGCATTTTTTGATTGTTCGCGCCGTCACCGTTTCATGGCGCGCTTCGACCGAAAGCAACGCGGCATAGCAACGGCGCAGGAAATCGGCGCCGAATTGGGCGCGCAAATACCTTGCGACGCGCGCCGCTTTCGCCGGATCGGTCGCGACCCGATCATGCGCCACCAAAAAATCCATTTGCGGTGTGAGCGGTTCGATTTCAATCGTTTCCAACGTTCGATAGCGCGCAAAAATCACCGTTAAAAATCCCGGATAGGTTCCGTCATAGTGCGTCAGCATGGCGCAAACAAGTCCATCTGCTCATAGCGCGGCGCGCCTTCGAGCAATTTCATGCGTTGCCGCAAGTCGTGGCGCGACCGGATCGCCGCGCCGCGGTATACGCCCGCGACCGTCATGAAGTGGCGCGCCCGCTTGGTGGAAATTTTCAGCGTTCGCAAGTCGTCGTATTTCAACTTAGCGAAACGACGCGCGCGAATAATGCGTTTCGCGCCGGTGATGCCGATCCCCGGGATGCGGATCAGCTCCTCCAAATCGGCGCGGTTGATTTCCACCGGAAAACGATCCAAATGACGAATCGCCCAGCACATTTTCGGATCTAACTCCAAGTCAAAAAAAGGCTCTTTGGCCGTTAAAATTTCATCGGCCGTGAAATCATAATAGCGCATCAGAAAATCCGCCTGATAAATACGATGTTCGCGCAAAAGCGGCGGCTTCACGATGCCCTCCGTGAAGCGCGACGACACCACCGGCACGAAACTCGAATAGTATACCCGCTTCAAGTCAAACGAATGGTACAAGGCTTGCGCCCGCTGAATGATCGTGCGATCGTCCTCGCGGCTCGCGCCGACAATCATTTGCGTGCTTTGCCCCGCCGGCGCGAAAAGCGGCGCGTGCCGTGATGTTTTGCGCTCACTGCGGCTCTCCAAAATATGTTGGCGAATGGTCGTCATCGGTTGAAAGATCTTGGCGAAGCTTTTTTGCGGCGCCAAAAGCGCCAGCGCCGATTCCGTCGGCAGTTCGATATTCACACTCAACCGATCCACCAAGCGTCCCAATTCTTCCACCAGTGCGGGCGATGCTCCGGGAATCGCTTTCATGTGAATATAGCCGTTAAAATTTTCCCGATAGCGCAAAAGGCGCGCGACACGGATCAATTTTTCCATCGTGTGATCGGCGTTACCGACAATCCCGCTCGAAAGGAACAGGCCTTCGATATAGTTGCGCTTATAAAAATTAAGCGTGAGTTCGCAGACCTCTTCGGGCGTGAATTCCGCCCGTTCCACATCGTTGCTGCTGCGATTGACGCAATATTCGCAGTTGTAAATGCACTTATTGGTGAGGAGAATTTTCAGCAGCGAAATGCAGCGTCCGTCCTCGCTCCAGCTGTGGCAAATTCCCGACTCGGCGGCATTGCCCACACCCCCATTGCGATGCGAGCGGCGGGATCCGCTCGAACTGCAGCTGGCGTCGTACTTCGCGGCGTCGGTTAAAATTTTCAGTTTATGTTGCAGCGTGTCAAATTCCATAATTTTACTCCGAACAAATGTTCTTTTTTGTATTATAGCACGGAATGAATACGGCTGCCATTTTGTCGTTCCCTTTTTCTCGGCGGCATGTATTTTTCATTTCGCGCAACAAAAAAAGACGCTCGCGCGTCTTTTTTTGATTAGCCCAATATCATACCGTTATCCGTTTTTTGTTTCGGCGCGATGAGAACAACACCCTGCTCCGTATACACGCCGAGTACGAGCACTTCCGACCGCCAACCGGCGATATGCATCGGCGGGAAATTGACCACGCCGAGCACCTGCTCACCGATCAGACCTTCCGGCGTATAAAGATCCGTGATTTGCGCCGATGATTGCTTGATGCCGATCGCGGGTCCGAAATCCACTTTCAGCCGGTACGCGGGCACGCGCGCCCCCTTGAGTGGGCTCGCTTCCACAATCGTCCCCGTGCGAATATCTAATTGAGCGAAAGTGTCAAACGTGACTTCTTCTTTAGGTTGAGCATCTTGCGTCATTATTTTTTCTTTCCGAACGACTGCATGCGTTTCGTTTGGTCCTCGGTCGCGAAACAAATTCCGAAGTATTGCGCTTCCAATTCAATCGCATTACGCTGATCCAAATCCTGTCCCGCCAGCACCGAACGTTTTGTTGCGCGCACCGCGACTTTGGCGTTCTTTTGAATACGTTTCGCCGTCGCCAGCGCCGTTTCCAGCAAGTCTTTTTGCGGTACTACGCGATTGACCAAACCGATCCGCAACGCTTCCTGCGCGTCGATGAAATCGGCGGTATATAAAAGTTCTTTCGCCATCGCGGGACCGACCGCGCGCGTCAAGCGTTGGCTCGCGCCGAAACCGGCGCAAATACCCCACTTCACTTCCGGCTGACCGAATTGCGCGTTTTCGCTCGCGTACCGAAAATCACAGGCGAGTGAGAGTTCACAACCGCCGCCCAACGCGTAACCGTTCACCGCGGCGATGACCGGCTGCGGCGCGTCTTCGAGTTGCTGCGTGACCGCTTGACCGAAACGGCCCCAATCGCGACCGGAGAGCGTATCCATGGCCGCCATTTCTTTAATATCCGCGCCCGCTACGAATGCCTTTTCACCGGCGCCGGTCAAAATAATGACATCCACGGTTTCATCGTGTGCCACTTCGGCGAAAAGTGCGTGCAATTCTTTCATCGTCGCCATATTGAGCGCATTCAACGCTTTGGGGCGATCAATGGTAATGATGGCGATGCCGTCACGATTTTCCCAATGCACATTTTCATACTTCGCAGTCATTTTCTCTCCTCCTACTGTCGGTTTAAAAATTCTTCCGCGTTTTTCGCGCGCAAATCGCTCATGCGCGTAATCAAATCTTCATCGCCGGCGCCGGCCGCGAGCAAGTCCGCCAACGCCGCGCCATCTTGGATCGTCACCGTCCATAAAAATTCACCGTCATCAGCGTACAATGTCCAATACAGCTCTTCAGCGAATGTTTCCGGCGCGCGCCCCTCCGAGTCGGTGATCACCGCGTACCGTCCGTCGGCGAAATCCTGCACCAAAAGCACTTCGTCTTCCGCTTCCGTTTCGACGACCCCGAGTTCTGCGAGTCGCTCTTTTACCTCCGTATCGTTCATAAGCGTTCCTCCTTGTCACTATTGTACACCATTTTAAAAAAATCCCCCGTAACGGGGGATTTCATTTTTTGTAAAATAGCGATGCGCCTTGATCTTGTAAGGTGCGTGACCACGCTAAAACGCATCGGCATGGACCGCTTCACCGCAATGACACGTATTGCAAACGCAACGCGTTGAGCACAACGGACACGGAGCTGAGCGCCATCGCGGCGCCCGCGAGGAGCGGTGAAAGGTAACCGAGCGCGGCCAGCGGGATACCGATCATGTTGTAGATAAGCGCCCAGAAAAGATTTTGACGAATATTTTTTAGCGTCGCTTGCGCCAGCGTGACGGAGCGAGCCACATCACGCACGCGACTGCGGAGTAAAACGATATCCGCGGCATCAATCGCGACCGCGGTGCCGGAGCCGATCGCGATGCCCAAATCCGCCGTCGCCAACGCCGGCGCGTCATTGATGCCGTCGCCGACCATCGCAACCAATCGGCCCGCGCCTTTGCGCGCGGCGACATGGTCCGCTTTTTCAATCGGTTTTACTTCCGCCGTCACGGTGTCGATCCCGAGACTTCGCGCAATCGCCGTAGCGGTGGGACGATTGTCGCCGCTTAAAAGTTCCGTTTCGATGCCCTGCGCGTGCAAATCGCGAATGGCCTCCGCCGCGTCCTCGCGCAACGCGTCCGCCACCGCGATCAGCCCGAGCACTTCCGCTTCGCGACGCACGGCCAATACCGTACGGCCCTGCACCTCCCATGCGGCGGCCGTCGGGTCGTCGGACGCGGCGCGACCGATTGTATACGTCGCGCCCTCGTATTGACCGCTCATGCCCTTGCCGACGGTTTCCTTTAATTCCGTAAAACGGCGCGCCGGAATCGCGCGCGCTTGACCCGCGGCCAAAATCGCCCCGGCCAAACGGTGGCCGGAACCGCTCTCCAAACCTTGCGCCAACGCGAGCAGTTCGTTTTCCGTCATTGTTCCCTGCGGCGCCAGCGCCACCACTTCCGGTTCCCCTTTGGTGAGTGTGCCGGTTTTATCAAAAATAATATGGGTAAGTTTACCGGCCGCTTCCAAATCGGCAGCGCTCTTAAAAAGAATACCCGAACGCGCGCCCACGCCGGAACCGACCATAATGGATGTCGGTGTCGCGAGTCCCAAGGCGCACGGGCAAGCGATGACAAGCACCGCCACGGTACGCAGCAGCGCGGTTTCCAACGTGGCGTCGAAAAAAGCGTAGTAAACGATGCCCGTCAGCGCCGCAATCGAAATCACCGCGGGCACGAACCGAGCGGAAACGGTATCCGCCAGTCGCTGAATGGGCGCTTTGGATTCCTGCGCCGCCGCTACAACGCGAATAATTTGGGAAAGCACCGTATCGGCGCCGACCGCTTGCGCCGTCATCGTAAACGGCGTGGCGCCGTTCACCGTGCCGCCGGTCACCGTATCACCAACCGTTTTTTGTACCGGCATGCTTTCGCCGGTCAACATCGCTTCATTGACCTCCGGCGCGCCTTCGCTGACTTGACCGTCCACCGGAACTTGCTCGCCCGCTTTGACCCAAAGCGTCATACCGACTGTCACGTCATGCGCGTCAATGGTTGTGATTTCTTCCCCGTCTTTGCGATGGGCTCGCGCGGGCGCCGCGGCAAGCAATGTTTCCAGCGCTTGTCCGGTACGGCGTTTCGCGGCCGCCTCCAAGTATTTACCGAGTAAAATAAAGGTAATCAGCCACGCGGACGTTTCAAAATATAAATGCCCGGCGCCGCCAAAAAGTTCATACAGCGAGTAAAGATACGCCGTCGTCGTTCCCAAGACCACGAGCACGTCCATATTGAGCGAGCCGCCGCGCAATGCGCCCCACGCACCGCGATAAAAATAAAGTCCCGGTCCGAATTGCACGACCGTCGCCAAAACGAGCTCCGCAACGCCCGGCAACATCGGCCACCAGCCTGTAAGCGCGCCAACCATGCCGATCATCAGCGGCAAGGCGAAAACGAATGCGATGAGCAAACGCCGTTTCGCCGCTCGCACCTCCGCCCCCGGATCTTCCCAAGCGGCATCGGCGATATGCGCACCGTAACCGCTTTTTTCAATTTTGGCAATGATATCGGCGGCGGTTACCGTCTGCTCATCGTACACCAGCCGAGCGCGGCCGGTAATCAGATTGACCGCCACTTCTTGCACTCCCGCCATTCGTCCGACAACTTTTTCGATTCGCGCGGAACAGGCCGCGCAATGCATGCCGGTAATGGCAAGTCGTAAAGTTTGTTTCATTCTATACCTTCTTTCCGTCAACTCACGGTTGTCCTTATATCGAATATTTTCTATGTATTTTCAGTATAACACTTTTGTCAAGAGTTGCCTACATGGTAAAATGCAGTTACTCTAATAGCGGAGGTCATATGTATTTTTCAATCAAAGAACCTTTTCATTACGAAACGGTCATCAAAAAATCGCGCTTTATCTGTGATCTGATTCCCGTCAATGATGCGGAGGAAGCCAAAGACGCGTTGGCGACCATTCGCAAACGCTACTACGATGCGACGCATCACTGTTCGGCGCTTCGCCTCGGCACCACCGGCACTTTGCAGGAGCAATCCAATGACGACGGCGAACCGGCCGGCACGGCAGGTCGTCCCATGCTGCATGTGTTGCAACAACGGGACCTGACCAATTTGCTCGCCGTAGTGACTCGCTATTTCGGCGGCATCAAACTCGGCACCGGCGGCCTGACCCGCGCGTACGGGGGAACTCTCGCCGAAAGCGTAAGCGCCGCGCCGATCGTCGCGTACGTCGCCCACCATCGCTATTCTGTCCAAATCCCCTACGATCTTCTGGGCGCGCTGGAAAACGCCTGGAAAGACATGCCTTACATCATTATCGATCGCCAATTTACGGATAACGTCCGCTTCACGATGGATGTACCGGCAACGACGGCCGTAGCCTTTGAACAAAATCTGACGGAACTGACCGCGGCGCGAGCCGTTTGGCAAAAAGATCCCGAACGCCTTTTAATGATTGATTATGATTTAATAAAATAAATCAATTTTTTTATTAATTATTCGTATTTATTTGGTTATCAATAAAACACTTTCATTTTACATCGCTCTCCATTCCTCGTATCCTGTAAATAGAAAATTCCGTTAAGGAAGGGAAAGGAGATGATTTTATGTCGAGATTTTGGCAGCATTACGCGAACCATCGTTTGGCGGCGGCTACCGGTCTGAATACCGAAGTAGCGGAAAGTTCCGTGATGGTAGCACCGCGTTTGGCGCGCAAAGAAGTATTTTCATTGCAAGGCGTGTGGCGCTACCTCGCAAAAAAACGGCTGGCGACCGCGGATGCGCTTTACTACCACAATGCATTCCCGGTCGCGCATTGTTGACATACTCTTTTTTCTCCGCTTAAAACACTCGGGCCTGCCCGCTCGAGTAATCTGCCCATAAAAATAACGGCGTCATGACGCCGTTATTTTTTTATATCAAATCTCAGACCGACTCGCGGACCGAAGTACTAACCGCATTGGCAAGCGCAGAAGCGGCGGTTTCTTCCGCCTTTTTTTCCGCCGCCAAGACGCTTGCGTAGTAATGTAAAAACACTTGTGCGGTGTGCGAAAGCGGTCGATTGCGCGGACGTACGATCGCTTTTTTCAACATAATACCGCTCAAACGTCGGGAGTCCAGCCCCGGCCAAAATTCTTCCTCCGCCTCCGCCGGAATGAGCGCCGCTATATTTTCTGTGCGCGCCCAAGCCAGCGCTGATGCCTTTGTCGTACAGACGGCCACCAATTGAAAAAGCGTCTGTACGTCGCCGATTTCCTGTCGCAAAATGGCGGCCGCGCTGCCTGACGCGGCAATCGCCATGCCGCGTAAATCGGCAAAGCTCGCCCCCTGCTTCGGCACCTGGCGCAATAAATCTTTTGCGCCGACAACGGTCAATGATTCGGCGCTGGTAAATAAAAATTCAAACTGCTCCGGCGGTGCAAACATCGTATGGCATACGCCGAGATCCGTCTCGCCGGCGAGAAGATCTTCTTGCTGTACACTTGTAATGCCTTCTTTCAGTTCAAAGCGCACATGAGGATACTCCTTGTGAAACCCCGCCAGCACCCGTTGGATAAAGCGCGGAGACCGTCCCGGCGAAATGCTGAAACGTAACGTGCCGCGCACTTCCTGCGTGGCGGTTGCCATTTCATCGTCCGCCAAGTCCTCCAAAGCACAAATCTCTTTTGCACGCTGATAGAAGATTTCCCCGGCTTCCGTCAGGTGCAAGCGGCGGCGGCCGCGCGCGACAACGACCAGTTTTGTTTCGAACCGTTTTTCCAAAAGCTGCAGCTGCTTACTCAACGTCGGTTGCGTAATATGCAGATATTCCGCAGCGTTGGTCATATTGCCCGCGTCCACCATCGCCATAAAATTACGATAATACTCGGTGTCCATGATTTCCTTTCCGCGCTAACTTTTATATTTAGCACTAAAAATATATATTTTTTTGATGGCGAATTTTTTATGTCGGTTTACATTGTATAGTATATATTGTAGCATATAATTGTTTATAGATTATGCATTTTTTAGCACCTTACGATCACGCTGAATTTTCCACACAGTAGTGTTTTACCGCGTATGGGAAAAACCTTTGATCCTTCCTCAAAAAGGATAAGTATGTTATAATGCCATTACATTGATAATGAAACTCAAAATGTAATCTTTATCTATCACCATCACCGAATGGTTTTGCCTGCGGATGCGTTGTTCCGATGGCAGGCTTATAGCGGCATCGGATCCTTGCTTTTCATTACGCTGTTTTCTCTGTTGTTTTTTCGTGTCCGTCGACCGGATGATCCCGGTAGCGACTTCGGCTGCCGGGTATTTTTCTGTCCGCTCCTGTGCTTTATACGCAGGACATCATTGTATTTATATATTTTGTATTTACATATAGAATTTTTTGGGGGGGAAGGTATGACATTAGCTGACTTGCGCCCGGGCGATACCGCTATCGTCACGGGACTTGCGCAAACGAACATGAAACGTCGTTTGCAGGATTTGGGACTGATCGATGGCACGCCTGTCACTTGCATCGGCGTCAGCCCGCTCGGCGACCCCAAAGCATTTGCGGTGCGCGGCACCGTGATCGCGATTCGCGAGACCGACAGCCGCCATGTTACTGTAAGGAGTGATTAAGATGACCCCTGCGATTGCTCTTGCCGGCAATCCGAATGTCGGCAAAAGCACCGTTTTCAACGCCTTGACCGGATTAAATCAGCACACCGGAAATTGGCCCGGTAAAACGGTGGAGACGGCGCACGGTTACTACGAAGATGCCGACGGCCGACTGGAGCTTGTCGATCTGCCCGGCTGCTATTCTCTTTTAGCGCATTCCGAAGAAGAGGAAGTCGCCCGCGATTACATCTGTTTTGAACAACCGGCCTGCGTGATCGCCGTGTGTGACGCGACCGCGTTGGAACGCAATTTGAATCTTGTGTTGCAAATTATGGAGACCACGCCGCAGGTGGTCGTCTGCGTGAATTTACTGGACGAAGCGGCAAAAAAAGAAATTTCTGTCGACTTGGCGCAACTGGCAAGTCGTCTGGGCGTTCCCGTCATCGGTACGGCGGCCCGCTCCAAGACGGGTCTTGACGATTTGATCGCCACGGTCAAACAGCGTCACATTGCCTGCCGGCAACCGCAAAAACACGCGTATCCCGAAGCCATTGAAGCGGCGATTGCCAAGCTGGAACCCGAACTCGTTCCGTATGTCGGCCACAACGTCAGCCCGCGCTGGCTCGCCATACGTCTTTTGGAGCGCGCCGCCGGCATGTCGCAGGCGATGGAACGGTACCTCGGCATCAATTTATACAAAATTCCCGCCATCGCGCAGGCGCTCACCGCGGCGCAACGGGATTTGGTGCTGGCCGGATATCCGCAAGAGGAACTGCGGGACGCGATCAGCGAAAGTTTCATTCGTCGCGCGGAAGCCATCAGTCAAGATGTCGTGACCTTTCACAACCCGCATTACGCGCAACGGGATCGCAAACTCGATCAATACTTCACCGGTCCGTATACCGGATTTGCCATTATGTTTCTTTTGCTTTTAGGCGTCTTTTGGCTGACGATTACCGGTTCCAACTATCCTTCCGAAATTCTCGCGCGCTGGGCGTATCCGAGGCGATCTACGGTCCGCTTTTATTCGGCGTATATCGTGTCATGGCCTGGGTGGTTTCCGTGATGTTGCCGCCGATGGCGATCTTTTTCCCGCTTTTCACCTTACTCGAAGACCTCGGTTATTTGCCGCGTGTCGCGTATAACTTAGACCGTTGCTTTCAATACTGTAAAGCCTGCGGCAAACAGGCTCTCACGATGTGCATGGGCTTCGGTTGCAACGCGGCGGGTGTGACCGGCTGTCGGATTATCGATTCGCCGCGTGAGCAACTGATTGCCATCCTCACGAACAATTTCGTTCCCTGTAACGGCCGTTTTCCGACGATAATCGCGATGATTTCCATGTTTTGGATCGGGACATCGGGCGGGCTTTTAGATTCGCTGGGAGCCGCCTTTTTGCTCGCCATGGTCATTGTTGTCGGTGTCGTCGCCACGCTGGTGGCTTCCAAGCTGCTTTCCATGACCGCGCTGAAGGGAATTCCCTCCTCGTTCACGCTCGAGCTGCCGCCGTTTCGCCGACCGCAGATCGGCACCGTCATCGTGCGCTCGCTCTTGGATCGAACGCTCTTTGTACTGTGGCGCGCCGTCAGCGTCGCGGCGCCGGCCGGGCTGGTGATTTGGTGTTTGGCCAATCTGCAATATCATGGCGTCAGCTTAGTCCGACACATGGTGAACGCGTTGGAGCCGCTGGGCTACCTCATGGGGCTGGACGGCACGATTTTGACCGCGTTTATTTTAGGCCTGCCGGCGAACGAAATCGTTTTCCCCTGTATGATTATGATTTATCTCGCCGAAGGCGCTTTGCTCGACATCGATAATCTCTCCACCTTGAAAACGCTTTTGCTTGACCACGGTTGGACCTGGCTCACCGCCCTGTGCGTGATTTTATTTTCACTGATGCATTGGCCCTGCGGCACGACCCTGCTCACGATTCAAAATGAAACGAAAAGCTGGCGTTGGACAATGCTTGCCACATTGCTTCCTACCGCCATGGGCATCCTCACCTGCATGGCCGTCACCGCTATCGTTCGAAGCGTAGGCGGCACATAAAAAAAGACCTCCGCAGAGGTCTTTTTTTATATCATTCAGCAGCTCACGGGAAGAACGGCCAAACGATAGGAATCACAATCATCGAAACGACGAAGCCGACAATACAGAGCGGAATACCGACTTTCAGGTAATCGTTGAAGCTGTATTGGCCCGGTCCGAGAACCAAGGTGTTCGGCGGTGTCGCAACCGGCGTCGCAAAGGCGGCGGAAGCGGCGATCGCGATCGCGACCAAGACGGCTTTCGGATCCGCATGCAAGGATTGCGCCATCGAAATGCCGAGCGGTGCCAAGAGCGCCGCCGTCGCCGTGTTGTTCATAAACTGCGTCATAATGTTGCTCAAGAGGTACATAACCGCCGCGATAACGAGCGGGTTCGGGCTGTCGCCGAGCCAGCCGACAACAGTATCGGCAATCAATTTGCCGGCACCCGATTTATCCAAAGCAGTCGCGATCGGCATCATGCCGGCGAAGAGGAAAATCGTTACCCAGTCAATCGAGGCATACGCCTGTTTTTCTGTCATACATCCGGTCAAGACGGCCACCAGCGCGCCGATTACGGCCGCGGTCGTCAGCGAAACGCCGAGCTGTTTGGAGAAGACCATCGTCAGTACAACACCGATCAAAATCAAGAGCGAAATCATCTGCTTCGATTTGCTGTGGTTGACGGTCGACGGATCGACTTCCTGTTCCACTTCGACTTCCGCATCCAGTTCATGCGAAGGCAGCAAACGTTTGCCGACCGTCAGCGTGAACGCGATGGTGGCGAGCGAAAGCGGAATACCCATCCAGGCAAATTCGAAGAAGCCGAATGTCGGCAAGCCCGCGTTGGCCAATGCGCCGGTAACGATAATATTCGGCGGCGTACCGACCATGGTGAGCGTACCGCCGACGTTCGCGGCGATCGCCATCGGCATCAGGAAGCGCGAGCCTTTCAATTTCGCCGCCGCGCAGATGCCGGTAACTACCGGAATCAAAGATGCGGCCGTACCGGTGTTGGACAATACCGCACTCATGATAATCGTAACGAGCATAACGCCGCCCATCAGGCGCGTTTCACCCGTGCCCGCCATGCGGACAACGCTTTCACCGATTTTTTGCGCCATACCGGTATGGAACAACGCCGCACCGATAACGAACATGCCGGCGAACAAAACAACCGTCGAGTTCGAAAGACCCGAGAAAATTTGTTTTTCAGAAATAACGCCTAACAAACCCAGCGCAATCGATCCGCCCATGGAAGTAATCGCGAGCGGAATCAGTTCGGTAATGAACAGCACCGCGACGACGCCCAGGACGCAAAGAGTAATAATAGCAGGACTCAAATCAATACCTTCTTCCTATAACAACTGTAACATTTGAAAAGTAGGTAAGTGGTTCGGGCAAGAAAGTAAGTGGGAAAAAAGTTTATTGCATGGCTTGCAACATGGCAAGCATCGTGCCGGCCGCGACCGCCGTGCCGATAACACCGGCTACGTTCGGTCCCATCGCGTGCATCAGAAGGAAGTTCGACGGATTCGCCTTCGAACCGACCACCTGCGATACGCGCGCCGCCATCGGTACAGCCGATACGCCCGCCGAGCCGATCAGCGGATTGGTCTTGCCGCCATCCAACATCGTCATTAACTGGCCGAAAAGTACACCGGCCGCCGTGCCGCCGATAAAGGCCACCAAGCCGAGACCGATAATTTCCAGCGTTTGCACGTTCAGGAAACTTTCGGCCGACATCGTGATACCGGTACCGAGCGCGAGGAAAATCGTAACCGTATTCATCAACGCGTTCTGCGCCGTATCCGACAAACGATGCGTAACGCCCGACTCGTTGATCAGGTTACCGAACATCAGCATGCCGAGCAATGCCGTGATCGAGGGCAAAATCAACGAAATCAGAATCGTCGCGGCGATCGGAAATACTACCTTTTCAAAATGCGTCACATGACGCAGCTGGCCCATGACAATTTTCCGCTGTTTTTTCGTGGTGAACAATTTCATAATCGGCGGCTGGATCAAAGGAACCAACGACATGTACGAATACGCCGCTACCGCGATCGCGCCCAAGAGTTCCGGTGCGAGTTTGGAAGCGAGGTAAATCGATGTCGGGCCGTCCGCTCCGCCGATAATACCGATGGCCGCCGCCTGCGGTGCCGTAAAGCCCAGGAACATGGCGCCCCCGAGCGCGACAAACACGCCGATCTGTGCGGCCGCTCCTAAAAGAAGCGTTTTGGGATTCGCGAGCAGCGGACCGAAGTCCGTCATCGCGCCAACCCCCATAAAAATAAGTGGCGGAAAAATTTCATAATGAATGCCCGCGCTGATAAGTGCAAAAACCCCTTCTTCAAAACCGTTTTTCGGTAAGTTCGCCAAAATACAGCCGAAGGCGATCGGTCCTAAGAGTAAAGGTTCATACTCTTTGACAAATGCCATGTACAGCAATAAGATGCCGACAAAAATCATCAGGCCATGACCCAGGGAAAAAGCGATCATGCCGCTGTCATGCCATACTGATGTAATCGCTACCACAAAATCTGTTGCAAAGCTTCCCAACTGACCTCTCTCCTTTCTTCTAAAGGGGGCGGAAATTTCCGCCCGTTGCCAATGTCCGATCGCTGTTTGGTCCGAAGGACAAATCCTTTGCCATGGCTGAAAACGTGTGCCGCATGACGAGGTAGCTGCTCGTCGCACAATTGACACTTCGTCATCGAAGTCAGGAGATACTTGGTCAATTTCGTTTCTTACAGTTTCATGCTCAGGATGCTCTGCAAGCTTTTTCGCAGAAAACTTGCTCGCAAGCGATCATGGGTGCGCTCTTCCTACGCACGCCGGATAAGTACGAGAGACCAACCTAAAAGTGGACAGAAGGTCATACCCTACTTACATTCTCAATACTACACAGTTTTTAAGCGTTCGTCAATATTTGTGCAATTCATAAATTCGCATAAATCATTCTTGAAAAGTGTCATTAATGACCTATTTACAAGCTTTTATATGCCATTATGGAGATTGATATTCCAAATGTTTTATGGTGTTATTACTCACGCATATTATCAATATAGCAAATAGTAATTATATTTATGTATATTATATATATATATACATGTTTATATAGATGTTTTGCATCCGTCGCTATTATCATTTTTAATGCGTCGTCTTTTTTCTGCTCCATAAAAGTCATGGAAATACCTTTTGTAACGCATCCTTCCCAACGATACGTGAAAAACAGTCCCGCAGATTCGTCCGCGCACTTGCCGTAAGCGGAACTTGCTCATGTCTCTTGCCGCTTAGCTTTTGCGCTTCTTCACCCCCTCGAATCACTCGATCCGTAAATCGTCACCATCGTCTTCCCGTGCCGCAGACCGCCACATCGCGATGACGTCAAGGACAATGAATACTCGGCTATTTGCGATCCGTTCCCGTGTCGGACAGCGAAAAATACCGCGACCACATGCATCTGTGTTCACTCACCTCAATCGCCAAGCGCATCGAATCCTTCATTGCAGCTATGCCGGCGCTCTTCTATATCCGGAAAGTCTTTCGTTTATCTGCCGAGCTCAAAAAGTTCCTCGCATGGAACCGGAACATACGCATTCGTTTTTTATGGAATGCCTTCCCCTGTCCGTTTCCTTCCATACACCTCATTGCATGATCTTTCATTCACCGCGCTCATCATTTTCTAGCCGCGACGGCGTTTACTTTATATTTGCCGCTTACTTCGCCTCCCTCACTCTTGACCGCATCCCTCTTGCAATACCGCGGCGAATTTTCTAACGGATCGCGCATGTTTTTAACAAGAGCCTTCCCCGCCTCGCTATGACCTTTTTCCGCATTGAAATAATATCGTTCCAAGACAACAGTTCCCCGTCATTTTCTTCGCGCTTATTTCGTGAAAAAACGCCTCAAATCACGGTAAAAGATCAAATCAGGTCATCTTTTATATCTGAGTAAACATATTTACTAAAATATTCAAAAACGCTTATTTTGTAAGATTTATAGATCTACCAGAGTGTTTGGTCGTATGTGGATATAAAACGCGTAATTTGACTGTTTTTTGCGCATTTGAGTTTACTTGCGCTTGACAATCTCGGCTTTTTTTATCCAAATACATCTTTCTTTATTTTTCTCCTTTTCGGCGTCTTCTTTATTTTTATCCGTCGGTTACTCTTCTCCGACTGTTTTAAGGCAATAAAAAAGACCGGAAGTTTCCGGTCTTTTTTGCTAGTTCAATAACGGTGTCGTAAAAATAAACACCGATGCCAGTCCGATGACAATACACATCGCTAAAAACACACCGATTCCTTCCAATGTACGCGGATAACCGAAGTGAAATTTTTCCCCCAGCGGACCACGACGCAAAAAGAAAGAAAAACGGGTGCGCTTTTTGAACCAGCGCGCCTTACGCTCTTCCCCGATCCATTCGGCTGCGATGCCAACCACGACCATCGCCGCCAGCATGCATAAAAACAAACGATAGAGGAATTGCGTCGGGCTCATTTGTTCCAAAATTTCCATACGAACCTCAATCAAAAGGTAAAGAAAAGGCCTCGCAAGCGAGGCCTTTTCATACATACGCTACATTCCTGTTATTTGCCCGGGAAGAACGGCCAAACAATCGGAATTACGATCATCATAACGACGAAGCCTACGATACAAAGCGGAATACCGATCTTGAGGTAATCGTTGAAGCTGTATTGGCCGGGGCCAAGTACCAGCGTGTTCGGAGGCGTTGCAACCGGCGTCGCAAATGCGGCGGAGGCTGCGATCGCAATGCTCACGAGAACGGCCTTCGGGTCCGCATGTAAGGATTGCGCCATCGAAATGCCCAACGGTGCCAACAGAGCCGCCGTTGCCGTGTTGTTCATGAACTGCGTCAGGATGTTGCTCAAAAGGTACATCGCCGCGCAGACGATCAACGGGTTCGGGCTTGCACCCAACGAGCCAACAACCGTATCCGCAATCAATTTGCCGGCGCCCGATTTATCCAATGCGGTCGCGATCGGCATCATGCCTGCGAACAAGAAAATCGTTACCCAGTCAATCGAAGCATACGCTTGTTTTTCTGTCATACAACCAGTCAGTACGCAGATGAGAGCGCCGATAACGGCCGCGGTCGTCAGCGATACGTGCAAGGTTTTCGAGAAGATCATGACGATAACTACGCCGATTAAAATCAAGAGCGAAATTATCTGTTTCGTCTTATTGCCCGATACTTCGGAAACTTCCTGTTCTACTTCCGCGGAAGTGTCGATATCATGGTTCGGCAGTAAGCGTTTGCCGATCGTCAAAGTGAACAGGACAGTCGCAATACAAAGCGGAATACCGGCAAATGCGAATTCGAAGAAGCCGAAAGTCGGCAAATGCGCGTTAGACAGTGCACCGGTAACGATAATGTTCGGCGGCGTACCGACCATGGTCAGCGTACCACCGGCGTTAGCGGCGATCGCCATCGGCATCATGAAACGCGAACCTTTCAGATGAGCTGCCGCGCAGATACCGGTAACAACCGGGATCAGGGATGCGGCGGTACCGGTGTTGGACAGTACCGAGCTCATGATAATCGTAATGGCCATAACGCCAAACATCAAGCCGGTTTCACTTTTACCGGCCATACGTACAACTTTTTCACCGATAAGTTGCGCCATGCCGGTGTGGAACAAAGCCGCGCCGATAACGAACATGCCGGCGAACAAAACAACTGTTGAGTTAGACAGACCGGAGAAAATCATTTTTTCCGGGATAACACCCAACAAACCCAGCGCAATCGCGCCACCCATCGAAGTAATCGCCAAAGGGATAATTTCAGTAATAAAACAGATGGCGACCACTGCAAGTACCGATAATGTGATCATTGCAGGACTCATAAGAGTACACCTTCTTTTTTGTAATAACTAGCAAATAGTCATTGGGCAAAGGTATAAAAGAAGGGCTCGAGGTAAGGGAATAAGTTGCGGATGCTAATTAATGAGCACCTGTTGCGCTCAACATGGCAAGCATGGTGCCGGCCGCTACCGCCGTACCGATTACGCCTGCAACGTTCGGACCCATGGCGTGCATCAGAAGGAAGTTAGCCGGGTTCGCTTTCGAACCGACTACCTGCGATACACGAGCTGCCATCGGAACGGCGGAAACGCCTGCCGAACCGATCAACGGGTTCGTCTTGCCGTCGACCATCAACATGATCTTACCGAAGATGACGCCGCCTGCTGTACCGGCGATGAAAGCAACGAGACCCAAACCGATGATTTCCAAGGTTTGAACGTTCAGGAAGCTTTCTGCCGACATGGTACAACCGGTACCCAATGCCAGGAAGATCGTGACGGTGTTCATCAACGCGTTCTGCGCCGTATCGGACAGACGGTGCGTAACACCGGATTCATTGATCAGGTTACCGAACATCAGCATACCTAAAAGTGCGGTAATAGACGGAAGTAATAAGCTGATGAAGATCGTGGATGCGATCGGGAACACCACTTTTTCAAAGTGCGATACGTGACGCAACTGTTCCATGACAATTTGACGATCTTTTTTGGTCGTGAACAATTTCATGATCGGAGGCTGGATCAACGGAACCAGGGACATGTACGAATACGCCGCTACCGCGATCGCGCCCAAGAGTTCCGGAGCCAATTTCGAAGCCAGGTAAATCGAAGTCGGGCCGTCGGCGCCGCCGATAATACCGATCGCAGCTGCCTGCGGAGCGGTAAAGCCCAAGAACATCGCGCCACCCAAGGCAACGAATACGCCGATTTGTGCCGCCGCGCCGAGCAAGAGAGTTTTCGGGTTCGCAATCAGCGGACCGAAGTCCGTCATCGCGCCGACACCCATAAAGATCAACGGCGGGAAAATTTCAAACTGAATGCCCGCATGAATGAGGGCAAAAACGCCTTCTTCAAAACCGTTTTTCGGCAAGTTGGCAAGGATACAACCGAATGCGATCGGTCCGAGCAACAACGGCTCAAATTCCTTGACAAATGCCAGGTAGAGCAACAGTATGCCGACAAAGATCATGATCGCATTACCAATACTGAATACGATAATGCCGCTGTCATGCCATACCGAAGTCACAGCTACTATGAAATCACTCATACTGTATCTCCTCTTCTATGTTTTCTGGTAAGTTGAGGTTTTAGCCCAACGCGATCAAATCGTCGCCCGCTTGTACGGTAGCATTGGCTGCGACCAAGATACTTTTTACCGTACCGTCACTCGGAGCATAGATTTCGTTGGCCATTTTCATCGCTTCCAGGACACAGAGGAGATCGCCGGCTTTAACAGCCTGACCTTCTTTTACGTCGACGGAAAGGATTTTGCCCGGCATCGGAGCTTTTACCGTTTCCGCGCCGGCCGGAGCCGCTTTCGCTGCCGGAGCCGGAGCTGCTGCCGGAGCCGGAGCTGCTACCGGAGCCGCTTTCGGAGCCGGAGCCGCTTTCGGAGCCGCTTTCGGGGCTGCGCCTGCGCCGAGTTCGTTCACTTCTACATCGTATTCTTGACCGTTAACGGTTACAGAAAATTTTCTCATTGTACATCCTCCTACTAAAAAGTAATTCTCCAAAACAAGGTATTGCTTAGTAATTATCTACTCCAGACAGACGCGCCGCTGCTGTCCAACCGGTATTTTTGGCCGGTCGAATGGACGCAATTTGCGAGCTCGAGTAGCCCATTGCTGCTACTGCTGCGGTAATCACCGCAACCACTTCATCATTATCGGACGCAGTCGACGTTGCTGCCGGAGCTGCAGCTGCTGCCGCGGCGGCAGGTGCCGCTTTCGCTACCGGTTTAGGAGACGACTTTTTTTTTCCGGTCGGATCCACAAGTCGAATGATCGTCATGAGTACCCACAGCATAATCAACACAAAGAATACAATGAACATGTTGATCAGCATAAATACCCAAGGATTCAATTCACTTCCCATTCACACCCATCCTTTCTCTTTAGATTTTTCCTATACTACATTATGCCGCTAAGGGATTATAACGGAATATTGGCGTGTTTTTTCGCAGGACGGGCTTCGCGTTTGCTGGCGAGCATGGCCAACGCGTTGATAACGTACGGACGCGTTTGTTTCGGTTCGATAACTGCGTCAACAAAGCCGCGTTCAGCTGCTTTGTACGGAGTCGCGAACTCTTCCACATATTCTGCCGTCTTCTGTTCTTTGTCCGGATCTTTCCGGAAGATGATGTTGGCAGCGCCTGCCGGTCCCATAACCGCAATTTCCGAAGTCGGCCAAGCGAATACCTGGTCCGCGCCCAAGTCCTGGGAGCACATCGCGAGGTACGATCCGCCGTAGGCTTTACGGGTAATTACCGTTACTTTCGGCACTGTCGCTTCCGAGTACGCAAACAGCATTTTCGCGCCGTGGCGAATGATGCCGCCGTATTCCTGCTGTACGCCCGGCAAGAAGCCCGGTACGTCAACCAAGTTTACGAGCGGAATGTTGAAAGCGTCGCAGAAACGGATGAAACGGCTGGATTTGTCGGATGCATTGATGTCCAAGCAGCCGGCCATAAATTTCGGCTGGTTGGCAATGATGCCGACGGTTTGTCCGTCAAAGCGGGCAAAGCAGGTAATGATGTTTTTCGCGTAGTGAGCGAGTACATCATAGTATTCACCGTTGTCGACAATGCTCTTGATTACATCGTACATATCATAGGCCGCGTTGGAGTTGTCCGGCAACAAGGTGTTGAGGCTTTCGTCCATACGCATCGGGTCATCACCCGTGTCAACAATCGGAGCTTCTTCCATGTTGTTGCTCGGCAGGAAGCCTAAGAGATAGCGGATCTGGTTCAAGCAGTCTTCGTCGTCTTTCGCGATAAAGTGCGATACGCCCGAAATGCTGTTGTGGGTCATCGCGCCGCCCAATTTTTCCGCCGTTACGTCTTCACCGGTGACCGATTTAACAACGGCCGGACCCGTGATGAACATTTGGCTGGTGCCTTCGACCATGTAGATGAAGTCCGTCAATGCAGGCGAGTAAACCGCGCCGCCGGCCGACGGTCCCATGATGGCCGAAATCTGCGGAACGACACCGGATGCAATCGTATTTTCAAAGAAAATACGGCCGTAACCGGACAATGCGTCAACCGCTTCCTGAATACGAGCGCCGCCCGAGTCGTTCAAGCCGACACACGGTGCGCCCATTTTGAGCGAAAGCTGCAGGACACGGACGATTTTGCTGGCGTGCATTTCGCCGAGCGAGCCGCCTTCTACCGTGAAGTCTTGCGCAAATGCGTAAACGAGTTTGCCGTCAACGGTACCATAACCGGTAACAACGCCTTCGCCCGGAAGATCTTTTTTATCCTGGCCGAAGTTTACGCAACGATGTTTTACCAAAGCGCCGATTTCAACGAAGGAGCCTTCGTCAAAAAGGATTTCCAAACGTTCACGCGCAGTCATCTTTCCTTTTGCGTGCTGTTTGTCGATACGGCTTTGGCCACCGCCCATGCGGACGTGTTCCAAATTTTTATGAAGCAATTCAACTTTTTGTTGGTTTACCGACATTCTTACACCTCCGAATAATGGTAGGGAAGGCCGCCTCATCGAGGCGGCATACTCCTATTATTGACGCTCCGTAAGTTCGATCAAAAGACCGTTCGTAGCTTTCGGATGTAAGAACGCGATGCGGCAGCCGCCGGCACCGTAGCGAGGTTTTTCATCCAACAGACGAACACCGCGAGCTTTCAAGTCTTCGAGAGCTGCGTCGATGCTGTCAACACGCAAAGCAACGTGTTGGAAGCCGTTACGATGTTTTTCAATGTAACGGGCGATCGGGCCATCCGGGCTGGTGGATTCCAAGAATTCGAGTTCCGCATCACCCAGTTTGAAGAAGCTTACGTTAACTTTCTGTTCTTCCACCGTTTCGTCTGCTGCTGTCGGATGAACGTTCAACGTTTCCTGGAAAACTTGTTTCGTTTTCTGCAGGTCATCCACTGCAATACCGATATGGTCGATGTTCATAACTTTCCAATTCGCCATGCTTACTCCTCCTTTTGCAATAAAAAATAAAATTATTTAATAGCTTTTGCTACGATGGACTCAACGACTGTGTAAGGATCCACTTTCCTTGCATAGACTTGTTCCACGTAGTTATCAAATTCACCCGAGGACGTAACTTTTTCCATTACGTGACGGGAGATTTGCTCTTTGACCATCGCGATAATCTCGTTTACTGTCCGTTCGTGTCTGCGTTCCTGCAGAAGACCGGACTCTTCCAAGAATTCACGATGTTCGTCCATTGCCTCAATGACGTCTTCCACGCCTTCGTCACGACTGGCAATGGTGCGTTTGATCGGCGGACGCCAATCCACCTCTTCCGAGTTCAAATCGAGCATCATTTCGATTTCAACGTTCAAACGGTCCGCGCCGTCGCGATCACATTTGTTGATCGCAAATACGTCGCCGATTTCCAGAATGCCCGCCTTAATCGCCTGAATATCATCGCCCAAACCGGGTACCAGTACAACCAATGTGGTGTCCGCATTCTTGACGATATCGACTTCGGATTGGCCGACGCCAACCGTTTCAATCAAGACGACATCCATGCCGAATGCATCCATCAGCTTGACTGTATCCGCGGTTTTCTTGGAGAGTCCCCCCAAGCTACCGCGCGTACCCATACTCCGAATAAATACGCCTTCATCCAATGTCAAATCATTCATGCGAATTCGGTCACCCAAGATCGCACCGCCGCTAAACGGGCTCGTCGGGTCGACTGCGACAATGCCGACAGTCTTACCTTGTTTACGGAAATATTTTACCAGCTTGTCGGTCAGGGTCGATTTGCCTGCGCCCGGCGCACCGGTAATACCGATAATCCGCGCATTACCTGTATGACTATAGATTTCTCGAAGTATATCGACATATCCGTCTGCTTCGTTCTCGACTGCAGAGATAGACCTCGCCAAGGCCAGCCTGGATCCATTCCAGAATTCCTTCATTAAATCCATGGTTTTGCCCCCCTTGGTCAATTACGGACCTGTGCTCCCGCCGTAGCGGGAGCCGGTACCGTCTATCAGTTCTTAATGAACGTTTTCTTTGATGAATTCGATGATCTTCGTGGTCGGAGTGCCCGGTGTGAAGACAGCTTTTACGCCGGCTTCTTTCAGTGCCGGGATATCGCCTTCCGGAATAACGCCGCCGCCGATAACGAGCACGTCATTCAATCCCTTTTCTTTCAAGAGTTCGATAACGCGCGGGAACAGCGTGCCGTGCGCGCCGGAGAGCAAGCTCAACGCAACTACGTCAACGTCTTCAGAAAGAGCCGCTTCCGCGATCTGTTCCGGAGTCTGACGAAGACCGGTATAAATAACTTCAAAGCCCGCATCGCGCAACGCACGAGCGACTACTTTAGCACCGCGGTCGTGACCATCCAGACCCGGTTTTGCAACAATTACACGAATTAATTTTTCTGCCATGATTGGTTACCTCCCGTATCCTTTCAGCAATAGCGTATCTTAAACCGTAGCGTGCGCCTGGTATTCACCGAATACGCCGCGCAGTACGTTGCAGATTTCACCCAAAGATGCATATGTGCGTACGCAGTCGAGGATCAACGGCATCAGGTTGACGCTTTCATCTTCGGCGCCTTTGCGCAATGCTTCCAAAGTAGCCTTGACTGCTGCCTGGTCGCGATTGGCTTTAACTTTAGCCAATTTCTTGGACTGCAGTTCACCAACCGAAGCGTCGACTTTCAGCAAGCCTTCCACCGGTTTTTCTTCGACTTGGAATTTGTTGACGCCAACGATAATACGGTCGCCGGATTCAACTTCCATCTGCCAACGATACGCCGATTCCTGGATTTCTTTCTGGATGTAACCTTTTTCAATCGCGACTACCGCGCCACCCATTTCGTCGATCTTACGGATGTATTCTTCCGCTTCTTTTTCGATCGCATTGGTCATCGCTTCTACATAGTACGAGCCGCCCAGCGGATCGACTACGTCAGCCAAACCGGATTCGTACGCAACGATCTGCTGCGTGCGCAACGCGATTTGTACGGATTCTGTCGTCGGCAATGCCAACGCTTCGTCGCGGGAGTTAGTGTGCAAGGACTGCGTGCCGCCGAGAACAGCCGCCGCGGTCTGCAACGCTACACGAACGATGTTGTTGTCGACCTGTTGCGCCGTCAACATCGAGCCTGCGGTCTGCGTGTGTACACGCAATTTCATGGATTTGTCTTTCTTCGCGCCGAAACGGTCTTTCAGGATACGCGCCCAAAGACGACGGGATGCACGGAATTTCGCAACTTCTTCGAGTACGTTGTTGTGCGCGTTCCAGAAGAAGGACAGACGACCTGCAAATTCGTCGATTTCCATGCCGGCTTTCAATGCCGCTTCAATGTATGCGATACCGTCAGCGATCGTGAAAGCGATTTCCTGTGACGCAGTCGAACCCGCTTCACGGATGTGGTAGCCGGAGATCGAAATCGTGTTCCATTTCGGAACGTATTGCGAGCAGTATTCAAAAATGTTGGTGATCAAACGCATCGACGGTTTCGGCGGGAAGATGTAAGTGCCGCGAGCCGCATATTCTTTCAGGATGTCGTTTTGGATCGTGCCGCGCAGCTGGTCAGAGGATACGCCCTGTTTTTCCGCAACGGCAATGTACATCGCCAAGAGAACGGACGCCGGAGCGTTGATCGTCATCGAGGTCGAAACTTTACCCAAGTCGATCTGGTCGAACAGGATTTCCATATCGGCGAGCGTATCGATCGCAACGCCTACTTTACCGACTTCGCCGGCACTCATCGGATCGTCCGAGTCGTAACCGATTTGGGTCGGCAAGTCGAATGCGCAGGAAAGACCCGTCGCACCGTTTTCAATCAGGTAACGATAACGTTGGTTGGATTCTTCGGCCGTAGCGAAACCGGCATACATACGCATCGTCCAGAGACGACCGCGGTACATCGTCGGCTGTACGCCGCGGGTGTACGGGTAGCTGCCCGGCAGATCCAGGTCTCGTTCATAGTCAAACCCTTCGATATCGAGCGGGGTGTAGACTTTGTTGTGCTTCATGTTCGGACGTTCCGGGTGTTTGGCATACATTGCAGCAACTGTTTCTTCGTATGCCTCCAATTTGGCCTTCAAGGATTCGTTAGCCATGTGTTCATCATCCTCCTAAAAAATATAAATGTATATCGGTCTCTTGCGAGACTGACTAACCACAACGCAGCCTGCAGCTTAAGCCGTCTTTTCAGCGGTGCGGGTAAGTCCAAAAAAGATCGGGTCTTACTGTTTTTTCATGCTCTTGTTATCGGCTAAGCGCTGATGGAAATCGAATGCTTCTTTGAGAATATGCGGGGTTTGCGAGTAGCCGCAAGCTTTTTCCGCACGTTCCAGATAGTCCATCAATTCCGGACGGTAATCCGGGTGCGCAATGTTTTCGATAATCACGCGAGCGCGTTCTTTCGGCGAGAGGCCACGAACGTCGGCAACGCCCATTTCGGAAATGTAGACGTGTACGTCGTGTTCCGTATGGTCGATGTGCGAGCAGAACGGTACGACACAGGAGATGTCGCCGTTTTTCGCGATCGAGTTCGTGAAGAAAATGCTCAGGCCGCCGTTACGAGCGAAGTCGCCCGAACCGCCGATACCGTTCATCATCTTCGTGCCCGATACGTGCGTCGAGTTGATGTTGCCGTAGATGTCCATTTCGAGCGCGGTGTTCATCGCGATAACGCCTAAGCGACGGATGACTTCCGGGTTGTTCGAAATTTCTTGCGGACGCAGAACGATCTTATCGCGATATCCTTTGATACCTTTGTAGAAGCGTTTCAGTCCGTCCGGCGAAGGCGAAAGGCTCGTGCCCGAAGCCATCGTCAATTTACCGGCATCAATCAGGTCGAACATGCCGTCCTGGATAACTTCCGTGTATACGGTCAGGTTTTCATACGGAGAATCAACCAAGCCGCTGATTACGGCGTTTGCTACGTTACCTACACCGGATTGCAACGGGAGCAGGTTTTCCGGCAAGCGACCGTGTTTTACTTCGTTTTGCAAGAAGTCGATGAGGTTGCCGCTCATCTTCTTCGCGTCGTCACCAATCGGGGCGAATGCGCGTGTTTTGTCGGTGATGTCGCACGGTACGATCGCAGCGATTTTGCTGTGGTCCACTTCGATGTACGGAGTACCGATGCGGTCGCCGGCTGCTTCGATCGGAATCGGTTTGCGATGCGGCGGGTTAGCCGGCTGATAAATATCATGCATACCTTCCAATTCGAGCGGTTGCGAAGTGTTGACTTCGATGATAACTTTTTTGGCTTCCGTGACGTATACCGGCGAGTTGCCCAAGGCGGTCGTCGGAATCAGGTGACCTTCTTCAGTAATCGAGCATACTTCGATGATGCACCAGTCTAATTCGCCGAAAAAGCCCGCGCGTACTTGCTGCGCTACGTGGCTCAAGTGCATATCGATGTAGTGCACTTTACCGGCATTGATCGCTTTACGCAATACAGAGTTTGTCTGGTACGGGAAGCGGCGGTTCATACCGTCACATTCAACCAGAGCTTGGTCTGCTTCCGGGCCGACCGAGGCGCCGGTCCACAGATCAATTTTGAATTGCTCTTTCTTAATCCGTTCTTCCAATGCGAGTGGTACTGCTTTCGGGTAACCGGACGGTGTAAATCCGCTGATACCGATATGATCATTCGGGTGAATCATGGCGGCCGCTTCTTCTGCGGTCATGACTTTGCCGAGCAGATCTTTACACCGAATTCTGTCGCGAATGTCGTTAATATCCATTCCTTTACCATCTCCTTAAAAAACAACGGAACACGCTATGCCGTACATAGTTCCGAGAAACAAAAAAGGATATCGCCGCCGTCGACGATATCCTTTTCGAGGGAAGAGAAATAGTCAACGGTACCGCAATGCGATAAATCTGGCGTCTCCTAAATTCTTGAATCCCCTCCCTTGTGGACCAACTCCGTATTTTTTGCGAAGATCTTTGTAAACCAGACCATCGCATGTTATTCGTCTACATGATAGTCGATGAATTTTACCTTGTCAATCGTTACTATTCGTTTTCTAATCTTTCTAAGGCGCTTCGAAATGTCATTCGATTATTATTACAAAAACATTGTCGATTAATTGTAAACCTTGTTATTCTCTTTTATTATATCAGCTATTCATTTATTTTTCAGCGTCGCCTAAGCTTTCTCATTTTTTCTTTTACCGTCTCCCCAAGCGGCTCAGCGTGCTTTGCAATGCGCATAGTGTCCAAAACGTAAGCGCTACCGTTCGGTGAAAGAAATTGCAATCGAACAGACCGTTGATGCTCATGCCGATCACGGCCAACAGCGCCCCCAGAGCCAACGCCCGCGAAAGATGGCTGACGCTTGTCCGATAGCTGCGCCACGCCAAGACGCCATGCCCCCAAAAAGCCAACATGTATAATACGAAACCGATGATGCCGGTCTCCGCGAATACCGTCAAGTACAGATTATGCGCGTGGTAAATCACAATCGACGGATCCTGCATATAGTAATCATAGCGGGGATACACAAGCGGAAACGCCGCCCAGCCGATGCCGGTCCACCAATAATCGCCGATCATTTGCCATGTGCTGCGCCAAAATGCGAAGCGCAGGTCCACGGACGTATCGCCGCCGTGAAAAAGCGAAATGAAGCGCTCCGTAATTTGTCCGTGATGCAACCAAAGAAATGCGGGCACGGCCAACAAGCCCCATGCGACTCTCCGGTCATAGATGATGGCGGTAACGGTAAGCACTACCAGCATGCTCACCCACGCGCCCCGCGAATAAGTCAATAATAACACCAGCAAAATCAGTAACAAAAGCGCCGCCGTCAGCAAGCGTTTATATCCGCGCTCATAGATCGCAGTAAAACTCGCCAGCACGCTCGCGATCATCAGCAAGTACGCCCCCAGCAAATTGGGATTTCCCAGCGTACTGTACATACGACGCAGCAGTAGCGGGAAACGCTCGCGATCCACCCACTCCATCGTAAAGCCGGCAAACCCGCCGAAGAAATACTGATAGATACCGATGACGCACACAATGACGGCGCCGGCCAACAAGTAACTCAAAAAATGCACACACTGCTCCCGCGTGCGCAACTGCCATGTCACCAGTAAATACATCGCCGCGTAGGTGCCGCAGCGGTAAAAAAAGTTGTATGCGCTGGCGGAAGGTTCCGGCGCCAACCAGGTGGTGCAATACGCCCAAGCGGCAAACAGCATGAGCGCCACTCCCGGCCAACGCAAGGCGCGCAATCGAGCCGGCTCACGCCAAAGCAACACCGCCATAACGGCGCATGCCGAAAACAGCGAAAGCTCCAGCCCCATTTGCCACCAGGGCATAAAAAAAGCCGCCGCGTATAATAACCCGCTGCACCATTGCGATAATAATCGGGAATGCGTCCGTACCTGCATGCAGATTCGTTCCTTTCGTAATAACACTAAGTTTATTATAATGCGCGGTATGCGTTCTGTCCACGCAGACAGCGCTAAGGCCTTATGTTGTTCCGTTCTTTGCTCTGTAAAGTTATCAATGGTCGATAAATAACTCCTTTTTCATTTATTCATCATGTTTATTTATATTTCGCAAAGAAAACATTCTTTCCATACGATATTTCATTTTTCTATTTTTGTGAATTCTTCCATTTACTATATATAAATGTTTTTATATATAAAGATAATATAATCCATATTATTATCAAAATTGATACTTATCAGAAAATCACCTTCTCTTTCCTTGCCGCATGATGGTTTTAGGTATGCTACAATAGCAAAAGGAGGAATGCACATGAACAAAGTCAAAATTGGTACAATGGCGGTTGCCTTTATGTACACGATTTACCATATTAACAGCGTCGGTTTGAACATCGGTAACGGGCTGGTCCTCGCTGTGGTTTTGTTTTGCATCGCGATCGATTGCTACCGCTATGCCAAACGGCGTGCCACCGAAGATAAACACGATTTGTACCGTAAATAAATCGAAAATATCTGTCGAACTATATTGATTTATTTGCATATAATGACTATACTAAAGGTAAGAATCATTCATATTAACAACAAGGAGGAATGTAACAATGAGCATGATCGGAAAAAAACTGCCGGAGTTCAAGGCAGATTATTATCAGGCGGGCGAATTAAAGCAACTCACCCATGAGGATGTTTTGGGAAAATGGGCGGTATTCTTCTTTTACCCTGCCGATTTCACGTTTGTATGCCCGACAGAATTAGCTGACGTGGCGGATCACTATGAAAAACTGCAGGAATTAGGCTGCGAAGTTTACAGTGTTTCGACCGATACGCATTTCGTTCACATGGCGTGGGCGAAAGAATCCCCGAGCATTCAGAAAGTCCAATACAAAATGATCGGTGATCCGACCGGCAAATTGGCTCGTTACTTTGATGTCATGGACGAAGCGGAAGGCAGCGCGCAACGCGGTTCGTTTGTCATCGATCCCGAAGGCGTCATCCAGGCCCTGGAAATTCACGCGGACGGCATCGGCCGTAATGCGGATGAATTGGTTCGCAAAGTGGAAGCGGCGCAATTCGTTGCCGAACACGGCGACCAGGTCTGCCCCGCGCGCTGGCACAAAGGCGCGGAAACCTTGAAACCGGGTAAAGATTTAGTCGGTACGATTTAACTTTAAAAAGCCACCCTTAGGTGGCTTTTTTGTGTCGTGCAGTAAGCGCGATCGCGCGACAGCAAAGCAACTTTTTTGTATTCCGGTGCAGAATAAAATTGACAATCGCCTCTAAATTCGCTACACTAGGAGAGTATTCATGCACGCGGAGAGGTGTCCGAGTGGTTGAAGGTGCATGATTGGAAATCATGTGTACGGCGCAAACCGTACCGGGGGTTCGAATCCCCCTCTCTCCGCCATTTACTTTCGGTCAGTACCGTCAAGTAAATGAATTACGAATAATATCAAAAGGCCCGCGATATCGCGGGCCTTTCTTATATGTCTGCCAATATCAACGCAACACCGGGCGCGAGCGCTTATTCTTTCACGAGGACTTTTTCTATTTCGCCGATGTACATGTCATGGAAATCGCTGTCAGGATAATGCTTGTCAATGATTCCTGCGTCGATAAATCCGGTGGGAAGCAGCGGCGCCTGATATAATTTGCGGCAAACGACCACAATCTCAGCTTCCGCAAAGTAGGTATAGTCTTCTTCAAATACGGGAGTAAGACCGACTTTGGCGACTTTATCCTCATCACGCCCCGAATGGCTGCCCAAGTAGCCCATCTCTTTTTTATAGCCGCCACCGAAAAGAGAGAGCGTGTACCGATCCGCACGATCAACAAATTCTTTAGTGTAACGTTGCGGGCGGATATAGACGATCGCCGTCGGGCGTTGCCAAATGACCCCGACATGTCCCCAGCTTGCGGTCATCGTATTGTAGCCTTTGGCTTCATCGCCGGCGGTCACCAGCCACCATTCGTTACCGATCATTTGCGGAGTGACTTGCAGTTCTGTTACGGAAATTTCACGCATAATAAGCCTCCTTCGAGCATTTTCTTTTATTATACAACCACTGGAAAATCGAGTCGATTTTCCAATTCGCGGTTTATGCCGCACGAAGAACGGCCGTTTTTCAATGCGCATGCTATAATGAATACAGATACATCATAAAGTAGCAGAGGAGGAATACCTATGAGTTGTCCACATAGTAAGTACGATGTCACCAAAATGGATCCGCATGAACGCGCCCGCTATGAGTCGGCGATGCGGCATGTCGAGGCCGCCAAGGCGGCGGGAAAGTCGACGGATGAATGCCATACGATTTTTCAAACGATCATGAACCGCAAATGGGATGATCCCGTGCCGAATGACGAGGCGCACCGCGACTACGCAAAACGGGTAGAACGCGCAAAAAAAGCGCGTGACAACGGCGCCGGTTGCAAGGAAATCGCCGCGATTTTGCATGGCGAAAAATAAGAATATAACTTTTCCATATAGTGGCGGAACGATTCTGCCCGAAAGGATCCATATGCATTGTGAACACCATGATCACGATACCGCGCCGGTGACCGCTGCCGAAAAGGCTCGCTCGGAACGCGCCACGCGCGAAGATGACGCGTATTTCGACGGCGTGGTCCGCAACGACCCGCCGGAAACGATCGTTCGACATGATGATGTCCCTCATGATGAAAGCGAAGACGATGCGCATCAGGAAGGCGTTGTCGTTCGCCATGACGATGCCTAAGCAGGCGAAATTGACACGAAGGAGCCGGACATTCGGGGAAACGCGAGCGATCACTACGCGCGCGGACCGGTGACAGCGTCAGTCATATCATAAATAAAAAAACAAAAGGGCCCCGGTTCACTTGGGACCTTTTTGCTTTCTTATTTCCCACATGCCGCGGGGAAACCGCGCGTGTCCCAAAAGCTGTGAATTTGGTATAATAAAGTAAACCTATGCAAAGGAGATCGCTTATGTATACAGAACGTGAAATCAACTTACAAGACGCTGCCATGCACCAACGCCTGATAGATTTTCTGGCCGGCTTTGAATTGACTTTTTCGGGGAATATTGACTATTCCATGGGGATCTTTGACGGTGACCGCCTGATCTCTACCGGCTCGCTGAGCGGCCGTGTTTTGCGCAATATCGCCATTGATCCGGAGTACCAGGGAAAAGGTCTGACGCACCGCATTCTCGACCATCTGATGGCGGAAGCGAAACGGCGCGGGATCACCAGTTATCAGATCTTTACGAAACCGGAAAAAGTACCGGTTTTCGAACACTCCGGCTTTACCTGTGTCGCGAAAGCGGAGCCGTATGCCGCGCTGCTGGAGTACGGCGATGATACACTGGCGGAATTTTTAGAAAAAACGAAAAAAATCGTCGGTGAACCGGCCGGTCCGGTGCGCGGGTCCATTGTCATGAACTGCAATCCGTTTACCAAAGGCCACCGTGCTTTGATCGAGTACACATCCCAACAATGTGATGATGTCGTATTGTTCGCCGTGCAGGAAGACCGTTCGCTCTTCCCGTTTGCGGATCGTTTAGAATTGATTCGCAAAGGAACCGCCGATCTCGGCAATGTCAAAGTAGTTTCAGGCGGCGATTATATTATTTCGAACGCCACATTCCCGACGTACTTCATCAAAGGCACGGAGGCGCTCGACGCGCAAACGAAACTCGACGCGACCGTGTTCGCGGAAAAGATCGCGCCGGCGCTCGGCATCACCGTTCGTTTCGTCGGCGAAGAACCGACCGACAATACGACCAGCGCGTATAATTCGGCGCTTGGTAAAGTATTGCCGATGAACGATATGGATTTCAAGATCATTCCCCGTATCCAAAAATCGGGCACTATCGTCAGCGCCTCTAAGGTGCGCGCCGCACTTGCCAACGATGATTGGGAAACGGTCGAGACGATGGTTCCGCAAACCACGTTGGACTACCTGCGTTCGGACCGTGGCGCCGCCGTCATCGAAAAAATCAAAAAAGACGCGGCGGCCAAAGCCAAACAAAAAGAATAAAAATAAGTACAAAAAAAGACGTCCGCACGGACGTCTTTTTTTATTTAATGACTGCGCCGAGGTTGGCAAAGCAGCATATTTACGCTTACTCTGTCATGGGCGATACGGTCGGTCTCAGCTGCGACACCGGCTGATAGTTTTTCAGATATTCGACGGCATCCGCGTAAATGCGCTGCACGTCATCCCGCGTCAAGACCTTAAAGCTGCCGAGCTGCGGACGACCCGCCATCGCGCGATCGGTCAGCTCTTCCAAGTTGAATTCGATATCTCGAACTTCCTGCGAGGCTACCGGACCGAGCATATCGATTTGGGCAAAGAACTCTTCCGTAAAACGAATGCCTTCCAGCGCGATTTCTTCCTGCGTGCCGAAATCGCGTTCAATGTTCCAGACGGTTCTGCCGTACCGATAGAAACGATGCACATCGGCCGTGTAAACGTATCTCGACCATGCGCACCAAACGGCCGCCATGCCGACGCCCGAAGAAATATTGTACAAACCCAGCAATTCCTTTTGCAATTCATGAACGGTAATATCCGCCTCGCCGTTGCCGGAACCGGTCAAATCGTTATGCGCCAGCGCGCTCGCCCACATGACATTGGCTCTGGCGTCATAATTATTCATTTCCGTCAGGATGGTCTGCGCGTTGCGGATCAATACGCGCAGCAGCGCTTCACAGATATTATCCGTCAGCTCCATCGTCGAATTATGCGTAAAGTAGTGTTCCATCGTCATGATCATAATTTCGGAAATGCCGCTGTACAGTTCCGCTTTGGAAAGCGGGTACGTCAGCATTGGATTCATGATCGCAAAGCGCGGCCGTGCGCCCACCACATTGATAATGCGGCTGACGCGCTGCACTTTATTAGTCAAATGGGTTACCGCGCTCATTTCGCCGGAACCCGCCATGGTGGTCGAAATAACGCCTACCGGCAAAACATCTTCGGCAACGCGTTCGCGGGTGAAATAATCCCAAATATCGCCGTCGTTGACGATGCCGATCGCGATAACTTTCGCAAGATTGACGACCGCAGGACCGCCCAGCGCAAGTATAAAATCCACATCTTCAATCCGACCGAGAGCAATCCCTTCGTTCGCCTTGCGGCGTGTCGGCGGCGGGTATACTCCGCCGATATCGTTGTATAAAATGCCCGCTTCATCCAACGATGCCTGCACGCGCTCCAATAAGCCGTGGCATTGGCTACATTGTCGGCCATGAATAATCAAGACCTTATGTGCGCCTTCTTTGCGCAACAGCTGACCGACTTCACGCTCACGATCCGATCCGAAAACAACCTTTGTCGGAACGTGATAAGTAAAGTTCTTCATGGAATTCTCCTTTAAAAATACTATTAAGTGATAATAATCTAACTCTATTATATGCTTGTCCTATGGGAGCGTCAAACAAGGTCTAATTTCGCTCGCGAATAAAATCGCAGAACTTCTGCGCGATCGTCGTCAATTTGCGATCTTTGACCGTATAAATATGTTCCGCGCCCATGATTTCTTCCGTCGCAATCGGCATGGTGGTAAGACCGATACCGGCATCCTCCTCCGGTTCGCCCATAATCACCGCAATCCCCATGTTGCGCCGCGCCCAATGCATCGCAAACAGATTCGTGCTGCAGACAACACGAATGTCCTGATGCAAGCCGCGTTCCCGGAAAAAGCTTTCCAGGCGGGGCGCCAGACTGCGCGTCACGCAAAGCGGAACACCGGCGAGATCCTCAATGGTCAAAGGCTGCAACGGTTTTTTGAGCCATTGCTGCTGATTACTCATCACGGCGGAAAGTGACCGGTAGCGAATGGTGAGTAACTCAAATAAATAACCGCGCGGAATCGGCTCATTCATAACGCCGATATCGGATACTCCGTTTAACAGCGTTTCCGCCTGTTGATCCACATTGCCCTCGGAAAAAATGGAACGAAACTGCGGATTCTCTTCCGTAAACGGCTTTAAATACGTGTCGATAAAGCCGTTTACGGCACCCGGTGTAATCGCGATGCGCAAAGTACCTTCCTCGCCCTGCGCCACACTTTGCACCTCATACTTGAGTTCGTCCGCCAAACGGATAATATCTTTGGCGCGGCGATAGAAAAGCTGCCCCGCTTCGGTGAGCTCGATGCGCCGACCGCCGCGGTGCGTGATGATCAAATCCGCCTTGTAATTGGTCTCAATTTGCTTCAATTGCGCGCTTAACGCGGGCTGTACCATGTTCAGTCGCTTCGCCGCCTCGGTCAATGTCTGCGAGTCGACCATCATAATAAAATTGCGAAAATATTCGATATCCATGCGCGTGCTCCTTTCCCATTGCTTTCCCCGGCAATGGTCAAACAGAAGGCCGGAATAAATGTTCCCGACGCAAGCTTACAAATTTTCCCGCACCGATGATCACATGATCGAGCACCGGTATATTTAATATTTCACCGGCGGCGTTAAACCGCTCGGTTAGTGCGATATCCGCGCCGGAAGGCGTCGGATCACCGCTCGGATGATTGTGCACCAGAATCATCGCCGCCGCGTTCCAACGGATCGCGTCTTTCATCGCCAGCCGCACATCGGCGACGCTTTGATCCAAACTGCCGCGTGACTGTTCCACCGCGGCGAGCAAACCGTTTTTCGTGTTCAGATAGCAGCAGTAAAACACTTCCTGCGGCAAATCCCGCAACCGCGGCAGAAAATACCGCGCGACCGCCTCCGGATCGGAAAAATCGCTGCGCGTTTGCGGTTTACGTTGCGCCAGACGTTTCCCCAATTCAATCGCCGCGCAGAGAGTCGCCGCTTTACTGACGCCGATGCCTTTAACCGTCAAAAGATCCCGCCAATGGAGTGAGCCGTAGCGTGACGGATCGCCTCCGATCCATTGGTCTTCGACCGCGCGCGCGAGTTCGATCACCGACTGACCGGGAATCCCGCTTTTTAAAATCAAAGCAATCAGCTCCACTTCGGTCAGTTGCTCCGGCCCCTGCGTCAAAAGCTTCTCGCGCGGCCGCTCTTCCTCTGTCAAATCGCAAATGCGTGCCATTACCATTCCACTCCGTTTTCCGTGAGCAGCCGATACGTCGCATGTAAGGGCAAGCCGACCACATTGGTGTAACTTCCGGTGATGGCGGAAATCGTCAATGCCGCCGTTCCCTGAATGGCGTAAGCGCCGGCTTTATCCGTCCATTCGTCGCCGGCCAAATACGTTTCCAGCAACGCTTGCGGCCAAGGTTCCATCTTGACTTTGGTGGTTACCGCCCGCGTGATCGCTTCTCCCGAAGACAAAAGCAACGCCAGTCCCGTAACGACATAGTGCGTCCGACCGCCGAGCGCGGTAAGCATGGCTCTCGCCATCTCCCGATCGCGCGGCTTACCGAATACCTCATCACCGCAAACCACCAGCGTATCCGCGCCCAACACCGCCAGCTGCGGCATGCGGGAAATCGCCTCGCCGGCGCGCGCCTTGCCGAGCGCCTGTTCCTGCACCAAGGCCGCCGGGTCATGTTCACTTCGGTTGCGTTCCCGATACTCCGGCGTAATCACGGTAAAATGAGCGCCCGCTTTTGTTAAGAGCTGTTTACGGCGCGGTGATGCCGATGCCAAAATCCACATTAGAGCCTCCGAAATACCCATACGGCAATCATCATGCCGATTACGCTTAATAAATTCGGCGCGAATCGAATGCCGAAATCAATTTCGAGTATCAAGAGATTTAAATGAATATTTTGAAAGTCAAGCAAGGTATACTGCCGAACTAAGTACGGCATGATGCCGGAGAAGGAGGCTGACCCCAAAAGATCCGCCAAAATCCCGCCCAAAAGCGCGCCGACAAAAAGGAATAAAAGCAGCATCAAGATGCCGCGAGTACCACTCCAACGCATTACTTCGCCTGCTTTCTTGCGGCTTTCAAACGCTCGACTTCATCCATACGTTTGCTTTCGTCCAAAAGCACATGGTAGGTGGTTTCCTCTTCGGTAATCCCCACCCGCCCCGGCAAGTATTCATTCAAGCCGAGTAAAAATTGCGGTTCCGCTTTAAACAATGCGCGACCGAATTGCGGTTTTTTGCCCGGGCGCGGAATCTTACAGAAAAGCGCGTACAACGGGCGGGAGTCCAACAGTGAATACCAACGCCATTTGTAGCGGAACTTCACGTTATTTGCGACCCGCGCTTTGTGCGTATGCACACCGTAAAGACAGTCGTACGGAATTTCCGTGCGATGCGTGCGAAACCAGGTGCGATATTCGCAGATCAGCGCCGTATCCGTCAAACGCAAGTGGTAACTGGTGAGCGCCTGCCCCAGTAAATAGTAGAGCGCAAACAACACGAAAACAATGCTCGCGTAATCAATGCTCCCCCAGAAACTTTGCGTCTCCTGATAATGATCCATCATGCGCCCCAGATCCCAGATGAAAAAGACCGCCACCAGAAAAGCGACGCCGATCACCGGCCAACGACTGCCCGAATTGTCCGACTCATCTTCATATATCGGATCACCTACTACCGATAATATCTGTTTTGGAAAAACGGGATTGGCAGTCGTCCCGCGATGCTCTTCCGTCATTTCCGGTTCCCCATTCTGATTCATGCTATTCTCCTTTGCTCGCTGCCGGGCGCATAGGCGGCTCTTCCGTGTCCGCTTCATCTAACAACTGTTGAAATGCATCCGCCGGGATTAATTCCGGCAACGCCCGCCACGGTTCATACCCTTGCAATTTTTCCAAACTGCGTGAACCGGTAGCGACCGCAATGGTATACGCGCCGATTTTTTTGCCGCATTGAATATCGTGCTCCGTATCACCGATGATAAATATTTTTTCCAGCTCCGCACCCCACTTGGACCGCGCCAACGCACCGGCGCGCCGCGCGACATCAATACGATTGAAATCATCGCCGGCGAAGCCGCTGTAATCGAAATCAAAGTAGCTCGCCAAACCGTAATGGGTGAGCTTGAGTTCCGCGCCGCGGCGACTATTGCCCGTCAAAAGCAACTGATCATAATCGGGCAGGCCGCTGAAGTACGCCAGCAGCTCCTTGACATACGGTAGCACTTTGCCTTTTGTTTCTTGCATATATCGCAGCAGCGTCTCTTCGTATTGACGGCTGAATTGATGCACATCGTCAAGCGTCGGTTCTTTTTGCAGCGCGTGCCGCAAAATTTCACGGCAAATAAAGTTGTCCGTGCGTCCCCCCGCATCGAATCGCGGCAATGTCGCATCCGGTCCCATCATTTCCGTCAACGTATGCTCAATCGCAAGAAAGCCGGCATGGCCGGTATACACAAGCGTCTGGTCAATATCCCAAAAAAGTACGTTCATGCCGTTCCTCCCTAGCGATTGGCGCTGTTACGGAAAAATAATATCTTATTTATTTATTATAGCATAATCAAATACCATCAGCGCCTGTGACGCGGCGAAAAATGAAGGTGTACAATACGCTTCAAAAACGGTGGCAGCAAAAAGAGACATGCCTTGGCATGTCTCTTTTGTTTTCAGATATTGTCATAGACGGCGCGATGCGCGATACCCGCCACCACTTCGTTAAAGTGCAACACACCGATCGTGCCGTAAATCGCGACAACGAGATGATCGCCTTTGCGGGCGATGGCGATTTTGCCGCCGATATTTTGGCCGAGCGCTTTCATTTTAATCGCCTCGACCGCCGACTGGACTGCGCCGACGACTGCCCCTTCACCGACGTGGGTATCGGAAACAACCCCCGTGCGCTGGGCGGCTACCACCGCATGCTCAATTAGTTTGGGCAAAATGGTGAGAAACACGCCGCCAAAATCCACCGCCGCCGTTTTGAAACCGGCTTCGGCATATTCTTTACGTAATGTGGTTTCTTCCGCGCGTGAGGACGTGAGCGCCAACTTCATGGCCGCACGGCCGACGTCGCTGCTGGAGTATTCATGGGTACTCATATGCGCCTCAGTCTTGCCGTTCGCGAACCGCTTTCTGCAAGTCCGCGATGAAATCTTGCAGCGCCACATCGTTGGTCTCTTCGCCCGCGCGGTTGCGGATGGAAATCGACTGCGCTTCCACTTCTTTATCGCCCAGGATCAACATGTACGGTACTTTTTCCAACTGCGCGCCGCGGATTTTATAACCGAGTTTTTCGTTGCGTTCATCCGCCTGCGCCCGCAATCCCGCCTGATTGAGTTGACGAGCTACTTCGTTGGCGTATTCCAGATGACGTTCCGCGACCGGAATGACTTTCACCTGTACCGGCGCGAGCCAGACCGGGAATTTACCGGCGTAGTGTTCAATTAAAATGCCGATGAAGCGTTCGATACTTCCGAAACCGGCGCGGTGAATCATGACCGGACGATGTTTTTCGCCATCTTCGCCGATATACGTCATGTCAAAACGTTCCGGCATCTGCATATCCAACTGGATCGTGCCGCACTGCCAGGTACGTCCGAGCGAGTCTTGAATGTGGAAGTCCAGTTTCGGTCCGTAGAACGCGCCGTCGCCGGGGTTGATCTTGTACGATACGCCCGCGGATTCGATCGCGTCATGCAAAACGGTCGTCGCCAGTTCCCACAGATCATCATCGCCCATCGAATCTTCCGGACGCGTGGAGAGTTCCACATGGTATTCCAAACCGAAAGCGGAGTAAATCCGATCAAAAAGTTCGAGTACTTTCAGTACTTCTTCTTTCATCTGGCTCGGCAAAATGAACAAATGCGCATCGTCCTGCGTGAAGCAGCGAACGCGGAACAGACCGTGCAACGCGCCGCTCATTTCATGACGATGAACCAAGCCGAGCTCGGCGACCCGCAACGGGAAATCGCGGTAGCTCTTCGGCGAATCCTTGTAGTACAGGATACCGCCCGGGCAGTTCATCGGTTTGATCGCGTAATCTTCTTCATCAATCTGCGTGAAGTACATGTTGTCACGGTAATGATCCCAGTGACCGGAGCGCACCCACAGATCGCGATTCAAAATCACCGGAGTGGAAATTTCATCGTAGCCGTATTCGTGATGCAGCTCCCGCCAAAAGGCCAGCAGCTCGTTGCGCAAAACCATTCCTTTCGGATGGAAAAACGGGAAGCCCGGGCCTTCCGGCTGGAAGCTGAACAAATCAAGTTCTTTGCCCAATTTACGATGATCACGGCGTTCCGCTTCCGCCAACACGAACAGGTAGTGATCCAATTCTTCCTGGCTGCCGAAGGCGGTACCGTAGACACGCTGCAGCATTTTATTTTTTTCATCGCCGCGCCAGTAGGCGCCCGCGACGCTCATCAGTTTGAACGCTTTGACCTTGCCGGTCGAAACGACGTGCGGGCCCGCGCAAAGGTCGGTAAATTCGCCCTGCGTGTAGAAGGTAATGGTTTCGTCCGCCGGCAGATCGCGGATCAGTTCTTCTTTATAAATTTCTCCCTCGGCTTTGAAATGTTCCATCGCCGCGTCGCGTTTCATCACTTCGCGCACGAGTTTGTAGTTTTCCTTCACGATCTTTTTCATTTCTTTTTCGATCGCGGGGAAATCTTCCGGCGAGAACACATGCTCGGTGTCCATGTCGTAGTAAAAGCCGTTATCAATCGCCGGTCCGATCGCGAGTTTCGTATCCGGCCACAGACGCAAAATCGCCTGCGCCATAATATGCGCCGCCGTATGACGGATCGCGTGCAGGCCTTCGGGGCTCGCGCCGTCAAAAAATTCGACTTGAGCGCCGTCGACGACCGGACGCGATAAGTCCGTCAACTCGCCGTCGACTTTTGCGACGACCATTTTTTTCGCCATGCTGTTGCTGATCGCTTTCGCGACATCCAGCCAGCTGCTTTCGTTTGCTACCTCGCGTACGCTGCCGTCCGCCAAGTGGATTTTTGCCATAGTATCTGCTCCTTTTGCAATAAAAAAACTTTCGCCCCAAATGGGACGAAAGTTAATTCGCGGTTCCACCCAAGTTAATCCGTACGGATTCTCTCGATCGTGATAACGGGTCTGCCCGGCCGTTCATTTCCGAACGGCGACTCCAAGGCGGTAACAATCACTGTGGTAACGAGCGCTTGCAGCCGTGACGCTCTTCTCTTGAGTTACCTGGCAATGACGGTCATGTCCTTTTCGTGGTCATTGAAATCTTTTGATATTGTCAGTATTGTACGTCTATTTCTGTGATTTGTCAAGCGGCGGCAATGGCGGCGGTAATGTATCGGTGAACGAATCTTGCGGAAGTGTCGGACGTGCTTTGCCGCCGGAGTAGTTTTGAATGACGACAATCGGTGTTTTTTGGCTGGCGTTGCCGAACGGATTATCAATCAAAAGTTGCGCGATTTCCTGCGCGTCGATGCCTTTGCTCGTGCCCAGTACCGCGCTTCTTTTCAAATCATTCACATCCGCAATCACGGCGCCGTGGCAACCGAGGCGGTCAGCGATTTCATCGCAAACCTCATCCGTTTCATCCGGACCGTACACGATGCATTTGTCAAACGGAGGCATCGTTCCCGTGACATCGTCAACCAGGGACGCCTGCCGGCAGTGCGCATACCATACGCCGCGTTTGCCGAACAGTTTCGCGATAAAGCCGACGATGAACCAAAAAAGCATGCGCCATTCGCCTTCCGCGTTCATCGCGGCCTGCATACCGTAAATCGTCGACATCGAACCTTCCGCCGGCACAAAGCGATTCATCAGTCGCGCCTGCCAGGAAACTTTCAAATCTTCCGGACGTACATAGCGGCCCTGCGTGATCGCGACTACGCTTTCCGCCACGCACACCACATCATGCGGCCCGATCAAAAAATGTCCGTACTCATATACGGCATCGACAATGTCGTCCGCCGCCGTCAAAATACGCGTCGGGATCGGGATGAGTTTCATCTGTTCGTTCATCAGCGTACCCCTTTCTCCTGCAACAGCGCCTGGCGCAAATGCGTGCCGGAAACAAGGAAGCGGGTGCGTTCATAACGGGCATCGCTGCGTCCGTACACGTAGTAAAGTACATCGATCGGAAATTCTCCAAGATCACCGATGGCGGTAGCGATCGGACCCTCCAATGAACGTAAAGTAACGACAATGGTCAAGAGAGCGTCTTTTTTACGCGGCACAAGGTACGCTTCCCAATATCCATCATCGCGAGGTTCATCCGCTCGCGATAAGCAGGCGTCGACGCGTAATGACGGATACTGTTCTCGCGGCAAGTAGGCGCGCGGAAAGCAATCCATCACGGTCCCCTGTTGACGACCGATATTGCGCAATGCCGCTTCGATCGTAAACGTCACTTCCGTCGGCGTCACCTTCGTAACGACCAGCGGCGGCTGCGGAACGGCGCGACGATAGCCTTTGCGTTCACCGCGACGCGCGCCGGGGAAGAACACCTTCCACTTCGCATCGCCCTGCCGCGCCACATGCAGCGCCGCCAGCAGCTGCACGACGGCGATAATAACAAGAACGGCAATAATTACATTTAATAAATAATAGCCCCACATTTTTGCTTCACTCCTCGATCGTCACTTGACGGGCCGTGGCGTTCGGTCCGAATAAGCGGAAAACCCACATGGCCGCACAGCCTTCCTGCGTAAATGTATACTCCGTTCGACCGTCACCTTGCGACTGCTCGCCCAACGCGTGACGAGCCGCTTTCGCTGTCGCCTGCGCCGGGTCGATGAATCGACACGCCGGCGCCAGCTCCTGCCAATCTTTTAGGACCAGCGGATAATGCGTGCAGCCGAGAATCGCCGCGTCACATTCAGAAAGCAACGAACGGCATTCTTCCAGCAGCTGTTCGATCTCTTCACGGCGATAGTGTTCAATGGCCGAGGCCAAGCCGGGACAGGCGTGCGTCACCACATCCACCGCCGGATAACGTTCGGCTAACGATTGTTGGTACGTTCCCTTGGCGATCGTCGCCGGCGTCGCCAACACAGCCACGCGTTTTTCCGTAGGTAACAACGCCACGTCCGTCTGCATGCCGATCACCGGTATGGGCAGCTCGTGTCGCAGCAAATCCAGCGCCTGTACCGTAATCGTATTGCAAGCTACCACCAGCCCCGTAACTCCATGTGCCAACAGCCATTTACCCAGCTGCAGTGCGTACTTTTTAATTTCCTCCGGCGATCGTGTGCCGTAGGGATTGCGCGCGGTATCGCCCAGGTAGAAAAAATCCGCCTGCGGCATCGCCTGACGCAGCTCTTTCAATACGGAAAGTCCGCCTACACCGGAATCAATAACGCCGATCATTCGGAATCTCCCGGCTCCATCATCGCCCGCAAACGATCATAGTATTTCATCGGCAGGCGCAAAATTTTGCCGGTTTGTACCGACGTAAAGGTGCCTTTCGTCTTGCCCGTGACGATCAACGTGCCGTCTTTCGGACGCACGATTTCATACGCGAAGATAATTTGCGCCCGCGTCAGCTTGATGAGTTTCGCATGAACTTCAAGCTCATCATCATAATACGATGAATGGTGGTAATCGACTTCCACATGTAAAATCGGAAAAACGATTTCATCACGCATCATGTCGCCGAGCGGAATTCCCGCCTGACGAAAAAATTCCACACGCGCGGCTTCAAACCACAAAATATAATTGGCATGGTGTGTGACCTGCATGCCGTCCGTGTGATAAAAACGTACCCGTACGGGGTAGGAAAACATAATCATCATCCTTTATTTCATATTCACATTCATAATACTATTTATTGTAGTCTCGCGCCCGCGTAATGTCAAAGCGGCTTGCCGTTTTGACGGCGCTTGCGTATACTAAAAACAAAAACGAGGAACTTGCCATGATCATTATTTGCCCGTATTGCAAAAAAGAGCTAACCCTGTTTCAAAGCCAGGTAGAACGTCGACGCGGACGCATTCGCTGCGTCGGTTGCAGCGCCGTGATCCCCTATGATCTCGATCGCATTCGCTGCGTCGGTTGCAGCGCCGTGATCCCCTATGATCTCGATCGCGGTCAAAAACGCCGACGCACGTTACCCGGTCTGCCACCGCTCGCGCCGCGCGAACCTGAAAAAACGCAGTAACTTTATCCGACCGTCGGCCGGCATGTACCGACAAAACAAAAAGCGCTTACCCAAGGGTAAGCGCTTTTTCTCAACCCGGAAAAAATTTTTTGGCCTTCATCACATGTTCCGGTTGGATATATTTATCGGCAATTTTCATTGCCCCGGCGACAACCGCCGCATCATCCAACCAGCCGATGCCCGCAATAAAATCCGGTAAGAGGTCGCCCGGCGTAATCATATACCCCAGCGCCCCTAAGATGGCAAGGCGTACAAAATTCGGCGTCCGCGAGTCACGCAAACAATAAAACAAGACAACCGCCTGACGTAAGAATCCCGCTCGCCGGCCTAACGTTCCGAAATAGCCCAAAAACTTTTTGGCTGAATACGCACGGAATAAGAGTTTGAACAATCTTCCCATAAAGATGTTCCCTCCTTACTTCGTGGCTTCGTGAATTTCCTGTTTAACCTTTTCCGCCGCGTCTTCAACGCTTTGTTTGGCGTCGGCATAAGCGCCTTTTGCTTTCGCGCCGTATTCGTCCGCTTTCGCTTTGGCTTTATCGGCCAATTCGCCGCCGTCCGGCTCCGCTTTTTCCGCTTCGTATCTGGCTTTGGCCGCCAGTTCTTCCACTTTTGCTTCGGCTTTCATTTTCATGTTATCCAAGTCGCTCATCAGAGTTCCTCCCCCCGGGCCGTGCCCGTTTCAAAATAGATTCCGATTATTTCTTTGCTTTGCCTTCTGCACGCGATCTGCCGCGGCAATTATTTTTGATCTTTCTGTTCTTTTTTGATTTCTTCCGTACGAGCCTCGACTTTGTCCTTGAATGTCTCCGCCTTATCGGCTGCTTCTTCTTTCGCTTCTGCGGCCTTCTCTTTCGCTTCCTCCGCTTTTTCCTGCACGCGGTCCTTTAATTCTTCCGCTTTATCGGCCGCATCTTCTTTCGCTTCCGCGGCTTTCTCTTTGGCTTCGGCCGCTTTTTCCTGCACGCGGTCCTTTAATTCCGCTGCCTTATCGGCCGCTCCTTCTTTTACTTCGGCGGCTTTCTCTTTCGCTTTGGCCGCTTTTTCCTGCACGCGGTCTTTTAATTCCGCCACTTTATCTTCGGCTTTAGCCTGCCAATCCACGGATTTTTCTTTCACTTCATCCGCTTTTTGTTGGGCTTGATCTTTCAGTAATTCCGCACGCAATTTGGCATCGGCACTAGCTTCATTAACGCGTTCTTTAAGTTCGACCGCTAATTCTCCCGCCGTGTCTTTAGTCACTTCAAAGATGCCTTTTGCCAACGCTTTTTTATCGTCAATCTGCGCCTGCGATACACCGAAAGTCAACAGTAATTCCGTCAACGCTTTGTCGGCCGTGCCCAAGAATTTGTGTACTTTGGCCTGACCGGCATAGTCTTCCATAAAGTCTTGCGTTTCGTCGCCCAACGGCTCGTCTTTTTTGACATCGTTGGCGATTTCTTCCACTTTTTCCCGACCTTCCTGTTTCAGGTCTTCAAATTTTTCCACATACGGTTTGATATCGAGCGGCAAGCCGTCTTTAATCCACGACTGCGCCACACGACCAACACCGTAGGTGACGGAAACGGCGACCGGCAAACCGACTCCCGGAATCGGAATCATCATCGCGGCGATAGAGCCGACGACACGCGCGCCGAACGCGCCGAGAAAACTCATAATGGTACGATCCGAAAGATTGACATCGTACACTTTCGCCAGTCGGCTGATCATATATACTTCATTGGCCATCAAAGCGATTCCGCCCAAAAACGGCGTCATCGAAATGACACCCGCGCGCGCGGCGCCCCAGCGGATTAAATTTTCCGCTTCCAGGTCGCGTTCATCATGAACGACCGGCGCTTCCGGCGCCACCGGTTTCGTTTCCACTTGCGGTGCCGGGACATGCGCCCCTAATTTTTCCACGTCTTCCTGCGCTTGCGCCGTCGGACGAATGTCTTCATGCTCCGGATTCTTAATTTTTCGTTTGTCTTTTGACATATGATTCACCCCTTCGCAAAAATAATTCTTCTGTCTTTATTGTACCACAATTGCCGCTAAGTGACCCCAAAGGCCACTAAAAAAACACAGTTTAATACGATACTAATGAATGTATACCGCGTTTTTTCAAAGACCGTTTTTATGCCTGTTACTCATCAGCAAGCAACGCTCGTTCGCTGCCTTACCATGCAGTGAGACCACCGTCCACCGGAATGCCCGCGCCGGTGATGAAGGATGCGCTCGGCGACAGTAAAAAAGCAATCACTTCCGCGACTTCGTCTGCCGTCGCGATCCGTTGCAAAGGATACTGCGCCGCCATCTCCGCGCGATCCGTCGGCGTTTGCCATTGCGCTTGGGTTAACGGCGTCTCGGTATCACCAGGTAAAACCGCATTCACCCGTACCCCGTAAACCGCCATTTCGAGACTCCAAGAACGCGTAAAAGCAAGCACTGCTCCCTTAGTGGCCGCATAAAGCGAAGCGGCGATATTCCCGTTGACCGCAGCGTCGGAGGCTACCGTAACGACCGCGCCGCGCGTCTCACGTAAGTAGGGAGTCGCCGCGCGGCAGCAACGAATCGTGCCGTAAACGTTCGTGGCGAAAAGTTCCGCCAGTGTGGCTTCCGTTTCCTCACTTAAAAGTGCTTCATGATAAATACCGGCGCTGGTGACCAATCCGCCGATCGGACCGTACTGCGCCGCTTGCGCAAAAATGGTTTCCGCCGCGCTCGGCTCGGCCACATCTCCCTGCAAAAATCGGGCGGCCGGAACTTGCGCCAAGGCGGCCGCGCCGCGTTCGGGATCACGTCCTACTAAAAGAGGAAGAAAGCCTGATGCATCCAAAATTTTCGCCGTAGCAAGCCCGATGCCCGACGTCCCGCCGGTGATTACAATACTTTGCTTCATGCGCCCCAGTACCCCCATGCAAGCTTGATGATCAACGCACCGACAATCAGCAGAAACAGCAATCGCACAAAGCCGCTGCCGCGCACCATTGCCGTGCGCGCGCCGGCATATCCGCCGGCCACCATGCCCAACGCCATCGCCAAACCGTAACCGAAATGCACCTGTCCCCACAACAGGAAGAATACTAAACTGCCGCAATTGCTGGCCGCATTCAGGCAACGACTGTTGCCCGCCGCCTGGACAAAATCAAAACCCATGGCGACAAACGCCATCATCATAAACGATCCGGTACCCGGACCGATAAAGCCGTCATAAAAAGCGCAGCCCGCCGCTGTCAGCATCGCCGCCAGCCAAACATTACGACTCCGACCGCGATACGTAGATTGGCCGCCCCAGTCCTTTTTAAAAAGAACGACCAGCGCGACGATCACCAAGGCGCCGATAATCACCGGTTCAAAGGCGAACGAGGCGATTTGCATAATGACATACGAACCGAGCATCGAGCTTAGAAAAGCCAGCGGTAATAAATATACCACCAGCTTTTTTTCGACCATGCCCCGCCGCCAAAACGTGGTGCTTGAGGTCAAAACTCCCGCGATCGCGGCCAGTTTGTTCGTTCCGAGCGCCACCGTCGGCGGAAGACCCGTCAGCAACATGACCGGCAGCGAGATCAACCCGCCGCCGCCGACCACGCTGTCAATGAAGGCGGAAATAAAGCCCGCCGCGATTAATGCCAATAAAAGCAAAATATCCGTGGAAAACGATTCCATCCGTTACCCTACCAATTGCGAAACATAAACCAATTCAATGCCTTGCGCTTCCAGCTCCGGGACCATTTGACGCACCGCTTCCGCCGTATTCGGGCGGCAGTGTCCGATCACCAACGCCGATCCGTCGCGTTGCGCCATGGCGGCCGCTTGCCGCAAACGTTCACAAATGGCCGCGACGCTACTGTCATTATCGATAAATAATTCGTTTCTGCGCGTCGCGATCCCCATTTCCCCCGCCAACGAACTGCCGATCGAATCGGCTGAGGTGGCGCTGTCGACATAAAAGAGGCCGCGATCTCTGAGAATTTGCAATACGGGCAACATAGCACCGCGGTCGGCGGTAAATTTTGAACCTTGGTGGTTGTTGACACCGACCGCTCCCGGTACTTGTGCCAGCGCCGCTTTGGTACGACCGGCAATATCCGTTACCGACATCGTGGTCAACAGAGTGCCCGCTTCCATACCGCTGCCGGAAACAGGCTCCATCGGCAGATGCAACATGATTTCAAAGCCCTGCTCTGCCGCTTGCGCTGCCGCCGCACTCGTATTCGCCATGTTCGGCATGATAGCCAGCGAAAACGGCCGGCCGATGGATGCGTATACCGCCTGCGCGTCCAGATTGGTACCCGCATCGTCAATCAGGATCGCCAGTTTCGCCGTCTTGCCGGCGACCGGTGTCGCCTTTGGTGTTTCCGGCGGCGCGGTGGCCTGCGGTGCTTCCGTACCGGCGGCCTGCGTTGCTTTGACCGGATACACATATAGATGCGCGATAATCATCGCAATTTCATCCTGTTTCGGACTATCTTTCAGCGTCACTTCATACCGTTCGACGGCATCTTCGTGCCAGGTATCTTCATGCGCTTCGCTGAGCGTTACTTTTCCCGCCGTATCGGGCAAGGCATCGATGAGTTTCGGTAAATCCAGCGGTCGGCTCGGTGTGACGACCAAGTTGCGCGCCGACCAGTGAATACGGCCGCCGGTTTCTTCCCATTTCACTTCTTTTTTGACCGGCGTTTCCCCTTCCACTTTCGCGCCTTCGGCTTCCAATTTCGCCACCAGACGTGTCGCCAAATTGTCGATGGCCGGACGATAATCGGCAGTGCTTTGCGTGACTTGCGGTTTCTGCGGCAACGGTTTGGCCTTTTCCTCCGCTGCCCGATTCGAGTCATGCATGCCGAAATACCACCACGCCCCGCAAGCGACGGCGATAAACAGCAATACCACCCACAGGGAAAAACCGAGGCGGCGTTGCGTAAGCGATCCCTTCGGATGACTTCGGCCCGCGGGACGCCGTCCTTTTCTTTGTTGTGCCATAGTCAGCTCCATTTCCTTGCACTAACCCTCTTTTATCTCTTCTTAGCCCTATTGTAACTGCGAAAACAAAACGCTGCAATAAAAAAAGCCCTTGCGATCGCAAAGGCTTTCCGCAAAGCGGATTTTTCCGGTTATGCTTTTAAATGTTTGCTGCCGCGTTCCGTCAACGGTGTTCCTTCTTGGCAAAGCGGGCAATCTTCCGGCGCGTACGTCTGCACGTCCAGTTTTAAAAGCGCCTGAACTTTTTCATTCGGCACGCCGAAATCTGCGCGACCGCCCGACCGATCGACCAATAAGCCTACGCCGACTATCTCCGCGCCCGCCGCCTTGACCACGTCGACGACTTCACGCACCGAGCCTCCGGTCGTCACGATATCTTCGACAATCAGCACGCGTTCCCCCGGCGCGAGCTTGAAACCGCGACGCAACGTCATCTTGCCGTTTTCGCGTTCCGTAAAAATCGCCCGCGTGCCGAGCGCCTTGCCGACTTCATGCGCGAGGAGAATACCGCCCGTCATCGGTCCCAAAACCGTATCCACTTTTTGATCCGCGAACCGCGCCGCGAGTTCTTTACACAACGCTTCCGTATACCGAGGCTGTTGCAGCACGTTAAACTTTTCGACATATAGCGGGCTGTGCAATCCCGATGTCAGTAAAAAATGTCCTTCCAAAATGGCTTTTGTTTCCACTAATAATTGACGTACTTCCTGTTCGTTCATTTGCTTTCCTCCATCTCGGCAATAATTGTTTGCGCCGCCGCTTTGGGATCATCCGCTTTCGTAATCGGTCGGCCGATGACCAGGTACGAAGAACCAGCCGCCAGCGCATCTTTCGGTGTCATAATGCGTTCCTGATCATCCAGCGACGCAAATGCGGGACGAATGCCCGGTGTCACCAACAGAAAATCCGGTCCGAGTAAAGCGCGCAAACGGGCCGCTTCCTGCGGCGAGCAGACCACCCCATCAAGCCCCGCTGCCTGCGCCAATAACGCGAGCTTTTCCACATGCGTGACGATCGGCACCGTACCGCCGATTTCCTCCCACCCGGTTTCGGAAAAACTCGTCAGGGCCGTAATGCCCACCAGACGCGGGCGTTCGATACCGAGTTCCGCCGCCGTTATTGCGGCAGAACGAGCCGCCGCCTGCATCATTTCCCGGCCGCCCTGCGTATGCACGCTTATTAAATCCGCTCCTAAGCGTGTTAACGCCGCCACCGCCTGCGCGACAGTATTCGGTATATCATGCAGTTTTAAATCCAAAAATACATGTTTTTTATGCGTTTTTAAGTAATCCAGAGGCAAGGTTCCCGCACTGTAGAAAAGTTCCATCCCGACTTTGTAAAAAGATACCGACTCGCCCAACGTATCGACAAGTGTCTTCATCTCCGCCGGTGACTTCACGTCTAAAGCGGTAATCAAACGCGATCTGCTCATCCTGCCTCCATCATATCCTAAAATAAAAAACTTCTCCCGCCGGGAGAAGTCATCCAAAACAATTTATTCTTACATTGCCGCCGCTGTCCTTTCCGGTCTCCCGTACCGGATTAAAAGACAAGTTTGGGCAAAAAAAGAGGTCGCGGTAGCGACCTGCTCGGATCAGAACTGAATACCGAAGTAATTCAGAGCCATCATAACTAAAGTTCCCATTGCGCATGTCCTTTCTTTGCTAACCATGGTACCTATCACTAGGCTCCGTTACCACTGTAAATCATTGTTGTGCAATGGCCTTTAGGATCTCTTCTAAAGGTTAGCTAAAGTATAAAACACGCAATGCAGAATTGCAAGTCTTTTTTACAAAAAACAGAGCTTTTTTTTACGCCTTTTATAAACAGTCCCTCACCATATGCCACAAGGCTCGGAAGTATTTTTCAAAAAAGGCTCCCAATGGGCGCTTCAGCCCATTATAAAAAAGTTAAACACAAAGTTTTTCATAACTTCCAGTAAATTTTTTCAGGTTCGATTTTGATGTTTTTTCGGCGCGGTGACGAGCACAATATTGCGTCCGTCACGACGCGCTTCGATCGAAAAATCGACGATTTCGTCTTTGTAGTAGTCAAGCTTGACTTCCAGCAACAATTTGCCCAGACGCTCTTCGAGTTCGGGTGTCAAAAAGCCGCGGTGAAACGAGTCGGTGGTTGTCGATTGCCTTGTCGTCGCGCGAGTGTTTGCCTGTGTTTGGGACGATCTTGTCGCCGTCGTCCGTTTAGCATCGACACCCGCGGCACGCAGCATGTCCGCATCGGTTCTGTCCTTCGGAATTTTATATTTCGCCATGTTACTCCTTCTTCTTCGTTGGTTGATCGTTGGCGGTCATGCCTTCGCCTTCCCGCTGCTGAGCGTAGTTGATCGTGACCTGCGAAAACGGTACCGGTTCGGTGAGTTTGGCGATGGTCGTGAAGCCGACGCCCAAGTACCCGCGCGCCAATTCAACGGCGTTTCCTTTGGAATCCACTTTCGCCGCATAAATGGCTTTACTTTGGTCGACGCCGATCAAACGATAAAAGCCCGGCGGAGAAATCGTGCGCCAGGAGCTGTCGCTGCCGTTAAATGCGTACATGATACCTTCATCGGCATCATCATAAAAGAATACGTCTTCGTCATAAAACACGCCGATCCGACCGATATTTTCCGCTTGGACATAAATGCGGCGCGTATCGTAGTTCGCGTCGGTACGGTAAATGCGGTAGCGTTCATCGGCCACTTTCATTTTCATGTACACGGCATTGGTCGCGGTCGAGTACGCCATCGACGTGACTTTCGATCCGGCCGGTACATTTTCAATCGGCGTGTCCAGTTCATGATCGGGCGTTTCCGGATTGTACTGCGCGATGATAATGTCATCGGTCCCTCTCGCGTCGGGATCAAAGAGCGCCATTAAGATCAGGTTCCGATCCGGCAACCATTCAAAGAATGATACTTCGCGCTTTTTCAGATCGATCACCTGCGTATTTTGTTTATCCTGCGCATCATAGACGGTCACGGATGTCGGCGTGACCATCGCCATGTAACGACGATCATGCGAATAGTACCGGGAACCGCTGCCTTCCACTTGTCCGAACCGATCCGAATCCGGCTGCTGTTTCTCTTCGGACATGCCGCTGACGTAAAAACCGGAGTCCGGCGCGAACAGGTATTGGTCCAAATAAAGATAGACTGCTCCCTGCAGCAAAATTCCGGCGGCAAACGCCACAAGCCATGTAGTACGAAGCGATTTCACAACATTCCTCATTTCACAATAAACGCGGTCGGAATCATCCGTTCGCCCAAAAGATCGGCCGGCTTATTCACGACTTTGCCATTTAAATACAGTGTGGAGCTCGAGCCGCCGTCCAAGTTGGCGGCAATGTAGGCGCCCTGTTCATACATGATATTTTGCACGTCCGCCAGCGACGCGCCGACGGAGTAGCCGACCTGGCGACCGTCAATGACGAGAAATAAAACGGTGCCGTCGCGACGTTGACCGATAGCGGTTCGCGGACCGATGCCCCAGCCGCCGTCACCGTGCGTAATCGTTTTCTGTCCGTTAACGACCAGCGGCGGTCCGAAAGTAATACCCTCGATCACGCCGAGCCGACGAAGCTCCGCTTTATTGTACGTGCCGGCAATCAGGTTGCCGCTATCGCTAAAGCCGATAAAATCGACTTCTTCATCATCATCGACCTTCTCGCCCAAAAGGTATTTGCCGTCATGCAAAATAAAACCGTAAGGCAAACGTCCCGTACCTGTGCCGTTGGGATCGTAAAAGCCACCGCCGTTGATCGCGGCCACCGCGTCATTATTACGGGCGATATTACTGGTCGTATCACCTTTTTCATTGATATCCGCGGCGGTAGCGACTTGGATTCGTTTCGGATTCGGGATCTCCAAAAGATACCCGACGAAACGATCCGATTCAATTTTTTGCAATTTCAGCGTTTTATCTTCACGCACTTTGAAGTTGAAAATATCCTGTTCCGGCACCGCCTGGACACGTCCCAAAATGCGGTCCAGTTCCTGCTGGTCAAACAGCCAGGTGATGTAGTGCGGATGGCGCGAGCGCACAATCGCGCCGACGACCGCCTGCTTCAAATTCGCAAACGGACCGAACAAAACGACAATCGGGCTTGTGATGACGAAAAACAGCAGCGTCACCAGCAGCCACCGTATGCCGATATGATTCCACCAATGTTTCATAGAGCTCCTTATAACGAACGGTACTGATCCGTGGTCAACCGTTCTTCAAAATGTTCCAAATCAACGCGATTACCGATCCAAATCCGACGGACGGTAAGCGGATCATCACCGACATGCACACGGCCCGGATCCATCGTCACCGCCAACGTAATGCCGTTCTCCTGTAAAATGCCAAGCAGCGTATTATTGTACAAACCGTACGGATAACAGAAGTACGTATTTTCAATGCCCAAATGCTCCGCCAACGCCTGTTGTGACAACGTGACCTCTTCCCGCTGCGTCTTGGCCGGAAGGTAAGTCGTCTGCGGATGCGAAAAAGTATGGTTCGCCACCGTCACGCCCGCAGCGTGCATTTCTTTGAGCTGTTCCCAAGTGACGCGACCGGATTTGCCGACATCATTGGTAACGACAAAAATCGTCCACGGAAAACCGAATTCTTTCATGAGCGGATACACGATTTCATAGTTATCGAGATAGCCGTCATCAAACGTAATGCAAACGGGTTTTTCCGGCAACGGCGTACCGTGACTGATATACTCATCCAATTGTTGCAATGAGATCGGATGGTAGCCGTTATCTTTTAAAAATTGCATTTGCGCTCGAAAATGATCCGGAGCCAGCACCGCGTCATTATTCGCAAGATCGGCAATCATATGGTACATCAAAACAGATACGCCGTTTTTCACCGGCTCCTCGGCCGGCGGAGCCGTTGCGGCCTTGACCGGCTCGGCGTCATGCGCCGTCGTGTTCGTAACAGGATCATGTTGGCAACCGGCCAGCAACATCATCGCCATCAGCATGGTAACGACCAGACCCCAGCGCCAAATCTTTTTTTGCATCGTATTCTCTCCCACTGCCCGCCGTGTCTATGTGCAGATAAAAGTTTACTTTTTACGGGCGAATGTAATTACTCCTTATTTTACTATACAGAGCGCCGCATTTCAAACCGCAACGCGACAGCCTTCCTATATAACGGCACAAAAAAAGAGCGTCTTTCAAGACGCTCTTTTTTGATCAACTTTTGAGTTTGGTCGCACCGGCGACTTGCAAACGAATCAATGCACGTTGCAAAGCCAATTCGGCACGCTCATAATCGATATTCTTATCCTTGGATTCCAAACGAGACAGCGCACGATCGCGCGCTTTGATCGCTCGTTCGATATCGATATAGTCCGCCGTTTCCGCCACTCGGGAAGTAATCGTAACCACGTTGTCTTTGACTTCCATGAAGCCGCCGAATACGGCGATTACAATTTCTTTACCGTCTTTTTTAATGCGGATCGGCCAAACCTTCAATGCCGCTACTAATGGGGCATGATCGCGCATGATCCCGAACTCACCGTCAAGTGCGCGTGCGACCACCAAATCGACGCCGTCTTCACTGAAAACAGTGCCGTCCGGCGTGATGATGTTGACGCGCATTCCCGCATCATTCGTGGCCATGGGTTATTCCCCTCTCAGCGTTTTTGCTTTTTCAATGGCTTCTTCGATGGTCCCTACCATGTAGAATGCGTTTTCCGGCAGATCGTCGTGACGACCTTCGAGAATTTCTTTGAAGCCGCGAATCGTATCCGCGAGCGCAACGTATTTACCCGGCGAGCCGGTGAATACTTCCGCTACGTGGAACGGTTGACTCAGGAAACGTTGAATTTTACGTGCCCGAGCAACGATCAGGCGGTCTTCGTCGGAAAGTTCTTCCATACCGAGAATGGCGATAATATCCTGCAATTCTTTGTAGCGCTGCAGAATTTCCTGGACGCCGCGAGCGACTTCGTAATGTTCCTGACCGATAATCAACGGATCCAAAATACGGCTGGTAGAATCCAACGGATCCACGGCCGGATAAATACCGAGCTCGGAAATCGCACGGGACAGAACCGTCGTCGCATCCAAGTGCGTAAATACGCCCGCCGGCGCCGGGTCAGTCAAGTCGTCGGCCGGTACATATACGGCCTGAACGGACGTGATCGAACCTTCTTTGGTTGACGTAATACGTTCCTGAAGTTCACCGATATCCGTTGCCAACGTCGGTTGGTAACCGACGGCGGAAGGCATACGGCCCAAGAGTGCGGATACTTCGGAACCGGCCTGAACGAAGCGGAAAATATTATCAATGAATAAGAGTACGTCCTGGTGTTCTTTATCACGGAAATACTCCGCCATTGTCAAACCGGTTAAACCGACACGCATACGTGCTCCCGGCGGTTCGTTCATCTGGCCGTAAACGAGTGCGGCCTTGCTGATAACGCCGGATTCTTTCATTTCGTTCCACAAGTCGTTGCCTTCACGTGTACGTTCGCCGACGCCCGAGAAAATCGAGTAGCCGCCGTGTTCGGTCGCAACGTTGTGGATCAATTCCATGATCAATACCGTCTTGCCGACGCCTGCGCCGCCGAACAAACCGATCTTACCGCCTTTTACGTACGGCGCGATCAAGTCGACGACTTTAATGCCGGTTTCCAAAATATCGGTCGACGGGGACTGATCTTCAAATTCCGGAGCCGGTCGATGAATCGGCCAATATTCTTTAGCCTGTACTTCTTCGTCTACTTTGTCGACAGTGCGACCCAAGACGTTAAAAATACGTCCCAAGACACCCTGGCCTACCGGTACCGAAATCGGTGCACCTGTGTCCACCGCTTTCGTGCCGCGGGTCAGACCGTCAGTCGAACTCATCGCAACGCAGCGGACGACGCCGTCGCCCAAGTGTTGCATAACTTCCGCCACAATATCAACGGGCACCTGACCGTTTTCATCTTTGATTTCAATCGCGTTGTAAACGGCCGGCAACTCTTGATCAGCACGGAAGGCAATGTCGACCACGGCACCAATGACCTGGATGACTTTTCCTTCTTGTAAATTGCTCATGAAGAGGGCTCTCCTCCTTAATTCGTTGTCTATTATTCGAGTGCATTCGCGCCACCGACGATTTCCGTAATTTCATTGGTAATCGCCGCTTGCCGCGCCTTGTTGTAGTGCAATGTCAAATCATCGATGAGATCGGACGCGTTGTCCGTCGCGCTCGTCATCGCTGCCATCCGCGCGCCCAATTCACTGGCGGCGGCTTGCAGAAGCGCATTGTAGATGATTACTTCCAAATATTGCGGCAACAGTACGGAAAACACTTCTTTTGCATCCGGCAGGAATTCGTAATCAAACTCGTCTGCCGGTAAATTCTCGTCCACTTCCGGACGAGCGATCGGAAGTACCGTTTGTGCCATCGGTTTTTGACGCAATGCGGAATAGAAATGTGTGTAAACGACAATCACTTCGTCGACTTCGCCGTCAATAAAGCGTTGCGCCACAAGTTTCGCCAATTCGCGCGCATGGTTATATGTCGGCCGATCCGAGAAACCTTCATACATATCGCGCAGTTCATAACCGCGATGTGCCAGGTATGTTTTCGGACGGCGACCTACGGTAACGACCTCATACGTTTCCGCAGCTTTGTCATGCACAATACCGGTAAATTCTTTCATCAGGTTCGAGGTGTAACCACCGGCCAGGCCTTTATCCGCACCGATTACGAGGTAAGCGGTACGTTGGACCTCACGTTCTTCCAAAAGCGGACTTTCCAAGCCTTCTTCGGTATTGGCTACAATATGCTGCAGCAGTTCCCGAATTTTATCCGCGTACGGACGGGTCCCTAACGCCTTTTCTTCGGCACGACGCAAGCGGGCGGCGGCAACCATCTTCATGGCTTTGGTGATCTGCTGAATGTTGGTTACGCTACGAATCCTACGTTTGATTTCGCGTGTGCTGGCCATTCAATCACCCCGCAACCGTATTACTGTTCCGCGCCGCCTTGAACCGTTCTTTATACTCTGCAATAGCTTGTTTCAGAGCTTCTTCTGTGGATTCTTCCAGTTTTTTCTTCGCGACGATGTCACGGCCGAGATCCGCATACGTGGTACGCAGGTAGTTAACCAAACCGTGTTCGAACGGAACGACTTCGTCCACTTCGAGATCATCCAGGAAACCGTTAACCGCGGCGAAGATCACCATAACCTGTTCTTCCACCGGATACGGTGTGTACTGCGGCTGTTTGAGGACCTCCGTCATGCGCTGACCGCGATCGATCTGCGCTTTGGTAGCGGCATCCAAGTCCGAACCGAACTGCGCAAAAGCGGCGAGTTCGCGGAACTGTGCCAAGTCCAAACGCAAGGTACCGGCGACCTGTTTCATCGCCTTAATCTGCGCGGAACCACCGACACGGGATACCGAAAGACCGACGTTGACCGCCGGACGAACGCCCGAGTAGAAAAGTTCCGTTTCCAGGAAAATCTGACCGTCGGTAATAGAAATGACGTTGGTCGGAATGTACGCACCGACGTCGCCCGCGAGCGTTTCAATGATCGGCAACGCGGTAATCGAACCGCCGCCCATATCATCGGAAAGTTTCGCCGCGCGTTCCAAGAGACGGGAGTGTAAGTAGAATACGTCGCCCGGATACGCTTCACGTCCCGGCGGACGACGCAGCAAGAGCGACATCGCACGGTACGCAACCGCGTGTTTGGACAAGTCATCATATACGCACAGTACGGCTTTGCCCTGGTACATGAAGTGTTCCGCCATGGCAACACCCGCGTACGGAGCAATATACTGCATCGGCGAACCTTCCGATGCGCCGGCGTGAACGATGATCGTGTAATCCATCGCACCCGCTTCCGTCAGTTTATCGACAAGACGAGCGACCGTCGAGTTCTTCTGACCGATGGAAACGTAAATACAAATAACATCCTGTCCCTTTTGGTTCAAGATGGTATCAATCGCTACCGCGGTTTTACCGGTACTGCGGTCGCCGATGATCAACTCACGCTGACCACGTCCGATCGGAACCATCGAGTCGATGGATTTAATACCGGTCTGTAACGGTTCATTAACCGACTGCCGATCAGCAATACCCGGCGCAGGAAATTCCACACGACGGTGGTCAGCAGCGGGAATATCCCCTTTGCCGTCCAACGGTTGACCGAGCGCGTTGACAACGCGACCGATCATCGCTTCACCTACCGGCACCTGCATAACGCGGCCGGTCCGTTTGACCGTGTCACCTTCTTTAATCGTTTCATAGTTGCCCAGCAATACGGCACCGACGTTCGACTCTTCCAAGTTGAGCGCCATCCCGTATACGCCGTTCGGCAACTCAAGCAGCTCACCGGCCATACACTTGTCAATACCATAGATATGTGCGATACCGTCGCCCACTTCCAATACCGAGCCTACTTCATCGACATTGAGGTCTGCTGTGTAATTTTCGATTTGCTGTTTAATCACCGATGTAATTTCATCCGGTTTAATTTTCATATTGCGTTAGTCACCTCAATCCCATGTTTTTCCGATAGTAGGGTCGTCTTCATTTCGTGTAACTGTCGTTTTAAAGACCCGTCAATTCGCCGATCGCCGATCGTCACGATCATGCCGCCCAAAATCGACGGATCGATCGTTTTCTCCAGATAAATTTCTTTTCCGGTCAATTCGTTCAGCTCGCGAATCAAGCGCGTTTCTTCTTCGTCAGTCAAGTCCACCGCCAAACGCACCTGCGCTTCGGCAATGTTGCGTTCGACATGCGACAACTCCAGATAGACATCAATAATATCCGGCAGGAGCGCAATTCGGCCGCGGTCAATGACAACACCCAGAAATCGTACGACCATCGGATTCAGATGTTGCGTAAAAATCCGTTCTACGACTTCCTTTTTTGCCTCGCGGGAGATCAACAGATTGCGCAAAAAGTCCGCTAATTCCGGATTTTGCTGCACAATCTCGCCGATTTGTGCGAGTTCCTGCTCAACTTCTTCCAATGTGCCGGTTTCCTTGGCCAAAGCCAAGAGCGCCGCCGCATATTTTTTGGCAAGTTCTCGGTTATTTTTCATCTTACCGACCTACTTGCTTTGTAGCCAACTTTTCGATGCAGTCATTAATCAGTTTACGATTCATATCCGCATCAAGGTTTTTGGCAATCAGCCGCTCAGCAATCGCTGTAGCGAGCTCTACCACCTCGGCACGCAAATTCTTCACAAGTTCCTCGCGTTCTTCCGCCAATTGACGGGTAGCGAGCGTTTTTTCCTGTTCGATTTGAGTGCGTACCGTATCCAGTTGCGCTTGGGCTTGTTGTTCCGCTTCCGCAACGGCTTTATTAACGATTTCCTGCGCTTGCGCGCGTGCCGATTCCAGTTGCGCCTGGTATTCCGCATGCAGTGCTTCCGCCTGTTTCCGGGCTTGTTCCGCGCCGCTTAAATCTGCAGCAATCCGAGCTTTACGTGCATCGAGAGTCCGCATCAGCGGACCGAAACCGAATTTTCCTATGATGGCAACGAGAACGAAAAAGTTGAGGATTTGGATAATCAAAGTAAGGTTAAATTCGACCAATGAAATTCCCTCCTCAAAACACTAGATGCCAAATTAGAGCAAGTCAACGAGCGGGTTGGCAAATACCAAAACGAGCGCAATAACCGACGAAATAAT